>Ga0272446_1007093_pt1 | contig 11321 bp, 11 predicted proteins | sample YNPCB0061_FD_194587 | JGI IMG/M metagenome (GOLD analysis project Ga0272446, IMG submission 194587) | Hot spring microbial mat communities from Yellowstone National Park, WY, United States - YNP-CB-006-1 | ecosystem: Environmental > Aquatic > Thermal springs > Hot (42-90C) > Sediment | place...
GCTACGCGCCCGCTTTCCGGCCCAGGCAGGCGCCTGGCTTTGTCGCTCCTCCTTGCAGGGAACGACCCTGCGGCGTCGTCGCTTCGCGCCAGACACCCGCCTGGTCCGGCCTTCGGACGCGTTCAACCGAGGTTTTTAGGATAATCCCGCCCACTCCATCCACGCAAACGCCTGTCGCCATGATCCATTACTCCGCTTCCACTGCCGTCAACCTGGCCCTGACCCTGCTGGTGCTGTTTTCCCTGGTCACCTGGACCATGATCTTCGCCAAGGGCTGGCTGCAATGGCGCATGAACCGGGAAAACCAGGACTTCGCCCGCCGCTTCTGGCAGGCCGCCAACCTGGAGGCCGCCGCCCAGATCGCCCAGACGGCCAACGGTTCCCTGGCCAGCCTGGCCCGCTCCGGCTTCGACACCCTCTCCACCCTGGGAGAGCGCAAGACCCTGGAGGGGGCAGGAGACCGGGAGGCGGTGCTGGAGCGCAGCTTGTCCCAGCAGGTGCGCAAGGAACAGCACAAACTGGAATCCGGCCTCATGCTCCTGGCCAGCATCGGTAGCACCGCCCCCTTCGTGGGCCTGTTCGGCACGGTGTGGGGCATCATGAACGCCATGGAGAACATCGCCCGCTCCGGTTCCTCCGGACTGGAAGTGGTGGCGGGGCCAGTGGGCGAGGCCCTCATGGCCACGGCCATGGGCATCGCCGCCGCCGTGCCCGCCGTGTTGGCCTACAACTACGGCGTACGGGTCACCCGCCTGTCCGTGGCGGAGATGGACCGCTTCGCCAACGACTTCCTGGTCCTGGCCGCCAACCAACCCACAAAGCAATCCACAAAGCAGGACTGAGACCATGGCCCGCCGCGTCCCCTTCATCGCCTCGGGAGAATCGGACTTCCGGGCCATGAGCGAGATCAACGTCACGCCCCTGGTGGACGTGATGCTGGTGCTGCTCACCCTATTCATGGTCACCGCCCCCTTCATTCTCCAGTCGGTGAAGGTGAAACTGCCCCAGACCGCGCCGGTGGCGGCCCTGCCCGTGGCCAAGTCCCTCATCGTCACGGTCCAGGCGGACGGCAAGGCCCTGCTGGGCCGGGATCCGGTGGAGCCGGAGGCCCTGGAGGCCACCCTGGCCGGTGAACTGAAGCGGGCGCCCGAGTTGAGCGTGCAGCTGCGGGCCGACGCGGGGGTGCCTTACGGCCGGATCACCGAGGTCATGGCCGCCATCAGCCGGGCCGGCGTGGTCAAGCTAACCTTCGTCACCGCCGCCGCGCCCAAGTCCAGCAAATCCCAGCAGGCGGGCAAGTGACGTTCTGGGTCCGGCTCATGGCTCGTTTGGGGCAGGTGGAAACACGTCACTGGGTGGCTGCCTGCGCCAGCGTGTTGCTGCACTTGGCGGTGATGCTGGGCTTGCGCCAGGCACCGCCGCCACCGCCGGAAACGGTGAGCTTCGAGATCGCCCTGAAGTCCCCCGAGGCGTTGCGGCTCAAGCCGCCCAAGCTCAAATCCGGCCAGACGGACAGGCGCAAGCCCCGGCAACCGGCCCAGGTGAAAAAGGCCCGGTCCAAGGAGAAAACGCGGGAACCCCATACCCTGGAAGCGACGCTCAGGCCGGAAAATCAGCCACGCAAGGATGCACCCCAAGTCAGCCTGCCCGAGGCCCTGGTGGCCGAGGCGGCCCAGGCTGTGGCCCCGGCGCCGAGGAAAAGCGCGGCAATGTCGGAACAGCCTGTTCTGGCCGGCGTTCCCGCCGAGGCGGTGCAGCCCGTGGCCACCAGCGGCGGTGCCGCAGCGGTCGCCGAAGGCGGGGACGGGGGGGTGGTCGCGGGGGGCTCGGAAGCCCCCAGTGGCCAGGCGGGCATGGCCCTGACGGCTTCCCGCAGCATGGCCCTGGCCCCCGGTGGCGGCGATGTGAGCCAGGGTGCCCAGGCCAGCGCCAGCCCCGGCCATGCCGCCGAGGGGGCCGGCGCGGGCGGCGAACCGGCCAACTTCAGCGCCAGCGGCGGCGTGGGCGTTGGCCTGAATCTGGCCAGCGGCGCGGGGGCCCATGCCAATGCGGCCAGCGAGTCCCCGTCCATGGCCGGAGGCGAGCCCCGTGGACTGCGCCTGACCGCCGGCGGCACCCTGTCCGCACAGCCGGAATTCCCCCAGGGCCAGGGGGGACTGACGACGGGCCGCCTGGCCCTGGAGGCGGGTGCCGCCCAGGCCCTGGACGGCCAGGGGCGGGGCCAGTCCCTGGCCAGCGTCGTCCCGGGCGGCGCCTCCGTCAGTCCCCTGCGGGGAGCCGCCGCCGGCCCCGGCCCGAGCGGCCAGGCCACGGCCATCGAGGGGCCAGCCGGCTCACGTCTGGCGGGGGGCGCGGGCCCCGCGCCGGGGCGGCTGGCTGGCGTGCAGGTGCCGAACAAGGGCCTCAGCGGTCCGGCGGGGACCCGGCCGGCTGGCAACAGCAGTCACCAGGGCAAGGCCCTGGCCCTGGCGCCGGGTGAACCGGGCAGTGGGCCCCAGTGGGCCGTGCTCATGGTGCCGGTGCAAACCGGCGCGCCCATGCCCTGGGGCCGGGGTCCGGGCGTCCCGGACCGCCGGGGCGGCGGCCAGATGGCCGAGAAGGTGACCACCGCGCCGGGGGGCGGCGATGTTTCCGCCGGAGGGGAGGGCACGGCGGGCGCGCGGCTGACGCCGTCGGGCATGGGTAAATTGGCCTCGGTGGCGGGCAAGGGATTTCCCGGCAGCGGCGGCGGGGGTGGCCACGCCGTGGCACCGGCGCTGGGGCCCGCCACGCCGGCCGGCGCCACCCTGGATGGTGGCGGGCGGGGCATGACCAAGGTGGAACCTGCCCAGCGGCAGGTCCTGCGTCAGGACAGCCGGATGGAAACCCTGGATGTGCTGGCGCCCTCCAATTATTGTCCGCTGCCCCTCCATCCCCAGCCGGACAACCGGCCGCCCCAGGCCGCGCCCGATCAGGTGGAACTGCCCAGCTATGCCGCCAGCAACCCCAGCTTCGTCTATCCCGTCATGGCCAATGTCTATGGCGTGGAGGGCACCCTGATCATGCGGGTGCAGGTCCTGGCGGACGGCAGCCCTGGCCAGATGCTGCTGAAACAGAGCAGCGGCAGCGGCATTCTGGATCGGGATGCCCGGGAACAACTGGCCCGCTGGCGTTTCAACCCGGCGCGCAAGAACGGCCAGCCCGTCGCCGCCTGGGTGGACATACCCGTGACCTATCGCCTGCCGGAGGGAAGAAAATGACACCATCGAGTCAGAAAGGATTCGCCATGAACCTCTTCGCCAAGTCCCTGCGTCCCCTGCCCCTGCTGCTTGCCCTGGCCGGTGTCGCGTCGCCGCCCGCCATGGGGCAGATGCCCGTGCCGGACCCCATGCAGGCCATGCAAATGGCCCTGCGCTACTACCAGATGGCGGCCCAGGCGGGGGACCCGGAGGCCCAGGCCAAGATGGGCTGGATGTTCGAGAACGGCCTGGGGGTGGCCAAGGATTTGGCCAAGGCGGCCGAGTGGTACGGCAAGGCGGCCCAGCAGAAGGACCCCATCGGCCTGTACAACCTGGGCCTCATGTTCCTGAAGGGCCAGGGCGTGAACCAGAACCTGGATCAGGCCGTCACCCTCATGAGCGGCGCGGCGGAGCTCAACCTGGCCGCGGCCCAGGCCCAGCTGGCGGCTCTCTACGACCAGGGCCTGGGCGTGCCCCGGGACCCGGCCATCGCCGCCCAATGGCTGCGGCGCGCGGCGGAGCTGGGCGATGTGCCGGCCCAGAACAACCTGGGCATCAAGTACGCCACCGGCAACGGCGTGCCCCAGGATTACCAGGAAGCGGTGAAATGGTTTACCCGCGCCGCCGAGGCGGGCAACGCCGAGGCCCAGGGCAATCTGGGCCTCATCTACCGGGACGCCCTGGGGGGCATCCAGCGGGACTACCTGGCTGCCGCCAACTGGTTGGCCCTGGCGGGTAACCAGGGCCATGTGCCTTCCATGAGCCGCCTGGGCTGGATGTTCGAGAAGGGCCAGGGTGTGCCAAAGAATCTGGCGGAAGCGGTGCGTTGGTTCCGCATGGCCGCCGACGCGGGTGACGCCACCGCCGCCACCCACCTGGGCTGGCTCCAGGAAACCGGCGCCCTGGGCCCGGCCGACCTGGCCGCCGCCAAGGTCTGGTACGAGCGTGGTGCCGTCAGCGATGCCGCCGCCCAGAACAATCTGGGCCGCCTTTACCGTGAAGGGCTGGGGGTGCAACAGGACTTTGCCCAGGCGCGGGAATGGTTCCTGAAGGCGGCCGCCCAGAACGAGCCCCTGGCCTGGTTCAACCTGGGCCTCATGGCCGAGCAGGGCCAGGGCATGGAGAAAAACGAGGCCGAAGCCCTGGAGTGGTACCGCAAGGCCGCCGAGACAGGCCTGGCCTCGGCGCAAAGCCGCCTGGGCTGGCTGCTGCACAAGTCCGCCAAGGACGAGGCCGGCATGAAGGCCGCCCTGGACTGGCTCACCAAGGCCGCCGAGGCCGGCGACGTGCCCGCCCAGAACAACCTGGGGGTCATCTTCGAACAGGGCAAGGGCGTGGCCCGGGACTTCGCCGCCGCCGCCAAGTGGTACCGCAAGGCCGCCGAAGCGGGCGACAAGGTGGCCCAACACAACCTGGGGGTGCTCTACCGGGACGGCAACGGCGTGGAGAAGAACCTGAACGAGGCCCTGGCCTGGTTCCAGAAGTCCGCCGACCAGGGCTACGCCAAGGCCCAGCTCAGCCTGGGGCAACTGTTCGAGCAGATGGCCGGCATGGCCAAAAAGTAGGCCCCGTCACCCGCGGGGGAAGGGTGGCTGACCGTGAAAGTCGCGTCAGCCAGTTCTGGCAGTCTTCTTGGCGGGCAACTTGCTGGTGTTTTGCGGCTGGGGCGACGCGGGCGGCGTGGCCGGGGTTGGCGCGTTGGGCGCTGCTCCCGGAGGCGCCAGTTTTTCCTTCAGGGACCGCTTCAGATCCCGCTCCAACTGCTTGATGAGGTTGTCCATGTAACGGCCACCCTCCTTCTGCAGGCGCACCAGCAGCACCTCCAGCTTGAAGGCCAGGTCCGGGGGCAGAAAGACTTCCTCCCCCTTGAAGGCGGCCACCACGGATTCCTTCATGTACTCGAACAGCAGGTCCAGCTCGTCTTCCGTGAAGTAGTTGCGCAGGGACTTGCCCAGATCCGACAGGGTGGGGCCCGCCCCCGGGGCGGTCGCCTCCGCCGGCTGGGGCGGGGTGGCCGGCGCCTGGGGTACAGCCGGTGCGGCGGGGGCGGGCATGGTCTGGGGCGCCGGGATATACATCAGGTAGGGGTTCTGCCCATCGGACGGGGCGATGATGATGAAGGGCGGCGGAGTGTAGGCGGGTACCTCCTGCTGGCCCAGGGCAGGCGTGCCGGCCAGGAGGGCGACGGCCGCCAGGGACAGGGCGGAGCGGGAAGGGGCGTAATCAGGTTTCGTCATGGCTCAATCGTAGCGCAGGGCCTCGATGGGGGCCAGGCGCGCGGCCTTGCGGGCCGGGTACCAGCCGAAGAAGATGCCCACGATGCTGGCCGCCGCCACCGCCAGGATCACCGCGTCCGCCTGGATGACCACCTGCCATTCCGCCCACTTTTCCAGGGCCAGGCTGCCGCCGATGCCCAGGGCCACGCCCGCCAGGGCGCCCATGAGGCTGAGGAGGATGGCCTCCGCCAGGAATTGGGCCAGGATGTCCCGGGGGCGGGCCCCCACGGCCATACGGATGCCGATCTCCCGGGTGCGCTCCGTCACCGACACCAGCATGATGTTCATGATGCCGATACCGCCTACCAGCAGGGACACGGAGGCGATGGCCGCCAGCAGGGCGGAAAAGGTCTTGGAGGCCTGCTGCTCGGCCTGCACCACTTCCGAGAGGTTGCGGATGTTGAAGTCGTCTTCCTTGTCCGGGCCAAGGCGGTGACGCTGGCGCAGGAGTTCGCGGATGTCGGCCTCGGCGATCCGCATGTCGGCGCCGTCTTGCATCTTCACGTAGATGTGACCCACCGTGCGCAGCCGGCCCTGGGCCTGGCCGATGATGCGCCCCCGGGCCGTGTTCAGGGGAATGAACACCACATCGTCCTGGTCCTGTCCCGTGAAGCTCTGGCCTTTGGGCGCCAGCAGGCCGACGATGGTGAAGGGCACATTCTTGACCCGCAGCGTCTGGCCCGTCGGGTCGGTGCCGCCGAACAGCATGTCCGCCACGGTCTGGCCCACCAGGGCCACCTTGTCGCCACTGCGCAGTTCCGCCTCATCGAATTCCCTGCCCCGGGCCAGTTGCCATTCCCGGGCGGTGAGGTAATCCGGGCCAATGCCGTAAATGGCACTGGACCAGTTCAGGTTGCCATGCACCAGTTGACCCGTGCCCCGCATGCCCGGGGCGGCAGCCAGCACCCGGGGCGTTTCCGCCTGGATGGCCTGGGCATCCTGCTCCGTGAGGGTGTTGCGGCTGCCCGCGCCCAGGCGCACGCCGCTGGAGGTCACCGTGCCGGGAAAGATCACCAGGGTATTGGAGCCCAGGCTCTTGAGCTGCTCCGCCACCTGTCGCCGGGCCCCTTCGCCCACCGCCAGCATGGTGATGACGGCCCCCACGCCGATGATGATGCCCAGGGTGGTGAGGGCGCTGCGCAGCTTGTTGGCCCGCAGGCTGCGCAGGGCGGACAGGCCGGCGTCGGACAGGTTCATGTCGCGGTCTCCGGGGCCTGTCGGTACTGGCGCACGGGCTTGTCCTCCACCAGTTCGCCGTCCCGGAACATCAGTTTCCGTTTGGCAAAGGCGGCGATGTCCGGCTCGTGGGTCACCAGGACGATGGTGATGCCCGCGTCGTTCAACTGCTGGAAGAGGGCCATCAACTCCTGGCTGGTGTGGGTATCCAGGGCCCCCGTGGGCTCGTCCGCCAGGATCAGGGGGGGCTCGTTCACCAGGGCCCGGGCGATGGCCACCCGCTGCTGCTGACCGCCGGAGAGCTGGGCCGGGCGGTGGTGGGCCCGCTCGGCCAGCCCCACCAGCCGCAGTTTTTCCAGGGCCCGGCGATGCCGTTGCGCCGCCGGCACCCGGGCGTAGATGAGGGGAAGCTCCACATTTTCCTGGGCGCTGGCCCGGGGCAGCAGGTTGAAGTTCTGGAACACGAAGCCCATGTGCCGGTTGCGGATGACCGCCAGGGCCTCGGCATCCAGACCGGTGACGATCTCGCCGTCGAGGCGGTAGCTGCCCCGGTCGGCCACGTCCAGGCAGCCCAGCAGGTTCATGAAGGTGGATTTGCCGGAGCCGGAGGGGCCCATGATGGCCACGAACTCGCCCCGTTGGATGTCGAGGCTGACGCCCTTCAGGGCCGGCACGGTCACCTCGCCCAGGCGATAGGCCCGGGCCAGGTCCCTGACTTCGATGAGGGCAGACATGGCGGATGTCCGGGGGCGGTGGTCAGAGCCCCATGCCGAAGGGGCGCTGGGGCTTGGGCGCGACCTTTGCGTTTTCCAGCTGGCGCAGGATGATTTCGGTGCCCTCCTGCACGTCGCCCTTGAGCACCTCCGTGAACTTGCCGTCGGAAACCCCCAGGCGCAGGGTCAGGGGCTCGGGGTTGCCGTCGGCCCCCTGGCGCCAGACCCGGCCGGGGACGCCGGGGCCTTCCTCCCGCTTCTTCACCTCCTGCTTGATGGGGGTACCGTCCGCCTGGGTGGGGCGGAAGCGCAGGGCCTCGTTGGGCACCTTCAGCACGGACTGGCGTTCCTCCGTGAGGATGCGCGCGCTGGCGGTCATGCCCGGCAGCAGCTTCAGGTCCGGGTTCTTCACCCGGGCCATGACGCTGAAGGTCACCACGTTGTTGTTGGTGACCGGGGCCTTGCGGATCTGGGTCACCTGGCCGCTGAAGCGTTCGCCGGGGTAGGCGTCCACGGTGAAGCGTACCTTCTGGCCTTCCCGCACCCGGCCCACATCCGCCTCGTCCACGGCGATGTTCACCTCCATCTCCTTCAGGTCCCGGGCGATGGTGAACAGCACCGGGGCCTGGAGGGAGGCGGCCACGGTCTGGCCGGCATCCACGTTGCGGCTCACCACCACGCCGTCCACGGGGGCCCGGATCACGGTGCGTTCCAGTTCCAGCCTGGCCTGCTCCACCTGGGCCTGGCGCTGACGCACCCCGGCCTGGGCGTTGCCCACCTGGGCCTGGGCCGCCCGGATTTCACTCATGGCCAGGCGTTCCTGCTCGCGGGCAGTGTCCAGGGTCGTCTGGGCGGCATCCAGTTCGGCGGCGGAAAGGAAACCCTGGGCCACCAGGTCCTGTTTGCGTTTGAAGTTGCGTTCCGCTTCCCCCAGGGCCGCCTTGGCCTTGCCGGCCTCGGCCTGGCGCACGGTCAGGGCGCTTTTGGCCACCTCCACCGCCCCCTGGGCGGCGGCCAGGTCCGCTTCGGCCTGGGTGAGGCGGCTCTGGAAGGTGGCCGGGTCCAGGCGGGCGATGACCTGGCCCTTCTTCACCGGCGTGTTGAAATCCGCCAGCACCGACTGGATCTGGCCCGAGACCTGGGAGCCCACCTGCACGGTGATGAGGGCGGAGAGGGTGCCGCTGGCGGACACGTTGGCGGACAGGGGGCCACGCTCCACCTTGGCGAACTCGAAACGGGGTGCCGCGTCGGCCTTCTTCCAGGGTTGCCACCAGGCCGCCCCACCCAGGGCGGCCAGGATCAGCAGGGCGGGGAGCCAGAATTTGGTGTGTTTGTGCATGCGAGGCAGGGGTCGTTGCGAGGGGACAGGGGCGCATTCTTGCAGACTGCCCGGCGGCTGGGGAGTTGCATCCGCTCGGAAAAGCCTGCACGCCTTCCGGGTGCCGCACTCAAGTGCCGCAGAAGGTGCGGAACGTCGCCATGAATTCCCCCGGCGCCGGCTCGGCGTAGCGGGCCCGGGCGGGGTCTTCGTCGAAGGGCCGTCCCAGGGCCTTCAGCAATTGCTCGAAGGGCCTCAGATCGCCTTCGTCCGAGGCGGCGGCCAGGGCCTCCTCCACGCGATGGTTGCGGGGGATGAGCCAGGGATTCACCCGGCGCATGGCCTGGGCCCGGGCCGCTCCGGCGTCGGTGCCGGCATCCTCGGCGGCACAGCGCTCACGCCAGCGTTGCAGCCAGCGGGAGAGGCCTGGCTGGCCGGGAAACAGGGCCCGCAGGGGGGGCTCATTGCCCTCCGCCGCATCCGCCAGGCGACGCCAGGCCAGGGTGAAATCCACCTGCTGGGCGTGCAGCAGGTCCAGCCAGCCCTCCCCCAGGGCGGTGTCCGTGGCCTCTCCATGAGGCACCTGCCCGGCCAGTCCCAGCTTGGCCCGCAGGCCGGCCAGCCAGTGGTGCCGATAGTGTTCCGGGAAGGCGTCGATGACCTCCGTGGCTAGGGCGATGGCATGGCCCTCGTCGGCGTCGATGAGGGGCAGCAGGGTCTCCGCCAGCCGGGCCAGGTTCCAGCGGGCGATGCGGGGTTGTTCCCCGTAGGCGTAGCGGCCCATCTCGTCGATGGAGCTGAACACCGCCCCGGGGTCGTAGGCCTCCATGAAGGCGCAGGGGCCGAAGTCGATGGTCTCGCCGGGAATGCCCATGTTGTCGGTGTTCATCACCCCGTGGATGAAGCCCACGTGCATCCATTGGGCGATCAGCGCCGCCTGGCGTTCCGCCACGGCGGCCAGGAAGCCCAGGTAGCGGTTCTCCGCCTCCAGCAACTCCGGGTAATGGCGGGTGATGGCGTAATCGGCCAGCCGGCGCACCTGCTCGGGGGTGCCATGGGCGGCGAAATACTGGAAGGTGCCCACGCGCAAATGGCTCGCCGCCACCCGGGTGAGGATGGCGCCGGGCAGGGCGCGCTCCCGATAGACCGGCTCTCCGGTGGAGACCACCGCCAGGGCCCGGGTGGTGGGAATGCCCAGGGCGTGCATGGCCTCGCCGATCAGCACTTCCCGCAGCATGGGCCCCACCGCCGCCTTGCCGTCGCCCCGGCGGGAAAAGGGTGTGCGGCCGGAACCCTTGAGGGCGATGTCCCGCCGCCGGCCATGGCGGTCCATCACCTCGCCGAGCAACAGCGCCCGGCCGTCCCCCAGCTGGGGGTTGAACTGCCCGAACTGATGCCCCGCGTAGGCCTGGGCGATGGGCTGGGCCCCCCGGGGCAGGATGTTGCCGGAAAACATGGCCGCCAGGGCCGCGTCGTCCTGGCCGGCCAGATCCAGGCGCAGTTCCTCCGCCAGGCCCCGATTGAAGAACAGGAGCAGCGGCGAGGGCACGGCCGCGGGCTGGCAGGGCTCGTAGAAACCGGGCAGGTTGCGGGCGTAGGTATTGTCGAAAGGAATGGTGATGGTGGGCATGCGGGTTCCCGGGGCCGGGAAGAGGGAAGCGCTTGGCTGACAGGCTGGAAATTAGTGCCGAGCGTGGGGAAATTCCACCCCAAGGTCATCAGGGTTGAAAAAGTGATTGCCATCCGGGCCCGGGGATATTGGGGACCGGATATTGGGGACAGACCACGGTTTCAAAATGGTTCAGACCAAGATATGCAATAGGGCCAGGCGCGCATTGCTTACTTCAGAGCCACAACGTGGACAAAATCCGAATACTTGGACAGCAACTCATCCGTGGTGAGCAGATAGGCTGGTATGGCCTGGGCCTGGGCTATGAGCAGACGGTCAAAAGGGTCGCGGTGATGCCATGGCAGGTTCGCGACTCGGTGGCAATGGTCGGACACAATCGGCAATTCGTTGAAGCCGGTTTCCAGCGCCAATTGCTGGATATCCTCCGACCTGAAATTGAAGCTCTCCCGTCCCAAGGAATACTTGATGGCGATTTCCCAGATGCTGGAGGTGCTGAAAAAGACGGTGTGGGCGGGATCGCTGAGTTGCGCCTGAACCTCCGCCGGCAAAGTGTCCGGCGCGATGAGGGCGGCGAGGAGAATGTTGGTATCCAGCAGGAATCGACCTTCGCCGGTCATGGTGAGTCACCCAGCCCAAACATTTCCAGGATGGCTTTTTCATGCATCCGGTCGAAGTCCTCGGGAATAGTGAAACGGCCTTTTGCCAGCCCCAGCTTACGCGGTTGTTGGGCGTCGGGTGCCAGTGCGACCAAGCGGGCCACGGGCTTCCCAGCACGGGCGATGACGATTTCCTCACCGGCGGCGGCCTGGTCGACGAAGCGGGAGAGATGGGTCTTGGCTTCATGGATGTTGACGGTTTGCATGGCGTGTCCTGCTGGTGTGGATGGCTTAGCTTAGTCTGGCTTAGTCCGGTTGGGCAAGGCGCTTGTTCCCAGTGGAAACAACAACGGCCCGGCTGCTTTGCTTCAACCGGCCGTAATGCCGGGGACAG
>Ga0272446_1007094_pt1 | contig 11319 bp, 7 predicted proteins | sample YNPCB0061_FD_194587 | JGI IMG/M metagenome (GOLD analysis project Ga0272446, IMG submission 194587) | Hot spring microbial mat communities from Yellowstone National Park, WY, United States - YNP-CB-006-1 | ecosystem: Environmental > Aquatic > Thermal springs > Hot (42-90C) > Sediment | place...
ATATCCGGGAAGGAGATTCGGCAGCCGATCGTTATGTTGGCTTTTCATTTCCGGGGGCAGCGAAAAGGCACCGTCATGGAAAATGATCGAGAATGTTTTGGGTGTTCGTTCAGCCACCCGCGAACGGTTCGTCCCTGTGGATGCTGGATGCTGTGGCCGCGTCCAGAAAAAATCATCCTTGCGGACGGCAACGAGAGCGGCGGCTGTGGTAGGAACATTTAAGTATTGAATCTTTTCAGCCGATACTTTATGGAGGAAAGCAAGCATCGGAATCCTTCTGCAAACTCACTTCGAAACGGCCTTTTATGAATACACCGCCCAGCGCTGAGAACATTCTGTTTGTCGACGATGAGACCAGCATTTTAGAAGTGGCAAAGGAATTTTTCACTCTTCGAGGCTACAACGTCTTTACGGCCACCAACGGTCAACAGGCCTACGAGATCCTGCAGTCCCACAAGATCGACTGCTGCTTTACGGATATCAACATGCCGATCATGAACGGGATCGAGCTTGCCGAAAAAATCAATCGGCTCGACAACACCATTCCCGTGGTGATCATGACCGGGTTTCCCTCCCTGGAAAACACGCTGAAAACCCTCAAAAACGGGGTCGTCGATTTTCTGATCAAACCGGTGAATCTTCACCACATGGAGCTCTGTATTCAACGGGTTCTTCAGCAGAGGCAGCTTTTTGTCGAAAACATCCTCCTCAAGCAAGCGGCGGAACAAAAGGCCAGACTCGAGAAACTCAACAAGGAACTCACCCAGAAGGTCAAAGACCTGAAAACCATGAACCGGATCACGAACGAATTTCTGACGCTGACCACCAGCGCAGATGTTTTCGATCGCCTGGTTCGGATGGCTGCAGATATCGTTCATGCGGACGGGGCCGTATTTCACCTGACCCATGAAATGGCGGAAACACCAATCGCCATCAGCCGCTTTCTGTCCACATCAGAACCGTCATCCCTTCGGAACTTTCCGGATGTACCCGCCGAATTCATCCAGGAAATCGGACGCGATCAACTTCCTGTCATTGCCTCCCCCGAAAGCGCCAAGATGCAGCAGTCGATCGTTGCTACCTTGATGGCTTCTCCACTCACCATTCGAGGTAGAGTGTTTGGCGTACTCGCTGCATTCCGAAAAGCGGGCCGAAGCACGTTCGCAGAAAAAGACCTCTTCTATCTTTCCGTGATGGCCAACCATGCCGCCTATGCCATCGAAAACCTGGCCCTCTACGAAAACATCTATCAAAACCTCTTTTCGACCATTTATGCCTTTGTTCGTGCGATCGGAGCAAGGGATTCCTATACGGAACAGCATTCCAACCGGGTAACCTGCGTTGCGCGCATCATCGCCGAGCGTATCGGATGTTCTCCAGAAGAACTTGAGATTCTCCATACGGCGGGACTTCTGCACGACATCGGGAAAATCGGCATCCGGGATGAAATTCTGCTCAAACCTGCACGTCTCACAGACGAAGAATTCGAAATCATCAAAACCCACACGACCATCGGCGCCAACATCGTCGGACAACTCGGTCTCTGGGAAAGAGAGCAGGCCATTATCCGAAGTCACCATGAACGGTATGATGGAAAGGGATATCCGGACGGCCTGAAGGGCGAAAACATCCCCTTTCTGGCAAGGATTCTGACCGTTGCCGATGTGTATGACGCTCTGACCTCCGACAGAACCTATCGTCCGCGAATGAGTGAAGAAGCGATGTTAAAGATCATTCGGGATGGAAGAGGCACACAATTTGACTCCCAGGTGGTGGACGTCTTCCTGGAATTGTTTCATCAGGGAATGATTCAATGCCGGAATATCTGTGGAGGAACGTCGATCTCCAACGGATGTTGAAACCGCTCACTTTTCGATGGCCTCACTTGAGCTTTCCGCCGCGTACCCATCCTACTCCTTTCAACAGTCAGGAAAAACAACGGTTGGTGCCTATTCGGATGAACGGGGAACCGACACGGTCAATTATTCGTTGTTCGTGGTGAGTGGTTGGTAGGAAGGGGGGTGCCGGTCCATGTTCGTCCCCAGAAGGGGATACCCCCCCTGGAATGGAAATCCCCCCTGCCCTCCTTTGCAAAAAAATGGGGGGCAACCTGAAGAGACAGCCGCTGTTGTCGCCCTATAAACGAAAAAATGGGCTTTATCCCTATCCTTCACACGCCCTCCCGCCAATCCCCCCATGTGAAGAACGAATCGATCCACCACCACAGCGATTGGTGATAGATCGAGCGGATCACGAAAAGCGTTGAATGAATCGATATTCAATTTATCCAAATTCCTGTTTATCCCCGTAAAACAATATATAAATTGACCCATAAGAATTTTTCTTGACAGGGTATCCGGGTTTGGTTTAAATGAATGAGTATTCATTCATATTCCCAGACCGCTGGGTGTGTTGAAACGGTACGTCAATCATCTTCATGGAGGACTTTATGAGCAGGAAAATCCGAAAAGCTGCAGTCATCGGCTCAGGCGTCATGGGCGGTGGAATTGCCGCGCTTCTGGCCAGCGCCGGCATCAAAACCCTTCTTCTGGATATCGTTCCCTTCGATCTGAAGGAGGAAGAAAAGAACGATCCGGCGGCCAGAAATCGACTGGTCAAGAAAGGGTTGGATACCGTTCTCAAATCCAGACCCTCTTTGATCATGCACCCGAAAGACGCCGATCTGATCTCGATTGGAAATCTGGAAGACGATTTTCAGAAACTGGCGGACTGCGACTGGATTGTCGAAGTCGTCGTCGAGAACCTCAAGATCAAACAGCAGCTGTTCAAGCGCATCGAACCGGTCCGAAAGCCCGGCAGCATCGTTTCCTCCAACACTTCGGGCATTCCGCTCAAGGCCATGAGTGAAGGATTGAACCTCGAATTTCGTCAGCACTTCCTCGGCACCCATTTCTTCAACCCCGTCCGCTACATGAAGCTTCTCGAAATCATCCCCGGAGAGGATACCCTTCCGGAAGTTCTTCGCTTTATGGCCGATCTGGGGGAACGTATCCTCGGCAAAGGCATCGTCTGGGCAAAGGACACCCCCAATTTCGTCGGGAACCGAATCGGTGTTCAGGGAATCGTCAAGGCCATGCAGCTGATGCTGGAAGAAGGGCTCACCATCCCGGAGGTCGATGCCCTCTTCGGCCCGGCAATGGGGCGTCCCAAGACAGCCATGTTCAAAACATCCGATCTTGTCGGCCTCGATACCCTCTGGCACGTGGCAGCCAACACCTATGATCTCGTCACGAACGACGAATCCCGAGCCAGCTTTGTCATGCCGGATTTCGTCAAGCAGATGATCGACAAAAAACTGTTGGGCAACAAGACCCAGGCCGGTTTCTACAAAACCGATCTCACGCCCGAATGGAAAAAGATTCGCAAGGTGATCGATCCTGCGACTCTCGAATACAAAGAATACGATACGGTTAATTTTCCATGCCTCGAAGCCGCTAAGGCAGCGAAGACCCTTCCCGAAAAAATTCGGGCCGTTGTCTACGGTGAAGACAAGGGAGCCAAATTTGCGTGGAAAGCCGTCGCACACAACCTGATCTATGCCGCCAATCGGGTCCCCGAAATTTCGGATACCATCGTCGAAATCGACAACGCCATGAAATGGGGATTCAATTTCGCCATGGGCCCGTTCGAAACCTGGGATGCCATCGGTCTTGTCCAGTCTGTCGAGAAAATGAAGGCCGACGGTCTTGCCGTCCCGCAGAAGGTCCTCGACATGATCGCCTCGGGTGCGACCTCCTTCTATCGGATTCAGGACGGAAAGACCCAATACTACGATTTCGCCACGAAAGCCTATCGAGATGTCGTGGTCAGCAAGAACATCATCTCTCTTGCAGCTCTGAAATCCAACAACAAGACCGTGAAGACCTGCAAGTCGGCATCTCTCGTCGATTTGGGAGACGGCGTCTTCTGCTGTGAATTCCACACCAAGATGAACGCCATCAACGGTGAAATCGTCGACTTCATGGCAGAATGCTTCGATTACGTCGATGCCAACGGCTGCGGTGTCGTCCTGGGGAATCAGGCAGGCGGCATGCCCGGTGCCTTCTCGGCAGGCGGCGACCTCGCCTTCATGGCCGGCCTTGCAAAAGAAGGCAAATATGCGGAAATCGATGCTTTCCTGGCACGGGCGCATGCCGGCATGATGAAGGGCCGATATGCCAGCTTCCCGGTGGTCGCAGCTCCCTATGGAATGGCCCTGGGCGGTGGGTGTGAGGTCTGCCTCAGCGCCGATCGGATCGTGGCTCACGCCGAACTGTACATGGGTCTGGTCGAAATCGGGGTCGGACTGCTTCCCGGAGGCGGCGGTTGCCTCAACCTGTGGCGGAAGATGACCGAAAACATCCCGGCTGCAGTCACCGATATCGATCTGGCCAAATTTTTCATACCGACCTTCATGGCCATCGCCATGGCCAAAGTGTCTACGTCGGCTGCCGAAGCCAGAGCCAACGGCTTCCTTGGACCGAAGGACCGCATTGTCTTCAACCGGGATTACCTCATCGGCGAGGCCAAGAAGGAAGTCCTCAAAATGGTCGATGAGGGATACGCCCCGCCCGTCAAGCGAAAGATCCGGGTCTTCGGCGAAGCCGCCCAAGGCATGATCAACGGAGAGCTCTTCAACATGCTGAGCGCCAAGTTCGTCTCCGAATACGACGCTTTCCTGGCCAAGCGAATCGCCTATGTGATCAGCGGCGGGGATGTGCGCACCAACAGCGAAGTCGACGAAGAAGTCATCCTCAAGCTGGAACGGGAAGCCTTTGTCGATTTTTGGAAACAAGAAAAAACCGTGGCCCGCGTCGAGCACATGCTCAAAACCGGCAAACCCCTCAGAAATTAATCCAAGAAATCCTGAAGGAGGAATTCTGTCATGAGAGATGCATATATCGTCACATCGGTCAGAACCCCGGGCTGCCGCAGGGCCAAGGGGGCTTTCAAAGACACCCGGCCGGAAGATCTGCTGTCGTTCATCCTGAACGCGGCCGTCGAAAAAACGCCAAACCTCGACAAGAAAATGGTCGACGACGTCATGGTGGGCTGCTCCTTTCCGGAAGCCGAACAGGGACTGAATATCGGCCGAATCGCTACCCGCATGGCCGGGTTTCCGGTGGAAGTCTCGGGCGCTACGGTCAACCGGTTCTGCTCCTCGGGTTTGGAAGCCATCGCCTTGGCAAGCCTTCGGGTCATGAGCGGTTGGTCCGACATCGTGATCGGCGCAGGGGTGGAATCCATGACTTTCGTCCCCATGGGCGGCAATCTGCCCCGCCCTCATCCCGAATACACGAAGCTGCACGCCGACATGTATACATCGATGGGCATCACGGCAGAGAATGTGGCCAACCGCTACAAGATCAGCCGCGAACGGCAGGACGAGTTCGCCTATCATTCCCATCGCAAGGCCGCTGAAGCCAAGGAAAAGGGGCTCTTCACCGAAATCGTCCCGACTCCTGCAGTGAAATTCGTTTTGGGTCAAAACGGAACCTACCAGAAAACGACCTTCATTCAATCCTACGACGACGGCATCCGCGCCGACACGACCATCGAAGGTCTGGCAAAGCTCCGGCCGGTCTTTGCTTTGAACGGAACCGTCACGGCCGGAAATTCCTCTCAGACGACCGACGGTGCGGCCGCCACCCTGATCATGAGCGAAAACATGGTCCGGGAACTGGGGCTTACCCCGATCGCCAAACTCGTCTGCTACACTACGGTGGGATGTGAACCCGATGAAATGGGCGTCGGCCCGAGATATGCCATTCCAAAGCTGCTGAAGAAGGCCGGAATGGAGATCAAGGATATTGATCTGTTCGAGATCAACGAAGCGTTCGCATCGCAGGCCATTTACTGCGTGGAAGAGCTCGGAATCGATTTCGCAAAGGTCAACATCAACGGAGGCGCCATTGCCCTCGGTCATCCTCTGGGATGCACCGGTGCCAAGCTCTGCGCCACCCTGCTCGCCAACATGAAACGAACCGGCGCCAAATACGGCATCGAATCCATGTGCATCGGCGGTGGCATGGGCGCAGCCGCCCTGTTCGAACTGATCGACAACTGGAAGTAACCCTCATCGAATCTTCCCGTCGGCGATCCGGAGGGCCACCCTCCGGATCGCTTGCTTCCTCCCCATTGTTTTCGCCCCCTTCCTCTCTGTTTCCTCTTTGGCTCTCGCGCACATCCCCATCGTTGCCCCGTTCGTTTTCGTCGATTGATATCTCACGAGAGTCAGGGTATGATGGCGCATGAGTGTCATCGGCAGTGGGTCTGAGATCCGCATGGATGCTCAGGACTTCCTATCCTCATCGGGGAATCACCATAGGCCAACAATCCACTGTCCACGGATGACCGACATGATGAAAATGATATTACCGGTATGGAGATGCATCATGAAGCCACGACTTACGAAAAGGAAACGTCCACTCACCATCCTCCTGATCGTCTTCGGGATCTTGGTTTCAGCTGTCGGCTGGATTCAAACAAATGCATCCGCCGTCGCGGCAGATGTCCATAAGGTCCTTCAGTCGATCGAAATCCCCACCGAAAAGCTTCTACCAGGCCTCGATGTACGCATCGTCGAAAAATTCTTTCGCAATATCAACGAAATGCCGGAAGAGGCCGCTTTTTCAAAAGCAAGACCCATTCGGAAACTGGCCTATCGTTACGAGGGAGGTACGCCCATGTTCGACACCGATCGGTCCCTGGCCATCGGAATGAGCATCCGGGGCTTCCTCCGCATCGAAGAACCCGGTGCCTACGAATTTCAGGCACGCTCGAACGACGGGATTCGCGTCACAATCGCCGACAATGTCATCATCGAAGATCCCGATGTTCATTCCGACCGGCTTTCTTCGATTGCACGCTGTGACATTCCAAAAGCCGGATACCTCCCGTTGCATATCCTGTATTTTCAGCGCAAGGGAGCCGCATGTTTGGAACTGTATTGGAAGCGACCGAAGGCTTCCGCCTTCGAAATCATTCCCGAGTCGGCCTATTGGAGAGGGAAAGAACCGTGACAGCCTCTTCGCAAGAGGGGATCATCCGCTTCCGGTCGCATCTCAACCGAATACCGCTTCAGCCATCCCTTGCCATCGCAGAACTGATGGCGTGGCGGGATATCCTCTATCGGCTTCATCTCGTCGGACAGGATGACTGTCGATATTCAGGACTGGGTTTCGGCAATCTCAGCATTCGCGACAGGCAGTACCCGGCGGGTTTCCTTGTGACCGGTTCCCAAACCGGACATCTCGATCATTTGGACTGCACCCATTTCTGCCTCATCACCGCCTGGTCTCTCAGCCCGCCGGAACTATGGGCCGATGGAACGATCCAGCCTTCCAGCGAATCCCTGACCCATGCATCCGTATATGCTTGTTCCGACCAAGCTCAAGCCGTCATCCACGTCCATTGCCCCGAGCTGTGGCGTCTGCAGGGAGCCATCGATCTTCCCGTCACCGATCCAAAGGCCGGATGTGGAACCGTCGATCTGGCCCTTGAAGTCAGACGGATGATGGCCGATCTCGGCAACCCGGAAACCGGCGTCTGGATGTTGGGGGGACACGAAGACGGCATCCTCGCATTCGGGCCCGACATCACGACGACCGGGCTGTCGCTTCTGCACTGGGTTGCCGTTGCATGCATCCGGGAACATCAACAACACTTGACATGTGGTACTGCCTGATGGCACATCTCCAATGACTATCCATCTGGAACATCGAATGATCGATCATCTTGAACTAAGCCCGAAAGCCCTTCGACGAACCTGCACCCTCTGTGATCTTCCGTTTGACGATACGACCCAAATCCAACCCCTTGATGAAGTCATCGGTCAGAAACGGGCCGTTCAAGCCTTGGACTTCGGCCTGAACATGATGAGCGCGGGGTACAACATCTTTGTGACCGGGATCGACGGCACCGGAAAATCATCGATCGTTCGGGACATCGTCGAACGACACGCCGCAAGTTTGCCCGTACCCGACGACTGGTGTCTGGTGAACAATTTCAAGGACGAATCCAGCCCGAAGGTATTGGGGCTGCCGCCTGGACAGGCTCCGGCCTTTGCCAAGGCCATGAGCAAATTAATGGATGACATCCGGATCGAGCTTCCGAAGGTTCTGGAAAGTGCCGCCTTTCAGGAACAATATCGACGGATTCAGCGGGAATACGGCGAGAAGCAACGCAAGCTCTTCGAAGAGCTCGAGGGGGTCGCCCGCGCCAAACATCTTCGGATCGCCAGCGATGACGACGGATACCACGCCGTTCCCGTTGAAAACGACACGGAGCTAACGGCTGAAGCCTTTCAGAAGCTTCCTCCTGAAAAGCAATCCGAAATTGAGCGCAACCTGATGGATGTGCAGCAGCACCTCGAGACCACCCTTCGTGAAATCCAGAAGATAAACGATGTGATCAACGAGCATGTCGAGGAAATCACTCGGGAAATGGCCCAAATGGTCATCACCGAGCGCATGCGCGGCCTGCGGGAACGTCATGCAGACCACGAAGGTGTTCGGGGATATTTGGATGAAGTGCAGGAGGACATTCTCGATCACATCGACCGGTTCGTTTCTCCGGAAGAGCATCCGGAAGAACCCGAAGAAGAAGACACCCTCGAAGACGGCATCGAAACTTTTCTACGGCGCTACAAGGTCAATGTGCTCGTCGACCATTCCGAACAGAAGGGGGCGCCGGTCATTTTCGAAACCAATCCGACCTACCCCAACGTGATCGGCAGAATCGAAAAGCGCTCTCAGATGGGTATTCTGACAACGGATTTCCTGATGGTTCAAGCCGGTTCGATGCTCAAGGCAAACGGTGGTTTTCTCATTATGGAAATCGATCCGTTGATGCAGAATCCCTTCATCTGGGATGCCTTGAAGCGCTCTCTGCAAAACCGCTCCCTGGTCATCGAGGAAATGTCGACGGATTTGGGATACGCCACGGCAACCTTGAGACCGCAGGAAATCCCGCTCAACATCAAGGTCATCCTGCTTGGGGAATACGAGCTCTTCGAATGGTTGCAGAACGAGGATTCCAAATTCAACCGCATCTTTCGGGTTCGGGCGGACTTCGATTACGAAGTGAGTTGCTCCAGGGAAACCGAAGAACGATATGCTCGATTCGTAGCCCTGGTTTGCCGGCGGGAAGGTCTGCTTCCGTTCACGAGGGACGCCGTGGCTGCAGTCGTCGAATACGGCCACCGCCTGGTCGAAGATCAACAGAAACTCTCCCTGCGCTTTGGGCCCATCGTCGGGCTTCTCAAGGAAGCCGAATACCTGGCCCGAAAAGCCGGAAAATCCGTGGTCGATGCTTCCTTCATCGAATGGGCCACCGATGCCTATCGGTTTCGATACAACCTGTACGAGGAAAAAATTCACGAATCCTATGTCGACGGCACCATCCTCATCGATGTCACATCGCATGTGATCGGTCAGGTCAACGGCCTTACCGTTTATCAAATCGGTGAAATCAGTTTCGGAAGGCCCTGCCGCATTACGGCGGAAAGCTTCGTCGGAAAGTCTGGAATCGTCAACATCGAACGGGAAGTCGAGCTGAGCGGCTCCTCTCATGACAAGGGGGTGATGATCCTCTCCGGATACTTGGGAAGAACCTTCGCCAAGAAATATCCCATCGGGGTCTCGATCAGCATCACCTTTGAGCAGAACTACGGTGAAATCGACGGTGACAGTGCATCGCTTGCAGAGTTGCTTGCCGTCATTTCCACGATCGGCGATGTGCCGATCGATCAGGGAATTGCCGTAACAGGATCGGTGAATCAGAAGGGAGAAGTCCAGGCAATCGGAGGGATCAACGAAAAAATCGAAGGATTTTACGACGTCTGTCTGGCAAAGGGGCTGACGGGCAGACAAGGAGTGATCCTCCCGAAGGCAAATGTCCGTCACCTGATGCTGCGCAAGGATGTGGTGGCGGCCGCCGAACAGAAGGCCTTTCATCTGTACGCCGTTTCGGATGTTCGAGAGGCCGTCGAAATTCTGACCGGGATTCCGGCTGGAGATGCGGATCTGAACGGAAATTTTCCGAAGGAAACCGTTTTCGGCAAGGTTCAGGAGGCGCTGTTTCGCTCTTGGACACATCAAAGAGAATGGCTACGTCAGGGAACCGGGGGGTATGCGCCGATTTTGGATTCCCAGTGATCGGATTCAAGAAGCGACCCCCATTTTGGACGGCGAAGAGGCATTCCACCTCATTCGGGTGCTGCGCGCCAGAAGCGGTCAGACCATTCTGCTGATGGACGGCAGAGGTACCGTAGCCGAAGCCCGTGTTCAATCGATCCTTCGGGACAGGGTAGCGCTTACCGTCTTGCACAGAACCCATGTCCCAGAAACTCGGCCGTTCCGCATCGTTGTGGCTCAAGCTCTGCTCAAGGACGTCTACATGGAGGATCTGATCCGAAGGTGGGTCGAACTTGGGGCGGATGAATGCTTCCCATTCGTATCGGAACGATCTGTTCCCATCCTGGAGGGAGATCGTTGCCAAAAACGTAAACAACGCTGGGAAGCCCTCGCTAAAGAGGCTATGAAACAATCGGGGAACCCCTATCTTCCCACCCTGCACGAACCCATCGACATCTATCAGATGCTGGATGCCCTCCGACATTGCCCCGTCAAGCTGCTTTTCTGGGAAAACGAAAGCCGAATGCTTAGCCGTGAGATCTTCAGCGTACCGGATCGCATGGAAGGCCGGATCGACATTGGCGTGGTTTTCGGGCCGGAAGGCGGCATTTCGGAAAGCGAAGTGGCGACATGCCAACAGCATGGCTTCCAAACGGTTTCTTTGGGGTCCAGGATTCTTCGAGCCGTTACGGCCGGAATCGTCGGCCTCGGTCTGGTCGGCTTTTTGGCGGAGGAAGCCCTGGCACCTGCAAACCTCCCGCCTTCCGCCGGCTCCAACCAGGATGGAAACCCCGCAGGTGACCCCCTTCACCAAGAGCGTTGATGGTTTTTTCGTCCGCAGCAGGCCCCAATGCCCCCGTTGCTTATGAGATTCTGCTTGACTTTCCGTCGGTTTTTTCTTAAATATTCCACCGTTCATTGGGGTCACGCCGAGGTAGCTCAGTCGGTAGAGCAGGGGACTGAAAATCCCCGTGTGGGCAGTTCGATTCTGTCCCTCGGCACCAGTAGAATCAAGGGGTTAGGCTAAAGCAGCTTAACCCCTTTTTCGTTAAATGGCGATTTTGTACAACCCCTGTACAACCTTTTTACCTACATTCCACACCCCTCCGCAGGTGCGAAGGGCTAATTTTAGGGTCGCTTTTTTCTGGACTCTGCTCATAGAATGTGATAGTAGGGTTGGTCA
>Ga0272446_1007095_pt1 | contig 11317 bp, 10 predicted proteins | sample YNPCB0061_FD_194587 | JGI IMG/M metagenome (GOLD analysis project Ga0272446, IMG submission 194587) | Hot spring microbial mat communities from Yellowstone National Park, WY, United States - YNP-CB-006-1 | ecosystem: Environmental > Aquatic > Thermal springs > Hot (42-90C) > Sediment | place...
TGGTTAGATATTCCGGTTGGTGCAGAATTGCGTCAATCTCCTTCTAAGCGTCAATTCAGTCAAACAGGCTGCCCACTGCGATCCGTTCAGGTTCTTCGGTGTGGGCACTGGTGGCTGCTTCCATTGATTCATGGATTTGACGACTCATGTCTTTTGCTTGCTGATAGCTCGCCAGGTTCCCTTGCTCAAAGTAGAAGTTGGCGGCCGCTCGTAGGTCTGCAACTGCACCCTGACGATCTCCCACCTGCGATCGCACAATGCCTCGGTTAAAGTAAGCATCCCCATAGCTGGGATTCAGGTTGAGGGCCTGGGTGTAATTGTCCAGTGCAGCCTGTAAGTTCCCCTTCCGTTGATAAGCACACCCTTCCTCAAAGTAGTACAGATCAGATTGGGAATTGGCATTCCGCAGGTGCTCCAGTTGATTGCCTAAGTCCTGATTCGACTGTTGCAGCAGGAGGATCTTGTCACTGAGGTCAGAGGTTAATTGCTGACTGGCCTCCAATTGCTTGAAAAACTGATCAAAACGAACTGAATAAGCCTTGTTTTGTTGCAGCAAACGGGCAATCGCGCTGTGATGAATTTGGACTTGCTCGCTAACCTGGCCCATGCGTTCTTGCTGGCTTGTTTCTATTGCTGTAAGCTGCCGTCGACGATTCGCCAAATTCAACGCTAACGAGAGTGACAGCGGTAAGGATGCCAGAGCAGCTTGTTGCATAACAACTGAGGCGATCGCGCCTCCGACTGACCCTACAACCGTTACAGTCTCAACAATATCTAACCAATGAGTTATTCGACCCGTGACTTTTTTCTCTTGCTGTTTTTCCATGGGACTCAAATCCTAATTCCGTTGTAATATGAACCGTTTTACAAGCTCAATGTTGTTTGCGCCAGTTTGATTGCTGGCAGTATCATTTGGGCTTCTTCGTCAGTTAGGTAAGTTTTGATGATTTCCTGCAACATGCCGTAGTCAATTTCAGCATGTTGCCGCCAGCCGAACGATTTGGCGATCGACTGAAGCCAGAGCAATACGGCTTCCTGTAATCGATCCAAATCATTAATTAATGCCGCCGCCGAACAGCAACGCAAAACATTCGTCATATCCCTGAGCGCAAATCCAGACACATCTTTGCCACCAATCTGAAATGCATTGGGATACTGGCTCCGCCTTTCCGCTGCGAAGGTGTCAATAATGTCCGAAGCAGCATTACGCACTTTTACATAAGCACTAATGCGTTGCTCGGCAGTTGCTAAGTAGTCAGAGATAAATTGCAATTCATCGGCGGTGGCATAGCGGCCATCCGCTGCAACAGTTAGTTGTGTAAGCTGCTTTAACATGATGACGGATTTTCCTAAATGTCATTACAACAGTCAAACATCCCGGAGTTTTTCGATTTGATCAGAAATTGAGCCGCGAATATTACTAAGTTGAGTAATCATAGAGCGAGTCACTAACTTGCCTGGTTCAACCAGCACAGCTCCAGTTAACGGATGCAAGATATAGTCTTCGGCCCGTTTACCGATCAATGCCTCAACATCTTCTATTTCGTCGAGGTACATCCCACTGGGTAACTCAACCACAACTCCTTCACCAATGACCCGAGCCTGACAGGCCAACCTGGAGTTTGTATTGCAGGTGGTTATCACCTCTAAAGTGCGTTGTTCCCGGCGGGTCATGGGGGACAGTCCCTCCATTCCAGCCTTGATATAGATATGGCAGGTCGCGCACCGACCGCGTCCACCACATTCCTTTAGAACATGCAGATCATTCTTGAGTAGAACCGACAAGAGATTGTCATTGGTTTGAACGGTTGTTTCAGTCCCAATCGGGTCGAGTTTGATCACTTTAGCCACAGTCGATCCTCCAAAATCTGCCAAGGATACTTCAGGTTACTCTTTAGGTGTGACTGATTGGTGACAAAGACGCTCCATAACCGTGGTGTGATCGTGCCCCTCTTCCAGCAAAGCTGCTACGGGTTTGAGTCGCTCGGACAAACCCACCACAAAGGTGTTAGCCCCTGCCCCCATAGACTCACATTGGGTTTGGATGCAATGGAGATTTCTTCCTGAAAGCTGACTACAGAAAGCGCTCAGAATTCCAGCTTCGGCATAGCCCATGCGCTGTTTATTCTTGGGAGCGGTGTAGGCAAAGGCGGAATGTTGAATCTGGAACACTAAAAATCCTTGTGGGTAATAGCTTGCGTCCAGATCTAGCAGCCCCCATCCATAGGTCTTCCAACACTGCTTCAGACATTGGAGAAATTGCACCATTTCCATTTGAGAGAGGGAAATGCCATAGTATTCGCTGACTTCTTCTGCAAAGCGTCGATAGAAGTTCTTCCCCCACCGGAAGCCCCACTTGAACAAAACCACGCTGGCTGAAGACCCTAGTTCATTTTCTAAAGCGGCGAAAATACCCTTCAGCAAAACTTCGGGCAACGCCAGCAATCGGGCCCCATTGCGGTTTTCAATTAAGCCGGATTCAAAATCGCCTTGGACATAGACCTCCGGCGCAAAAAAGTTTCCCCGAATCGAGCGATCGCTCAATAACTCAGTAACTGAAATCATTTGTTGTGCTCCATTTGTTGTGGCTGCGGCACGAATCTAAACTGAACTGAGCGCAGAAACTGACTTTGCTGTACTCGGGCGATCGCCCAAGAGCGCTGACTGAGCCTGCGTTAAGAAAGGACTGATCAAGGACATTTGCTGAGAAGACAAGGTAGCCGTTAACTGCTCAAGCAGTAACTCGTAGGTTTGATTTTCAATCTCCTGTATCTGATGAATGCGAATGATATCGACTAGCCATTCCAAAAGATGATGCTGCAAGTACTGAGGGTTGTTCAGCAGCATGGCCATTGCTGCATACCTTAAGACCGCAATCCAATGTTTCAAAGCCTGCTCTAGCAGTTGTGAACTTTCATAGGGAAAGGTCGCAACAAGCTGTTCAGCTACATCCTGGAAAAGAGCCGCTTCCTGGTCGCGTAATAGGCCATAGAGCGTGTAGCAATCCTGCAGTTTCGCAACCATTTGCTTGAAAGCAATTACTTCTGTGCGGTTGAGATACTGATCTTCTGCCATATGCAGAAAATTCTCTAAATCACGATGCATAATTTTCCGCCTCTAAAATAGGTCAGACAAGTCGGTTAATGAGGATGTGGATGTTTCAGAGCCAAGTTTAAGAGGAATCTCAATGGGATCAAATACACCCACTTCGGGTAAACTTTCCCAAGGAACATTCCGCCAAAAATCCACAACAGAAAAGGCCCAAAGATTTGTTTCTGGCCTAATCGGGCGGAACGACGGCCTGTCTTCCGCTGGTTGACCGTGCCAGTTTGCCTGGGCAAAGAATTGGCCGAGTGTTAACCCTAACCAGCGTTCTCCTGAAAACAACTGGTTGTCCTCTAACAGCAAGCCAGGTTCAGCAAATAACTGAGATTCTTGCAGATGAGCTTTAAGTGGCTGTAATTTCACAAATGAAGCGCCATCCCAGTCGCAATTTCCAAAGAATTGTTGGAGAGACAACTGTTGCCAACTTTGTGAACGACTCATCCTAAGTACTCTCCATTGATCAAGCGTTTTTCGATATCACGAGCAGTTGCCCCTTCGTTTTGCCAGAAAGTCGCAGCATTAATCCGATCTTCTTTCCCTAACAAAAACTTACAGAAGGTATCTCCCATCGAATAACACTGGATTTCAATACAACTTAAGGATTTTTTCACTAGGTCACTAAAAAAGCCTGCCATTAAACCAGCATAAAGATGACACACTGGCTTTCCAACATTTCCTAATGTCCGGGCAACAGCAGAATCAAAGATATTAATGAACATAAAGCCATTTTTTTGTTCACTCATGTCTACTTCCCAGTTTCCCCAGCCTTGAGCAATGAAGGGCCACCACCAAGCTTCAAGGACATAGGATAGATTCATTTGATTCAGCGAAAGACTATACTTATATTCTTTGAGAAACCAATTTCTAAAGAACTGAGCGTCTTGCATGCCCCAAGATTTACCAATGTTGTACATTACAACCGAGGAAGCACTACCGACTTCCTCTTCTAGACCCTGGATGAGACCCACAATGAAATCTTCACCAGCTAGAATCGTTCGGGATTCATTCCAGTCCGTAATACTTCCCTCCTCATGAAATTGGAAGAAATCCCTGTTGCTATAGTGATGATGCATCTCAGGGTATTGGTTCTTGAGGATATGAGTAGATGGAACAACAATGTTGGGGACAGAAGCAGATTTTTTCTTTATGGGTGTTTGAACCATGACGCTACTCCTAAATATTTTGGTGAACGCTCAACAAGCAAGAACATATTTCAACTAAAAATAGTGCTTTCGAGATTAGATATCTTTCATTGATCTCTAATCTCAAGGCTCTTCTGGGTATACGTTGATAAGCCAATCCTATGAACGACATATCAATGGTTTCAGAGGTAAATTCTCCGGTTGAATGTGTTTTAAGTTACACTTTCAGCCAAAAACCCAGGGGAGCCAATCTCAATTAGGCAAAGTCACTATTGTAAAAGATGTAAATTCCCGATCAATCAGCCACTGCTAACAAGCTTATTTAGGTAGAAAATCAAGCTTGAATTAGCAAAGCTAATATGCACCCAACTAAATCTCAATCACTGAATCAACTTGAAATCTGGGATACCCATTTTCGTAAAATGACAATACTTTTTGACATAAATCTTAATAGCAAGGAGGGATGCAATTGGGTCAGCTTAGTTAGGATTGCAGTGTACATCAGACTATTCAAACTTGATATAGTAAAAATACCGGATCTTACAAAGTAGTCTGGCAAAGTTCAGTGTTTTTACGTATGTTGAATACCTATGAGATTGGGAATACAAACAATGAGTCTGCAGTAATATTTTTGATTTCTGATAGTAAAATAGTGTGATTCTGAAGCAGGTTAATAGGCCGAGATTTCAAATTTCCTGGATGTCTTATATCACCAAGTTTTTCGCCGCTTAAGATCAGGTTTCAGTTAAAACTCATTTCTTTGCCTGATGAAAATAATAGAATTTATCAGCTTGTGTTTAAAATATGAGTACAGCAGCTATTCACGAATTTCTAAAAACACCAGGGGTTGTCGGGATTGCAATAATTCAGGGACTCGCTATTTCCTGTCTTTACTCCCGATCTCAGGAATTGGCTGGACAGGAAAAGTATCATCTGATTCATGAGTTGCGTAAGGCTATTTTGACCAATCAGGACCTTCTCAATCACTCCCAGGTGTTAGAGATCGCAATTCTGGATTACTGTGTCTGCTTTTATCCACTGAAGCAAAATTTAAAATTACTGGTTTTAACTCAAACAGCAAATAAAGCGATCAAACTCTTGGCTGCCAGACGGGTGCAGTCAGAGTTGCAACGGGCGGTGGAGTTGGGTTCTTTTGATCCGTACCAGTTTGCCAAGCAACTGCATCGAGACCAGACCGCTATGGGCGATCGCAGTTTTCGGCTGGATATTTTGGATAGCCAATTGACAAACCCGATTACCAGCCGTCAAGAGTTGACGTTGGAACAGGCGCTTCTGGCCTTGAATCAACTGAGTGAAGTGGTGTGTGACTATCTGGGGCCCAAAATTACAGCCAACTATTGGCAGATGACTCGCCCTGGTCATCAATGTTTAGCAGCTTTTCAAATTAGTCAGGATGGAGAAATTACGGCTTCTACAGGGAGAGGAATATTTCTCGATCCAGTTCTCAAGCTAGGTCTGAGAGAGTGGTCAAATCGATTTATGCACCAATGCTGCCAGATTATTCCTGATTTGCCGAGTCGTGTCGAAAAGAAGGGATTAGATCACCAATCCAGAAAGCTATTATCCATTTTTCCTGCTGCCAGCTCTTTGAAGGGGGAATATTTGTCTCAACAGGAGCAAGCTTTGTTCTGAGTGCAGTTTAATCCGGCGTCCGTTAGCGATCGCATCAAGGCTGCTTTGGGCGTTGCTTGAATTTCTAGGACTACTTGGCCTCAAGTCCTGAGTCAGATATCATTTCTTCGCATTCAACCCATGAGTTGAATCAGATGGTTCGCCATTCGCCGACCAGATCCGGCTTCTCCCATGCGGCGGTGGCCGTTTTCAGCAATTTGTTGCAGCCAATCTGGCCGATTTAACAGGGATTGCACCACCTGGGACACCTGATCCGGTTGCTGCACCAGGATTACGGAGCAGCCTAGTAAGCGAGTTTGGGCTTCTGCAAAGGCTGGTGTGAATTGGGGCCCTTTGCCGGTAATGGTAATGGCTGGTTTGCCCAAACCGACAAACTGTTCGGTGGCGGTTCCGGCCATGGCGATCGCCAGATCAGCCCGCTGCAGAAATTCGGCAAATCGATCCACTGCCAGGGTCAGGGTTGCCCGGTTGTTGCCGGTTCCCACAGCATAGGTTTGGTCGGCCAGGGGTTGCCAGCGAAAGTCCAGCAGTAACTGTTGCAACAGTTGTAGATCCAATCCTGGGGCGATCGCTGCCAGATAGTTCATCGGACGTTCCAGGTGTGCAATCAACCCATTCACGGCTTGCAAAATTATCTCCCAGTTGGCGTAGGCTTCCGGTGGCCGAGAACCAGGCAGGAGGGCAATGCTCAGAGCCGGTAGGGTAACAGAAGCATCTAAAGAAAAGGACGACTGGGCCAATAGGGAAAGAGGTTTAGGGCTATTCTCCCATTCCAGGCCGTCCATCATGGGATTTCCCATGTCGAAGGCTGGCACACCCCGTTGTTGTAGCATTTGACTGGTTAGACTATCTCTGGGGAAAACAGCCTTGCACCGAGGACGACTCATCAACCAGCGTTCCCACGGGTAGTAGATGCAGCCGGTCCACCGGGCCACCACATCCCGCTTCCAGGTATCGCCAGGTAACCAACCCGCCTCGTCCCGCAGGTAATATTCGGATTTGGCTGTGCCAATGAAGGCATAGGGTAGGCCGCTGGACCAGGCGAACAGGAGTGGCACAATGTCTCCCACTGCCAGAATGAGAGACCGGCGATCAGAACTTTGGCTGTCAGGGGAAACAAAAGGGATGCTGCCCTCCTGCCTCCAGGTTTGAATGGCCCGCCATTGGGCTTGGATTAGTTGCAGCAAGCCTCCCTGAATGTCGCGGGCCAGTTGCCGACTATCCATGTAGATGAACCCACCAGAAGGCAAGGTTTTAACCGCTCCAATGATGGGAATGCCGGACTGGATGTAGGCATGTCCCTCACCAACCAGGGGCAGAGCAGCAACTTCAGTGGCCTCCGGCTGCTGCCGTAGGGCGGTTAATACCCGAACTGCGATCACATCCTCACCGTGACCATTACTCAGGCACAAGATTCGTTTGGAGTTGCCAGGTAGGGGTTGAGATGGCTGCAAAAGGTCCTACTCCCGGTGGTCAAAAATCCTTGCTGAACTACACTATCAGGTTTCTGAACCTTGCAGTGATCCGCACAGGTGCGACCTGTTTAACTTTGGAGTTGAGCTGCAGCGGTTACTTCGAGGTTAAAACCGTTTCGCTGTGTGGCTTGATCCTTGTCAGGTCCGACGGATGAACCTGACAGGTGAATGGCTGCTGGTTATCAGGGTTAGGCGGCCTTGTTCAGACGCTGGGTACTGTCCAAAAGGCTGCGGGCAAATTGTTCAAACCGCTGGGCCAACTTTTCATCCCGCAACTGACCATCTGGCCCAAAGGCTTGCCAGGCTTGGCCAATGGCAATTTGCTCCGGAATCACCCAAGCATGAACCCAACGCAGGATGACCCGCAAATCATTCAGGGCGTTGCTGTTGGACTGGCCACCCAGCACACTCCGCCGGACCGGACCTTAACCGGTATTGCGCATGCCAGCAGCAATGCCATTGATTGTGAGCAACGCCCCCCGTAATAGTTCGCCTTTGCTATAGCGCGATCGCACCACGCCAGTTTCGGTCTGAGTTTTGTGCTGGCGTAATCGTTTCAGCAGGGACACCTGCAGAAAACCCAACGGCACGATCGTGCCATTACGGAGTTGGACTGACCGTTGCAGATCTGGATCGCCGTCCAAGAGGCGTTGGTGTCCGGTGATGCGCAAAATTAGATCGCGCGTCAGATAAAACTCCTGGGAGATCTGCTCAAATAGCCGTTCAAATCGCTCTCGATCGTCCGGATGGGACAGCTCATGGACGTAGTGACCAGCAATCTGCAGATCGACTTTGGACAACGTCATTTCGACCTTCGAGATCACCATGCGGAAGAAGGGCCACTTGAAATAAAAATAGCGCAACAGCTTCAAATGCTTTTCCGGGTTCTCGGTCAGGAAGTCCCGGATGGCTGTTCCGACACCATACCAGGATGGCAGCAGGAAGCGGGTCTGGGTCCAGCTAAACACCCAGGGAATGGCCCGCAAGCTGCCCAGGTCCTTCTTGCCGCCTCGACGGGCCGGACGGGAACTGATCTGTAACTGGCTGATTTCCTCAATCGGCGTCACCTGCATGAAGAAATCAATAAAGTCTGGCTGTTCATAAATGAGCGATCGATAATGGATGCGAGCGCGACCGGCCAACTCTTCCATAATTTCGTGCCAGGGGGGAATGTCATCGAAGCCGGTTCGCAGCAGACTGGTTTGAATCACAGCAGTGGTGACAGTTTCCAGATTATACAGAGCCAGTTCCGGCAGAGAGTACTTGGACGCTAGCACTTCCCCCTGCTCCGTAATTTTGATGCGGCCATCGACGCTGCGCCCTGGTTGGGCCAGGATTGCTTCGTAGGCGGGTCCCCCACCGCGACCCACGGACCCACCCCGGCCGTGGAAAATCCGTAGATTGATCTGATAATGTTCGGCAATTCGTTGCAGCGCCTGTTGGGCTTTATGGATTTCCCAGTTACTGCTCAGGAAACCAGAGTCTTTATTACTGTCGGAGTAGCCCAACATCACTTCCTGCAGGGCTCGTCTGCCTTCAGTGTCGTCGTCGCTTCCTGTTGATAGGGCAGCAGAAGCTGCATAGCCGCCAGAAATAAGGGCGCGATACAACGGCAACTCAAACAATTGGGTCATAATGCCAGGGGCTTTCTGCAAATCCTCCACCGTTTCAAATAGGGGAACCACTTGCAGAGAGCCAATGCCGGTAGCCGGGTCATAGAGTCCGGCTTCTTTGGCCAGCAGCAGAACCTCTAGCAGATCACTGACATCGTGACTCATGCTGATGATATAGGTCTGACAGATTTCTGGGCCAAATTCCTGTTGCAGTTTGCGAACAATGCGAAACGTTTCAATGGTTTCGCGAGTTTTGTCGGAAAAGGGGAGTTCTGCGGGGATGAGAGGGCGACGGGTTTGCAATTCGGTGGTCAACCACTGGATCCGATCTGCCTCTGGCATCTGGCTATAGGGCTGGGGCAAGATCTGCAGATACTCGGCTACTTCGTTGAGGGTTTCCGAGTGTCGCCCGCTTTCCTGGCGGATGTCCAGGTTGGCCAGGTGGAAGCCAAAAATTTCAACCTGACAAATCAGATTATCCAGATCGCGACAACTGAGGCCGGTTGCGGCCAGATTTTGCTGGATCAGGCGCAACTCAGCCAGAAACTCTTGACTGGAACTGTAGCCAACTCCCTGCGTGCATTCGGGAATGTCTTGGCCAATATAGGCGCCCTGATACAGTTGGGCGTTGCGATCGCGGGTATTTTCCAGCCGCTTTTGCAGATAAGCCAATTTCAGCCGATAGGGTTCCTGCCGATAGCGAATCGCTAACTGGTCATAGACCTCTGGCATCTGCACCTGATCCTGCTCCAGGGACTCCAGCAAATCGGGCAGAACGTCGCTCCAGTGCAGCGACAGGCTGAGCAGATCGGTCAACTTCCGGATTGAGCGGATATATTTTTCTAGCACCAGATTACGCTGATAGCAAGCTGTCTGCCAGGTAATCTGAGCTGTTACCGATGGGTTACCGTCCCGATCAGAGCCAACCCAGGAGCCAAACTTACAGAAATTGTATTGGGGTGGTTTGAGCTTGGGAAAGGACGCCTTCAAGGCTTGCTTAAATCGCAGATAGAGTTGTGGAATGGCATCAAACAGAACTTCCTGGAAATAGTGGAGGGCATAGTCTACCTCGTCCAAGACCGTCGGCTTAAACTGGTGTAGTTCGTCCGTCCGCCACCACAGGCGAATTTCCTCGGTCAACTGTTCCCGAAGTTGCGCCGCTTCCCAGGACGTGGTGACATCCAGTGCGGCAGCCCGTTCCTCTTCCTGATCTAGCCGACGCAGAATGTTAGCGATCCGCCGCTGCTTGTCTCGAATGGTGTGACGGACAATTTCAGTTGGATGGGCGGTAAAGACCAATCGCACATCCAGCTGATCGATCAACGCTTGAATGTGGCGGGGTGGCACATTTAACTGGCGTAATTGGGGAAACAACCAATAAAAAGTACTGGTTTCCTTGCGTGAAACCCCTTCTTGTAGGCTCTTTTCCAACAAGTCAGCTTCCAGGCTGCTCAGCGAAACTGCTCCATCCGGTTTGGAATAACTGAGGGTAGGGGTGCCATTGCTGGGCTGGACTGTAGCTGAATCGCGGGTAGCCCGGTAATGTTTCTGCTGGTCGCGTTGTTCGTAGTGCTGCTCGACGATATTGATCAGCTGAAAATACAACGCAAAGGCTCGCGCGGCCCGAATCGCTTCGTTCAGATCTAGCTTCTCGACAACTTTCAAGACTTGCGACTCCCGATCTGACTCGGTAAAGGTTGTGGCCTGACCTTCTGGGGAGCACATATCCCGCAACTGAGTCAGCAGATCAACCAGGTTCTGACCACATTCCTGACATAAAACCTCTGCCCAGAGATCCTCAATCAGCTTGAGGCGATGTCGCAGATAGAGGTCAGCGGTGGAGGTCGATGGGGTGGACTCTAGTGTTCTGGATTCAATTTCACTGAAACTCAGAGCATCATCAGACGAAGGTCGTGTCGCACTCATGGAGCCTGTTTAAGCCAAAGATAATCAACCATTCTAGGGGGTAACTCGTCTTTTTTGGAGTGATGCAATAGACGAAATGTCCCAGTTTCTGACTAAAATCTCTGACTGGACAAGGGATTAAAGGATTGACGCAGCCAGGTTCAATTTTAATTAAGCTGCGATCGCCCGTGCTGCCAGTGACAACTTACCTGCCAGTGACAACTTACCAGGTATGGGCTGGTGAAATGGGCCAGCGGCGGTTACAGTTCAGTTCGGCTCATGGGATGTATCGGCGGCCGAAGATTCAGCCGCAGGGGGGTCGGGAAAGGGCAGAATCGGTAAGCGATCACCCCGAAAGAGTTCTTCACTGGAAACACCGACATCCTCTACGAGCTTGGCAAGCACTTTTCCAGCCACCAGACTG
>Ga0272446_1007096_pt1 | contig 11317 bp, 9 predicted proteins | sample YNPCB0061_FD_194587 | JGI IMG/M metagenome (GOLD analysis project Ga0272446, IMG submission 194587) | Hot spring microbial mat communities from Yellowstone National Park, WY, United States - YNP-CB-006-1 | ecosystem: Environmental > Aquatic > Thermal springs > Hot (42-90C) > Sediment | place...
GAGCTCCTCGATCGCCGCCGCGTCGCCGGCGACGGGGAGCGTGAAGGCGAAGTCGTCGCCGGCCGTGCCGTCGGTGGGGACCTTGGCCTCGGTCTCCGCCTGCGTGCGCCAGCCGTCGAGCGACCAGCGCACGAACACGCGGCGCGCGGCCAGGGTGCGCAGCGCGCGGATCGAGCCGGTGACGAGCGGCTTCCCAGCGCCGTCGAAGGCGGCACGCGTCGCGAGGAGGCGGATCGGCCGCGCCGAGCTGACGCCGGCGAAGATGAGGTGGTTGCGGAACGGCGACCAGGAGGTGACGCCGTTCATCGTCGCGAAGGCGGCGTACTCGATCTCGGCGGGCGCGGTCCAGCCCGACTGGATGACGGCGTCGACGACGTCGAGGCCCCAGCGCTCGCGCCCGTCGGAGAGGCGCGCCTCGAAGGCGGCGCGCGTGGTCTGCGAGGTGCGCCAGCCGTCGTTCGTCCAGACGATGCCGACGTCCTTCGTGTAGGCGTCGTTGCGGACGGCGAGATCGACCCAGAACGAGGCGTAGGCGGCGCCGTGATAGACGTAGCGCCCGGGGTACGAGCCCGAGCCGAGGACGTAGACCGCGGCGGCGCGCTCCTCGGAGGCGACGGCGATCAGGGCCGCGATCGAAGCGAAGCGGAGCGTGCGCATGGCGTCCTCGGAGTTGGCGTGACTCAGCCATGAGTGACGCGCTGCCGTCAAGGGGGCCAGCTACACTCGTCGCGTGCGCACGCTCGCCCTCGTGGTCGCTGCCGTCCTCTCCGTCGGTGCCTGCGCGGCCGGCGACCCGCCGCGCTGGCGCGTCGTCGACGGCGAGCTGCGCGCGCCCGACGGGCGCACCGCCATCCTCCGCGGCGCGAACCTCTCGGGGAAGCACAAGTGGAGCCCCTACTTCGACTTCCACCGACGGGAGGACTTCGTCCGCCTGCGCGCCGAGTGGGGGCTGAACACGATCCGCCTCCTCACGGTCTGGGCCGCCGTCGAGCCCGCCGAGGGGCAGCTCGACGCCGCCTACCTCGACGCGCTCGCCGAGCGGGTCGCCTGGGCCGAGGAGGCCGGCCTCTCGGTCGTCGTCGACATGCACCAGGACCTCTACGGCGAGGGCTTCGCCGGCGGCGACGGCGCCCCGCGCTGGACCTGCGACGACGCGCTCTACGCCGCGTACGTGCCGCGCACGCCGTGGTTCTTCGGCTACTTCGACGAGAACATGACCGCCTGCATCGATCGCTTCTGGGAGTCGCCGCGGCTGCGCGCGCGCTTCGTCGCCGCCTGGCGCGCCGTCGCTGTGCGCCTCGCGTCGTCGCCGGCGGTGGTCGGCTTCGACGCGATGAACGAGCCGCACTTCGGGACCTATAGCATCTACGACTTCGAGGCCGATCGGCTGCAGCCGCTCTACGAGGAGCTCACGCGCGCGGTGCGCGAGGTGGCGCCGGGCTGGGTGGCGTTCCTCGAGCCGGGCGCGTCGCGCAACGCCGGGATCCCGACGGGGCTGAAGCCGTTCGGCGTGCGCGACGTCGTCTACGCGCCCCACCTCTATGACAACGGCGCCGAGGGGGGCGGCGGCTTCGACGAGGCGCGCCGGGCGGCCTACCTCGAGCACGCGCGCGCGCTCGGCGACGAGGCGCGGGCGCTGGGGGCGGCGCTGTGGATCGGCGAGTACGGCGGGGTGGCGGCGGCGGCGGGGATCGGGCCCTACATGGACGCGGCCTACGCAGCGACGGGCGAGCTGGGCGCGGGCAGCAGCTACTGGGAGTACGGGAAGAACGGCGGCTATGGGATGCTTGACGAAAATGGGGCCGAGAAGCCGGCGCTGATGGCGGTGCTGGTGCGGCCGGCGCCCGTGCGCGTCGCCGGGCGGGCGGTGCGCTGGGCCTGGGACGACGGCGCGCGGCGGCTCACGCTGCGCTACCGGCCCGATCGCGCGGCGACGCTGCCGACGGAGATCGCGCTGCCGCCGCGGCTGTTCCCGAACGGCGCGGCGGTCGGATGCGGCGGGTGCGCCGTGGAGCTCGGCGACGGCGTGGCGCGCCTCGTGAGCGCGCCGCCGGGGAGCGGCGACGGCGAGGTCACCGTCACCGTCGAGCCGAGCCCCTGATGGAGGGGCTGACCGAGGCGCCGCTGGCGCTCGACGCCGACGACGCGCTGCTCACGCGCGTGCGCGCGACGCTCGATTGGCTGTGGAGCGAGCTCCCCGACATCTACCGACGGCTGTTCGCGCCGGGCGTGCGCAGGCTGCGGCTCCCGGCGCCGCCCCCGTCGGTGCGCGCGCCGCTCGTCGAGAGTGGCCTGGTGGCGGAGGTGCCCGGCGACGATGGCGCGCCGGCCATCGTCGGGCTGCGGCGGATCCGCGTCCTCGACGGTGGCGGGCTGCGGCCGCGCCACTCGGTGCTCGAGCTGGGCCTCGGGCTCAAGTACGAGTACCACCAGGATCTGTGGCCGGAGACCGACGCGCTGGTGGCGGCGGTGGCGGCGCTCGACGGCGCGGGGCGGCGGGTGTGCGATCTCGGCACCGGCTCGGGCGTGGTGGCGATCGAGGCGGCGGCGCGCGGCCAGGCGGTGCTGGCGACGGACCTCTACGAGACGGCGCTGGCGCTCGCGCGGTGGAACGCGCGCCTGAACGGCGTCGCCGACCGCATCGCCTTCTCGGAGGGGCACCTCTGGGAGGCGGTCCCCGACGGCGAGCGCTTCGACCTCGTGGTGACGAACCCGCACTATGGCGGGCCGGCGGATCAGCTGCGCGTCGAGGCGCTGCTCGGGGCGGCGGCGCACGTCGACGACGCGGGGCGCCTCGTGTTGACGACGCAGCTCGAGTGGGAGGGCGGGCGGCGCGCGCCGCGCCTCGGGATCGTGCCCGTGCTCGAGCGCGCGGCGGAGGCGGGGCTCGACCTCGAGGTGGCGCCGATCCCCGTCGACGAGACGGACGCGCATCGGGTGTGGTTCGCGCTCGTCGAGGGGCCGCAGTCGCTCGGGTCGCTGGTGTCGCGCGCGCGCTTCGGCATCGTCGGGCGGCGGGCGCGGGGGGCGCGCGGGGCGGTGCGCGTGGTGTGGCCGACGCGGTGGGAGGCGCTCGGGCCGATCCGCGACGTCGTGCCGCTCGGGCGCGTGCGGCGGAGCGGGGTGCACGCGGGGCTCGGCGGCGACGAGGATCTGGCGGCGCTGGCGGCGCTGCTGATGTCGCTTGACGGAAATTCGCTGCGGCCGTCGCACGTCCCGGCGTCGCTGCTCGACGCCTGCCGCGTGGGGGCGCGGGGCTGCGTGGGGCGCGGGGGCGCGGCGCGCGCGGTGCTCTCGCGCGAGGATCGCGCGATGGGCTCGGTGCGGCCCTGCACGCGCGGCGCGCGCATCGGCGACGCGGTCGGCGACACCGAGGCGTCGCTGGCGGCGCGGCTGGAGGCGCTGGCCGCCGAGGCGGAGGCGCGGCGCGGCTGCGCGACCTGCCCGGCGCGCGCGGCCTGCAGCCGCTGCCTGTTCCCGGCGATCGTCGACGAGGCGACCTACTGCGACTTCGTGCGCACGCACGCCGCGCGGCTGCCGCGGCTGCATCGCCTGCTCGACGCGGTGGAGCAGCTCGACGAGCGCGGTGTCGCCGCGGGGCGGATCTCCGTCGAGATCTGGCCCGTCGCCGACGCGGGCGCCGAGCCGGTGTGGGCGATCGAGCGCGCCGGGCGCGCGTTCCTCCAGCGCGGCCCGGCGCCGCCCGACGGAGCGCGGCCGATCCCGGCGGGGCTGGTCGAGGTCACGCCGCTCGGTGCGTCGGTGGCGACGGCGCTCGCTCGCGGGCTCACCTCGCGCGAGGCGCTGGCCGCGCGCGGCTGGGCGGCGCACCCCCCGAGCGCCGTCGAGGCCGCGCTGGAGTCGGCGCTGGCCGCGATCGCGTAGGGTCGCGCGCCGCGCGGCGGCCTCTCGTCGTCGCCCCCGCGCTCGTGATACGGTTCGGCGCTGGCCGGAACGCGAGCGGCAGAGGAGACGGGGCGCGTGGAGATCTCGTGTGAGAGTCGCATCGAGGCGGTGACGGTCCACCCGCGAGGCGCGCTGGTGACGCGCGTGGTGACGCTCTCGGCGCTGCCCGACGGAGACGTGGACCTGCGCGTGCCCGGGCTGCCGCTCGGGAGCGACCCCGGGACGCTGCGCGTCGAGGTGCGCGGCGGCGCGCGGCGGGTGGTCGCGGCGGCGGTCGCCGTCGAGGTCCCGGCGGGCGTGCCGTCGGTGGGCGCCACGGTGGCCGAGGTCGAGCGCCTCGAGGACGAGATCGCGGCGCGCCGCGACGAGGCGGGCTGGCTGGTCGCCGAGCGGCGCAAGCTCGAGGCGGTGCGGGTCGCGCCGCGGCTGAGGCCGGGGGCGCTCGACGGGCGCGTCGACGAGCGGCTCGCGGACGCGCTGGCGGCGTCGTCGCTGGTGGGGGCGATCGAGGAGCAGATCGACGGGCGGCTGGCGGCGCTCGAGGACGAGCTGTTCGCGCTCGAGCGCGCCCTCGACGCCGCGCAGCTCGCCGACGCGCAGACCTCGTCGGAGGCGCGGCGCGGGCCGCTGCACCCGACGCGCACCGCGACGGTGCGGCTCGACGGGAGCGGGGCGCCCGAGCGGCTGTCGCTGACCTACGTGGTGCGCGCGGCGCGCTGGTGGCCGGCCTACACGCTGCGCCTCCGCGACGGGGGGGCGAAGGCGTCGTGGCAGTACGAGGCCTGGGTCGCGCAGCGGAGCGGCGAGGACTGGAGCGGCGTCGCGCTATCGCTGTCGACGGCCGACATGATCCTCGACGCGCGGATGCCCGAGCTGCCGTCGCTGCGCATCGGCCGCGCGGCGCCGCAGAAGGAGCGGCGCGGCTATCGCCCGGCGCCGTCGGGGCTGGACGCGCTCTTCGCCGGGTACGCGCGCGCGTTCGACCACGTCTCGCGCGCGGTGACCCCGGGCGCGGGGCCGCCGGCGCTCGCGCCGCTCGTGCAGGTGGCGATCGCGGCGCCGAAGGACGAGGGGAAGAGGCGCGCGAAGCCCCAGCCGGCGATGATGATCGAGAGCGCGGCCCCGCCGCCGCCGGCCCCGCCGCCGCCGCAGTCGCCGGCGTCGATGTCGCTGCCGGGCGCCCCGCCGCCGATGATGCAGGCGGCGCCGATGGCGGAGATGCTGCGCTCGGCCGCGCCGCCGCAGGCGAAGAAGGGGGCCGCGATGCGCTCGCCCGCGCCGGCGCGCGCGATGGCGCTCGACGTGAGCGCCGCGGCTCCGCCCGCTCCGCCGATGGGCGGCGGCGGGGCGGCCTACGGCGCGGACGCCGAGGAGGCGTCGCTCCCCGACGACGTCGCCGGCGCCGAGAGCATCGAGCCCGGCGAGCAGTGGCTCCACTTCGATCGCCTGGTGCTCGCCGGCAACGACGATCGCGCGCGCCGCGGTCGCCTCGTCGCCACCGCCGCCGACACCGTCGAGGGCGACGCCACCCAGCTCGAGGGCGCGGCCCCCGCGGGCGTCCGCGATCCGATCGGCTCGCGCGGCCACTTCGATCACCGCTGGGACGCCGCCGGCCGCGTGCAGGTCCCCTCCGACGGGCTCGCCCATCGCGTGACCGTCGCCGAGGCCGAGGGCGAGGCGCGCTCGCGCTACCGCACCGTCCCGCGCGAGGCGCCCGAGGTCTATCGCGAGCTCCTCGTGAAGAACCCGTTCGGCGCGCCGCTCCTCGCCGGTCCCGTCGACGTGTATGTCGGGGGCGCGCTCTTGCTGGTGGCGCAGCTCGCCGGCATCGACACCGGCGGCGCCTTCACCGTCGGGCTCGGCGTCGAGGAGCGGCTGCGCGTCGCGCGCAACGTCCACTACGACGAGAAGAGCGCCGGGTTCCTCGGGAGCTCGACGGCGACCGAGGCGGAGGTGGCGATCGAGCTGCGCTCGGCGCTCGGCCACGCCGTCGAGGTCGAGGTGCTCGATCGCCACCCGACGTCGGGCGACAACGACCTCGAGGTGAAGCTGGTCTCGTCGACGCCGCCGGCCACGCCCTACAAGCAGACCGACCGCGGGCGGCCCATCGAGGGCGGCCTGCAGTTCCTGGTGAAGCTGCCGCCGGCGGGGAAGGGCGAGGCGCGCTTCCGCTATCGCATGACGCACGCGTCGAAGATGGAGATCGTCGGAGGCAGCCGCCGTGGGTAGCGCCGCGCCGTCGAGAGTCGAGGTCGAGTCGCGCGCCGAGGAGGTGACGCTCTTCGAGGATCGCGCCGAGGTCCTGCGCCGCGCCGAGGTCGCGCTGCCGCCGGGGTTGTCGACGGTGGTGGTGCGCGGGGTCGGGCTCACCATCCACGACGAGACGCTGCTGGTCTCGGTCAGCGAACGCAGCGACGGCAGCGGCGGCGACGGCGCGCCGGCGGCGCGGGTGATCGCGGCGCGCGTGGTGCGGGCGGTCCAGCGCAGCGAGGCGGCCGGCGCCGAGGAGGTGGCCGCGCTCGAGCGCACCTGGATCGACGCCGAGCGGCGCCGCCTCGACGGAGAGCGCGCGGTGAACCGCGCCGAGGCGGAGGTCGAGCGCGCGGTGGCGCTGGCCGATCGCTACTGGGACGCGCTCGAGCGCGCGCCGCGCGGGATGCGCGACGACCACGCGCGCTGGTCGGCCGGGCACGCCGAGCTCGTCGCTGCGCGCACCCGGGCGCTCGCCGCCGCCGGCGCCGCCCGTCGCGCGCTGCGGGAGGCCGCGCGCGCCTCGGCGCAGGCCGCCGCGCGCCTCGCCGCCGCGCGCGCGATCACCCCGCGCTTCGAGGCCACCGTCGAGGCGCAGGTCGACGTCGGCGGTGACCCCGGCGCCGCGCCGCGCGCGCTCGCCCTGCAGCTCACCTACCGCGTGGCCGCCGCGCTGTGGCGCCCCGAGCACGAGGCGCGCCTCCTCACCGACGGCAACGGCGGCCCGCGCCTCCAGTGGCGCATGATGGCCACCATCTGGCAGCGCACCGGCGAGCGCTGGAGCGACGTGCGCTGCCGCCTCTCGACGGCGCGCCCGGCGCAGACCGCCGATCCGCCGCTCCTCGACGAGGATCGCCTCACGCTGCGGCGCCGCGAGGAGGCCAAGATCCAGGTCGAGCTGCGCGAGCAGGCGGTGAGCCTGGCCGGCCTCGATCGCGGCGCGCGCCAGGTCGAGGAGATGCCCGGCGTCGACGACGGCGGCGAGCCGCTCACGCTGGCGACGGCGCGCCCGGTGACGCTGATCTCCGACGGGCGGCCGGCCCGCGTGGAGATCGCCCTCGGGAACGCGGGCGCGGGCGCGACGCCCCCGACGATGATCGAGCTCCCCTGCACCGTCGAGCTCGTCGCCTGGCCCGAGCGCGGCCAGGCGGCCCACCTGCGCGCGACCGCGACGTGGCCGGGGCCGCACCCGCTCCTCGCCGGCCCGGTGCGCCTCGGGCGCGACCGCGCGATGGTGGGCCGCGCCAGCGTGCGCTTCGTCGGCGCGGGCGAGCCCTTCGAGCTCGGCTTCGGCCCCGACGACGCCGTGCGCGTGCGCCGCCGCGTCGACGACGAGCGCGAGCGCGGCATGCTCGGGGGGCAGACCCTCGAGCGCACCGTCACGCTGTTCGTGTCGAACGTCGGCGGGGCGCCACGCCGCGTGGCGCTCGTCGAGCGCATCCCCGTCTCGGAGATCTCCGACCTCAAAATCGAGTTGACAAAAAATGGCGGCGGCACGCTCGACGCGCGCGACGGCTTCGTCCGCCTCGAGCTCGACGTCGCCCCCGGCGGCACGCTCGAGCGCACCGTCGCCTGGCGCATCGAGGCCGGCGCCAAGTTCAACCTCCCCTTCTGAGAGGACCTCGCATGCGCACCCTGACCCTCGCCGCCGCCACGCTGTTCGTCGCCGCCGTCGCCCACGCCAAGCCGCCCGCCGGCACCGAGGACGAGGCCAAGGCCCTCGTCGCCGAGCTCGCCAAGCCGGGCGCCGACCTCGCCGCGCTCTCGGCCAAGCTCCGCCCGACGGCGGCCGACTACGCCGCGGTCTTCGACGCCGAGCTCGCCAAGAAGGCCGAGTCGCTCTACGGCCCCGCCTGGGCCGCCGGCCAAATTGTTGTCCAGCACAAACCCGACCAGACCGCGACCCTCGTCTCGAAGGCCACCACCGACGAGCTCGTCGCCGGCACCGGCCAGTCGATGTCCTTCCCCGGCGGCTACAAGAAGGTGGCCCCGCGCATGAAGAGGGGGCTCACGATCTACGCCTTCAAGTTCGTCGTCCCCGGCCAGCAGCTCGGCATGGCCTACGACGGCCTCATCTTCGTGAACGGCCACTGGGCGCTCTTCCCGAAGCCCTGGCGCGCGCTCCAGGGAGGCTGACCCGCGTGCGCCCCGGCGCGATGCTCGTCAAATGGCGTCTGATGCTGACGACGCTGCCCTACGTGGCGGTCGCCGTCGGCGCCAAGCTCGGCCTGCACTACGCGGGCTTCGAGGGGCTCGTCGACTTCTCCGACGTCGGCCTGGTCCTCGGCGGCGGCGTCTTCCTGATCGGCTTCATGCTCGCGGGCACGATGGCCGACTTCAAGGAGTCGGAGCGCCTCCCGGGCGAGGCCGCCTGCTCGCTCGAGACGCTGGAGGAGACCTTCGCGCAGGCGGCGCTCGGGCGCCCCACCATCGACGGGCCGCGCCTGCGCCGCACGGTGCTCGAGGTGACCGAGGCGGTGCTGCGCTGGATGCGCGGGCGTGCTGGGACGCCGTCGGTGCTCACCGACATCGAGCGGCTGCGCGACTGCGCGCAGGAGCTGGAGCGCGGCGGCGCCGGCCCCTACGCGGGGCGCAGCCTCAACGAGCTCCACGCGCTGCGACGGACGCTGACGCGCGTGCACGTCATCTCGCGCACCGGCTTCCTGCCGAGCGGCTACGCGCTCCTCGAGGCGCTGACCGCGGCGATCTTCATCCTGCTCGGCGTCTCGAAGTTCAAGAACTCGATCTCCGAGGCGGCGCTCGTCGCCTTCGTGGTCCTGATTTATGTCTACATGCTGCGGCTGATCCGCGACATCGACGACCCGTTCGAGCACAGCGACGACGGATCGACGGGCGCGGCCGAGGTCGACCTCTTCCCGCTCGTCGAGCTGCGCGATCGTCTGGCGGCGCGCGTCGCCGCCGAGGCCGCGGCTCAGCCGTCCGTCGTCGGCTCGGCGCCCGCCTCGACGACGATGCGGTAGAGCCCGCCCGTCTTCTCGAAGGCGTAGAGCGCCCCGCCACCCGGCCCATCGACGGCCGCGAGGTGCGCGGTGTTCCAGGTGGTCCCCGACGGGACCTCCTCCCAGCCCGCCTCGACGGGGTGCACGACGTAGAGCTCGCCGTTGCCGGCGATCGCCCACAGCCGCCCGCGGTGCCCGACGGCCGCCGTCGTCGACGACCAGCTCTCGTCGTTCACCTCGGCCCAGGCGCCGCTCTGCGGATCGAGGCGGTAGAGCCCGCCGCTCGTCTCCAGGCTGACGAGGACATTGCCGACGGAGTAGAGCCCCCGCGACGACCACGAGGTCCCGCTCTCGACCGCCTGGTAGGCGCCGTCCGCCTCGACGGCGTAGATGGCGCCGCCCTGCGCGGCGTAGAGGCGCCCGCCGTGTCCGACGGCGGCGGTCGTCCCCGACCAGTCGCCGTCGAGCGGCTCCCAGCCGCCCTCGTCGGTGACCCGATAGAGCGAGCCGTCCTGCTCGAACGCGAACAGCGACTCTCCCGTCGACGCGAGCTGCTGCGTCCGCCAGGTGCCGTCGCCGCGCTGCTCCCACGCGCCCGTCTCCGGGTCGACCGTGTAGAGCCCCTCCCCGGCGACGACCCAGAGGCGACCCTGATGCGTCGCCACCGCCTGCGCCTTCGACCAATCGCTCCCTTCCGAGAGCTCCACCCACTTCGCGTGCATGTCGGAAGGGTATCACGCGAACGCCGTTCCAAGGTGGCGCCGGTGACGAAGGGCGCCTATTCTTCGTCGGAATGGGGGACGCTGTAGGAGGTGTGAGATGCGCACCATGATCCGTCACTTGGTTCTCGGCTTCGCCCTGGTCGCCTCGTCGATGGCGTGGGCGGGCGCGCCGGGCTCGATGCTGTTCTCGTCGGAGGACGTCGAGTTGAAGGGCGACTGGGAGGCCAAGCTGAAGAAGGCCAATCTCAAGTCGCTCGAGAGGAAGGACGGCGAGTGGAAGCTCTTCGTCGTCGCGTTCCTCCGCAAGGCGCCGGGCGCGGGCGAGGTGAGCATCCTCTTTTACGACGCCGCCGACAAGAACCCGTCCGACCCCAACGCGGTGATGCCGGTGGCGCTGCCGGCGACGGCGAAGATCCTCGCGACGTCGCTCTCCTTCAACGAGGAGGCGGGCGTCAAGCCGGGCCACACCTACAACGTCGTCGTCGCCCGCAAGGTCGGCGGCAAGGACGAGGTCTACGCCAAGGCGCAGCTCGTCCTCAAGTAGCGCCGTCGCTGCGCGCTACTTCTTCACCTGCTTCAGCGCGACGCCGTTGATGCAGTAGCGCAGCCCCGTCGGGCGCGGCCCGTCGTCGAAGACGTGGCCGAGGTGCCCGCCGCAGCGCGCGCACTTCACCTCCGTGCGCGTCATCCCGAACGACGAGTCGCGCTCCTCCTCGACGTGGCTGGCGGCGATCGGCTGCCAGAAGCTCGGCCACCCGGTGCCCGAGTCGAACTTCGTCTCCGACGAGAAGAGCTCGAGCCCGCAGGCCGCGCAGACGTAGGTCGCGTGGTCGTGCGCGTTCCAGTAGGGGCCGGTGAAGGCGCGCTCGGTCCCCTTCTCGCGCAGGACGTGGAACTGCTCGGGGGTGAGCTGCGCCTTCCACTCGGCGTCGCTCTTCACGACGCGGGTGACCTTGTCCATGGACGACGATGCCTCCTTGTGGGGCGCGGGTGGGGTGGCGCGCGGCGGCTGCGAGCAGCCGATCGCGGCCGTCGAGAGGAGCGCGGAGAGGAGCAGGGTGCGCGTCATGACAGAGATACGATGCGCCAGGTCCGGCGGTTTCTGCGGTCGGACCAATTGACAGGGCATGTGGTTTCGGGTGTGATGCCCGTCGCATGAACAAGAAGTTCGGGGGAACGCTCGTCGCTTTGCTGTGCGCGGCGATGGGCGCGGGCTGTTCGCAGGGCAATGGCGGCGACGGTGGCGGTGGTGGCGGCGGCGGGGGAGGCGGCGGAGATCAGCCGTTCGTGCGCATCACGGCGCCCGAGGCCGGCACGCGCTTCGAGCGCACGACCGCGCAGGGCGACGGCTCGATGGCCGCGGCGCTGGTGTTCACCGCCGAGGCCTCGATGGGCGTCGACTCCGTCGAGTGGCTCGCCGAGGACACGGTGGTGCTCGGCGTCGGGCAGGCGCCCGAGTTCCGCCTGGCGGTCCCCTTC
>Ga0272446_1007098_pt1 | contig 11315 bp, 8 predicted proteins | sample YNPCB0061_FD_194587 | JGI IMG/M metagenome (GOLD analysis project Ga0272446, IMG submission 194587) | Hot spring microbial mat communities from Yellowstone National Park, WY, United States - YNP-CB-006-1 | ecosystem: Environmental > Aquatic > Thermal springs > Hot (42-90C) > Sediment | place...
GGCGGCCCGTCATCGACGCAGACCGCTCCTGGAAGAACGACTCACAACGGTAAATTGAGAATCATGGCACATCTTTCCTGCTCTCCTTGCCTCAATCATATCAATATGCTGCCCAGACCGGCAAATTTTTCTCTCCCCTTCGCCTGGCAAACCTGATAGCTTTTGAATAATTATTGCAGCGGCTTCTCAACGAACCAAAAATATGTCCGGGAGTGATTATTAGCAGATGGAAATTTGCGGAAAAAACAGTCAGGTGGGCGGCTCCAGGGGATGTCGCCCCCGCCTTCGCAGCAGGATAGCAGGGATGGCTGCCCTCCTCATTATGGTAGTTTGTCTATTGGGCAGCGGAGCGGCAGCCGCGGGTCAATTCCAGGAATGTCGGGTAGCCATCGACATCGGTCACAGTTTGCGGGACCCGGGGGCCATCAGCGCCCGGGGGGTGCCGGAATATCGGTTTAATCGCCACATGGCCCGACTGCTGTTGGCCCGGTTGCAGCAGGATCCGCAGTTCCGGGGTTCCTTCCTGGTGAACGAGACCGGCGAGGCGGTGCCGTTGGCCAGCCGACCGGCCATTGCCGCGGCTCGAGGGGCCGCCATCTTTTTGTCCATCCACCACGACTCCGTCTATCCGGAGCAGCTCTCCAAATGGGTCTACCAGGGAAGGCTCCTGGATGTCTGTGACCTGTTCAGCGGCCACTCCATCTTTTTTTCCGGCAAGAACGGCAATCCGGAGGCCAGTCTGCGGTTGGCCAGGGGCATCGGCCGGGCCATGCGCCAGGCCGGCCTGCGGCCCACCCTGCACCACGCCGGCCGGGGCAATAAGGTGTTGCTGGACCGGGAATTGGGCATCTATGCCTTTGACAACCTGGCGGTGCTGAAGAACGCCGACATGCCGGCGGTCCTTTTTGAATGCGGGGTGATCAAGAATAGTCAGGAAGAGGTAAAGCTCTGTGATCCCAGCTATCAGCAGCGGCTGGTGGAGGCCTTATATACGGCCCTGAAGGAATACTGCACCGGGAAACGGCCGGCTTTCTGAGCTGTTAGAGAATCAGCATACAATCGCCATAGCTGAAAAAGCGATACTCCTGGGCCACGGCCGTCTGATAGGCCTGCAGGATAAAATCCCGACCGGCAAAGGCGCTGACCAGGAGCAGCAGGGTGGTTTTGGGCAGATGGAAGTTCGTGAGCAGCCGGTCCACCACCCGGAACTGATAACCGGGGTGAATAAACAGGTCGCACCACCCTTCGCCGGGCTGCAGAGCGCCCTGGTGATATTGGGACTCCAGCACCCGGACGCAGGTGGTGCCCACGGCCACGATCTTTTTGCCGGCTGCCTTGGCCTGATTGAGGGTTGCGGCACTCTGGTGCGAGAGGAAAAAATATTCCGGGGCCAGGCGATGCTGGGTATAATCATCGGTGCGCACGGGCTGAAAGGTGCCGGGGCCGACATGCAGGGTCAGGGGGACCACGGTCACCCCTTTGGCGGCGAGGTCCTGGAGCACCTGGGGGGTAAAGTGTAAGCCGGCTGTGGGCGCGGCCACCGCCCCCTCCTGGCTGGCAAAAATAGTCTGATAGCGTTGATGGTCCGCTGCCATTACCGGTCGGCGGATGTAAGGCGGCAGCGGCACCTCGCCGACTTCCAGCAATACCTGGCGCAGGTCCCGCTCCCGACTTTGAAAGGTCAACGCCACTTCCCCGGTTGCGGTCATGGCGGTGATTTCGGCACTGAGTTCCGGGCCGAAGAACACCTGCTGGCCCAGGCGGGGCGGCTTGGAGGCCCGCCAGAGGCCACGGCCGTTCGCCTGACGGCGCTGGCGGCCGTTTGCCTGGAGCTGCGGCGGTTCCAACAGGAGTACTTCTACTTGGCCGCCGCTGGCTTTGCGCCCCCGCAGCCGGGCTGGAAAGACCCGGGTATTGTTGATAACCACCACATCCTGGTCGCTCAGCCAGGTTGGCAGCTGATAAAAATGGCTGTGCGTCAGTGAGCGCGTCGCCCGGTCCAACACCAGCAGCCGCGCCTGGTCCCGCTCCGGACAAGGTTCCTGGGCGATCAGGTGCGCCGGCAGGGGATAATCATAGTCGTGCAAGGATGGCATGGCAGATACCGGAAGTGGTGCACCCTGGGCCGGCAAAAAAATGAACCGTTTCCCCCCTGGCCACCGTCTGGATTGACTGATTATGATAAGAAATATAGATAGGAAAAAGCCGGAAAAGTCAAGCCGGCGAGTTGGATACGAGATCGGTAGGAAAAGAAGCCAGCGGCTGGGCGGCCAGCCGGGCTGCAGCTGGAGAGATCATTATGCTTAATATTCCTCTGTGTATATCCTGCAAACATTTTCATCCCCGTTCTTTGGACAGCAAGACCCTGACCTGTGCTGCTTTCCCGGAAGGCATCCCCGGGGTGATCTTAAGCAATGAAATGCCACATTATCTGCCGGTGGAGGGCCAGGTGGGTGATTTTGTCTATGAGCCGGATTGAGTGGTTCAATCCCTGGTGTCAGCTGTTGGGCCGGCGGCAGGCCACCGGCACGCCCGGGGCCAGCGGTTGCCTTGACAGCCGGGCCATATCCATGTATTTTCAACTAGTAAGTGGTGGTTGTGGCCACTGCTGGAAAGGCCTGGTATGTCCTGGCGGACAGGACTGAGTTTGGTTGCGGCCACCTGGTTTGGGGTAGGCCGCCTGCCCTATATGCCCGGCACCTGGGGTTCCCTGGCGGCGCTGCCCCTGTGGTGGCTGCTCAGTTCTCTCAACGGGTTGGTATACAGCGGCATAATCGTCGGCCTGACGGCCCTGGCCGTTTGCCTCTGCGGCCAGGCGGAGATTGCCCTGGGTCGCCATGATGCGCCGGAAATTGTCTTAGACGAAGTGGTGGGTCAATTAATTGCCCTGGCCGGCTGTTCCGGCTCGCTGGGGCAGATCATGGTGGGGGTGGTTTTGTTTCGCGGCTTCGATATTTTAAAACCATGGCCCATTAGTTGGGTCAATAACCAGATGACCGGCGGCTTGGGCATAGTGCTCGATGATGTCCTGGCCGGTCTCTTGGCCGGCCTTGGTCTGGCGGTGCTGTCCCGATGGCTGGCCCTGTAGTTGAGCGAAATTTCCGGGGCGAGATCATCTGCAGCGGCGATGAATTAATCAGCGGTCGGGTGGCCGATGTTAATGCCCGTTATGCTGCTGCCCGTTTGCACCAGGCCGGTCTGCTGGTGCAATGTATCACCTTTTTGGGGGATGCGGCGCCCCTCTTGCAGGAGACCCTGAGGCAGGCGTTGCGGCGCTCCCATTTCGTCATCATAACCGGTGGCTTAGGGCCCACCGAAGATGATATCACGGTGGCGGCGGCTGCGACGGTGTTGGGGCTGCCCCTGTATCAGGACGAGTATGTCCTGCGCCGCCTGCGGGAGTGCCTGGAGAAGCGGGGTCTGGCCTGGGAAGAGCGCTTTGCCCGTCTGGCCCTGGTGCCGCAGGGGGCCTGTATCCTGGACCCCGAGGGGGCAGCCTGTGGTTTTTTTCTGCGCCATAACGGCACGCTCCTCTATTTCCTGCCGGGGGTGCCCCGGGAGATGCGTCTGCTCTTTGACCGCTACGTCCTGCCCCCTTTGCTGCAGGCTGCGGCCGGCGGCGAGGCCGTCTGCCAGCGCACCCTGCGGTTCTTCGGCATGCATGAGACCGCCCTGGAAACCGTGGCGCAGGACCTTTGCAAACAGCACCAGGGCCTCTCAGTCGGCTACTACCCGAACTTCCCGGAGACCCACTTGTCGTTGACGCTGCGCGGAGCCGATTCCCAGGAATTGGAGGCGGCCATGGACGAAGTTACCCGCGACTTGGTCGCCCAGGCCGGGGATGCCTACCTGGGGGCGGCCGAGTTGGAGGAGAACGTCGGGGAGTTGCTACGCCGCCGCCAGCTCTCCCTGGCGGTGGCCGAATCCTGCAGCGGCGGCCTTATCTGCCACCGGATCACCAACGTCGCCGGCAGTTCCGACTATTTTCTGGGCGGCATCGTGGCCTACAGCAATCAGGCCAAGATGGACTTTCTGGACGTGCCGGCCGTGACCTTGGAGACCCATGGGGCGGTGAGCGCGGCCACGGCCCGGGCCATGGCCCAGGGCGCAGCCAAGCGCTTCCGGGCCGATCTGGCGGTGGCGGTCACCGGCATCGCCGGTCCCGGCGGCGGCAGCATGGAAAAGCCGATAGGCACCGTGTTTATGGGATTGGCCACCCCCGCCGGCATCAAGACCCGGCATTGCCGGTTTTTCGGCTCCCGGGAAGAGATCAAGATCCTCACCGCCGCAACGGCCCTGGACTGGCTCCGGTTGGAAGTGCAGGGGTCAGGGGCCAGGGGCCAGGGGTCAGGGAATCGGGATCACGGATGAGGGAAAGGGAAAAGAGTACGATAAGATGATACGCGCCTTTTTGGCCATCGATGTCCCGGACAGCTACCGGGCCGGTCTAACGGCGGTGCAGGAAGCCCTGAAAAAGAGCGGCGCTGATGTTCGTTGGGTCACCCCGGCCAATATTCATCTGACTCTCAAGTTTTTCGGCGATATCACCGACAGGCAGGTGGAGGCCATTGCTGCCGCGGCCGCGACCATCGCCGCCACCACGCCGGTCTTGACCCTCCAGGCCCAGAGCCTCGGGACCTTCCCCGGCCTGAGAAATCCCCGGGTGATCTGGCTGGGGCTGGCCGGCCAGACCGATCTGTTGGCCATTCTGGCCCAGCAGTTGGAAAACGCCTTCGTCCCCCTGGGTTTCCCGGCGGAAAAGCGGCCGTTCACGCCGCACTTAACCCTGGGGCGGGTCCGTTCCAACCGGGGGCGGGAGGAGCTGCAGCGGCTCCTGGAGAATCTGGTTTTGCCGCCCTTCCCGGCCTTCCCGGTTAACGCAGTGGTCCTCTACCAATCCACCCTGCGGCCCCAGGGGGCGGTCTATACACCGATCAGGAAAATCGGCTTGGCGGCACCGGGGTAATTATCATGACCTGCAGTCACCCACGAACCGTAAAGATTTATGCCTGCCGCGGATGGTGATTTTGGGCGGGCACATAAGGCCCGCCCTGTAAAGTTGGCTTGCTCGAAGCCCGAAACCTGAAACTCGAAACTTACAAGAGGAATCTTCCGTATGGCCACCCCCACAATGACCAGTGATAAAACCAAGGCCTTGGAACAGGCCGTGAATCAGATAGAAAAACAATATGGCCGGGGCTCCATTATGCGCCTGGGGACTGATGACAAGCCGGCGGACATCGCCGTCATCCCCACGGGTTCCCTCTCCCTGGACCTGGCTTTGGGCATCGGTGGCATCCCCCGGGGCCGGGTGGTGGAGATCTTCGGGCCGGAGTCCTCGGGCAAGACCACCCTGGCCTTGCACGTCATTGCCGAGGCGCAGCGTTTGGGGGGGATGGCCGCCTTCATTGATGCGGAACATGCTCTGGATCTGAATTATGCCCGCCGCCTCGGGGTGAAGACCGAGGACCTGCTTATTTCTCAGCCGGATACCGGCGAACAGGCCCTGGAGATCGCCGAAATCCTGGTGCGCTCCAATGCCCTGGACGCCATTGTGGTGGATTCGGTGGCCGCCCTGGTGCCCCGCTCCGAGATCGAGGGTGATATGGGCGATGCCCAGATGGGCTCGCAGGCCCGGCTCATGTCCCAGGCCTTGCGGAAACTCACTGCGGCCATCAGCAAATCCCAGACCACGGTGATCTTTATCAACCAGATCCGCATGAAGATCGGCATCATGTTCGGCAACCCGGAGACCACCACCGGCGGCAATGCCTTGAAATTCTACGCCTCGCAGAGGATTGATGTCCGCAAGGGCATGCCCCTGAAGGACGGCAACGACATCATCGGCGCCCGCACGAAAGTGCGGGTGGTCAAGAATAAACTGGCGGCGCCGTTCCGGGAGTGCGAATTTGATATTATTTTCGGCCAGGGGATTTCCAAGGAAGGGGATGTCCTGGATCTGGCCGTTGATCTCAATCTGGTGCAAAAGAGCGGTTCCTGGTATAGTTATGGGGCAGAGCGTTTGGCCCAGGGGCGGGAAAACGCCAAAGCTTACCTGCGCGAACATCCGGAACTGCTGGCGGAGCTGGAACAGCAGGTGCGGGCCACCTTCGGGATCGGCCAACCCGCGACTACTCCCTCCAGCGAGACCTCGGGAGAAGGATCATGACCGGTAAGGAAATCAGAGAGAAATTTTTGGCCTATTTTGAGAGTAAAGGCCATACCCGGGTCGCCAGCTCGGCGCTGGTCCCGGCCCATGACCCCAGTCTGTTGTTTACCAACGCGGGCATGGTGCAGTTCAAACGGGTCTTTTTGGGCGAGGAGAGCCGCCCTTACACCCGGGCCGCCACCGCCCAGAAGTGCGTCCGGGCCGGCGGCAAACACAACGACCTGGAGAACGTGGGCAAGACCGCCCGGCACCATACCTTCTTCGAAATGCTGGGGAATTTTTCCTTCGGCGACTATTTTAAGGCCGGGGCCATCGAAATGGCCTGGGAGCTCTTGACCGGGCACTATAAACTGCCGGCCGACCGTCTCTGGGCCACGGTTTATTATGATGATGCTGAGGCTGCCGACCTCTGGCATGATCTCATCCATATTCCCCGGGAGCGCATCGTCGGCTTGGGAGAAAAGGACAATTTCTGGGCCATGGGGGATACCGGTCCCTGCGGCCCGTGCTCCGAAATCATTATCGATCAGGGGGAAGATCGGGCCTGCGGGCCGCACTGTGGCATCGGCAAGTGCGACTGCGACCGCTATCTGGAGATCTGGAATCTGGTCTTTATGCAGTTCAATCGGGATGAACAGGGGAATTTACACCCTCTGCCCAAACCCAGCATTGACACGGGCATGGGTCTGGAGCGCCTGACCGCGGTCATCCAGGGCGTGCCCACCAATTTTGATACCGACCTGATCCGGCCCATTATCGGCCACACCGAGGAAATGGCGGGGATGGCCTATGGCCGGGATCCGGCCCTGGACGTGGCCTTTAAGGTCATTGCCGATCATAGCCGGGCCATTACCTTCCTGATTGCCGATGGTATCTTGCCCAGCAATGAGGGCCGGGGCTACGTACTGCGCCGCATCCTGCGCCGGGCCGTGCGCTTCGGCCGCCTCCTCGGTTTCAAGAACCCCTTCCTGGCGCCGGTGGGGCAGAAAGTCATCGAGCTCATGGGTGACGTCTATCCGGAGCTAAACGCCGCCCGGACCTTTATTGATCAGGTGGTCCGCAACGAAGAAGAGCGTTTTGCCGAGACCCTGGACCACGGCCTCAGGATCCTCAGCGATGAACTGGGGGAATTGCAGGCTAAAGGTGAGCGGGTCCTGCCCGGCGCGGTGGCCTTTAAGCTCTATGATACCTATGGCTTTCCTCTGGATCTCATTACCGACGTCTTACAAGAGCAGCGGTTGGAACTGGATGTAGTAGGATTCGAGGAGCATATGACCCGGCAGCGGCAGAGCTCCCGGCAGTCCTGGAAGGGTGGCCTGCCCGGCGAACTGCCCCCGGCTTATCAGTCCCTGCAGCAACTGCCGGCTACGACTTTTGTGGGCTATGATAACCTCGAGGCGGAATCCCAGGTCCTGGCCATTATCCAAGGAGATGCCCCGGTCAGCGAAGCCGCCGCCGGCAGTGAAGTGGAGCTGGTGGTGGCAACCACGCCGTTTTATGCCGAATCCGGGGGCCAGGTGGCCGATATCGGCAGCATCACGGCGCCGGGGCTGCTTTTTTTGGTAGAGGACGTCCAAAAGCTGCCTAATGAGGTCATTATTCATAAAGGCAAGGTGGTGCAGGGCCAGGTCAGCGTCGGCCAGACCGTCAAACTGGCCATCGACGCCGAACGCCGCCGGCGCATCGCCTGCCACCACACCGCCACCCATCTGCTGCATGCGGCCCTGCGCCACCGGGTGGGTGAGCATGTTAAACAGGCCGGCTCCCTGGTGGCTCCCGACCGCTTCCGGTTCGACTACAGCCATTTCGCCGGCTTGAGCAGCGCCGACCTGGCCCAGATTGAGGCGGATATCATGGAGGATATCCTGCAGAACCTGCCCGTGGAGATCCGTCAGGTCCCCCTGCAACAGGCTTTGGCGGCCGGGGCCATGGCCCTGTTTGATGAAAAATACGGCGATCAGGTCCGGACGGTGGCGGTGCCCGGGGTGAGCATGGAGTTGTGCGGCGGGACACATGTCTCCCGGACGGGCGATATCGGCCTCTGCCGGATTCTGGCCGAATCCAGCGTGGCGGCCGGCATCCGGCGTATTGAAGCGGTCTGCGGCCCTGCGGCCCTGGCCGCCATCCAGGCAGAGAGTCAGGAACTCCAGGCCGTGGCGCAGCGTTTGAAAGCGGGGCGGGGGGAGGTCCTCAGCAAACTGGACAAGCTCCTGCAGCGCCAGAAAGAGTTGGAAAAACAGGTGGAGACCCTGCAGGGGCAGTTGGCCGCAGCCCGTTCCAGCGACCTCCTGGACCAGGTCCGCAGCGTCGACGGCGTCCAGGTCCTGGCCCTGGAAGTGGACGTCACCGACCCCAAGGGCCTGCGGGACTTTGCCGATAAGCTGAAAGACCGCCTGCAGAGCGGCGTCATTGTCCTGGGCAGCGGCAAGGGCGACAAGGCCATGCTCATCACCGTGGTTACCAAAGACCTGACGGACCGCCTGCACGCCGGCAAGATCGTCGGCGAACTGGCCGCCCTGGTGGGAGGCAAAGGCGGCGGTCGCGCCGACATGGCCCAGGCCGGGGGGCCGGAGAAAGAAAAATTGCCGACGGCCCTGGCGCAGGCCTATGAAATCATTGCTAAATCTTTGCAATGAGAAACCCTGCTATCGGCTTTTGCAATTGTCACCAAAGTGCCGTGCAGTGCGGGGGCCGGGCAACCCAGACGCCGGGCTTCAATGAGGCGAGTCACAGCAAAAAACTATCCCCCGCAGTGGGGTGGCCAGGTAATGATTCCTGGCCGCCCCCGCGGGGGATGGGTTTTGGTGCGAGAAGGATATCAGAAGGCGGCCCTGGTTTGGGCCTCCCCCTGAAATCAGGCTTTACAGACCCCGGTCAACTTCGTAATATCCTTTCCCGAAGTAGTATTTGCCATCGCCGTTTTTGATAATGTAATCGTCTTCACTCTGAAGGTAATTATTGCCGGCGTAAGTATTGGCTTGATACTTAAACGGCGTGTAGGTTCCCGGCGTCTTGCCGTATTTATAATAGTAGCTCTTCACCCACACCTGGCCGTTTTTCGTTTCATCCAATTCGCGCACCCCGGCGCTGGTAATAATGTAGGAACCCCAGTTGCCATTTTCGTCTTTCTTAACAATGATGGGGCGATTTAAGACATAGGTGTTGGGATCAGCCACGGCATAGACCCAACCGGTGTAATAATCGCCATCACCAAACTGGAACTTAAAGTCATAGCGCATCGTATAATCGGCTTCACGCATTGTACCATAATAAGAGCCAAAGCGGTACTGCTCCACGTTGGCTTTGCGGATCCAGCCCCATTCGCTCTGGAGGTAGTTAGTCCCGAGCGGTGCGGTATTATTTAAAGGTATGGTAGTAGAATTTGTTTCAATGTCATAGTATTTTTCGACATATACTTTGCCATTATTTACATAGCTGTAATTTAAGTTGTTGGCATCCAGATAGGAAACATTGGTAACCTGATAATTACCGAATTTCTTATCGTCATCTTTGGCAAGCCATTTCAGTCCAGCATAATAGCCTCTTTCAGTGCTGGCATAGAAATAGCCGCTATAGTAATCCCCCAAACCATAGGTATAGGTGAAGGTGTATTTTGCCGTGATATCAGCCTCTCGTTTGCCATAGTATTCGCCGAAGCGGTATTGGTCAACCCCCTCTTTCAGGATCCAATCCATTTCGCTGCCCATGTAGTTGGTTCCGGATGGATTACCGGCCTTGTTATAGACGGGCTGAAAGGATTGGCCGCTCTCTTTATCATAATATGTTGTAACGAAAACTTTGCCATTATTTTCAATAGGTTTATTATAGGCTACCGCCGTGATTTTGTATTGCGCCCAGAGGCCGTTCTCATCCACAAAGGGTGACACGAAACCGACTCGATAAGCATTATTACTGTAATCAGAGCCGGCGAAAACATAGCCTAAATAATAGTCGCCGTTGCCAAGGGTTGCCGTAAAGCTATATTGATTGGTAGTGTCAGCCTCCCTTTTCCCATAGTATTCGCCGAAGCGGTATTGGTCAGCTTGCTTGATGATAAAATCCATTTCGCTGCCCAGATAATTCGTGCCGCAGTAATTGGTCCCGGCGGCTACGGCATCCGGGTCATAATATTGGACCGGTTTGAGAGTAAGGTTACTTTCTTTGTCATAATAACTGGTGACAAACACCTTGCCGCGCAGGCCTAAATCATAATTACCATGAACAACACTGGTAATTTTATAATAGCCTTCCTGATTGTTCTCATCAAGTATGTTGTTTGATTGGTAGCCAAGGTAATATTCATTATCGTTAAAATCGGTACCGGCATAGACAAAGCCATTATAACGATCACCTAGTGCGTTATTATAATAAAAAGTAAAATAGTATCGGGCAACTAAGTCGGCTTCCCGCCAGCCATAGTATTCGCCAAATCGATATTGATCATCTTTAGCGACGATCCAATCGGAAAGACTATCTAAATAGTTGGTCCCCGATGGACTGCCTTCTTGGTATTTTAGGGGCACGAAAGTTTTGCTGCTTTCAAAATCATAGTAACTTTCCACCCAGACCTGGCCGTTGCGATTGGCATCATAACTGCCCGTAGTCCGACCGGTAATTTCGAATTTGCCCCAGTCCCCGTTTTCGTCGAGTTTATACCAGGAAAGGCCAACGGTATAATAATCGTTGGGGGTATAAACATGTCCGACAAAATTGTCTCCATTAACAGAGGTATATTTAAAGGTATAGCCGTTATACTGACCGCCGGTTTCGCCGTCAGCTTCCCAAAATTTACTGTTATAAAAGCCAAAGCGATAAACATCACTGCTTGTATTTACGATAAAACCCGTTTCGCTGCCCCAATAATTGAGGCCGGCTGGTTCATCGTAGTTTACCGGCAGGTACCACTTATTTCCCTCTAAATCATAGTAGCTGGTAACAAATACCTTTTTGTTATCAGTACTGTTAGAATGGAGATTAATGGCATCGTCAATCAGATAGTAGCCTGGTTTGCCGTTTTCATCGGCTGCTATCATTTTCTTTGAGCCAACCTTCAATCCCAAGGAGTCTGGCGCAAAGAAATAGCCGGAATAACGGTCTCCAGCGCCATTATCATAATAATAAGTGAAATCGTACCGATAATACTCCA
>Ga0272446_1007100_pt1 | contig 11312 bp, 8 predicted proteins | sample YNPCB0061_FD_194587 | JGI IMG/M metagenome (GOLD analysis project Ga0272446, IMG submission 194587) | Hot spring microbial mat communities from Yellowstone National Park, WY, United States - YNP-CB-006-1 | ecosystem: Environmental > Aquatic > Thermal springs > Hot (42-90C) > Sediment | place...
CGCTGTCCGCAACTGACTATAACTGGGGTCCGGGTAGGCCGTCAGGTCACCGAGATGGGACTGGATCGCTGCGATCGCGGATGCAGGCAGACCTGCCGGATTAATGCTGGCAGAAAAATCAAGAATGGCATCGGGGGAACAGCCTGCCAGTGGCGCAGCCCAAGCTAAATTTCCCCCGTGCGCCGGTCGTTCCAAGGATGGTTTCAACGGATTACTGATCGGGTGCTACTTTTTCTCTGAAGAGCTTCCCTGCGGAAAACGCCGGAACTTTTGTAGCTGGAATTTCCATTTTGGCACCCGTTTTCGGGTTCCGTCCTTCACGGGCTTTGCGTTCTCGGGGTTCAAATGAGCCAAAGCCAACCAGTGTTACCTTATCCCCGCCACTAACAGCATCTACAATCGCTTCCAAAGCGGCAGTCAGCACAGCATCGGCCTGTTTTTTAGTCACGCTGGCCTTTTCGGCCACAGCATCAACTAACTCACCCTTATTCATGGTGTCTCCTTTCAGCTAGAGGACAGTGAAATAGACGCTTGGCAACCTCAACAATGAGGATCCTGGTTAGAAAACTCGCAACGGGAGTTTCATGAAACGGCTGAAACTCCCGTTGAATCGAATTTTCATGACTTATTCTAGAGTCTCTAGCTCGATTCCGGAACGGTGAAACCTTTAAGATATATGGCTTTTGCGACTTTTTTGCTAATTTTAAATCTGTGAACCCATAAGATAAGCCTATGAATTACCTGTCCTGTAGTGCTTTCAGGCTGGCAGGCTAACTTTTATGGGCAGCAAAAAACAGCGATCGGCTGGCCAATAGCAACGGTCTCCAAAAGCTTCAAATCTTCTCATATCAGGGACTGCAGCCGCTGAATCAGTTGTTTGGCAGACAGCACACCTTCAATTCGCTCAACGGGTTTACCATTCTTAAACAGAACCAGGGTTGGCAGGGCATAAACTTGATGCTCCGCTGCCAACTGCGGGTATTTTTCTGTGTCAATTTTGATCACCCGTAGTCGGTTTCGCATCTGGGTGTTCACCTGCTCCAGAATCTCTGCCATCATGCGGCAGGGACCGCACCACGCGGCATAAAAATCAACCAGGACTGGCAGGTCGGACGTCTGCACCAGATCTTGAAAGCTGCTGAACTGCTTTTTGACTGCCATTTTTCTACTCCAAAATGCCTTACTCCCATGCTAAGGCAGGCTCCCGTGGATGAGTTGGTGGGACGGAGAAAGAGGCTGATGGCCGACTTGCGCCTTTAAACCGGTGCGTTTCCTGATAACGTTATGGATGCAGTTTATCGACAGACGGGCTAACCAGATTGGTTGCAGCTCAATATAGAGGCCAATTGTGGGGTAAGACGATTGGTCAGGTATGGTAACCCGTTCCCCTATAGCATTAAGGATTTTGAGAAGCCATGGAAGCATTGCCGGAAAATTTGCAGTCGTTACGCGGTAAGGTCGCAATTGTCACAGGTGCCTCGCGGGGCATCGGTCGGGCCACGGCCCTGGCCCTGGCGGCTAACGGTGCAAATGTGGTGGTGAACTATGCCAGTTCCCGTGATGCAGCGGATCAAGTGGTTGCAGAAATTACGGCTCTGGGAAGTGATGCGATCGCCCTGCCGGCGGATGTTTCCCAGGCTGACCAAGTAGAAGCGCTGGTCAATGCCACGATGGACAAATGGGGCCGCATTGATGTTCTGGTCAATAACGCCGGAATTACCCGCGATACACTGCTGTTGCGGATGAAACCAGAAGATTGGCAAGCCGTGATTGACTTGAATTTAACCGGTGTTTTTCTCTGTACGCGGGCCGTAAGCAAGATTATGCTGAAGCAGAAGTCCGGCCGCATCATTAACATTACGTCTGTGGCTGGACAGATGGGGAATCCTGGTCAGGCCAACTACAGTGCAGCTAAAGCCGGAGTCATTGGATTTACCAAAACCGTCGCCAAGGAACTGGCCAGCCGTGGGATTACGGTGAATGCTGTCGCCCCTGGTTTTATCGCGACTGATATGACGACAGGATTACAGTCAGAGGAAATCCTGAAATTTATTCCCCTGAACCGCTATGGCCAACCAGAAGAGGTGGCTGGTTTGGTGCGTTTCCTGGCTGCCGATCCGGCTGCCGCTTACATTACTGGCCAGGTGATGAATGTAGATGGGGGAATGGTGATGGCCTGATTCGGTGGACTACGTGCTAGAGGACTCTCGTCTGCGCTGGAGCGATCGCGAAACAAAGAGTTCTGGCAGGAACTTAGCACTCAACTGTCAAGAGTGCTAAATTGCTATTTGGAGAACTCGGCATGTGACTATGGCAAAGATTGTTGTATTTGATGATGAGTCGCGCCAAGCGCTGGAACGCGGTGTGAACGCACTGGCGGACGCGGTTCGGATTACGCTGGGCCCCAGAGGGCGAAACGTGGTTCTGGAAAAGAAATTTGGGGCTCCCCAGATTGTCAATGATGGCATCACCATTGCAAAGGAAATTGAACTGGAGGACCCACTGGAAAATACCGGCGCGTCCCTGATCCGGGAAGTGGCCTCAAAAACCAAAGATATGGCGGGCGATGGCACCACAACCGCCACCGTTCTGGCCCAGGCCATGATTCGGGAAGGTCTGAAAAATGTGGCGGCCGGTAGCAATCCTGTGGCGCTGCGCCGGGGAATTGATAAGGCGGTTGCCAAATTAGTAGCCGAAATTGAAGCCCTCGCCAAACCGATCGAAGGAAAGGCGATCGCTCAGGTAGCCACCGTTTCTTCTGGCAATGATGAAGAAGTCGGGGCCATGATTGCGGAAGCCATGGACCGGGTTGGCAGGGATGGCGTCATTACGGTTGAGGAATCCAAGTCTCTTTCCACAGAAATGGAAATTGTGGAAGGGATGCAGTTCGACCGGGGCTACATCTCTCCCTACTTTGTGACCGATACCGAGCGCATGATTACCGAACTGGAAAATGTTCTGATTCTGCTGACGGATAAGAAAATCAGTTCCATTCAGGATCTGGTTCCCGTCCTGGAGAAAATTGCCCGCTCTGGTCAACCGCTCCTAGTCATTGCTGAAGATATTGAAGCAGAAGCTCTGGCAACCCTGGTGGTGAATCGGCTGCGGGGTGTGCTAAGTGTCGTTGCGGTCAAGGCGCCTGGTTTTGGTGAGCGCCGCAAAGCCATGCTGCAGGACATCGCGGTTGTGACCGGCGGTCAAGTGATTTCCGAGGATATCGGCCTGAGTCTAGACAGTGTCACCCTGGACATGCTGGGCAAAGCTCGGAAATTGACGGTCACCAAGGATGCCACCACCATTGTTTCCGATGCTGGTAACAAAGCCGATATTGACAAGCGGGTAGCCCAACTACGTCAGGAACTAGAACGGACTGATTCCGACTATGACGCCGAGAAATTGCAGGAGCGCATTGCCAAATTAATTGGCGGGGTGGCGGTGATCAAGGTAGGGGCAGCCACTGAAACCGAGTTGAAAGACCGTAAATTACGCATTGAAGATGCCCTCAATGCTACCAAAGCGGCGGTTGCAGAAGGGATTGTGCCCGGTGGCGGTGTCACCCTGCTCCATCTGGCTCCCAAGCTGCAAGCGTTGAAAAGTTCTCTGACCACTGAAGAGCAACTGGGGGTGGACATTGTGGCCCGCGCCCTGGAAGCGCCCTTACGCCAGATCGCTGAAAATGCTGGGGCAGAAGGTTCGGTGATTGTTGAAAAAGTTCGGGCTCTGGACTTTAACCAGGGCTACAACGCGCTGACAAACCAGTTTGAGGACATGATTGCCGCTGGTATCATTGACCCGGCCAAAGTGGTCCGCTCTGGGTTGCAGGATGCCGGATCGATTGCTGGCCTAGTCCTGACCACCGAAGCCCTGGTTGTTGAGAAGCCAGAGAAGAACCCGCCTGCTGCTCCTGGTGGAGATATGGGCGGCATGGGTGGCATGGGTGGCATGGGCGGCATGGGCGGCATGGGCGGCATGGGTATGATGTAAGCCAATTCCACTTAACCCAGATAAAACGTAGCCAGTTCCCAGGTTGGCTACGTTTTTTGTTTTCTCACCGGTCCATGGCAGAATCAGACCAGTCAAGGGGAAAAATCGGCATGGCAGAGATTGCGGTTGCCTTTCAGGATGCGGGCTATACGGTTCAAGAACGGCAGGCGAATCGGACTGTGAGGAAAGGGTTGGTTGCCAACCTCAACTTCACGATCGCAGCCGGTGAATTTTTGGTCTTGCTGGGGCGCAGTGGTTCGGGCAAAACCACCACCATGAAGTTGATTAATGCGCTGCTGCTGCCAACGGAGGGAGGCGTGCAGGTTCAAGACCGACTGACCACCGCCTGGGAGCCGATCCAACTGCGGCGCCAGATTGGCTACGTGATTCAGGAGACAGGCTTGTTTCCCCACTTCACGATTGAGCGTAATGTGGGTCTGGTACCGACGCTGCAGGGCTGGCAAGCCAAACAAATTAAGGCCAGGGTGCATGAATTGCTCTATCTAGTCGGTCTGGATCCAGCCCAGTTTGCCAACCGCTATCCCCATCAGTTGTCCGGTGGCCAGAGACAACGGGTGGGAGTGGCACGGGCTCTGGCAGCTGATCCACCGATTTTATTGATGGATGAACCCTTTGGCGCCCTGGATCCGATCACCCGGCTGGAACTGCAACAGGAATTACGTCGGTTGCAACAGAATCTAGGCAAAACGGTTGTTTTTGTCACCCATGATATTCAGGAGGCGTTGACTCTGGCTTCTCGAATTGGCCTGATGCAGGAGGGCCGATTGGTGTTTTTGGGCTCACCGGATCAGTTTTTGCGATCGCCGGAGCCAGAAGCCCGTACCTTTCTAGAATGTCTGCGTCCTCTGCCGACCGCCGATGATAATGCGGCCTAGGGCTTGTCTGGATTCAGCCGTGCGCTTCGTTCGCCCTCTATCCGACTGCCCTGGAGGTGATCCGCTAGTATTAAACTGTTTTGGTGCCTCCTAACTTCGGTGATTGACTTCCATGGCTGGGTGCATACCGCTCATTTAGTTTTTGATGTTCGACAATGGTAGAGAAGCAGGGAGATGATCGATGAACCAACTGAAAACCCAGATCGCTAAAGTGTGGCAACTTCTAACCGCTCCAAGCACAGGGGAAACCTATCAGAAAACGCTGTCTCTGACCTGGACTATCCTGAAAGAAACCGGCCTGTTGCTTTGGCTCGTTCTCTGTTTAGGGTTGGTATTTGGAGAATGGATCTGGAAAACCGGCTACAAAACAGGCTGGAGTACTCGTAACTGGATCAATGATCTGGAAAAACCCAGTGCCGATCGCCTATTCAGCGAAACGGGCAAATCCCTTTTGGAGGCCGGTAAGAGTGGGGCTGCAATGGTTCTGACGACGGCTAAAGAGCAATTGGGAATTCCGGTTGAGCCGACACCCCCCAAACCTCCAGCCGTCGCTCCAGCGGCAGGGAGTGCTCCCACTCCAGCACCAACTGTAGCCAGTACGCCAGCGAAGCCAACTGCGCCAGTTGCATCAGCAACCGAGTCTAAACCGACGGAATCGGCCTAGGGCATGGAGCATGGCTGTTTAGAGGGAGTGCCAATGCTACTCCCTTTTGTTTGTCTGTGGTTAGGTGCGCCATCATACCTGCAACCGTTGGCTGAATGCGGTAGACTGGCAATTCATGACCATGATGGGAGAGTTGAGAATGGCAAAGCCGTTGGCGACTGCTAATGCTGAGGATGTAACCTTACCGGCTGATGCTCCTGAGCAAGGGAAGGCGACAACCCGGTTCGCTAAGCGGGAGTCTGAACGGACCGCCTCTGCTCCAGTCTCGAATGGCGCTTCTGACAAGGTGGAACCAAGCCAAGCTGTCTGGACCATTGAAAATAGCGAGGAACTGTATCGCATTAATGGCTGGGGCGACCCCTATTTTTCGATCAATGCCGCTGGTCATGTGACGGTTTCGCCCCAGGGCGATCGCGGCGGTTCTCTAGATCTGTACGAACTGGTGAATGCGCTGCAACAACGCAATCTTTCCCTGCCGCTGTTAATTCGCTTCTCCGATATTCTGGAAGACCGGATTGAGCGCTTGAACTCGGCCTTCGCTAAAGCGATCGCCCGCTACAACTATGACGGCGTCTACAAAGGCGTATTTCCGGTCAAGTGCAACCAACAGCGCCATCTAGTAGAAGCCCTGGTCAAATTTGGCAAGCCCCACCAGTTTGGTCTGGAAGCCGGTTCTAAGCCAGAGCTGATGATTGCCCTGGCCACCCTGAAAACTCCCGGCGCCCTGCTGATCTGTAATGGTTATAAAGATCGGGAATATATTGAGACGGCTATCCTGGCCCGGCGGCTGGGACAAACCCCCATCATCGTCCTGGAGCAGATTGAAGAAGTCCCCCTGGTGATTGAAGCCAGTTGCAAGTTAAAGATTGCCCCCATCCTGGGGGTGCGGGCTAAGTTAAGTAGCAAAGGGATTGGCCGCTGGGGCACCTCCGCTGGTGATCGGGCCAAGTTTGGCCTCACCATCCCGGAAATCCTGAGTACGGTCGAGCAATTGCGGGCTGCGGATATGCTGGATTCGCTGCAATTACTGCACTATCATGTGGGCTCCCAGATTTCCGCCATCCAGGTGGTGAAAGATGCCATCCGGGAAGCCAGTCAAATTTATGTGGAACTGGCCCGTATGGGGGCTCCGATGCAATATCTGGATGTGGGTGGTGGCCTGGGAGTAGATTATGACGGCTCCAAGACCAATTTCTATGCCTCCAAAAACTACAGCATTCAAAACTACGCCAATGACATCGTGGCCGAGGTGAAAGAAGCCTGTGCCGAGCGCAATCTGCCAGTGCCAACTCTGGTCAGCGAAAGTGGCCGGGCGATCGCCTCCCATCAATCAGTCCTGGTGTTCAATGTTCTGAGTACCAGCGAGGTGCCCTCTGGAACGCCAGACCCCTTGCAGGAAAAGGAACACCTGATTATTCGCAATTTATACGAGACCTGGCAGTCCATCAGCGAAGAAAATTACCAGGAAGCCTATCACGATGCCACCCAGTTCAAAGAAGAGGCGACCAGCCTGTTTAATTTTGGATACCTGAGCCTACCGGAGCGAGCCAGGGCAGAACGACTTTACTGGACTTGTTGTGAAAAGATCTTGCAAATTGCCCGTCAGCAGGAATATGTGCCTGACGATCTGGAAGATCTGGAAAACATTATGGCGTCGATCTATTACATTAACCTGTCGGTTTTCCAGTCGGCCCCCGATAGTTGGGCGATCGATCAGTTGTTTCCGATTATGCCAATTCACCGTTTGGATGAGGAACCGAGTCGGCGCGCCACCCTGGCTGACCTGACCTGCGATAGCGATGGCAAAATCGACCAGTTCATCGACCTGCGGGATGTCAAGCATGTCCTGGAACTCCATCCCCTCCAGCCCAATCAGCCCTACTACCTGGGCATGTTCCTGAATGGCGCTTACCAGGAAATCATGGGCAACCTGCATAATCTGTTTGGGGATACCAACGCTGTCCATATCACCCTGACCCCGAAAGGCTATCGGATTGACCACGTGGTCAAGGGGGACACCATGACCGAAGTGCTGGGCTATGTGCAGTATGACTCGGAAGATCTGATTGAAAGCATCCGTCAGCAAACTGAGCAGGCGCTGCAGGACAACCGGATCACGATCGCGGAGTCCCAACTGCTGATGCAAAACTACGAAAACAGTCTGCGACGGTACACCTACCTGTCTGCTTAGGGGTCTGACAAGGCTGTGTTGAGAAGCGTGACCCCCTCAACAACTTAAAAAATGGTTTGTGTAGATATCTCTCAAACCCCCATTCCGCACTTCAAAATGTAATACTGCGTGATTCAAACAAAGCAACCAGACCCCTCCTCGCGGAAACGCCCTTGCCTTATACCAATTTTGTATGAAGCTACATGAATCCAGGAGCTTGAAACTCCTTCCTGACGAGACTTTTGCCTTTGGTTCTATGCAACTTCACATTAAATTGGTATCAGTTCAACTCCAATCAGGAACTTGTTGAATTCTTTGAAACCTATGATACGGGCGAATATGAGGGTGACCTCCCAGAAGCATATTTTGATGTTGATACCAAACGAAATCATTATTTGGTTTCAGAGGGCGCTTGAAAAGGTATAGGTTGTGATGTTAGACACTTGAAGATCCTCCCTACTCCCCTTAAAAGGGAAGATACAACGCCATCCAAAATTTTGGGGCAATGGATGTGCTGTGCACGGACAAAACAGGAACCCTGACAAGACAAGAGTATCCTGGAGCAGTATTTGGATATTCATGGGCAATCAGTCAGTCGCTTGAGCCTCGAACCCAGAGTAGGGGAATTGTCGAAGAGGCGTAAGGCTAAACACATCTGTGTTTGATGTAAACCATCATGATGAAATTAGTTCATCTGATCTGCTTTAAATTGCTGTCTTGAATTATGCCTCTGCGGTTTTCCCCTTTTCTGAATCGTTCTGCGCCTGCCGTCGAGACCTTACAACTATCTCTGCGAGCGGTGGAAGAGGCCCAGACGGAACTGGGCACCCTGCTAACCAAACTGGACACCCATAAATATGGGCTGACCGCTGAGCAATCCCGACAGCGCCTGCGCCAATTTGGGCACAACGAAATTACCCATGACCTGCCACTGTCATGGTACGGTCAACTACTGCATGCCTTTAACAATCCCTTTGTTTACTTGCTCATTGGGTTAGCGATCGCTTCCTGGCTCACGGGAGATATTCAGGGCATGGAAGTGTTGCTGGCCATCGTGTTGTTGAGTGGCCTATTCCGATTTGGGCGAGAGTATTACTCTACTCAGGTGGCAGCAAAGCTGCAAGCCTTGGTCAATGTGACAGCAAGCATCAGCCGCTACAATGACATGTTTCCGCGTGAGCGACGGCAGGAAGTCCCGATTCACAGGCTGGTTCCAGGCGATATCGTGCATTTGTCACCGGGAAAGATGGTACCTGCGGATGTGCGACTCCTGGAAGCAAAAGACTTATTCGTGAGCCAAGCCATTCTCACCGGCGAATCAACCCTGGTGCAAAAGCATGACACCCTTGGCAGTCAGGTAGAGAAAATTGCGATTCGTTATGCTCGACCCGATCCACCTGACCCGCTTGATACCCCCACCATTTGCTTTATGGGAACGACTGTGATGGGGGGCACTGCCAGAGCCGTAGTGGTGGCAACGGGGAATCAGACTTACCTGGGATCCCTGGCCCAAACGATCGCAGGCAAACGCGCCTTGACCAGTTTTGAAGCAGGCGTCAATCGGGTCACCTGGTTGCTGATCAGCTTCATGGCAGTGATGGTGCCGATCGTCTTTTTGATTCAATGGTTCACCAAAGGCAGTTTTCTCGATGCCCTGCTGTTTTCCCTGTCCGTTGCCGTGGGGCTAACGCCGGAAATGCTACCCATGATCGTGACCGCAAACCTGGCGCGGGGTGCAGTCGTCATGGAAAATCAAAAAGTAGTGGTCAAACGCATCAACGCGATTCAGAACTTTGGGGCAATGGATATCCTCTGCACCGACAAAACCGGCACGTTGACGCTGGATAAAATCATCCTGGAACGCCACCTGGATATCCACGGTTACGAGGATGACGAACCCCTAGTATATGGCTACCTGAACAGCTACTACCAGACGGGCTTAAAAAACCTGCTGGATGTGGCGGTGCTGGAGCATATGGAGTTAAATACGGAACTCAAACCCGCAGAAAACTACGCCAAGGTGGATGAAATTCCCTTCGACTTTGTGCGTCGCCGCATGTCAGTGGTGGTGGAGCCGCGTGGGGGGCACTCAGAAGGCCAGCATGTGCTGATCTGCAAAGGAGCGATTGAGGAACTGTTCAACGTTTGCTCCCATGCCAAATATCACGGCGAAATCTCGCCCATGAACGAGTTTGTGCGGATGGAAGGGCTGCGGGTGACCCAAAGCCTCAATGAAGACGGCTTCCGGGTGATTGCGGTGGCCTATAAGGAAATCCCTATTCCCCTGGACACCATTCCGACTTATAGCACTGAGGATGAATGCGACCTGATTTTGGTGGGCTATCTGGCGTTCCTTGATCCGCCTAAAGATAGTGCAATTGAGGCGATCTCCGCCCTAAATGACAACGGTGTTGCCGTGAAAGTGATCACCGGTGACAACGATATCGTCACTCGCAAAGTCTGCAAAGAGGTCAATCTAGAGGTACAGGGAGTACTGGTGGGTAGCCAGATTGAGCGCCTGAGCGATGAGGAATTAACCGCCCAGCTAGATACCACCACCGTCTTTGCCAAAGTCTCCCCCCTGCAAAAAGCCCGCATTATCCGCTTGTTGCGCGATCAGGGACACACTGTTGGCTACATGGGCGATGGCATTAACGATGCTGCGGCCCTGCGGGATGCAGATGTGGGCATCTCGGTCGATACCGCCGTAGACATCGCCAAAGAATCGGCAGACATCATCCTGCTAGAAAAGAACCTCATGGTACTGGAGCGGGGAGTGATTGAGGGACGGCGCACCTTTGCCAACATTCTCAAATACCTGAACATGACCGCCAGTTCCAACTATGGCAACGTGTTTAGCGTCATGGGGTCGAGTGCCGTACTGCCCTTCCTGCCGATGCAGCCCATCCAACTGCTGACCCAAAACCTGATTTACGACCTGTCCCAAACCACCATTCCCTTCGACAACGTGGATAAGGAGTTTCTCCGCAAACCCCAGAAGTGGAATGTGCCTAATATCGGGCGGTTCATGCTGTTCATTGGTCCGATTAGCTCCATCTTTGACTACGCCACCTACATCCTCATGTGGTTTGTGTTTGCAGCAAATACACCAGAGGACGTGAAGCTGTTTAATTCGGGCTGGTTTGTGGAAGGGCTACTCTCCCAAACCCTGGTGGTTCATATGTTGCGGACGGCGCGGGTGCCCTTCTTCCAAAGCTGGCCCTCCCTGCCAGTGTTGCTCTCCACTGGCACTGCCATTATCGCTGGGATGATCCTGCCCTTTACCCCCCTTGGGGCAAATTTAGGGATGGTTCCCTTGCCTGCTAATTACTTCATCTGGCTGTGGTTGATTCTCGGTTCCTACTGCCTGCTGACTCAATCTCTCAAAGGTCTCTACATCCGCACCTTTGGCAAGTGGTTGTAGGGGGAACACCCATTCTCTGAGAGTCAGCTACACAGTTTGTAGTGCGGACTTAAGTCCGTACTACAAGCTACACAGGTCGTTGGCACCTTTTCTCATAGTCGCTTTCGATTCATCGTCTCAATCCACTTCTATTCATCATTGGAGGTTTGTTCCATGCTGGTTTTAGAAAATGTC
>Ga0272446_1007101_pt1 | contig 11311 bp, 7 predicted proteins | sample YNPCB0061_FD_194587 | JGI IMG/M metagenome (GOLD analysis project Ga0272446, IMG submission 194587) | Hot spring microbial mat communities from Yellowstone National Park, WY, United States - YNP-CB-006-1 | ecosystem: Environmental > Aquatic > Thermal springs > Hot (42-90C) > Sediment | place...
TCTTCCAGCCCGGGCTGAACGAGGATCTGGCCGCGACCGCCATCTGGGGCACGCAGCAGGTCGGCCTCCATCCGGGCGCGAAGGTCGAGGGCGTCTTCGCCATCTGGTACGGCAAGGGGCCGGGCGTGGATCGCTCGGGGGACGTGCTGCGCCATGCCAACTCCGCCGGCACGGCGCCGAAGGGCGGCGTGCTGGCGCTGGCCGGCGACGACCCGTCCTGCAAGTCCTCCACGATCACCTCGGGCTGCGAATACGCCTTCATGGACGCCGAGATCCCGGTGCTCGACCCGGCGGATGTGGCGGAGGTGCTGGAATTCGGCCTCAAGGGCATCGCGCTGTCGCGCTTCTCGGGCCTCTGGGTCGGCATGAAATGCGTCGCCGACACGATGGACGCCTCGATGACCGTGCTGGTCGATCCCGCGCGCTATGCGACGCGGGATCCGGCTGGGCTCGCGGTGCCTGAGGGCGGGCTGCACATCCGCCGCGGCGACAATCCGCTCGCGCAGGAGGAGCGGCTGCGGCATTTCAAGCTGCCGCATGCCATCGCCTTCGCCCGCGCCAACGGCTTCGACCGCATCGTGCTCGACTCGCCGCGGGCGCGCTTCGGCATCGCCGTGCGCGGCAAGGCCCATGCCGTGCTGCGCCAGGCGCTGGAGGAGGCCGGCATCACCGAGGCCTTCGCGCGCGAGCGCGGCCTGCGCATCTGGAAGGTCGGCCTCGCCTGGCCGATGGACGCCGAGGCCGCCCGCGCCTTCGCCGACGGGCTCGAGGAGATCCTCGTCATCGAGGACCGCCGCCCGCTGCTCGAATGGCAGTTGCGCGACGCGCTGTTCCACGCCGCCCACCGCCCGCGCGTCACCGGCAAGCGGGACGAGGCCGGCCGGCCGCTGCTGTCCGATCTGACGGAACTCGATGCCGGGCAGATGCTGCGCGCGCTCGCCGCCCGCCTGCCGGAGGCGCTGCGCACCGAGCGCCTCGCCGCCCGCCTTGCCGAACTCGACGCGCTGGCGGCGGCAGGGGCGCCGCCGCTGCACCTGCGCGACCCCTATTTCTGCCCGGGCTGCCCGCACAACACCTCGACCCGCATCCCGGAGGGCTCGCGCGCGCTCGCCGGCATCGGCTGCCACTACCTCGCGCGTTTCATGAACCGCAACTCGGACGCCTTCACCCAGATGGGCGGGGAGGGGATCCCCTGGATCGGCCAGGCCCCCTTCACGAGCGAGGAGCACGTCTTCGCCAATATCGGCGACGGCACCTGGGGCCATTCGGGCAGCCTGACCGTGCGCTTCGCGGTCGCGGCCAAGGCCAACATGACCTTCAAGATCCTGGTCAACGGCGCGGTCGCCATGACCGGCGGGCAGCGGCCCGAGGGCGAGATCGACGTCCCCCACATCGCGGCGCAACTGCGCGCCGAAGGTGTGCAGCGGATCGAGATCGTCTCCGACGACCCCGACCGCCATCGCGGCCACCCCCTCATCCCGCCCGGCGTCGGCTTCCACCACCGCTCGCGGCTCGAGGCGGTGCAGAAGGAGCTGCGCGCCGTCAAGGGTGTGACGGCGATCATCTACGACCAGGAATGCGCCACCGAGCGCCGCCGCAAGCGCAAGCGCGACCTCGCGCCGAGGGCCGAGCGCCGGGTCGTGATCAACCCGCGCGTCTGCGAGGATTGCGGCGACTGTTCCCGCGCCTCGAACTGCCTGGCCGTCGAGCCGGTCGAGACCCGCTTCGGGCGCAAGCGGCGGATCGACCAGTCGGGCTGCAACCAGGACCTCTCCTGCGTGCAGGGCTTCTGCCCCTCCTTCGTCACGCTGGTCGGCGCCCGGCCGGCGGAGCATGTCGTCGGGGCGGCCATGCCCGACCCGCCGGAGCCCGCGCGCCCCGTGGTCGGCGCCGAGCCCTGGAACCTGCTGCTGGCCGGCGTGGGCGGGCAGGGCGTCTCCTCGCTTGCCGCCATCCTCGCCCAGGCCGCGCATCTGGAAGGGCGGCCGGTGCGCAGCCTCGACTTCCTCGGCCTCGCGCAGAAGGGGGGCGGCGTCTATGCGCAGCTGCGCATCGGCGCCCCCGGCGCGGCGCCGGAGAGCATCGCCGGGGCGCGGATCGGCGCCGGCGCGGCGGACCTGCTGATCGCCGCCGACATGGTGGTGGCGCATGGCACCACGGCGCGCCCGCTGCTGGGGCCACAGCGCACGGTCGCGGTGGTCAATGCCGACCTCGCCCCCACCGCGCAGTTCGTGAAGGACACCACGACGCGCTACCGCGCGGCGGAGATGCTGGCGAGCATCCGCGCCGCCTGCCGCGAGACGATCGCCCTGCCCGGTGCCTCCCGGGTCCGCGAGGAACTCGGCGATGCCGTCTTTCTGAATGTCTTCCTGCTCGGCATCGCCTATCAGCGGGGCCTCGTGCCGCTCTCCGCCGAGGCGATCGGCCGTGCGCTCGAGCTCAACGGCGCCGAGGTGGCCCTGAACAAGGAGGCCTTCGCTCGCGGCCGCGCCGCCGCGCTCGAGGATCTGCACCCCCCGGCCGAGGCGGCCGAGATGCTGGAGGCGCTCATCGCGCGCCGTGTGGCCGACCTCACCGCCTACCAGAATGCGCGCTACGCCCGCGCCTATGCCGATTTCGTGGCCCGGGTGCGGGCCGCCGAAGAGGCGGCCTGCCCGGGGGAGGAGCGCCTCTCCCGCGCGGTCGCGACCGAGCTGCACCGCCTGATGGCCTACAAGGACGAATACGAGGTGGCGCGCCTGCACAGCCTGCCCGAGTGGCGCGCGGCGCTGGCGCGGGACTTCACCGGCACCCGGCGGATCGAGATGCACCTCGCCCCGCCGCTGCTCGCGCGGCCCGATCCGGCCACCGGTCTGCCGGCGAAGCGCCGCTTCGGCCCCTGGATGTTCCGCGCCATGGGCCTGCTGCGCCATGGCAAGGTGCTGCGCGGCACCGCGCTCGACCCCTTCGGCCGCAGCGAGGAACGGCGCACCGAACGCGCCCTGCCCGCCGAGTTCCGCGCCGGCATCGAACGCTTCCTCGCCGGGCTGCCGGCCAGCCACGCGACCGCCTGCGCCTGGGCCGAAGCCTGGGCGGGCGTGAAGGGCTTCGGGCCCGTGAAGGCGCGCAACCTCGCCGCCGTCCGGGCGCGGCTCGCGGAGATCGAGGCGCCGGCGGCGGCGGCGGAGTGACGCGGGGGCAAGGCCGGGCGGAGGCCCCGTCCCGCCCTACCGGCCGCCGCGCCAGGCCTGCGTGAACCGCCCGAGCACCGCGCCGAGCGCGAGCTGGGCGAGCTTGGCCGCGCTGGTCACCGCCAGGATGGCGACCGCCATGGCCGAGGCGACGCTGGCCTGCCCGGCCTCGTCCATGTGCACCGCGGCGACCGAGGCCGGCTTGGTGTCGGGACCGTAGAGGAAGATCACCGCGCTGACGGTCGTCATGGCGCTGACGAAGAGGTAGATCGCGATCTCCAGCATGGCGGGCAGGCACATCGGCACCGTCACCCGGCCGAAGGTGATGAGCTGGGGCACGCGCAGCGAGGCGCCGACGGATTCGAACTCCGGGTCGAGCTGGCGGATCGCCGTCACCGCTGTCAGGTGCCCGACCGTGTAGAAATGCACGATCGAGTTGAGAACCAGGATCGCCATGCTGCCGTAGAGCCAGCCGAGCGGATTCGCCGGATGGTTGAAGAACACGATATAGGCGAGGCCGAGCACGAGCCCCGGCACCGCGAGCGGCGCCGTCGCCGCCATTCGCACCATGCCCGCCAGCCGGCCCTGCTGCGGGCCGCGTTCCAGCACATAGGCGACGACGAAGATGATGGCCGTGCCGATCACCGCCGTCGCCGCCGCCATCCTGACCGAGACCCAGAGCGCGCCCCAGCCCGCCGTGTCGAAGCGCCCGAAATCGTAGTTGTCGAGCGTGAGCGAGAGGTTGTAGGGCCAGAAGCGCACCAGCGAACCCCAGGCCGCCACGCCGATGAGCCCGAGCAGCAGCCCCGCCATGAGGCTGCTGAGCAGCAGCAGCGGGCAGTCCCGCGCCGCACGCGGCTTGGGCACGAGGGGCACGGCGCGGCCCGACATCGTCGCCGCACGCTGCCGCGCCGCCCAGCGGTCCAGCACGAAGGCGAGCACGGCCGGGACCAGGAGCACGAGGCCGACCACCGCCCCCATGTTGAAGTTCTGCTGACCGACCACCTGCTTGTAGACATCGGTCGCGAGCACGGGGAACTGCCCGCCGATGACCTTCGGAATGCCGAAATCCGTCACCACCAGGGTGAACACCACGACCGCCGCCGAAACCAGCCCGTAGCGCGCCACCGGCAGCGTGACGGTGAGGAAGATGCGCGCGTGGCCGGCCCGCAGCGCCTGCGCCGCCTCGTAAAGGCGCGCATCGGCGGTCGAGAGCGCGACCGAGAGGATCAGCGCGGCGGGGGGGAAGCAGTAGAAGACCTGCGCCATGACGATGCCGATCGGGCCATAGACGGAATGCCCGAACAGCAGCTCCCGCAACATGCCCTGGTTGCCGAACAGGTAGATCAGCGCGAGCGCCGGCAGCAGCGAGGGCGCCAGCAGCGGCACCAGCATCACCGCCCGGAAGAACGGCTTGAATGGGATGCGCGAGCGCGTGAGCGCATAGGCATAGGCGAAGGCGGCCGGCACCACGATCACGACCGTCAGCGCCGCCGTCCAGACGCTGTTCCAGGCCGCGGTGAGCAGCGCCGGCGTCGTCGCATAGATGCGGAAGTTCTCGAGGCCCGCGAAGCCGCCCTCGGGCGTGCCGAAGGCGCGCAGCAGCAGTGTCGCCAGCGGCAGGACGAAGAAGAGGGCGAGGAAGCCGGCGGCAAACAGCAGCCCGGCGCGCATCATCCGCGCGTCGAAGGACAGCCGCGCCCGCGCCGGGGCGGGCGTCTCAGACATCCTCGGGGAAGACCATCACGCGCTCCGCCGGCAGCGTCGCCGCCAGGGCGGCGCCGGGCTCGGCGCCCAGCGCCGCGAAGGCGTCCGGGGCCGCGGCGGCGAGCAGGCGCAGCGGCCCCGCCTCAAGCGCCAGGCGGCAGACCGCGCCGAGGAACTCGATGCCCGTCACGCGCACCGGCAGCGCGCCGGGCGGGGCCGCCTCGGGGCGGTCGAGGCGGACATGCTCGGGCCGGATGAAGGCGGTGACGCGCGTGCCGAAGAGCAGCGGCCGCGCCGCCTCCGCCGCCAGGCGATGCCCTCCGGCGACGATCATGCCGGCCGGCGAATCGACGACGGCCTCGAAGCGGCTGGAATGCCCGATGAAGGCGGCGACGAAGGGGCTCGCCGGGCGGGCGTAGATCTCGGCGGGGGTGCCGATCTGTTCGATCCGGCCCCCGCTCATCACCACGATGCGGTCGGAGACGCCCATCGCCTCCTCCTGGTCGTGCGTGACCATGATGGTGGTGACGCCGAGGCGCTGCTGCAGGGAGCGGATCTCCTGGCGCAGATGCTGACGGACGATGGCATCGAGGGCCGAGAGCGGCTCGTCGAGCAGGAGCAGGCCCGGCTCGTTGGCGAGCGCGCGGGCGAGGGCGACGCGCTGCTGCTGCCCGCCCGAAAGCTGCGCGGGGTATTTCGCGCCCTGGTCGGCGAGCCCGACGATGGAGAGAAGTTCCGCGACCCGCTCCCGCATGCGGGGCTTCGGCCATTGCGGCCCGCGCAGCCCGTAGGCGACGTTCTGCGCGACCGTGAGATTGGGAAAGAGGGCGTAGGACTGGAAGACGATGCCGAAATCCCGCTCGGCGGGCGGAAGGCGGGTGATGTCCCGCCCCGCCTGCAGGATGCGGCCGCTGGTCGGCGGATCGAGCCCGGCGATGCCGCGCAGGAGCGTGGTCTTGCCGCAGCCCGAGGGGCCGAGGAAGGTCACGAACTCGCCTTCCGCGACGTCGAGGTTCACCCTCTCCAGCGCAACGAAGGCGCCGAACCTCTTGCCGACCTCCTGCACGCGGAGATAGGGCGCGCCGCCCGGGCGTGTGGCGCCGTCCAGGCGCGCGGCCGCCGCCAGCCCGAAGGGAGGCATGGCCCGCCGCTCAGTTCCGCGGGGCCGACTTGCCGTCGAAGCGGCTCGCCCATTCGCGCAGCAGCCGGTCGCGCTGGGCGGCGATGGTGCGGAAATCGGCGCTGACGAGGCGGGCGGCGAAGTCCGCCGGGTAGTTGGGCACCGTGGGCTCGACGCCGGGCAGGGCGAGCAGCGCGTAGTAGCGGCCGTAGAGTTCCATCGCCGGGCGGGAGACGGCGAAGTCGGCGAGGCGCCGAGCGGCGGCGAGGTTGCGCGTGCCGCGCAGGATCGCCGTCGCCTCGAGGTCGAAGCCCACGCCATCCTCGGGGACGATGATGTCGATCGGCGCGCCCTGGTTGCGCAGCGTCACGGAGCGCATGTCGAAGGAGATGCCGACGGCGTATTCCCCGCGCGCGGCGTTGTTGCAGGGGGCCGAGCCGGAATGCGTGTACTGCTGGATGTTCTCGTGCAGCCGCGTCATGTACTCCCAGGCGCCTGCCTCCCCGCGCGTCGCGATCCAGCCCGCCATGGTGAGGAAGCCGGTGCCCGAGGAGTTCGGGTTCGGCATCACGACCTGGCCGCGGAAGGCCGGGTTCAGCAGGTCGTCCCAGCGCGCGGGGCGCGGCAGGTTGCGGCTGCCCGCCACCACGCGGTTGAAGCAGATGGCCGAGACGAAGGCGTCCATCCCGGTCCAGGTCATCGGGTTGCGGTCGGAGCGCATGTTGGGGCGCAGCGCCTCCGCCCCCGCCGGCGTATAGGGCTCGAGCATGTCGAGCGCCTCCATCTGCAGAAGCGAGAAGACCGAGAGGCCCCAGATCACGTCCGCGCGCGGGTTCTGCCGCTCGGCGATCAGGCGGGCGGTGATGATGCCCGTCGAGTCCCGCACCCAGGCGATCTCGACATCGCGCAGCGCCGCCTCGGCCGCCTGCTTGTAGGGGGCGAGCTGCTCGTTCTCGAGCGCGGTGTAGACGACGAGGCGCGTGCGCTGCTGCGCCTCGGCCGCGGGGGCGAGGCCGATCAGGGCGCAGGCGAGCAGGGCGAGACGACGCATGGCGGGCTCCCATCCTTCCGGTGCGCCAGTCCCTAGCCGCCGCTCCGCGTCAGGCGTGTGACGACTTGGTTGCGCCCTCGTGACAGCGGGCCTCCCAGGCGGGGGCGTCGCATGCGGCGAGCTCCCCGGCCCTCAGCCCCGCGATCTTGCCGCTCGGCGCGCGACCCGCCGCCCAGCTTCGGCTCGGCGCGTGCGGGATGCATCCCATCGCCGCCCTGGCGTGCCAGATCTGCGCTGGCGCGGGCCGACCACCGGCAAGATCCGCGGCGCGGCCCGTCACCGCCGGCACCAAGCCCTGCGCGGTCGCGAGCGGGGCGGGCGGGGACGACGGCGATGCCGGATCGCGGGTTTGTCCTTGTTGGTCGTTGCGCGGATCGCCATCCTTCGCGCGCTGGCCGCCGTCGGCCATGCGATCCGGACGCAGGCCATGGTGCTGTGGGCCGTTGCGGTCGGAGACCACGCCTTCGAGTCGCTCCCGCTCGCCCGACCGGCCTCGGGCGGCCTCGTCTGCCCCCATCCGACCCGCCTCCCCGGTCGGGGCCCGCATGGGAGGCATCAAGCTCGATCGGACCACGAGGCTTCGTGGCGCGGTTTGGAGGGGAGGGCCGGCTCATGGCGCGGGCGCCATTCGGCTGCGGGTGCTGTGGCGGCGGGCTGGATGGCCTGTTGCTGGCCGCGAGGCGCCCAGCGGAACGCTTGCGCTCCGGCCCTGGCGTCGGCCGCAGGGCCCTCGTGGCGGCGGTTCGCCCCCGGCCGCTCCTGCAGCGGCGTCCACGCGAGCGGAACCCGCTCGCGCTGTCCGCGCGCGCATCTTCACGGCTCCGGCTGAATCCAGCCGCAGGCGATCCGCGCTAACGTATGCCCGCCCGCATGAAGGACTGCACGAACTGCCGCTGGAAGAGCAGGAAGCCGAGCAGCAGCGGGGCCGATGTCATCAGCGTCGCCGCCGAGATGATGGCCCAGTCGATCCCCTGGTCGGTGGAGGCGAAGACCGAGAGCCCGACCGTCAGCGGCCGCGTCTCCACCCGGTTGGTGATGACGAGCGGCCAGAGGAAGTTGTTCCAGTGATAGGAGACCGAGGTCAGGCCGTAGGCGAGGTAGGTCGGCCGCGCCAGAGGCACATAGACGCGCAGCAGGATGGCGAGCGTGCCGCAGCCCTCCACCCGCGCCGCTTCCTCAAGCTCCTTCGGCACCTGGCGGAAGGTCTGGCGGAGGAGGAAGATGCCGAAGGCGGAGGCCATGTAGGGCAGGCCGATGGCGAGGATGGTGTCCACGAGGCCGAGATGGCGCATGGTGCGGTAGTTCTCGACGATCAGCACGTCCGGCATGATCATCAGCTGCACGAGCACCAGGGCGAAGAGCACGGAGGCGCCGCGGAAGCCGCCGCGCGCGAAGGCGAAGGCGGCCAGCGTGCAGAGCACGAACTGCGCCGCGAGGATCATGGTGACGAGCAGGAAGGTGTTGAGGAAATAGCGCGCGAAGGGGGCCGCGCCCCAGGCGGCGGCGAAGTTCTCGAGCGTGAGTGGCGCGAGGAGCTCGAAACGCGCCGCATGGCCGGTCGGGTGGACCGCCGCCCAGACGGCATAGAGGAGCGGCGCGATCCAGAGAAGGCCGAGGGTCCAGGCCGCCGCGGTCTCGAGCCAGCGGCCGAAGGCGATTTCGCGCCCCGGCGCCGCGGTGGCGAGCGTGGCGCTCATCGGTAATGCGTCCGCTTCTCGAGCAGCAGGAACTGCAGCGCGGCACCGAGGGCGAGGATGGCGAGCAGCACCATGGTCAGCGCCGAGGCGGTGGCGGTGTCCCAGAAGCGGAAGCCGACCTCGTAGATGTAGGTCAGCAGAAGCTGCGTCGCGTTGTCCGGGCCGCCGCGTGTCATGACGATGATGTGGTCCACCAGCCGGAAACCGTTGATCACGGCATTGACCAGGATGAACAGCGTGGTCGGTCCGAGAAGCGGCAGCGTGACGCGGAAGAAGATGCGCGCCCGCGACGCCCCTTCCACCGCCGCGGCCTCGTGCAGCGAGGGCGGGATGGCCTGCAGCGCGGCGAGGTAGAAGATCATGAAGAAGCCGGCCTCCTTCCACACCGCGACGGCGATCATGGCCCACAGCGCCGTCTCCCGCGCGCCGATCCAGTTGGTCGGCCCCCAGCCGAACAGCGCCGCCGTGATGCGGTCGATCAGCCCGTAATCGGGGGTGTAGAAGAACAGCCACAGATTGGCGACGGCGATCATCGGCAGCACGGTCGGCGTGAAGTATGCCATGCGCAGCGCCGTGCGTCCGGCGATCTTCCCGTTCACCCACAATGCCATCATCAGCGCGAGCACGATGGACAGCGGGATGGTCGCGCCCGCGTAGATCAGGTTGTTCGTCAGCGCCTGCCAGAAGACCGGATCCTCGGCCAGCGCCCGGTAGTTCTCGGCGCCGACGAACCGCGCCGGGCGCGTCGCCCGCGGCGTCGAGAACAGGGAATCCCAGAAGGTCGCGACCGCCGGATAATGCGTGAAGGCGATGAGCAGGACCATCGCCGGCGCCAGCATCAGCCAGGCATGCAGCGTGGTCCTGCTCCGCATGCGTCGCGCCTCAGGCCCGGCGGAAGGGGCGCAGCACGCGATCCGCCTCGGCCTGGGCGTCGGCCATGGCCTGCTGCGCCGTCTTGGCCCCGGTCAGCAGGGCCTGCAGATTGTCGTTCAGCGCCTTGTAGACGCGCTGGTTCTCGAAGGTGGAGAGTTCGCCGGTCGCGACCGGGAGCTGCTCCTTGGCCACCAGCGCCGCCGGGAACTCGGCGGTGTAGCGGCGCAGTGCCTCGGTCTCCCAGGCATCCGGGCGCACCGCGAGGTAGCCGGTGCGGATGCACCAGTCGGCCGCCATCTCGGCCGAGGTCACGAAGCGCGCGAAGCGCAGCGCGGCGGCGCGTTCGGCCGGGTTGGCGTTCTTGAAGATGTAGAGGTTGCCGCCGCCGACGACGGTGCGCGGCCCCTCCTTGCCCGGCAGGCCGGCCACCCCGAAGGCGAAGCGCGCATTCTCCCGGATGTTGGTGAGGTTGCCGGTGGTGGACCAGATCATGGCGGCGGTGCCGTTCATGAAATTGGTCGGCAGCGTCGCCCATTCGGTCACCCCCGGCGGCGTGATGCGGTGGGTGAAGGCGAGGGCGCGCCAGAACTCCGCCGCCTCGATCGCGCGCGGGTGGTTGAAGAACACCTCGGTGCCGGCGGCGTTCATCAGCACATGGCCGACCTGGTTGCAGAGCGCGCCGAAGGTCCATTGCGCGGTGCCGGCATTGGTCGCGAGCTGCACGCCCCAGCGCACCGCGCCCTCCCGCCGCGTCAGCCTCCGCCCGGCCTCGACGAGCTCGGCCCAGGTGCGCGGCGGCGCCTCCGGGTCGAGCCCCGCCTCGCGGAACTGCTCCTTGTTGTAGAAATAGACCGAGGTCGAGCGCTGGAACGGCACCGACCAGGTCTTCCCCTCGGCCAGGCTGTTGGCCATGAAGGCAGGGAAGAAGCCGGCGAGCCAGGCGCGCGTCTCGGCCCCCGCGTCGATCTCCTCGATCTGGGTGAGGATGTCCATGTCGCGCAGGCTGTGCAGCTCGGCCGCCAGCAGCACCGAGAAATGCGGCCCCGTGCCGCCGCGGATGGCGGTCACCGCCTTGGTCAGCGTCTCGCCATAGGTGCCGGCATAGACCGGGTTCACCCGGATGCCGCTCTCGCGCTGGAAGGCCTCGCAATAGCCGTCAATGATCCGCGGCACCGGGCCGCCGATCGCGATGGGGTAGTAGAAGGTCAGTTCGCGCACCTGCTGCGACTGCGCCAGCGCGGGGGCGGCGAGCAGGACGGATCCGGCGGCCATGAGGCCGCGACGCGTCGTGGTCATCGGTGCTCTCTCCTTGCTCAGCGGTAGGACCGGAGGATGCGATCCGCCTCGGCCTGGGCGTCGGCCATGGCCGGTGTGGCCTGCTTGCGGCCGGTCAGCGCCGCCTGCAGGTTGTCGTTCAGCGCCTTGGTCACGCGCTGGTTCTCATGGGTGGAGAGTTCCGCCACCGCGTGCGGCAGCTGGTCCCGCGCCACCAGGGCGGGCGGGAACTCGGCGGCATAGGCGCGCATCGCCGGCGTCTCGAAGGCGGCCGGCGTGACGGCGACATAGCCGGTGTCGATGCCCCATTGCGCGGCGCGCTCGGGGGTGGTGAGGAAGCGGGCGAACTTCACCGCCGCATCGCGCTGCGCCGGGTTCGCCGTGCGCATCACGTACAGGTTGCCGCCGCCGGTCGGGC
>Ga0272446_1007102_pt1 | contig 11311 bp, 14 predicted proteins | sample YNPCB0061_FD_194587 | JGI IMG/M metagenome (GOLD analysis project Ga0272446, IMG submission 194587) | Hot spring microbial mat communities from Yellowstone National Park, WY, United States - YNP-CB-006-1 | ecosystem: Environmental > Aquatic > Thermal springs > Hot (42-90C) > Sediment | place...
AGCATCACCCCGGCAAGATCGAAGGCCGCCGACAGCTCGAACTCCACCACCAACTTGTTCTCGACGCTCTTGCGATCGATGAACCAGATTTCGCGGTCGATATATTGGTTCGGGTCTGCCTGCGAGTTGCCGGCGGCGAAGTTGGCGGCATCCAGATACTTGACGAAGGTGCGCGTGCGCGTGAGCTTCGCGCCGATGATGGAATCCGCCACCGCGCCGATTAGCCCGGTGACATTGGCAACAGCAAGCTTGGGGCGCGGCAGCGATCCCTGCCCACGTTTCTCGAAACCGGACGCCTCGATGGGGAAGCGCGTGTAGGTCTGCCCGGCCCAGACGATGTCATTGCCAAGTTCGTTCGGCCCGTGCGGCGTGAAGCGCAGCACATCCGTACCGCCGATGACGGTGGCGTCAAGCTCGTATAGCTCAACGATCGCGCCTGGCGTGAATGACTGGATGTCCGCTTTGACCGTCATTCAAACACCTCCTCAAAGACTGCCTGCAACACGCCGCCGCCGCCAGCGTCGAAGCTGCGCGACCACTTGCGGCACACCCAGCGCCCGATCGTGCCGTCGAGTGCCGTCCAGTCGAAGGATTCGACGCCGCCGCGCGCGCGCAGAAAAGCTTCCGCCGCCGCCAGCGTGCTGTCATCGGCGGCCAGACGCACAGAATACCGGCGCGGCATGCTGTGGATGCCATCCGCCACGCGCTGCTCGTAGCCGTCGCCCATGCGCGCCACTTTCACGCGCGGCTCGATCTCCAGCGCCTCGCCAGCAGCAAGCGGCCAGATCCAGGTCGCCATGTATCAGGCCCCCGCCAGCAGACCGCCTGGGCGTTTTTCCGCCACCAGCACGCCGCGCACGGCGGCTTCGATGCGCCGTGCAAGATCGACAGCCGCAGTTGAATCGCCATGCACACGTCCGCCGGTCTCGGTATTGATCACGATCGACACGTTATTGACCGTGCCGCCAATCGCAGGCACCGCGCCGCCCGAGGCGAAAGCCAGCCGTCCAAGATGCAGACTTGCTATCCACCCGCCGCCGTTGATGGCATCGAGGACCCTGTAGCCAATGCGACGCGCCACATCTCGCCGGATGACGTACTCTCCCGGCGTGAGCATGGCGGGCACGCTGTCGGTCGTGCCCGTACCCGGCACCGGGCCGCCGGTGGCAAATCCCTTGAACAGCCCGGCTAAGAAGCCACCGATGCCGCCAGCGCCCTTGGCGAAGCTGCCGAAAATCTCCTCCGCGAGCTTTTGCGCAGCGATCCGGTTGATGGCAGCGATTACCGCACGGGCAAAGTCAAGAAATGCATCCTTCGCACTCTTTGCGCCCGTGCCGATCTGCTCAAACATCGTGATGAAAGCGTTCTTAACGTCCGTGTTGATGGCAGCGGCCACCGGATCGATGACGTTCTTTGCCTCCAATAGCGCTGTTTTCCACTGCTCCACCTTGGCCACTGCCTCCGGCCCGAGAGCGTTGGCGATGGCCTCCATCTTCAGCAGGAGGTCTTCCATGGCTGCCGCGGCCTCGCGATGGGCGTTGGCGATCATCGTCTGCGCCTGGCTGGTGGTGATGAGCCCGGCCTGCATCTGGGCGTTGGCCGACTGCTCCGCCGTGCGCATGCGTTCGATGGCCAGCGACCATTTGCGCTCAAACTCTGCCAGTTCCGCTTCCTTGGCCTTGAGATCGATGAGCCGATCCGCCAGCGCCGCGCCTTCGGCGTCATTCTTCAGATTCTCTATGGTGTCGCGTATGGCGCGCTCGATGGCGGCGCGGCGCATCTCCGGCGTCTCGGTGCCGGTCATCTTGGCGATTTGGTCCTGCGCCTCTGCCACCGCGTCGCGGATGTCCTGCAGCGCCTTCTCTCGATCGATCTCCAGCTTGAACTTCGCCGCGATCTCACGGCCGTTTAGCGCATCAAGCTCCGCGCGCAGATCAGCCGCCGCCACTTTCGCCTCGTTGAGCTTCTGCGCGAGCTCCGCTCTCTGGTTGGCATCCCTGGGCTTGACGCGGGAGAGCCGCGCGATCAGGTCTTCCTGGGCGGCGAGCTCGCGGCTGAGTTTCTCACGCTCGGTGGCGAATCCCTGGGCATCGATGGCTTCTTTGGCCCGCCAGTAGTCGCTCACCTTGACGAGCCGTCCAGCCAGCGCCGCCTCGACGATCTCGCTCTGGGTCTTGAGCGCCTCCTGCATGGCGCGGATGTCATCCTCCATTGGCTTTTTCAGCTCTGGCAGCTTCGTGACGGTCGCAAGCTTCTTCGACAGGATCGCTTCCATCTCCTGCTGATGCTTGAGCACGAGCTCACGTCGCGCCTCCTGATACTCCTTCGTAAATGCCTTGCGCGCCGCCTCGTCCTTGAGCGTGGCGAGCTTGTCCTGATACGCCTGCTCGAGCTGGATGAGCTCCTGCTTGTGCTTTTCACGCAGTCTGGTTTCATAGGCGAGATCGGCAGTGAGTCGCGCGAAGGCGGCCGGGTCTGCCAGGCGCTTAGGCGTGCCGGCCTGCGCTTCCTTTGCTTTTGCTGCCGCGGCCGTTGCCGCTGCAAGCGCTGCCTGCGCCTCCTTCGCACGATCGATGCCGCGCAGCTTGTCCACAAGCTCAAACACAGGCGTGAGTAGGTTGGTGATTGCGTCGCGCAATTTGAAGAACTCAATAACCCAATCAGTGATCTCATAGGCCCCGAAGAATACGAGCCCGAGCAGACCGGCCTTGCCCATCATCGAGAGCTTTTCGAGCTTCTGCAGCGCCGCGCCACCAGTGATGCTCAGCATGACCGTATTGACGCCAGCCATCGCCGCGCGCAGTGCGCCCACTGCCGACGCAGCGCGGTTGATCGCAAGCACGAATACGCCGATGGCGAGCCCGGCGAATACTTCCGCGGCCAGCTTGCCCAGCGCGACCAGGCCATCTGCCAGCACGCGCACAGCCTTAGCAGCCGTATCCGCATAGCTGGCAATCGATCGCACCGCTTCGGAAAGTCCCGTGGCCTGCTTCTCAAACTCGCGCCCGAAAGCGCGAGAAAACTCGTTGCGCAACACCTGCATGGACTGGGATATTCCCAGCGGGACGTTCGCCGCCTGACTGGAGAGCTTGTCGATGGCCGGCAGCAGTGCATTGCCGAAAGTCTGGCTGGTGAGCAGGCCCTGCTCCGCCATCTGGCGTAGTTCGCCGGTGGTTTTGCCCATCTGCTGCGCCACCGCGCGCATCAACGGTTCGGCGTTTTCCATCATGGAGCGGAGTTCATCGCCGCCCACTTTGCCGGAGCCCATGGCCTGCGAGAATTGCAGCAGCACGGAGGAGGTTTCCGCCGCCGTCGCGCCGGAGAGTTTGAGCGACGCGGCCAGGCCATTGAGCATCTTGAGCGTCTCGGCGCTGCCACCGCCCATCTGCCGGATGACCGGGTTGAGTCGCGCGAAGGCCCTGGCCGTCTCATCAACAGCCGCGCCGTAGCGATTGGCGATTTCATAGACGCCGGATTGCGCCTTGGCGAAGTCTGCGGCATCGCTCGTTGCGATCTTGAGCCTTGCGGAGAGCTGTCGCACGTCGTCGGCAGCCTCGATGATGGCCTGCGCGCCGCGCGCGACCTGCATGACGCTGAAATAGCCAATCAGCGCATTGCGCGCCTCAATCAACTGGCTGGAGATGGCCTTTAAGGCTGTTCGCGTGGCGCCGAACGCGCCGGCGCCGGCATCGCCGATGCGCTTCATGTCCGCGGCGAAGGCGCGCAGCTGATCGCGGGAGATGGCCAGATTCCCGGTCATCTCCTTGTTGTCCAGGGCAAGCTTGATGCCGATCGTCAGATTGCCTACACTGCCCACATGCGCACCCTAGCCATCATGTTCTTTTCCGGCGCCGCTTCTGGCGCTGATCTCATTCACCCACCGCTCCCAGTCCTTTTTCTCCGCCTGCGCCGCGCGCGCGGCGATGGCCTGATCCAGCAAGCGCTGACGGCGCATCGTCTGCGCCGCCGAAGTAAAATCCCGCGCGTCCGTCCAGGACATGTCCATCACGTCACTGTATGCGAATCCGGCATCGACGAGGGCGGCGACCCACTCGTGCCACCAGAGGCGGTTTGCACGGATTGCGTGAGACGATGCGCCGCGCCCTGGATCGCCGGCAGCACCCGCCGGAAGAAAAAATCCGCGTTCACCTCCAGCACGCGGGCGGCCAGTTCCGCCAGCACGTCCGGCGTCTGATCCTCCAGCCAGGCGCGCTCCACAGCTGCGCCGATGGCCGTGGCCTCGATCACGGCGTCGGCATGGCGCATCAAGGCCGCGGCAATGTCGCCGGCGGCCAGCTCCGCCGCCATCGGCTCGATTGCCTTCAGAAAGCGCGGCAGATCGCGCACCTTGACAGGGTTGACGCTAATGCCGCGCGGGTCATGTTGCGTCATGAGCTATTCTCAAGCAGCCTGGATCACGCGTCCAAAAAGCCCCAGCGGGCCGGTGTCGCTTTTAGTGGTGTCCGCAAGCACACGACCCGACAGCTCGAATTTCTGGATGTCGTCGCCGATCAGACTGAAGTCCTTGCTCGGATTCAACACAACGCGATACAGATCGACGATCACACGGCTATTGCCGTCGGCGGTATTGAGGCCATCGAACCGCAGCCACACCTCCGGCTGCGCGGACTTGAACATGGCCAGCCGCTTGGCCGCTCCGTAGCTGTAGTCCACCTTGAAGGGCTGGGTGAAGCCGGTGATGTTGAGCAGCTCGATGGCCCCCTGCTCGGCATGCACCTTGTAGTGCGTGCCTGCGGTCAGGGTGGCAGGCGTCGCGGCCGAGTCCTTGACGACGACAGACGAAACGAACTGGTTCGCCAGCAGATAGACGCCGCCCGGAACCGCCCCCGTCGGCAGCGCCTCGTTGGTGACGGTGCCACCGGTCACGCTGCTGGTCTGGCCGTAGAGGGTGAGCTCAAGGTTCTCGATGCTGAAGTTCTCGATCGCGCATGAAAACTCCCCGTCCTTGCCCTTGATCAGTTGCAAGTCGGTCAGCCGCTGGCCGGAATAGCTCTCTTTGTGCTCGATGGTCTCGACGTTGAGGGATACCTTCAGCTCGGGCACGTTGCCGAGCCAGCGCATGGCCTGCGGATTGCCGTTGGCATCGCGGGTGCCGATATAGACGCGCCCCTGTCCGGAAAAGTAAGCCATGGTCAGTCTCCTTTACTGGTGGGTTTTCTGGGTTCGGGTTGGGGTTGCGGCAGAGCTTCGGCCACGCCGTGCTCAATCAGCCACTGCGCGGTGGCCTCGTCCACGTCGAGCGTGTCGCCTGGTTGGTAATCAGCCCCGGCGTCGGTGTGGGGCTTGAGTAGGGTAACAATCACGGTTCGACTCCCTGGATGACTTCGCCGACCTCGAAGGCCAGCGGGTAGAGCAGCAGGCCGTCCCGATAGACCGGCGCTGGTGCGCTAACGGGTTGCATGCTCTGTACACCGGCGCGCGGCTGCCAGCCCATGAGGGCTTTGAGACAATCCTGCACCAGATCGGCGGCATCCGCCCGCGCGCCCTCACCCTGCGCAACATGCTGGACGTTGCGCACCGCCACCACCACCAGCCAGCGGGATGCGATGCGCGCCGTCTTTCCGAAGCCGGTCACTTCCAACACCTTGTGGCCATCCGAGACAACGAATGCAGCCGGAAGGCGCTTGCCGCTAACGTCATCGACGCCAAGCGACACAGCGCCATGAACGCCGGCCAACCCCGGGACGGTGTCGATGAGACGCTGGCGGATGATGGGCTCGAGGTCGAGCATCAATAGCCCCCCGTCCCGTCGCGGGTCATCACACGCTCATTGCCTAAAGTCACACTGGCCAGAGCTGGAGCCGCGTTTGCCTCAGGCAGCCCAAGTGACACCATGCCCTTAGCAATCGATTCGAGGATTCGGCGCGCGTCCTCATAGCGGCGGCGCACCTCTTCCGAGGCGCGGTCTTCCCAGAGCCGGTAGCGGGCAATGTCGCACGCTATGCGGGCCAGCATGCTGGGGACGGTGGCCAGCGGCAGGGCGTAACGAGTGGCCAGATAGCCGTCGATCTCCGCGTCTGCGTCGGCCAGGGAGCGGGCCACGATGGCCGCGTCAGGCACGCCAGCGCCCACCCTGTCGGTGAGCTGGGTGAGCTCATCGACACCGAAGCGCGCTTCCATGTCGGCCTGCGTGGCATAGGGCACAGCATCACTCCACGATCAGCATGGGGTCAGCACGCAGCGCCTCGGCCTGCTCGAGCGTGACTTCGACCGTTATCGGCTCGTGCCCGAACGGGCCGAGACCGCCGCGATAGCGAGTCGCCTCGCCATGCGCCGGCGCGGTGCGCACACGCAGGCGCACGCTATCACTGGCTGGCGCGGGTTCAGGCTTTTTCGCGGCCATGCATCACCTCATCAAATCAGCCAAGGCGAGACGATCAGATCGACAACGCCATAGTTGGGATTGGAGGCGCCATTGGCAAGCCGCTCGCTCTTGACGATCTCCATCGCCGCGGAGCGCAGACTCGGCGGCACCACCAGCACGGTCGGCTTGATGCCAAGCGGGCGGCCACCATCGGCCTTGAGCGACTGCATGGCGGCAAGCGCCGCGTTGAAGTTGGTTGCGTCCAGCGTCGCCTGCGACTTGTACGCCATCTGCCAGAAGCCCAGACCGGCGTTGCAGCGATAGCGGATGCCATAGCGATACTCGTCCCGCATGAACACGCCCTCATCCTGCGTGGAGGTCAGCGCCTCCAGCTCCGGCTGGGTGCGCTCCTGGAAGATGAGCGGCTTGAGCGCCCGGCTGGTATCAAGCAGATACCAGGCTTCTCCAGCGCCCGCCTGAACGTTTGAAACCAACGTCGGCGTGCCGGTGCCGTTCACGTTGGGATAGACCGGGTGGTCGGTGTCGAAGAAGAACTGCCCGTCGTAGCAGGTGACGGTGTGCGCGGTCTTGAGCAAGCCGAACACCAGCTGGTCCGGGTGGGTGGCGGCGGCGCGGCCCATCTCGGCGAACAGCGGGGTGTAGATTCCCACGTTGTCATCCTCGATGTCGGTGCGCTTCACCGAGACCGTGCCCTCGTAGAGCTTGTTCTGCACCTGATAGGCTTGCGCGGCCATGTCTTTCAGCACGCGGTCGCCCATCCACTCGCGAAGCGTGGGGAACTGGTTGAGCCAGCCGTAGGTGTTGCTGGCCGAAGAAGACGGCACGCGGGTGGCGACCCGCGCCCAGTCGGTGGGCGTGTCGGTCAGGGCATCCTGGAAGGCTTTCGAGAAGCCGGTGCGCAGGGAGGAAAGCAGTGCGGGGGTGATGATGGCCATGTTGGCTTACTCCTTGGTGATGAGTTGTTTGGCTTGGGCGAAGGCCTCCTCTGTCATGCCGAGCAGCTTCGCGGCGAGGCGGTCTTCGTCGGTGATGATCACGCCGTGCGCGGATTCGGTGCGACGATGCGCACCTTCGGTCACGATCTCCGGCGCGGCGGCCATGAAGGCTTTGAAGCCCTCCGGATCGCGGCTGGCGTAGGCCAGCGCCCATTCCCTCATTCCTGGGCTCACCTTGCGCGCGCTCATCGCGGCGTCTACCGCAGCCTCGGCCTCACGACGTGCGAGGTCGGCCTGCAAGGCGGCGAGCTGATCGGCCACCTGTTTATGCAGGGCGATGGGCACATACTGGGTCGGGTCTGGCTCGCGCGCCTGGGCGGCGGCAAGTTGTTCGGCCGCCTGCGCGGCGGCGGTCTCGGCGGTTCTGAGCCGGTCGATGAGCTTTTGTAGCTCCGCGGCCACATCGTCGGGCGTGGCCGTCACCGGCAGGTTGAGCATGGCAATCAGTTGTTCGAGCAGATCATCCACGGCGTGACTCTCCTTTCGTGATGCTGCGGCTTGAAGATACAAGTTGGGGTTATGGGTCAGGCCCGCCCCGGACAGCGCCACCACGCGGCCGTCCTTGGCGCGATAGCGAAACACCGGCGAGAGATAGCGGTATTCCTTGTGCGCGAGCAGCTCGACTGCGCGCGGCGTCCATTCCACACGCGCCCAGATGCCATCCTCGCGGGCTTGCAGTTCCTTGATCCACCCGGCGGCGGGCACCGGCCCGGCCTTCTCGTCGGCAGTCAGCGACTGGTGGTCGTAGTCGATCGGCAGATCTGCGCCGTTGGCGGCGAAGGCATCCAGCACGGCCTGGGCATCCAGCGTATAAGGCCCGCGCCCGTCGCGCCCGGAGAAAGTGCCCGCCGGAATGAGATGCACCCACTCCGGAGGCGTAAAGACCCCATCAGGGGCGTCGCCAGGAGCAAGAGCCAGGGAAATGGCATGACGCGCGAGCCTGAGGCCAGCGCGGGCGGCGTCGTGAGCGGCGCTGAGAGTCTGATGGCCGTATGTCATATCATGTCCCGTTTTCCTAGGATGCCGTATAGCACATTATTATTGCTTTGTCTAGTCAATATCACTCATCCGCCAGATACGCGCGAATGACGTCAAGAATCAGGGAGCGGGCGTCGTCGTCCAGTTGGCCATCCTCTCGGATGGGCAGATAACGGCGCGCCGGGATGTCGCCCCATGGTATCTTGGCCCCGCGCTTAGTAGCACCAAAAGCGCCCTTTCTGGCCCCGAACTGGAGCACTGCGGCCTGCACTGCGCTCGAGCCCACGATCGCGCTGTTGGCGTCCGCCTCATAGAACAGGCGGCTGGTGACGAAGGTCCTATGATCGATCAGTGGCTTGTCGCCCTTCTTGCGGGCGAGCGTGACCGGGCTATTGGGCGCGAAGGGCTGCCCCGTCCAGTCGCGGCCCGAGAGAATGTGCTCCCGACTGCCTTCTGTCAGCGCCTGGCCGATAGTGTGCATGGCCTGCTTCATGTTCGACGTGCGGCGGCGCAGTTCTTGCAGCGCCTGGAGCACTTCGCGGTCGTCGATTTCGATTTGGATCATACTGTCCTCCTGATATCTGCGCGAAGCGCATCGCCCAGTGGCGGCGGCAGCTTGGCCGCCTTGCGCTCGATCTCCTGCACCAGATCGGATGTCGCGCCAGGCATGTACCCCCACCCCTTGTCGATGCCCACCTGCTCGCTGGTCTTGGTGTCAATGGCGTCCCACCCGTCTGGCGGCTCGGTGTAGCCGGGCTTGCCTCCCAAGAGCTTCGCCGTCTCTGGTCCGTAAGCGCCCGAAATCCGGCATTTGCAACCCCAGCCATTCGGCGGGAAATGCGTCTGCCAGAACGGATGATCTGCGGGCAGGGTCAGCCCGTCCCAGGCAAGATGTTGTAGGCGCGGGTGTTCGTTCGGGGTGTGGCGATAGACCCAGTATTTGAACTCGGCGTCTTTGAGCTGAGCCAGTCGCCCAGCTGCGTAGCTGGTGGCTAGATTGGTCTGGTAGATAATGCGGGTGCGCCATGCGCGGCCTGCTGCGGTCGCCTCGCCCGTCCAGCCGTGCCAATCGCCCTTTTCTACCGCCGCAAAGAAGCGCTTGCGAAACTCGTCCAGCGTCTCGCCATCATGAATCGCCTTGTTCACCGCCTCGGCCAGGTCTGCCAAGAGATCGGCCTTGGCCGCGCCAGCCACCATGAAGGCGCGATCATGGGCAGACTTCCAGATGTCGTCCCAGCGCGCGGTCGGGACGAGATTGCCCAGCTTGCCGCGAAAAAAAGCCAGCTGCTCGGCGAACGGGCGGCGCAAGATGAATGCAAATTGTTTGTCAGCGGCGACAGGCTGCGACATGGGCGCGTTCCCAGTCGTCGCGATCGGCATCGTCACTCATGGGGACGACTCCTGCCGCACGTCAAAGCGCCCGGCCAAGTCCGCTGCGGCAAAGCCCATCGCCATGATCTCTGCAAGCTGCTCGGTTGGCAGATCGCCATAGGCCGCGAGCAGCGCATCGCGCAAGCTTTCCAGGCTCTGCGCCTCATTCACGATGCGCTTGATCGAGTCCATGATCTGGCCCCATGCGGGCGCGGCCTCTTGCTCCATGCGGTCAGTCTGCGCGTCGATGGGGGTGGGATCGCGCTTGCCAGCGCCAGCATGCGCGGATTGCAGACTACCATGCGCGGCTTGCCCGACCTGAGCGGTGCCGTCCGGCGCTGCTGGCATGGCAGGCGCACCCAGCACAGGCTCATTCGGCGCGGCCTCCGGGATGCCCCACTTCTCGCGCACCCAGCGCTGCGGGATGGGCATGCCCAGCGGCACCAGCTTGGCGAGCTGATCCGCAAGCGCCGCCATGTCCTCCGGCTCCTCCACCATCAGCGTGAGCTTCGGCAGCGGCGCATCAGGCATATTAAGCGCGACCAGCGGCGCGATCAGATCGCGCGTGAGGGTGGATGCGAGCGTGCGTGCGTCTGCGTGCATCAGATCGGCACGCACTTCGTCATGCACCTTCGCCTGCGCGAGACTCCCGCTCGATCCCTGGTCGGTGGTGAGCGTCTGCCCCAGGACAGCCTTGCTCACCTGGCGGTCGAGATATTCGATCAGGCGCTGGTATAGGTCTGCGGATGCGCTCTTGCTCGCGCTCTCAACAATCTCCAGCGCCATGGAGTCAGGGATTACCGCGCCGGCGTCGCTCCCAAGCTCGAACACCGCGCGCTTGAGCACCGCGATGTCCTCGCGCGTGGCTGCCGGGCCATACTTGCCCAGACGGATCGGCTGGCCGTAGAGCTCGGCAAACGCCGCCCAGTCGCGCAGCGCGTAGGACTTGAACACCCAGGCCCACAGCGCCGAGCGGGCGAGCCCGCCCGTGAGCGGTATTCCAGCCATGATCTTCGGGGTATGGCAGATGAACTTGTAGAGCGGCAGTTCCGCCCCGTTCGCCGTGCCGTCCATGAGACGCAATTCTCGCCCGCTATCGCGGTCGAAGCGGAACCAATGCGGCTCACGCGGCAGGATAGCGTCTGGCAGCCAGGTGGGGCCATCGGTGGCCCAGACTATCTCGGCCACCGCGTAGCCCTTGGAGAGCGCGTCGAGCAGCTGCACCATGAGTTCGGGCAGATTGATGGCCTTGAGCACGCGGCGCACCAGATCAGCGGCCTTTTTCGCCGCGCGCGACTCATCCGCAGGCTGCACATCCCACGGCAGGCCCGCCACGGCCAGCTTGCGCGTTTGCAGCACGGCGCGATAGTGCAGGTCTTTCTCTTCGATGTCGGCAGCGGCGATCAGGAAGTCGTGCGCATCGCCAAGCGCCGCGCGGCGCAAAATTTCTGCCACCTGCGCGGGCGTGAGGCTGGCCAGCGGACGCCACGTCCACGCCTGGCGAAATCCGGTCAGCGCCGGGGCGGAGATTTCGGTCTTGAGTGTTTCGGTGTGCATCAGTAGTCACTCCACTGGTGTGAGTAGTCCATCGCATCGCCGTTCTTGCCCGACCATCTACGCG
>Ga0272446_1007103_pt1 | contig 11311 bp, 8 predicted proteins | sample YNPCB0061_FD_194587 | JGI IMG/M metagenome (GOLD analysis project Ga0272446, IMG submission 194587) | Hot spring microbial mat communities from Yellowstone National Park, WY, United States - YNP-CB-006-1 | ecosystem: Environmental > Aquatic > Thermal springs > Hot (42-90C) > Sediment | place...
GCCGGCGGTGGCGGGGGCAGCAGCGTCAACGTCACCGGCGCCATCACCGTGACCGAGGTCGGCGAGACCTTCGTCTACGACGGAGGCGTGTTGGGCTGTGGTCCGCCCTTCACCGTGCTGCTCAGGGGCACCGTCAACACGATGACGGCGGCGAGCCTCGAGGTGCAGGCGGACGGCGGCGTGAAGTTGACGGCCGGCATCCTGCCCGCGGGGACGTACCTCGGCGGCGGCGCCTCCAACACGGTGACGACGACCGTGCGGACCGGCCCGACGCGGGTGCACTGCCAGGGCCAGGTGACGCTCAACAACGTGTCGGTGGCTTCGTACTCCACCGTCTTCACGCTGAACGGCAGCCTCGACGTCGACGTGACCTTCGTGCCTTAAGCCGCGGCGTGCGGGTGTTTCGTCGCTTCCGCGAGGACTCCCGGCCGACGACGTGGTGAGGTGTCGCGCGGCGAAATGACGGCGCAGCGGGAGCTCACTTTCGGGCGGCAGGTCTTCCTCGCCGGGGCGTTCACCGCCATGCACGCCGTCGTCTACGGCATCGGCAACCACCTGCCGCTGTCCGCGCCGCGCCTGCTGCCGATGACGGCCATCGACGCGTGGACGCCGTTCATCCCCGCGTCGGTGTTCCTGTACCTCAGCGACTACGCGCTCGCCTTCGTGGCCTTCATGAGCCTCAAGCGCCGGGAGAGCGTGGTGCGCTTCCTGTGGGTGTTCATGACGTGCGTCGTCATCGCCAGCGCCATCCACTGGGGGTTTCCCACCACGTACCCGCGCGAGGACTTCCCGATTCCCGCTGGCGTGGACCCGCTGTCGGGCCTGGCGCTGAAGGTGTTGCGCTTCTTCGACTCGCCCAACAGCTGCCTGCCCAGCCTGCACGTGGCGACGGCGACGGGCTCGGCGGTGCTGGTGTTCCGCGAGGACCGCGCGCTGTCCCTGAAGCTCTTCGGGTGGGCGATGCTGGTGTGCGCGGCCACGCTGACGGCGAAGCAGCACTACCTCGTCGACGTCATCGGCGGCTGGGCGCTGCTGCTGGTGGTGTTCTTCGCCGTGGACACGGTGCGCGAGCGCTGGCCGGTGCGGACCGGAAGCCCCTGACGCGTCAGCGCTGGAGGAGCAGCTCCAGCCACACGTTCCCTGTCGGCGTCGGCCACAACCACGTCGAGAGGAAGCCCAGCGCCGCGCTCGACAACCACGCCAGCAGCTTGAAGCGGGCTGCCCGTCAGCCATCGCGCCGCAACTCCGGGTGCACGTCGTCACGCCCGTGGGCCTGCGCGCGACCGGTGAAGTACAGGGCCGCGCCCGCGGCGACGACGCTGATGAGGCAGAGGACCGCCAGCGTCATGCGCAGCGCCGGGTGCACGAGGCGGCCGTACCACTCCGTGTGGCGCATCGCGGAGGCCGTCGTGTCAGGCTCGCCTCGGGCGTGCGGTACAAGGCGAAGGGCAACCGCACCCTGGCCGCGCGGCTGCTCGGGGTGAGCCGCCGCACGCTGTACAACAAGCTCGAGGCGCTGGGCCTCGCCGACGCCTGAGGTGCGCCGCCGCCGCGGGGGGCGTGATCCATCGCGGGCGGCACCTGCCCCTGCTATGAGGGCCTTTCCCCCGCGGAGACTTGCCTCGTGCCCCGAAACCCCGCCATTCTCCGTGTCGCAGACCGTCCGGAAGGCCGACCGGTCGGGCGGCTGGAGCCACGTATGTCCCGCCTCGCGCCGCTCGCGGCCCTGGCCCTCGTCCTCACCGTCGCCGGCTGCCAGTGCAAGGGCGACCAGCTGGTCGCGACCCTCCCGCCGGACGTGCGCGTCGACACCTACGCGCAGCAGGCCGCGTCGAAGATCGACGTGCTGTGGGTCATCGACAACTCCGGCTCCATGGCGCCGCGGCAGGAGAACCTGGCGCGCAACTTCCAGGCATTCATCAACGAGTTCACGAAGAACGCCATCGACTTCCGCATCGCGGTGACGACGACGGACATCTTCAAGGAGGCGGGCGCCTTCGTCGGCAACCCCAAGGTGCTCACGCCGCAGACGCCGAACCTCATCAACGCCTTCGCCGCCAACGTGAAGGTGGGCATCACCGGCAGTCCGTACGAGGTGGGCATGGAGGCCGCGCGCATGTCCATCGAGAAGCAGAAGACGGCCAACACCACCGCGGTGGACACCTGCAAGCGCAACTGCAGCTCCGGGGTGCCCACCTGCCAGGTGGACTGCGAGACGAAGACGGCCTTCGCCTTCCTGCGGCCCGACGCGTACCTCTACCTCGTCTTCGTCACCGACGAGGACGACAAGTCCAGCCAGGACGTGCGCTTCTTCTACCGGTACTTCGAGACGGCCAAGGGCGTGGGCAACGACGGCACCGTCACCACCGCGGCCATCATGGGCGACGTGCCCACCAACACCTGCGGCGCGACGCCGGGCGCGAAGTACAAGGCGCTGTCGGACCTGACGGGCGGAGAGGTCGGCAGCATCTGCGACGACAACTTCTCGGTGACGCTGAAGAAGCTGGCGTCGAACGCGGTGGGCCTCAAGCGCAAGTTCGCGCTGCAGGTGAAGCCGAACCTCCAGACGCTGCAGGTGCGCATCGTCTACCCGTGCAACATCCCCGCGGACATCACCGCCCCCTGCGCCTCGGTGGACAGGACGAAGTGCGAGGGCAACCCGGCCGACTCGCTCAACCTGGTGTGCACGCCGAAGCAGGGCGCGCCCGACGGCTGGACCTACGAGGCCACCAACAACGTCGTGTACTTCGCCGGTGAATCCGTGCCGGGCCTCGGCGGACAAATCGAGCTGCAGTACTACGAGGAAGGGAAGGGCCCGTGAGGCGCGCCGCGCTGCTGCTGGCCGTCGTCGTCGCCGCCTGCGGAGGCCCGGGCGTCACCCGCGCGCGGCCGCAGCTGTCTCCGCCTGCGTCGCCGGTGGACTTCGGCACGCTGCCGGTCCTCAACGAGAAGCGCATCGACGTGCCGGTGCTGAACGTGGGCCGCGCGACGATGACGGTGTCCAACGTCGCGCTGGGCAAGGCCGACGGCGTCTTCCGCGTCGTCACCGCGCCCACCGCCGTGGAGACGGGCATCACCGAGGTCATCACCGTCGCCTTCGTGCCGCCCGAGGAGAAGGCCTACGAGGACACGCTCACCTTCGAGACGGACGACCCGGACAACCCCAGCCTCACGCTGCAGTTGAAGGGCACCGGCTCGACGCGCGCGGCGATGACGTTCGAGCCCGCCATGCTGGACTTCGGGCGCGTCGGCGAGTGCAGCTCGTCGGTGGCGCAGCTCACCATTCGCTCAACCGGCACCGCGGACCTGGTGGTGAACGAGATTGCCTTCACCGGCGGCACCTCGCCCGCGTACGCCTTCGTCGGCTCGACGCGCACGCCGGCCACCGTGCCGCCCACCGCGCCCAACGGGCTGCCCGGAGAAATCCAGCTCACCGTGAAGGTGACGGTGGCGGCGGGCTCGACGGGCACGCTGACCGGCGGCATTCGCCTGAAGACGACCGACCCCGACCAGCAGGAAGTCGTCATTCCCCTCTCCGCCGCGGTCAACCAGGCCCCGGTGCCCGACATCGGCATGCTGGGCGTCGCCGCGCCCGGGCAGACGGTGGCGCTCGACGGCGGCGCATCCTTCGACCCCGACGGTGACACGCCGCTCTCGTACAAGTGGACCCTGCGCTCCAAGCCGCTGTCGTCCAACACCACGCTGGCCTCCACCGACCTGCCGCAGACGGCGATGACGTTGGACCCGTCGGTGCCCGGCGCCTACGAGGTGCAGCTCGACGTCACCGACGCGCAGGGCGTGAAGAACTGCGCGCCCGCCCGCACCACCGTGGTGGCCACGCCCGCCCAGAAGCTGCTGGTGGAGCTCTTCTGGAAGAACACCGGCACCGACCTCGACCTGCACGTGATGCGCACGGCCAGCTCGCCGCTCTTCGGTATTCCCGACGACTGCTACTACCAGAACCGCACGCCCGACTGGGGCCTGCCCGGGGCCATGGACGACCCGGAGCTGGTCCGCGACGCGCTCACCGGCTACGGGCCCGAGGTGTTCGGCTACGTCAACCCGCTCGACAGCACCTACCGGGTGGCCGTCGTCTTCAACAACGAGCTGCTCTCGCCGACGCCGGCCAGCGAGGCCACCGTGCGCGTGTACCTGTACGGCGTCTTGAAGGTGGAGCAGACGAAGACGCTCAACAAGAAGGGCGACGTGTGGCGGGTGGTGGACGTGAAGTGGCCGTCGGGCGAGGTGACGACGCCGCCATGACCCGCGCGCTCTTCCTGGCCCTCGCCGCGCTCGCGCTCGCCGCGTGCCCCAACACCTCGACGCCCCCCGGGGACGCCGGCCGTCCGCCCGAGTGCACCTCCCGCGCCGACTGCGCGGCCGGCAAGGTGTGCACCGCCGAGCAGTACTGCGCCAACTGCACCACCTCCGGCCAGTGCACGGTGAAGGAGACGTGCGACGTCGACACGCGCCTGTGCGTCTTGCGCGACGGCTGGGGCACCGCCTGCGTCGCCAACGAGGACTGCCAGGCCGGCAGCTGGTGCAAGCAGGGCCTGTGCAAGCCGCGCAGCGAGGTCAGCCTCTGCCCCGGGGGCATGAACTCCGAGTGCCCGCAGGGCGAGCGCTGCAACAAGGTGACGACGGTGTGCGAGGAGGACCTCGGCTGTTCCACCAACGACGACTGCTCGGCCGGAGAGGTGTGCAACACCGGCAGCCGCGCGTGCGTGCCGCGCTGCACCGTCGACACCCAGTCCGAGGTGTGCGCGCCGGGAGAGCGCTGCGTCAACGAACTCTGCGTGCAGTGCGTGTCGAACGCGGAGTGCGGCGTGGGCCTGGTGTGCGACCAGGCGGGCCGCTGCACCGCGGGAGACCGCTGCTACACGGACCGCGACTGCGACGTGCCGCTGGTGTGCTTCGTCCAGACGGGCGCGTGCCTGCCGAAGGCGCCGCCGTGCATCACCGACGACACCTGCGCCGCCAACCAGCGCTGCGACGTGCCCAGCGGGCGCTGCGTTCCCCGCAGCTGCCAGCCGGACCGCTACGAGCCCAACGACGACGACGCGCACGCCTTCAACGTCGCGCCCGGCGCGTACCGCAACCTCACGCTCTGCATGGGCGACGTCGACTGGTACGCCATCAGCTTGTCTCGCGGCGACCAGTTGGGCGTCAACCTCGACGCGGACCCGTTCAGCGAGAGCACCTTCACCACCGTGGTGAAGGACGGCACGGGCCGCACCCTGGCCGGCGGGAAGCTGCTCGTCAGCTACGTCGCGCCCACCGCCGCGAAGTACTTCGTCGTCGTCGCCAGCACGGACCCGTTCCAGCCGTACGACGCCACCTTCCTCAAGTCGCGCGGCACCCCGTGCGACGACGACACGCTCGAGCCCAACGACTCGCCGGCGCAGCCGACGCTGCTCAACATGGCCACGCAGGCCGACGGCCGGGTGTGCCCGCAGGACCAGGACTGGTTCCAGCTGGCGGTGCCGGCGGGCAAGGGCGTGCGCGCGTCCCTCGCCAACTACGACGCCAGCAAGGGCCTGCTGCGGCTGTGCCTCTTCGCGGCCGACGGCGTGACGATGCTGGGGTGCTCGTCCGACGTGGCGCCGGTGGTGACGGCCGCGTCCGCCGCGGTGGGCGGCCAGGCCGTGCTGGTGCGCGTGCTGGGCGACTCGGACCGCATCGCCAACTCCTACACGCTCACGGTGGAGCTGCCATGACGCACGGAACGCTGTCGCTGCGCACCGCCCTCGCCGCGCTCGCGGTGGCCGCGTGGGCCACCGGCTGCAGCTGTGGTTCGACGCCGACGCCGACGGACTCGGGCGTGCCCGACGCGTCGGTCGAGCACGACGCGGGCCCGGACGACGCCGGCAGCGAGGTGCAGGACGCCGGGCAGGAAGACGCGGGCCCGCCGCCGATGCTCGCGGTGCGCCGCCTGTTGCCGCCGCGAGGCTCGTCGGCCGGCGGCACCGCGGTGCTGCTGGAGGGCTCGGCGTTCCTGCGCGACTTCGCGGGCTCGGGCACGCAGGCGAAGCCCCTCACCGCCATCAAGGTGGGCTCGAACCCGGTGCTGGACTTCCAGATCATCGACGACGAGACCATCGAGCTGCGCACCCCGCCCGGCGTCGCGGGCCCGGCGTCCATCTCGCTGACCAACCCCAACGGCTCCGTCATCTGCAACAACTGCTTCACGTACTTCGACGAGCTGGTGGTGACGGGCCTGTCTCCGCGCGAGGGCTCGCTGGAGGGCGGCACCGAGGTGACGCTGGCCGGCCAGGGCTTCACCGCCGACACGCAGGTGCTCTTCGGCGGCTTCTCCAGCCCGCGCATCACCGTCGTCTCGTCCACCGAGCTCAAGGCGGTGGCGCCGCGCGGCGCCGTGGCCGACCTGGTGGACGTCGTCGTGTACAACAAGAACGGCGTCAGCACGCAGCGGCGCAGCTACCGCTACGTGGCGTCTCCGCGGCTGGTGGCGGTGTTGCCGCCGACGGGGCCGTTGGCCGGTGGCACCGCGGTGACGGTGGTGGGCACGGGCCTGTCGGGCGTCACCGGCGTGAAGTTTGGCGGCGTGGACGGCACGGCCCTGAGCGTGGTGAGCGACGGCACCCTCACGGTGACGACGCCCGCGGGCTCGGCGGCCGGCGCGGTGGACGTGACGCTGGTGACGCCGGTGGAGTCGCGCACCTTCAGGGGCGCCTTCGCCTACGTCGACGCCCTGGGGCCGTTCGCTGTCTTCGGCGTGTTCCCGCACGTGGTGACGGCCGGGCAGCCGCTGACGATCCTCGGGCAGGGCCTGGACCAGGGCGCGCTGTCGGTGAGCATCGGCGGCGAGGTGGCGACGGTGGGCACGGTGACGGCGACGACGGCGCGGGTGACGGTGCCCGCGCGCGGAGCGGCGCCGCGCAAGAGTGACGTGGTGGTGTCGGGGCCCGGCAGCGCGACGTTGCCGGCGGCGGTGACGTGGCGCATCGGGCTCACCTCGGTGTCGCCCACGAGCGGGCCGTCGGCGGGCGGCACCCCGCTGGCCGTGGTGGGCACCGCGCTGCCGACCGACGCGCAGCTGGTGGTGGGCACCTTCCCCGCGACGGGCGTGACGGTGACGGGCGAGACGGGGCTGTCGGCCACGACGCCGGCGGGCAGCGGCGGCGGCGCCAGCGACGTGGTGGTGCGCGAGGCGGCCGACGCGGAGAACGAGGCGGTGCTGCCGGGCGCCTTCACGTACCTCGAGCCGCTGTCCATCGGCCGGGTGCAGCCCGAGCGCGGGGCTATCGCCGGCGGCACGCTGGTGACGGTGCTGGGCGCGGGCTTCGGCGACGCGACGGTGGTGTCCTTCGGCAGCGCGAAGGCGAAGGACCTGAAGGTGGTGGACAGCCACACGCTGACCTGCCGCACGCCCAAGGCCGCGCAGGTGGGCGTGGTGGACGTGAAGGTGGAGCGCCTCACCGAGAACGACACGCTGCCGGGCGGCTTCTCGTACTTCGACCCGCGCAGCATCTCGGGCGGGCTGTCGGGCGGGCCGCTGGTGGGCACGCTGAACATCACCGTGCTGGACTCGACGCGGGGCCTGTATGGCGCGCCGGTGCCGCAGGCGACGGTGATGTTGGGGCTCGACGCCACGACGCCGTACCAGGGGCAGACGGACCAGCGCGGGCAGATCACCTTCAGCGACGCGTCGCTGGTGAAGGCGCAGGCGGTGACGGTGTTCAAGGAGAACTACGAGTCGACGACGGTGACGGCGGTGAACTCGGAGAACCTCACCGTCTTCATCTCGCGCACCGGCGGAGGAGACGGCAGCCCCGGCTCGCCGCCGCCGTCGCCGCCGCCGTCCACCATCGCGGGGCGGGTGACCGGCTTCAAGTCGCCGCGGCCGCTGGTGGGCATGGAGACGCTGGAGGCGCGCGTCTTCGTCGCGCAGGGCTCGCTGTACAGCGGGCCGCCCTTCTCGGGCCTGCCGAACAAGACGCGCGAGAAGTGGCGCATCACGTCCGATGGCGGGGAGTACCTGGTGTTCACCGGCGCGGGCCTGCGCGCGGTGTACGCGGTGTTGGGCATCAGCAACCCGGCCACCATGTCCTTCACGCCGGTGGCGATGGGCGTGAAGCGGCGCGTCACCACCTCGCCCGACAACCCGGCCACGGGGCAGGACATCGTGTTGGACATGCAGCTCGACCTGGCCGTGCCCATCACCATCGACTCGCCGCTGACGTTCCCCGGGCCGCTGGGGCCGGAGCCGGCGATGAACTCGGTGTACGCGTGGCTCGACCTGGGCGCGGAGGGCTTCATTCCCAACCCGAACAACTGGGGCACGGGGCTGCTGCCGTCGTCGTCGGTGACGTCGGCGGGCTCGAACCTGACGTTCCCGTCCTTCCCGCAGCTCGACGGCTCGAACTTCATCTTCTTGAACGAGGCGGCGGGCTCGTCCTCGTACCCCGTCAGCTACTACTTCCGGCGGCAGCCCGGCGACATGCGGCAGGGCGTGACGATTGGGCCCTTGCTGCCGGCGCCCAACCTCACCGCGCCGCTGGCCGGCAACTTCACCGGCACCATCTCCTGGACGATGGCCCCCGGCGTCACGCCGGACATCCACAACGTGCAGATCCTCAAGCCCACGCTCTTCGGCAACGTGTCCCTGTGGAACATGGTGCTCCCCGGCGCCGAGACGCAGGTGGTGCTGCCGCAGGTGGCCGTGAACAAGCTGATGGCCGAGGAGGCGGGCAACGTGCTCTTCGTCGTCATCTACTCGAGCCGCTCGCCGAAGTTCTCGTACAACCAGTGGACGTACGACTCGCTGTCCGGCGTCAGCTGGTCCAGCTTCACCATCGCCCTGTCGGACGCCTTCACGCCATGACGTCGCGCGCGGTCTCGCTGGGTCTCTTCGCGGCGGCGACGCTGCTCCTGGCCTCGTGCAAGGACACGATGCTGATGGGCAAGGGCTGCCAGGAGGACAAGGACTGCGGCAGCCCCGCCTCGGCGTACCGGTGCGAGGCGCAGACGGGCGTGTGTTATTGCCGCACCGACGAGGCGTGCCCGGGCGCGCAGTTCTGCAACACGGCGGGCTTCTGCCAGGACCGCGCGGGCTGCGAGAAGAACCTCGACTGCCTGGACCCGTCGCTGTTCTGCGACACGACGAGCGGCCAGTGCCTGCCGAAGGGGCGCTGCAGCACGGACCTGCAGTGCGAGCTCGGCCAGGTGTGCGACACGCAGAAGGCGACGTGCGTGCCCGGCTGCCGGACGAACGGCGACTGCCCCGGCGTCAGCTGCCGCTGCGGCGACGTGGCGTGCAGCTGCACCGGGACGACGGCCGAGGAGCTGGCCCGGTGCCGGGTGGGCACCTGCGACCCGTACTTCTGCAGCGACTCGTCGTACTGCGCGTTTGGCGAGACGTGCGGCGTGGACCCGGACGGAGGCATGCCTCGCGCCGCGTGCTTCGACGACTACGACACCAACCGCCGGCCGTACTGTGACAACTGCACTTTCGGCGGCGGCGTGGAGGTGTGCGGCACGGGGCCGAACTACTGCCTCGTCGACACCCGGCACCCCGGCGCGTACTTCTGCGGCGCCGACTGCTCGATGGGGCAGAGCTGCCCGCGCGGCTACGCCTGCCAGGACGTCATCGTCGTCTTCACGCAGTGGGCGTGCACCCGGGCCAACCCGGCGTGCCCCATCAACACGGCGTTGCCCTGCGCCACCGACGCCGAGTGCAAGCGCGGCGGCACGTGCGTGAAGCAGCCGGGCATGCCCAACGGGTACTGCGCGGGGAAGTGCGCCATCGACGAAGGCGACGACACCGGCTTCTGCACCTGCCAGGTGGACCAGGACTGCGCACAGGAGAGCTGCAGCGCGGGTGAGTGCAGCATCTCGCGGCGGCCCTGCGTGACGGGCGACGACTGCCGCTCGATTCGCTGCGTCGACTACCAGGGCGGCGGCGGGTGCCTCATCGGGCAGAACTGCGCGCCGGCGAACGGGCTGTCGTGCAACGAGGTGAAGTAGGCCTCGGCCGCTGCATTCCGACGGGCGGCGTTCCCCGGGAGAGCGGTCGGTGCGCCGGTGCGGTGGCAGGCCGGGCCACCGCCGCCGACACCCGCCGGAACGGCTAGCATCGGCGCGATGCCACGCGTCCTCGTCGTCGCGCTGCTCCTCGCCGGGTGCGCCGAGAAGTCCCGGACCACAGACACGCGCTCCACGTCGCTGCCCACCGCGAAGGAGCGCGTCGCCTTCTTTTGCGACTACGTGCTGTGCCCCACGCGCCCCGACGACGCGGCCTTCCACCTCGTCTACCAGGACAACTCCCGCGGCCTGGTGCCCGGGCCCGACGACGCCACCATCCACGCGGTGCTGAAGGTGCCCGTCGCCGACATCGCGCAATGGTCGAAGAGCTGCGTGCCCGGGGGCGCCGACGCCCGCCCGCCGTGGCTGGCCGAGGTGCTGAAGGGCACCGGCTGGGTCCCGAAGACGGCGCCCGACTTCGTGCGCTGCGGCAACCAGCTGCGCGTCATCCACGTGAAGGACGGCCTCGTCATCTTCACCGACGAGCGCCACTGACTACGGCGCCAGCACCTCGCGCTGCGCCAGCGGCGCGTCCATCGGCACCGGGCGTTTCACGCCCACGTTGTACTCGAGCCGCTCCAACTCGAACTCGCCGTACGCCCAGGCGCCGCCAGGCTCGTGCCACACCGCCTCGCCGAAGCCCGGCAGCCGCACGCCGTTCACCACGCGGTGCCCCTTCAGCGGCGTCGACCACGGGAAGCGCTCGTACGTCTTGCCGTCGGCCGACTTGAGGCGGTCATCCGACACGAAGTCCACCAGGTCAAAGGCCTCGTCGAAGGTCAGCACGGCCGAGACGCGCTGGCTGCCCGTGTCGAACGTCACCGTCACCGAGCGCTCGTCGCGCGCCTGCCACGTCACGCGCGGGTCGAGCAGCGCCGCGGGCGCGAGCACGCACACGTCATTCAGGAACGTCACGGTCTCGGAGCGGTCCATCTGCGGGCCGCGCGCGTCCACCACCGTGAAGAGCGACGCCACCTGCACCTCCATCGTCGCGTGCCCGTCGCGGTACAGGTGCAGCGCGTCGAACGGCACGCCGAAGCGCGACGCCTTCATGAGGAACACGCGCGTCGGCTCGTCGACGCGATTCACCTGCTGCGCGGGCGCGTCCATCCACGGGCGGTCGGGCCCCTGCCGTATGCGCGCCTTCCACAGCGCGCGGAACGTCTGTACGCGCGGCTGGCCCACCACGCCGATGTGCCGCAGCCACACCTGCGCCGGAGCGGGCAGCCCGTCGAGGTCGGCGTCGGTCACCACGCGCTGCGGCGTC
>Ga0272446_1007104_pt1 | contig 11311 bp, 9 predicted proteins | sample YNPCB0061_FD_194587 | JGI IMG/M metagenome (GOLD analysis project Ga0272446, IMG submission 194587) | Hot spring microbial mat communities from Yellowstone National Park, WY, United States - YNP-CB-006-1 | ecosystem: Environmental > Aquatic > Thermal springs > Hot (42-90C) > Sediment | place...
TTTTGGTGGGGGGGGGGGGGGGCGGCCCCCCCCCCCCCCCCCCACCACCATGATCGTGCATACCATGCTGCCGCAGGCTCTGGCGGAGCCAGGAAGACGCCACCGCGTACCTCCTGTCAATTAGAACATCAGATTTGCCAGGTTGCGCCGGCCCTGCACCGTGAGTGGATGCTGATCGCCAAGCGCATCGAATAGCGCCAGCAATATTTTGCGTGCACCATCGCTGCGGAAGGCGCGGTTACGCATCACAATCGCCAGCAGCGACTCGATGGCGTCGGCATAGCGCCGGCCACGGATCTGGTGCGCCGCCAGTTGCCAGCGCGCTTCGACATCTGCCGGATCGTGTTCGATCCGTTCGCGCAACGCTGCCGGGTTGCTTTCCTCTGCACCGGTAAACATCTCCGCCAGCGCCAGCCACGCCTGTGCCTGCTTCCGCTGCGGCGCATCGGCCGGAACTTTCTTGAGCCACTCGGCGCCCGCCGGATCACCGGCAATCACCATCAATCGGCCCAGGCCAAAAAGGCTCGCGGCATGCGCCGGATCCAGTTTCAGTGCGCTTTCATAGCGCGCCACCGCACCCAGTGGATCGCGCTCTTCGATCGCGGCAGCCTCGTCTGCCAGCCGGTCGGCGGGTGCCGCCGGGGCAGCCGGGCCAAGACGCTTGATCCAGGCGCGCACCTGCGACTCGGGCAGCGCCCCGGTGAACTCATCAACAACGCGGCCATCGCGAAACGCTTTGACAGCCGGGATGCCCTGCACCTGGAACATCTGCGCCAGACGCGGATTTTCATCAACATTGAGTCTGGCCAGGATCCAGCCGCCCTTTGCCTCGGTGGCCAGCTTTTCCAGCACCGGGCCGAGTACCCGGCACGGGCCGCACCAGGGCGCCCAGAAGTCAACCACAACCGGGACGTCGCGCGAGCGTTCGAGTACCTCCTGGCGAAAGGTGCGCTCATTGACATCAATAACAGCACCGTTCGCGCTGCCGCCTGCGCGCATGTTTGATATAGTCACAGCCTGTTCCTCCCCAGGGAATCAACAGCAGCACATTGTTCCACCTATTGTACCACGCTGCTCTGCTCACTGAACGGTAACACGGCCCATACCTGTGGCCGGCGCAGTTCTGCAAGCACCCTGGCCACTACGGCGGATGGATCGGCAGGAAATGGTTGCGGCTGTAACCGGCTGCGTCCACCACCCAGCAGCACGAGTGGCGCGTCCCGGTCGCGTGGTATACCTGCAAGCTCCTGTGCCTTGAGTAACGCCTCCGGTACGCCGCCAGGCTCGTCAACCAGGCCGTGCTCGCGCGCCTCACTGCCGCTCCAGACGCGCCCGCCCGCCAGTGATTCCAGTTCGTCTATTTCCAGCTTCCGGCCTGCACTGACCCGTTGCTTGAACGTAGCATAGGTATCGTTCATCAACTGACGCGTGGCAGCACGCTCATACTCGTTCGGCTCGCTGCCAGCGAAGAAGGCGCTGTTTGCGCCCCGCCCGATCGCCACTGTATGCACACCAGCCTGGTCAAGCAGGCCAGCAATGACCGGCCGGACAATCAGCACGCCAATGCTCCCGGTCAACGCGCCTGGCTGTGCGACAATCGCGCGCGCGGCAGTAGCGACATAGTATCCGCCTGATGCAGCGACGTCGCCCATTGCGACGACCACCGGCTTGCGCCGATCCAGTCGGGCAATCTCGCGCCAGATACGATCGGCATCGAAGGCGCTGCCGCCGGGCGAATTGACATACACGACGACCGCGGCAATGCGCGGGTGGCGTTCTGCCTGCCGCACCGCCTGAATGACACTATCGCTCCCGGCAATCTGGCCACCGATCAACGGCAACGGTAGCGGAACGGTGCGGCTGGAACCGGCGGCAATCGTGCCTTCAATCAGCACCATGCCAACCAGCGATCGGCGGGGCCTTGCCAGCGGCAGGCGCAAGGCGCGCCGGGCCTGCGCCCATTCAGCAACTGCCGGCGGCGATGCCGCGGCACGACGGATGGCGGCAGGTGGCGTGGTGAGTTGATCCAGGTATGCCGGTAACTCATCCTCGTAGAGAAGCGCGTCAAGCAGCCCGGCGTCACGCGCGCGCGCAGCGCTCAACGGCGCCGCGTCGATCAAGGTGCGCACCTCATCCTCCGATTTGCCGCGCGCAGCAGCGATCATTGCCACCATCTCCGCATATCGCAGGTCAAGCAGATGGTTCAGTTGCTCACGGTGCTCCGGTGACATGTCGGAACGGGCGAGTGCGTCGCCTGCCGATTTGTAGGGTGAAACCGCTGTCACTTCCACCGCCAGGCCAACCCGCTCCAGTGCTTCTTTGAGAAACTGGACCTCGGTGTACACTCCGGTGATACTCAACAACCCGGTTGGCGGTGCGACAATCACGCCGGCAGCACAGGCCGCGAGATACCCCTTCGTGTCAGGGTTGGCAACGACGGCAACGGCAATCTTGCCGCTATTGCGGAACCGGCGTACCTCGTCGTGGAAGCTGCGCAGCGTGGCCCAGCCACAGGTGACAACCCCGATATCCAGCACAACGCTGCGTGTGGAGGGATCCGCCGCAATCCGGCGAAGCCGGTAACGAATCTCCGAGAGGCTCACGACGGGTTGCACGCCGGTGATGCGCTGCAACCACCAGGGGGGCGCCGGCGCAAACTCCGGCAGGTCCCCGCTCAACGCGATCCGCACATGCGCGACGCGCCGCCGCAACAATCGCCGCCACAGGTTGCGCGTGCGGCGCGAAAGATTCACCAGCCAGACGGAGAGTATCGTGACCATGGTTCGAAGATCCTTGCTTATTGTTCCACGATCTCTTCCACTCGCGCCAGACGCCCGGCGAGTTCCTCGCGGGTATCGGCGCATACGGTGACATGTCCGATCTTCCGCCCGGGACGCGCTGCTTTGCCATAGAGGTGCAGGTGGGTATGCGGAAGCGCCAGGAGCGCTGCAACATCCGGCAACTCGCCGATGATATTGACCATTGCGGCATACCCGCAGGCGTCGGTAATGCCGAGTGGCACGCCGCTGATTGCGCGAAGATGATTTTCGAACTGGCTCGTGACCGCGCCCTCAATTGTCCAGTGCCCTGAATTGTGGACGCGCGGCGCCATTTCACTGGCCATGAGTCGTGGTTGTGTCGCCTGCCCCTCCATGTCGCGTGGTGGATGCTTGATTTCGAAGAGCTCAATCGCCAGCACGCCGATATACTTGAGCGCCTCGAGGATGCGGCGCGCATAGGTTTCGGCCAGCGCCTGTACTTCCGGATCAAGCGCAGGCGCCGGAGCGATTGAGCGGCGCAGAATACCGCCCCGATGCAGATTCTCAACCAGCGGGTAGCAGGCAATGGCGCCGTCGTGCCCGCGCACGGCCAGCACCGAGAGCTCGCGCGCGAACGCGACGTACCCCTCAAGGATCAGCGGCTGCCCACCAAGTTCGTTCCACGCCGTTTCAGCAGCGGTAGCGTCGCGAAGGAACGCCTGGCCCTTACCGTCATACCCCAGGCGACACGTTTTCAAAACGGCGGGCAAGCCAATCTGCGCGAGTGCGGCCTCAAACGATACACGGTCATCAACTGGTGCAAACGGTGCAGTTGGGATGCCGAGTGTCTGAAAAAAGCGCTTCTCAACCAGGCGATCTTGTGCGGCTTCCAGTGCCGTCGGCGGTGGAAGGACCGGCACAAAACGTTCCAGCACCCTGGCAGTCGTCACCGGAACATTCTCAAACTCATAGGTCACGACGTCCACGCGCGCGCCAAAATGCTCCAGCGCCGCCATGTCATCATACGGAGCAGCGATATGTTCTGCCAGATGGCCCGCTGGCGCATCGGGCGCCGGATCGTAGATCTGAAAACGTAACCCGAGCGGATAACCGGCGAGCGCCAGCATGCGGCCAAGTTGCCCGCCGCCAAGAATACCGATTGTCGAGATGGTCATGGTCATGCAGACGCCACGGTGTGAACACCCTGGCACATTGGCGATTGATGCTTGCAAAGCGATGATTGCGTCCCATGGCTACCCGATGCAGCCTATGGTGCGCCCTGCGGGTCAGGCCGTTCCAGCACGCGCGCCGTTTGCTGCTCGCGGAACCGATGGAGTGCGGCGCGAATAGCGGGGTAATGCGTGCCCAGAATGGCGGCGGCCAGTAACGCAGCATTTACCGCGCCGGCGCGGCCAATCGCCAGCGTACCCACCGGCACGCCTGCCGGCATTTGCACGATCGACAGCAGCGAGTCCAGGCCGCGCAAGGCATGCGATTCGACCGGGACCCCCAGCACCGGCACCACCGTCTTTGCGGCTGCCATCCCCGGCAGATGGGCAGCGCCGCCGGCGCCGGCGATCAGAACCTCGATGCCGCGCGCCTCGGCTGAGGCAGCGTACGCGAAGAGCAGATCAGGCGTGCGGTGCGCCGAGACGATCCGCGTCTCGAACGGGACACCAAGCGTCTCGAGGGTCTGCGCTGCATGGCTCATCGTCTCCCAGTCGGATTGAGAGCCCATGATGATGCCGACGAGCGGCTGCATACGTCATTTCTCCCGGACAGGCTGGCGTTCAGCGGGCAGCGTGGGCGACGAACCCCGCAAACAGGCGCGCCCAGCGTGGCTCGGCACGCAGCCACAGTTCTTCAGGGTGGCACTGCACGCCGATGATGAAGGTGCTGCCGGTGCCTTCAACGGCTTCAACAACCCCATCAGGCGCCTGCCCGATCACACGCAATCCTGGCGCAATATCACGCAACGCCTGATGATGCAGCGTATTTGCCGCGATCTCGGTCGTATCCAGGATACGCGCGAGCCAGGAATCATCGCTCAATGCCACCGGGTGTGCCAGGTACGCTCGTTCGCCGCGCAACGCCGATTCGCGGTGATCGGCGGCAGTGGGCAATTCAGCGCCAATATCCTGGTAGAGTGTACCGCCAAGCGCGACATTCAGCAACTGCACGCCACGACAGATACCGAGCAGCGGCATGCCGTCAGTGGCCGCGCGCCGCGCCAGCGCGAGTTCCACCTCGTCGCGCACGTCTTCGACCTCGCCAAGCTTCGGGTGCGGCGCCTGGCCGTAATGGTGCGGCGCGATATCCCCCCCGCCGCAGAACAGCAATCCATCACACCGCTGATAATGCGCGTTCAGAACCTCCTGATCACGGGTGAGATGGATCAACAACGGTATGCCGCCAGCGCCTTCGATCGCCGCCAGGTACGGCGATCCAATGCCGCTGATCGGCATTGCGCCCGCGCGACTGAACCATGCGCCGACAACGCCGATCACCGGTCGCTGTGTTGTGTGTGTCATAGGGTTATGGTACTTTCTGCTGACACAATCTCCGCGGCCGCTCGATTGCGTCGCGTCACTCGCAATGACATCCGTCCATCCGTTATCGGATAGGCACTGAGTGCCTCTCCGAACACCCATGGGCATGCGGTCATTGCGCGGAGCGCCAGCGACCGCGTGCAGCGAGCGCAGCGTGGCTGAAGCAATCGACCAGCGCGAGGGGAGATTGCTTCGCTCGCGCTCGCAATGACCCGGAAGATGGGAGATTGCGTCGCTCGCGCTCGCAATAACAATGACCATCTGGTGTTCGGATAGGCACTCAACCGCATGTTACTGACCGTGCGCATCGCGCATCACCCGGCACATAACGCGCTCTGGATCGGCATCGGCAGAAATCGGCAAGCAACGCGTCAACCATACCAGCGACGAATGATGGACGCAGCCGCCGCCAGCGCGATCCCGAATCCAACCCCCAGCGCTACTGCCTGAGGTGTTGTCAGTAAGACGCGTGAATGCCCGGAAATGGTCAGGTGCCGGGCGATCGCCAGTGGAACCGTTGCATCCTCGACATGGGCGGACCGCGCGAACAGGACGCCGCCACCGCCACCATGGAGCTCGAGCCGGTTCCCCGCAGCGACAACCATGCCGCCGCTGCTGGTCAGCGATGCATCATTGCCTGCCACCAGCGCACCGGCAAACCCCTGTGCCATGGCCACATTTGTCGCAGCCCGCACCATGCCGGCCCCGCTGCCGGCCAGAAGAGCATCGCTGGTGCGGGCAATACCGACGATACCGTGGCGCACCTGGAGATGGTGCGCCTTGACGGCGCGCAACAGGGCGAATCGCAGCTCGCCACGTGACATACGCGACACCTTCTGAGCGTATTGATGCGGAATTGCATAGAGCCGAACTCAGAATAGCACGCGTGTCAACGTACTGATGCGTCCATCCGCGACCGGGTGTCGTAATGTGCCAGGTGCTGACCTGCCTCTGGCACATTCGCACCCTCACATAACGATGAATAACACGACGTACGCGGTGGCGTACCAGCAGGGTGGCCTGGCGGGCAGCACGCCGGCATGCGTCTGGCTGGCCGATTGCGCGCGTGACCGCGTCACTCCAGTGAATAACGCGTGATCTCAGCGCCGGACCATCACAACATCGGCGTTAGCCTGTTCTCCTTCGCCTGTAAGAACAAAACCGCCGGTCATACGATCCTGCCCATCCAGGCGCAGATTGAACACCAGCGAGGCATCTGCCGGCGCGCTGCTGCCCTCCGGCGGACGCAGATCGATGATGTAATGATCGCCGCGAGCCGTGCAGGTGCCGCGCGCGAAATCGCTGCGCTCGCCGCCTTCGACTAGCTGCACCAGCGTTTCCTGACCGTTGATCTGAAACCCTAAGATCGCATTGTCAATGGAGCCGATCTCATCCTGCAGTTCCGGATCGGTTGATGATCGCAACGTCGCCGTCACGTCCCAGTCGCCATTCATAGTTGTGGGGCACGTGCCTTGCGACGCAACCGGAGTTTGATCTGGCGGTGGCGCGGGTTCTCCTTCAGCAAGCGTTCCGGTACAGGTACGCGTGTCGAAGCTGGAATAACGTGTAACACCGGGAGTGCCGATTGCAAACCCATCAAAACGTATGGTCTCGCCCGGCTTCAGAACAACCTGTTGCGCTGGCAGCGCCCAGTAGCCGGTGCAGGGCGAGTAATCAATGGAGCCGGGATTGATCTCGGTCATGTAGATGTAATGCACGACCGTAAACGTTCCGGCTGGCGCCCAGGCCTTCAGTGGCTCATACCGTACCGTGGCATCCCGTCGCGGACCAAGCGCCAGCAGGTTACTGCCCGGGCTCAACCAGAACGCCTCCAGGCCCGGATTCGTGAGCGTGTAACCGCTGATACACACGTTCACATACAACTCACGCGGCAGTTCGCGGCACCCTGGATAATTGCGGTCGCCTACCAGCGAGCGATTCTCTACCACGAACCAGCCGCCATTGGCGCGGTTCCACTCCTCAGGGTCGTTACCAGTGTAGCTGTAGATGCCGTAGGGCGAGAAATGGATCACTTCCGCGCTGACCGTGCGCGCCGATACGTCCACGATCCCGCGTACTGCGGTCCACGCGCCGCTCTGCGCATCGCGCGTCACCAGGCCCATAACGCGCTCCGGATCGGCATCGGCAGGGATCGGCAGCGTGATCCGCACCGGTGTTGCGAAGGTCACCCCTTCCGGCTCAAGCTGGTATAGTGGCCCGTTCAGCGCCAGGTCCTCGGGCAGGTCAACGACCTGGTTATCTGCCGGCCGGATGGCAAACGTCAACGCACCAGGGCTACCGTCTGCCCTCGGCGGGACTGCGCCAGGTGGCACCTGGATCATCGCGCCATTGGGCATGGCCACACCGCCTGACTGGCCGCTACCGATGGTTGCGCTACCCGGGAAGGAGGCCCCTGGCGCCATTGTCGGCTTGAGCGCAATCGGCAGATCACCCAGGTCAACCGGTAGTCCGCCGACCAGGCTGCCGAGACGGTCGCGCAACAGGGCTGCGCCGGCCACCCCACCGATGCACACCAGCGCCATCAGGGCGACCACGACCAGCAGGCAGGTGCGCCCACCTGAACCGGAGCGTGGCCGGGCAGCCGGCGGCGGTTGATAGGCCGGCGCCGGTGGTAGCTGATAGCCCTGATGTGGCGGTTGATAGACCGGAGGTGGCGGTTGATAGGCCGGAGGTGGCGGCGGTGTCACCTGAGGCGGCAGTTGATAGGCCGGCGCCGGTGGTAGCTGATAGCCCTGAGGGGGCGGTTGATAGCCCTGAGGGGGCGGTTGATAGCCCTGAGGGGGCGGCGTCACCTGCGGTGGCAGACGCTGCTGGTAACCTGATGACGGCGCCCCCAGCACCGTCGCATCCTGCTGCGGTTCGGCCTCCACGCGAAACGCTTCTTCGCCAATCTCGACCAGGTCGCCTGGCCGCAGCACCGCGCGCTGGACCCGCTGGCCATTGACCAGTGTTCCATTGGAACTGCCAAGATCATAGAGGACGATCATACCGTTTTCGAGGCGTACCTGCGCGTGGTGGCGCGATGCGCGCTCGCTGGTGATCACCACCTGGTTATCCGCCGCGCGGCCAAGCGTCAACGGCTGACTTCCGACCGGGAAACGCCGACCCGTCAGTGGCCCATGAACTCCAAGAAGTTGTGGCGCCATTGTGGCCTCACTTTCGCTGCGGCTGCACCACCGCGCGCCAGAACAGCAACTCAGCCAGCGCGCCGCCCATTGAGCAGCGCCCTGTATTGTCAGGATCGAGTGTACCCATAGCGCGCCGTTTTCGATGGAGCAGTTTGTGGGCGAAACAGTAGAAAAGCCGCAATAGTGGCACAGGTATGACGACACCATACCGCACAGCGTGGCAGCCGGTAGTGTTTCGTGCTACAGGCCCAGGAGAATCTTTGCGATCAGCAGATAGATCGTGAGCCCGCTGGCATCCACCAGGGTTGTAATCAGCGGTGCAGAGACCAGCGCCGGGTCGACGCCCAGGCGCCGGGCAACGATCGGCACCAGGGCGCCGATCACATTGGCCCAGACACAGATCGCCAGCACGGATAACGCAACCGTCAGGGCCAGATTCGGCAGCGACACTTCGAGAAATGCCCGCCCGAACGCAATGACACCCAGAAGCAGACCGAGAATCAGGCCGACCAGCAATTCACGCCCAAGCACGCGCCAGACATCGCGCAGACGCACCTCATTCCGCGCCATCGCGCGAATGAGCGTTGAAACCGTTTGCGCGCCCGTATTACCGCCTGTACCGATCAGGAGTGGAATAAAGAAGGCGAGTGCCACCACCTGCTGCAGTTCGGCCTCAAACACCTCGAGCACATTGGCGGTGATCGAACCGGCGACAAAGAGAAACAGTAACCAGACGATACGGCGCTGTACCGACGCTGTCACCGGGACGGTAAAATACGTTTCGTCAGCCTGACCCTGGGCGACTGCGCCAAACTTCAGCACATCCTCGGTACCCTCTTCGACCAGAATATCAATCACATCGTCAACCGTTACGACGCCAAGCATGCGGCCTTCACCGGTTACCACCGGCACTGCCGCCAGGTCGTAGCGCGCAACGACTCGGGCAACCTCTTCCTGATCACTTTCGGGATGGACCGTAATCGGCGCAGGGCGCATCAGGTCGGCAATCCGACGTTCCGGGGGTTCAACCAGCAACCGGCGCAGGCTGACCGTGCCAATCAGGCGATCGGCATCATCCAGGACGTAGAGATAGACGATAATCGCCGAGTCATGGACGATACGGCGCAGGCGCTCCATCGCTTCTGCCACGGTATGACTTTCGTGAAGCGCCACGAACTGATCATTGAGCAGGCGCCCGGCGCTTTGTGGCGGATAGCGCAGCAACTCACGAACATCGGCGGCCTCTTGCGGCGCCATCGCCGCCAGCAACTCCTGCTGGCGCTCAGGCACATCTTCGGTAAGAATGGCCACTGCGTCATCGCTATCAAGTTCCTCAAGAATATCGGCGGCCTGCTCTGCCGGAAGCTGGCTGATAAGCTCGCGCGTCGCATCAATGCTCGTCTCGTCGAGCACATCGGCGGCCTGTTCGGTCCCGAGCAGGCTGAACACGCGCACCTGATCCTCATCATCGAGGCGGTCAATAATGTCAGCCAGATCGGGAGGATAGATCTGAGCCACCAGCTGGCGCAATGCATCGACATCATCGGCTGCAAGAGCGACACGTACCTGTGACTCGAGCAGCTCCAGGTCGAACGGGGTAGTCATACGGCGCACTCCAGCCGTGCAAGCCACGACGACAGCAGGTCGGCGAGCGCCATCCCATGAGTGTGCAGCAGGCGAGGGCCACCGCCAGCCAGCACTGCCAGTTCGCCGCAACGCAGCATCTGCGCCATCTCGCGCGCGTTGTGCGGCGTGGAGACCGGATCATCGCTACCGGTTACGACCAGCGCCGGCGCACCAATGGCACGCAGCTGGGTATGGCAATCGACTTGCTGCAACAGGCGCTGGCAGGCATGTTCGTCATGGGCGCCGGCGTACCCATTGCGCCCGAAGAGTGCCGCCAGCCCGTGGCGCAGGTGTGACACGATTGGCTTGCGCCTGGACGTCGACAGCTGCGGTGGTGAAATGAGCGCCAGCCCGCGGACACTCGCTGGATAATCGGCCGCGAGCTGCGCCGCAACCACCGCTCCACCGGCGTGGCCAAGCACAAATGCCGGCTCAACGTCCAGCAAGTCAAGCAGTTCGTGAAGATCAGCGGACAGACGATCGATACTGTCGGCGAGCGGGAGCCGCTGGCTCTGGCCATGCCCGCGCAGATCGGGCACGATTGTCTGGTAGCGGGCAGCGAACTGCAGCGCGAGTGGTTGCATGCTTTCGCCGCAGGCGCCGAACCCATGGATCAACAGCACCGGAACACCGCGTCCATACGTCACGCAATAGAGCGCGGAAGCACGCCGAGCTGCCGGAATGGCGCGTACAGTGAGCGCAGTCATGGCGATCCTCCGTGAACAGGTTGTAACGGCAGGCGCGGCAGGCGGCAATCATACCCATTGCCGGTGCGCATGGCGTGCCGCCAACCTGAGCAGGAGGCGAGGAGCGCCGAGGCGCGCTCCATTAAAACACCCCCGCAGCCTCACGCTACGGGGGTACAGAGCCAGGAGGCGCCATCATCAGCGACGGCAAGAACTGGCGTCGTGGTCCCGAACGAAGCGTGAGCTGGCTGGCGTGCACGGATCAGAGCGATGCCGCGCACAACTATGACCCGGCTTAGCGTCCATATCCCTTCAATAGAACGCCCCCTCGGGCGCGCCCGGGGAGGCAGGCGAAGCGCTTGCTCCTCCCCTGCCTGGGCTTTGGCACCATACAGCGTAGCACCCCTGCAGTCGCTTTAAGGCGAGCCTTAGCTCGGGTCGCCCTGGTCCACCCCTGAGCGTCTTTCGACGGGCCGGGGCAACGACTTCTGTCTGTACGGACGCCGCACCTGACGAGAGAGCACGACTATCTGGCCGGCAAT
>Ga0272446_1007105_pt1 | contig 11310 bp, 9 predicted proteins | sample YNPCB0061_FD_194587 | JGI IMG/M metagenome (GOLD analysis project Ga0272446, IMG submission 194587) | Hot spring microbial mat communities from Yellowstone National Park, WY, United States - YNP-CB-006-1 | ecosystem: Environmental > Aquatic > Thermal springs > Hot (42-90C) > Sediment | place...
AGTAACTCATCGATCGGTATTATGGCGACAATTCCTGACCCTTCCCTTACTGATCTTGCCTTGGGTATGGTTTCTACCCAGAGTTATCCAGCGATCGTGGGTACGGCTGATATGATGCTCAAGTCGGCGGGGGTAACTTTAGTAGGTTTTGAAAAGACTGGCGGTGGGCATTGCACAGCGATCGTGCGGGGTAAAATTGCCGATGTGCGTCTGGCTGTCCAGGCGGGGGCAGAGACAGCAGAGCAGTTTGGTCAATTGGTATCAACTTCGGTCATCCCCCGTCCCCTAGCTAATTTGGAAGTGATTTTACCGATCAGTAGCCGCATGGGTAATCTACTCAACCTCTCCTATAGCCTCCTCAAGGGACAGGCGGTGGGTTTATTAGAAACTAAGGGGTTTCCGGCTTTGGTCGGGGCAGCGGACATCATGCTTAAGTCGGCGGAAGTACACTTAGCAGCCTACGAAACGATCGGGGCGGGGCTTTGTACCGTGATTGTGCGGGGCAATGTCGCCGATGTAGCAGTAGCGATCGAGGCGGGTATGTATGAAGCAGAAAGGATTGGCGAATTTCATAGCTTAATGATTGTCCCCCGCCCCCTCGATGATATGGAAATAGTCCTACCCCTCCATGAATGTTGGCTTAATAAACCAGAATCCGTTAGACTGCCCGTTAATTTCAAAGAGAAGGAAAGAGAATTGGTAGAGCTACCCGCCCTAGAGTCTGTCACCCATCAAGAGTTACAACCTTGAGAAACTTGAGTTTGGGCTTTTTGTTTTTTTTATTAGTGCCTGGTGTAATCTATGGGCAGGAAAGCCCTCTATTGCAAAGATGGTTACAAAATCCCCCCAACCTATTAGAAGACATTGAAAATTCTCCTAGTTTTGTTACTAAAGCTCGTATTTCTATCAGCGGGAGGGATAATAGTTTAGGTTTTGACTTGGGTTTGGAAGATATTTTCTTGGGGAATACCAAACTAACCCTAAGCACGGGCTATCAACAGGAATTTGATGGTAGCAATCAATCCTATTACAGCAACTTTCGTTATTATGTTTTGCCCCTTGGTTCCTATGTCAACTTTGCCCCCCAGATCGGCTACCGTAGAGTTTTTGATGCTAATGGGCTAGATTTAGGATTACAGCTAGTGTTTGCCCTTTCGCCCCAAAGTGCTGATCTGAGATTGGAACAGGTATTTACCGCCCCAGGCAGTCAAGAGGAAGTCAGTATTACTACCCTCTCCACCAGCTATGCCCTCCAGCGCCAGTTGTTTTTCCATAGCGGGATTCAATGGCGGCGCTCCTCTACCCGATCGGATAGTGTAGTCCGCCTGGGGTTGGAATGGAAACTGGAGCAGTAAAAATGAACTCTTATTTGGGCATAATAGTCTTAAAGCAAGACCCTCCCACAGCATCCAATGGAACCTACAAATAACTTTTTCCTTGCGGGAACGATCGATTTTCTCTGGGGTCAAAGCTCCGAGTTTTCTCCCCTCAATGTCCCTAATCCTGGCAACACGATCGGTACTGCCCTCGATATTGGTAACCTCGATCGGGATTTTAGTTTCGTTGGTAATGTCAGCCCTGAAGATACCACGGATGTATTCCGCCTAAATTTGACGGGCACCGCTAGCTTAAACATAGAACTCCAGGGACTCAGTGCAGATGCCGACCTCTACTTGGTCAGGGATTTCAACGGCGACCGCCTTGTTAATAATAATGAAATCATCGGGGCATCGGAAAAATACGGGAACTTAGCCGAATCCCTTAGTCTGAATAGTTTAGCCCCAGGGGAATATTTTGTACTGGTTTCCCAGTATGAAGGTAGGACAGCCTACAATCTCAATATTAGGGCTACTGTCAATAGGCCAAGCAGTGGTAATAGTTTTAACCCCATCTATGGTTTTGGTTTGGTAGATGCTAGTAGGGCTGTGGCTATGGCATTGGGACAACCGATCGAGGCGGTCCCCGATCGGGTTTCGGCGGTGCCCTCCAATTTTAATGACCTCAACCTAATCAATGTGCCAGAGGTATGGGAGCGGGGCATCACCGGGAAAGGAGTAGTCGTAGCTGTGCTAGATACAGGGGTAGATATTAACCATCCCGACCTAGCCCCTAACATTTGGGTCAATCCAGGGGAAATAGCCGGCAATGGCATCGATGACGATGGTAACGGCTTTGTCGATGATGTGAACGGTTGGGATTTTGGCGATCGGGACAATTCCCCTACCCCAGGCAGTGAGCGGGGCTTTGAACATGGCACCCATGTCGCCGGCACGATCGGGGCTTCCCTCAATGGCATCACCACCGATAGCAGGGGGGGGAGGGTAGAAATCCAGGGAGTGGCACCCGATGTAACCATCATGCCAGTTAGGGTTTTGGGGGGCAGGTTTGGTAATACTGCCGATGCCCTTGCCCGTGGTATCCGCTACGCCGTAGATAACGGTGCCGATATTATTAACCTTAGTTTAGGGGCGGGCATGAATTCTAGTGTTTTGCGGGATGCCCTCCTCTATGCCGAAGCTAAGGGAGTAGTGATTGTCGCTGCCGCCGGGAACGATGCCAGCAGGGGGGCAACAGTGCCCAGCTTCCCCGCCAGGGATGCAGCCCTAGTAGATATAGGCATTGCTGTAGGAGCCATCGATCGGAATTTGAATATCGCCAGTTTTTCTAACCCCGCCGGCACAGTGCTAGGGGAATATCCCTTTGTGGTTGCCCCTGGGGTCAGGGTAGCTTCCACTTTACCAGGCAATAGCTACGGCAGTCTGAGTGGTACTTCTATGGCAACCCCCTATGTATCCGGGGTAGTAGCCCTCATGTTAGAGGCAAATCCCAATCTGACCCCGACCCAGATCGAAGATATTCTCAGTGCTACGGCTCAATCTCCTGAACTTTTGGCATAATAATCGCTAGGATAGATACCGATCGGTTATTCCTCTAAGTATATTTTTGTCATTAGTCATTAGTTAGCTAAATGCCATGTCAACTCAAACGATCGAGCGTACATCAACCGTCCGTAAAATAGCCCCCCGCTATAGAGTGCTGTTACATAACGACGACTTCAATTCTATGGAATATGTAGTGATGTCTTTGATGCAGGTAGTGAATGGTCTAACCCAGCCCCAGGCTGTCGATATAATGATGGAGGCACATACAGCAGGGATTGCTTTGGTAATTACCTGTGTGCAAGAACACGCTGAATTCTACTGCGAAGGTCTTAAGAGTAAGGGACTGACAAGCACCATTGAACCCGAAGACTAACCCACTCTCTCAAATCAAGGCATTACACGCCCCAGGCAGGTTGGGGCTTTTTTTGTCCTGTTTACTTTTGTTTTGGTTGCCCATTGCCGTTCCCGTCTATTGGGTCTTTAGAAAGAGTAGCGAAATTTTCTTGATTATTTGGCTCTATGCCCTGTTTGTCTGGTTTATTGGGTTTTGGGGTAAGAGAATTGAAGAACAGCCCCATCCCTACCAATATTACGGCTTAAAGTTTACGAAGCGCTCCTGGCGGGAATTTACCTTTGGCATGGGAGCAGGAATAGGTAGTTATTTCCTATTGATGCAATTACAGGTATGGCTGGGATGGGCGCAGTGGCAGTATCTACAAGATGCCTGGAAGCATATCCTGCCCGGCTTGGGGGTAGCCTTGGGGGTAGGCATAGCAGAGGAATTGCTGTTTCGGGGCTGGTTATTGACGGAATTAGAGCGGGACTATAGCCCCAGCCGTTCCCTTTGGATGAGTACAATCCTGTTTACAATTTTGCATTTTTTGAACTGGGACGTTATTCGTTACAATGGGGCGCAGTTTTGGGGTCTACTCCTGCTGGGGCGGAACTTGGTACTAGCCCGCCGCCTCAACCATGGCAGTCTAAGCCTCCCGATCGGTTTGCATAGCGGACTAATCTGGGCGAACTATGTCGTAGGTGTGGGCAATCTCATCTTCGGGCTAGACCAAGTACCATCGATCGTGACTGGGGTCAACGGCAATCCCCTGGCAGGGCTGATCGGCATTTTATTTTTATTAGCGATGGGTAAAGTGGCAGATTTTCTCCTAGCCCGCCCAAAAAGTTAATTAAGCCCGCTATTTACGATAATCCAATCCTAGTCAATAATGGAATGACAAACCATAGGGACTATCATGGTTGAAGACCAAGACACAGCAGAGCAGTCTAGCTTCACAACAACGATCGATATTATGGACGAGCCACTAGAGCTTTTTCATCGTTGGACTGGGTTCAACACCCACAAAGACCCCAACTGCAACACCCGCTTTCAGATGCGGGACTTTCCCATTGACTTGGGTATGGCAGTTTTGGGCTATGCCATCCTTTGTGATTGGTCTGTTAAATCCCGCAAAATGGATATGAAAGGCAAGACTAATATCCTATATGAATTGAGAGGATTTGGGGAACCTCGTGTAGTGCCCCTCCATAGGCAAAACTGTAGTGAAGAAGTGGCTAAATTTTTACAAGAACGCTTAGTGCGTAGCTTAGACTTTTTGCGGGTTTGTTTCAAACATTCTGATGTCCCCCATCTTCATGTCATCTGTATCCGCAACTTCTATGTGATGAGTGCGGTTTGGCGACCTTACCAAAATAAACTCTGGATGGTACCCGTAGACCAAATTGAATCCTTCCGCCAGAAAATCGATAACAATAAGTAAAGGTCTGCCGTTCCTAGATCATCGCCAGGCTTTCTAGACCCCCTTGCTGAAATGTTTATACTGACGGCGAGGACTTCTTGACCGAGCTAGATAGTTTGATGACATCTATAACTTTCATTTCCCATAAAAAGGGCAGAGACTTGTCAATCCAACATCTGTAGTGCAGAATTTGCAATGCCTTACTGACTATCACTCTTCGCTAGAGCCGATCGATCGGTGCAATACCCCAAGAGTGCTACCAGCTAGACTTAACCACACCAGGCAATAGACCTTGGTGAGCCATTTCTCGGAGCATATTGCGGCATAGTCCAAAGTCCCGATAATGTGCCCTTGGTCTACCAGTCAGGCGGCAACGATTGCGGAGGCGATTGGGACTACTGTTGCGGGGTAAGCGTTGGAGTTGGCGGTGGAGATCAAGCAATTCCGACTGGGTTAATTCCTCCGTCATCATCCGCTCTTTGAGCATTTCCCGCTTGGCAGCATACTTTTCAACCAGGCGTTGGCGCTTTTTTTCGCGCTCAACCATACTTTTTTTAGCCATGAATTTAGGGTAATTTAAGTTTAGGAAAATATATAATAGCTCATCTAACTACAGTAAATCAAATTATACTGGGGAAGAACATTTTTAAGTATTTATGGTGTCAGCGGCTAACAACCCGGTGGATGTATCCAGTGGCAGGCTCTTACAGAGGAGTTTGTTGCCTCAGCGTATTCCGAGCTACCCTGGGTTAGAAATTGCTGCCGATGTCTGGACTGCCGTTGATTTGGGCGGGGACTACTACCAATTTTTAGAGCAGCCTGGGGTATTTGCGGTGGCAATCGCTGATTCTTCGGGTAAATCCGTGGCGGGGGCAATTCATGCTGCTTTGTTTAAGGGGCAGCTAGACGGCTTGGCACAACAGGGTAAGCTTCATAATCCGGTCAATTTGCTCAACACTCTCAATAAATTACTCTGTGAGACTCCTACGGGGGATGCGATCGCTCTGGCTTATGGGGTTTTAGATTTAAGTTCCTATGAATTACGGATCGGCAATGCGGGCATCCCTGGTCCTATCCTCTATCGGGCTAGTAAAAAGCGTTGTGAAGAAATTGTTAATCCGGCAACGGCTCTGGGGCGCTACCCTGAAGCTACTTTCCACAACATTAATCGCACCCTAGAGGTAGGGGATGTGGTGGTCTTCTATAGTGATGGCTTGTCGGAGCAGATTGATGTCCATGGGGAAGAGTTTGGGGCATTTGCCCTGGAACAGGCTGTGGCAAAATGGTCCCACCTAAGCGCTGATGGCATTTTGCTCAAATTAAAGGAGGAGCTAGACCGATTTTCGGGCAGGTCTATACCCGATGACGATGTCTCGATCGTGGTGATCAAGCTAGTGGAAAAGGTCAGCTTGGCAAAGCTCAGGGATTGCCCCTACCAGGAGTCATTCCAGGCATGGCTCCGATCGGAGGAAAAGGATGAATCCTGTCTATTGCGGGGGGTGAGGCTCAAGGAGGGCTTGGCTTGGGCAGAGGGTAGGGAATTAAACCGATCGGAGCGGGAATTTTTGGAAGCAAGCCAGCGGGTGAGTGAGCGGGAGCAACTCCAAGCCCAGTTGTTGGTAGAGGCACAAAAACGGGCGGAGGCAGCCGATCGGTTGGAGCAACTCACCCAAGACCTCGCCCGCAGTTTGGAAGCAGAGCGCCAGCACCGCCTCACGGCTGAATTAGGAGAATTGCGGGAGCGGATTGTTGCCCTTACCATGTCTTCCGAGACCCTCTATCTTTCCAACAATCACATAGAAGCCCTGATTGCCAGTGTGATTGCCGGGGTGCAACTCAAGCGCCTGTCCGTGCAATTGGGGGATGAACTCGCCACCAAACTAGAAGATAAGGTCAAAATGCAAACGATCGTGACCTTAGAGCAGATTGTTTACGGCATCCATGAAACCAATCGCCTAGAGGGACATGGTTACTGGGTCAATAAGGTGAGGTTTAGCACAGACGGCAAAACCATAGTATCCGGCAGTAGTGACCGGACGATCAGGGTATGGAATACGGATGGGAGCCTGCGGCAGGTTTTAACTGGGCATTCCAACTGGGTCACCAGTGTAGATATAAGTCCTGACAATCAAATTTTAGTTTCTGCCAGTAGGGACAATACCCTGCGCCTCTGGTTCTACGATGCCCAACAGCAACAGTTCAATCCCAAAAACTTTTTAGTGTTGAAGGGACATGATGGACCCGTCATGGATGTGCGGTTTAGCCCCGATGGAGAAATCATTGCCAGTGCCAGCGAAGATAATACTATCAAGCTCTGGAAGTTGGACGGCACCCTACTAAAAACCCTACGGAATGGACATAGTAAATGGGTGAGCTGTGTCGCCTTTAGTCCCAATGGTAGGGTAATTGCCTCTGGGAGCGCCGATCGGACGGTCGTATTGTGGAATCGGGAGGGAGTCCAGGTGCAATCCCTCAAAGGGCATGACAGCTTTGTGGAAGATGTTGCCTTTGATCCCAAGGGGCAAGCTCTAGCATCGGTAGGGAGAGACCGCACAGTTAAGCTCTGGAATACAGATGGTGTTCTGATTCAGACCTTTGAAGGGCATAAAGATAAGGTATGGGGGGTTGCTTTCAGTACCGACGGGGAGATGATTGCCAGCGCCAGCACCGATCGGACAATTAAGCTCTGGGACTTGCGGGGCAATCTCATTAAAACCTTTAGTGGTCATGGGGATGTAGTCAACAGCGTTGCTTTTAGTCCCGATGGCAAAACCCTCGCCTCTGCCAGTAGAGATACAACCATAAAGCTCTGGAATGTATTGGGTACCCCCCTTAAAACTCTAAAGGGACCAGAGGATGAAATTCATTGTTGCGCTGTTAGCCCCGATGGGAAGGTAGTAGCAGCGGGCACAAGGAACCGTCAAGTCCAAGTCTGGCTAGGAACCGGCAAACCAGTCTATCGCATCAAAGACCACAACGATCGGGTTACAAGTATCTGTTTTAGCCCCGACGGCAGGATGATTTTAACCGGCTGTGCCGACAATAGCCTGAGATTATGGGAAACCCGATCGGGGAGACTCCTGCAAACCATGACCAGGCATCGGAGTGAAGTGCAAAAGGTAGCTTTCCGCCCCGATGGACAGGTAATCGCCTCCTGTTCCTCCGACAGTATAATCCGCCTATGGGACTTAAGCGGCGACTGCCTCCACAGTTTAGAAGGGCATTCAGGGGATGTCTATGCTATTGCCTTCAACCATGATGGTACGAAAATAGCTTCAGGGGGAAAAGACCGTGCCATCAACATTTGGAGTTGGAATGGCAAAATAGAACGCTCCTTTGAAGCCCATAGCGCCGAAATACTGACCGTCGCCTTTAGCCCCGACGGCAAGATGATCGCCAGTGGCAGTGCCGATCAGAGCGTGAAACTCTGGGATTTAGAAGGCAAACTCATCAAAACCCTCAATGGACATAGCGCCGAGGTGCATCAGGTAGCATTCCACCCCGAAGGCACTACCCTAGTCTCAGTCGGAGAAGACCATCTCGTGCAATTTTGGAGCCTGGATGGTACGCTCCTTCGTTCCTTTAGTGGACATAGTGGGGCAGTCAAGGGGGTTTGCTTTAGCCCCAATGGTAAAACCCTCATTTCAGCCAGCGCCGATATGCAAGTGATTATGTGGAACATAGATTTAGAAAACCTGCTGACTAGGGGTTGTAGTTGGCTGCAAGAATATCTCCGCACCAGTGGTTATGTTTCGGAACAGGATAGAAGGACTTGCTTGGGGGGCTGTAGTTGGTTTTTCAAATATTTAAGGGGAGAGAATACCAAATGATCGATCGGGAAGGTAGGCTATTGGGCAAGGTAAACATCCTGGATTTGGCAGCGATTTTGATCATTGTTGCAACGGCTTTTGGACTATTTGTTGTACCGGGCAAGAGTGGCTATTCCACCGCCCAGATTGCCACTGCCCAGACTAAGCCGGTTGAAATTGAAATTATGGTCCGTGGTTTAACAGTCAGGGAACCCGATCGGTTATTGAAAGCAGGAGAAAAGACCAGTATTTTAATCAGGAATCAGGAAAGGGGCAAAATTGAGATCAAGAAAGTCGAAGTGCTGGTGCCCAAAATTCCAGTACCCAAACCCGATGGTACGGTAGTAACGATCGAGGACCCCCGACTCGGTGATACTTATGTGAGGGATTTTGCCATCACCCTAGCAGGTAACGCTCAAGTGACGGGGGAAGAAGTTGTGTTTGCCAACGAAAAGGTCAAGATTGGCACACCGATCGAGATCGAAGGCGCTCGTTATTCTGTGCGAGGAAGTGTCATGGGAATCAATATTTTGAGTGGTACTGGGCAGTAATAGTAGCAGTCGATTTTAATAGAATTTGAATCTATCTGGATAAAAACAATGGTTCATTATTCTTGAAATTACGGAATTTTTCTAATTTTGCATCTTTATACAAAAATATGGCAACCGGACTGTGGTGGTATTCTATTTTTTAATTTCTTTAGTGCCATGTTTCATATCACATAATTTGAATCAGTTTATAGAATTGAAACATTTCCTGATCACAGCCAAATTATCTCCAGGAGTAGAAGGATAGAGTTTATTAAAATTTGTATAATTGAGGTGTCATCATTTTTTATTCATTATGACTGTCGCCTATCCCCACAAATTTCGTAACCAGTTGAGTGCTCACGATATTCTATCCCAGGTGGTTAAAAATCGGGAAATTCATTTGGTTACTCTCAATCGTTATCGCTTTAACGAACAAAGGAGTTGCAAAGACCTCACCAATTTAATTGAAACCCTAAATGGTAAACCAAGAGAATTAGTAAAAGAACTTTCCCATCATGTGAAAGACGAGGCTAATCATGCAGAATGGTTGACAGACTTGCTCTATGAATTGGATGCGGACTTGGGTACTCCTCCTGGTGTATCTTATATTGACAACTTTGAAAGACTGCTTGGTTATTCTTCTATTCAGGACCAAGAGACGGGCGTTATTGAGGCTTTAGCTGCAATCAATGTCACAGAAAAGCGGGGTTGTGAGTATTTTTCTGCCCATATCAAGGTATTGAAAGCAAATCCTAGTCCAGAAAATGACAAGATTTGCGCCACCATCGAACGAATTATGCCAGAAGAGGCGGGTCATGTGCGGTGGGGAAATCGCAAGTTAGCAGAAATTGCTAAACAAGGTCCTGAATATGCCAAAAAGGTAGAGCAGGCAAAACAGAAGTATGTAGCGATCGAGCAGGCAGCCTATGAGTCAGGTATGGATGTTCTGGCGGGGGCGGAGTTAAGACGGGTTGATCATTTGTTCAAGATTGCCGATACTCTTCCGCTGTGGGAGCGTCCCCAGTATTTGATGAAGAGCCTGCCAGATGCTTTGTTTGATGGTGAATTACAAAAGACGAGATTAGAACTATTGCAACAGTCTTGGCAGAAAGACCCGGCTCAGTTCTTTCAAACTCTCTTACCTATGTTTTTATCAGGAGAACTTTCAACCAAAAAAGCAGCTTAGTTATTTTGTCGGCAGACCAAGACGTTCTTTTAACTCAAACCATTTGTTTCTTAGTTGCCAAAACTTACTTGATTCCATCGCCCTTATTGTTGAAAGAGCTTGTTCAAGGGCGATATTTTTTTGATCTAGTTCTGCTTCTCTTTCTCTTAAAAGGGTCATCTTTTGATCCCGATCGGTTTCGATCGCTTCTTTCTCTTTTGTCATCTCTTCTAGGGAATGGGACAAATAATCGATCGTGCCTTGCTGAGCAGCTGCAAGACTGTTACTTTTCGCTAGTTCAGTTTGAGTGTTTTGCAAGTTAGTGTTAATTTCCGTCAAGGCGACAGAAAGACTCTGGACTTCTGCCACTGAGGTTTGATAGAGTTGGTAGACTTTTTCTAATTCTTGACTGAGATGTTGTAACTTCGTCTCGGTCTGCGTTAATCTCAAAAAGACAGATTGTGCTTCTGTAAGACGATCGTGGGCTTTGGTTAGTTGTTGCCCGATTCTTTCTACCTCTGCGCCTAGACTCTCATTACTCTCTCCTAAAGTAACAATCTGTTGGTTAAGATGATGATTATCTTCCCTTAGTTTGTATAGTTCTGTTGTAACATTGGTCATCTGCTCTAGGCATTGTTGCCCGATCGTTTGTTTAAGCTTTGGGCTTAAAAATTCATAGTCAGGATGACTAAGCATCTTAAAAAATAACCGCCAGGAATCAAGCCAAGCATTACCAGAATTACTATTAATATAACTAAATTGCCCACGATGAATCCTGAATTCTGCTAACACTCGATCGATAAAGCCAATCTGATAATGACCCATAATGCGGAGCCACATATCTAAATCAATTAGTTGATGTAAGTTAGAATCAAAGTCTCCAACCCGATCGAAGACTGACTTCAAAATTAACGTATTAGTCGGCTCTCCAATTTTATTTAAGGGAGGAGTTAAAAGTTTAGGATCATTTAATAGATTGTAACCATAGTTTATGTATTCTAACTTTGACCAATTTTCGGTTAAATTGTGATAAATTTCATCTAATTCTAGATCGTCAAGATATTTTATTGCCCTTAAACAAAAAACCATGCCCAATTTTTTATGGGGGTTATTTTCAAAAAATTCTACTAATTTACTGATACATTCAGGATAAATCCGATCGTCTTGGAG
>Ga0272446_1007106_pt1 | contig 11310 bp, 7 predicted proteins | sample YNPCB0061_FD_194587 | JGI IMG/M metagenome (GOLD analysis project Ga0272446, IMG submission 194587) | Hot spring microbial mat communities from Yellowstone National Park, WY, United States - YNP-CB-006-1 | ecosystem: Environmental > Aquatic > Thermal springs > Hot (42-90C) > Sediment | place...
CCGCCGGTCCCGGGTCCTCAACGCCCGCACAATTTCTTCGTGCGGGTTGATGATGGGCTGCAATTTCACCACTCCGCGTTTCCGCAAAATACAGGTGAATGCGAACAACGGCGCCGTCAGCTCGTGCAGCATCCGCAGCAGGGTGCCGTTGTCGGAACGCTCCCAGATAAACCCGTGAAAGTTCAAATCCGCTTGCACGCGCGCGAAGGGATCGCCCTCGCGCACGGTGTCATTCAGCGCGTCAAGCAGGCGGTTTAACGCTTCATAATCCCCTTCGCTCATGCGCTGGGCGGCTTCCGCGCACGCCATGCTTTCCAGGCAGATGCGCAGGGTGACGCGTTCCGCCATTTCCTTGCTGCTGAACTGAGTCACCATGGTCGATCGGTTCGGCACGCGAACTACCAAGCCGTACCGCTCGAGTTCCGCCAGCGCTTCCCGCACCGTCGCCTGGCTTACCTGAAGCTCTCGCGCCAGGCGGAGTTCCACCAAAGACTCTCCTGGCTCAAGCGCGCCGGAGAAAATGGCCTCCTTCAGGATCTCCGCCACGCGCGCGCGCAGCGAACTATCTTTCACCACCGGCAACCGCCGGACAGCGCTTTCATGAGAGGCACTAGGTCCCATAACGAATTGAAACGCTCTTAAGTTGTGTGAAATGGCGCAAAGCTTCCAGTCCGCAGGCGCGCCCGTATCCGCTCAGCTTATTGCCGCCGAACGGAGCCGTCACGTCGCCGCACGGATACTGATTGATATAAATGCGTCCCGCATCGATGTCGCGGCTGAGGCGTAAAGCCCGGCCGATGTCGCGAGTGAAAATGCCCGCCGCCAGCCCGTATTCGGTATCGTTGGCCAGCCGCGCGGCTTCCTCTTCGCTGTCGAAAGGCAAGACGCACAGCACCGGTCCGAAGATTTCCTCGCGCGCGATGCGCATTTCAGGCCGCACTTGGTCAAAAATGGTGGGCCGGACGAAGTACCCTTTCGGCATGTCCGCAGGCGGCCCGCCCCCGGTCACCAACCGGGCGCCCTCACGCACGCCGCTTTCAATGTAGTGCAACACGCGCGCGCGGTGTTCGGCGGAAATCATCGGCCCCATGTCCGGATCGTCCAAACCGCGCCCCAGCCGGATGGCGCTCACCTTGGCTACCAGCATTTCGACAAAGCGGCTACGGATGCTCCGCTCGACGATCAGCCGGGAGCCTGCAATGCACGTCTGGCCGGCGTTAGAAAACATGGCGGCGTAAGCGTTTTGCACCGCCCAGTCCAGATCCGCGTCGGCGAACACCACGTTCGGACTCTTCCCGCCAAGTTCGGGAAACACCGGGATCACGCGTTCCGCGGCCATGCGCAGAACCGCTTTCCCCGTTTCCACCGAACCCGTGAAAGCCACGGCGCGCACCAGCGGGTGCTGGACCAAAGGCGCGCCCGCTTCCTCGCCGTAACCGGTGACCACCGCCATCACGCCCGGCGGCAGCCCTGCCTGGCGCGCGATCTCCGCCACCCTTAGAATGCTCAGCGGCGCTTCTTCGGCTGGTTTGACGACCGCCGCATTGCCCATGGCCAGCGCCGCCGCCACCGTGCGCGAAAAAATCACCAGCGGGAAGTTCCAGGGTACGATGTGGGCGGTGACGCCCAGCGGCTCCACCATCGTGAAATCGAAAAATTCGTGGTCCTCCGGCCCCGTTCCTCCCAGAAACTTGTCTACGGCGCCGGCATAGTATTCGAAGTAGCGCGCCGCCCGCAGGGTTTCGCCGCGCGCGGCGCTGATGGGCTTTCCGGTTTGCAGCGACTCGATGTGCGCCAATTCGCCGGCATGCTTCCGGATCGCTTGCCCTACGGCATGCAAGACGGCGCTGCGCTCAGCCGCTTTCATCTGGCGCCATCCGCTGCGGTACGCCGCAAACGCCGCCTCTACGGCGCACTGGACCTGCTCGGCGCCGCAGCGTTCCACTCTCCCCACAACCTCTTCGGTCGCGGGATCCACCACCGCGATTTCTTTACCGTTCCTCTCGGCTGCCATGGCGGTCTCACCCTTTCGCTGCGACATAAGCAATCACCTTCATTCTGGCGTTTGCCGGCAAATCGCCCGCCAAGCGCAGCCAGCCGCCGAAATGCGCCACTCGGCAAAACGTCATGCCGGGCGCCGGAGCCAGCCGGATCGTCGAGCCTTCGTCGCACCAGTGCACGCCGTCGGGGGAGATCTGCACGCGCGCCCGCGCGTCATCCGGCAGGTTTTCCGCACGCAGGGTGCGCACAAAGATTACGGCCTCGCTGGCCCATCCCGCCTCGTAGGGCTCGCTTTCGAAGCTGCCGCTCCACTCCCCGTTCAGCTCTAAGACATAGGTGTGGCTGTGTCTGAGCATCACATCTCCTCCACCGAAAGCGCCGCAGAGTCCACATATAGGAACGCCCTGCGGCTGCTGTCGGCTTCCACCCATATCAGCGGCTGGAACATACACCACAAATTCGGCATGGCCGGGATGCGGATGGGTTCAATGCCGCTCAAATCGAATTCCCGGTCATTGCACCGCATGCCGCCGAAAGACATGGACTCCAGATCGAAATCCAGACGAAAGTAGTGCCAGTTGATCTTGGTCGCGATCTCGTTGTAGCAGAGGCGCTGTTCTCCGCCCGGCAAGTCTTTCCAGTCTTTGGAAAGGTAGGGGCAGAAGGACACGGTTTCTCCCGAAGCCCCAATGGAGTGAAACGGCTCATGGGTGTCTTTGTACTGCCAGCGGCGCACGCGTTCGCCTTTCCAAGCATTCAAATACCGGACCAGCGGGTGAACGCGTTTGGCGCCCCCTTTGGCGTCGCTCTCCTGGAGGTCAAAGCCGAAACCCACGGCGCGAACGTCGGTGTCGCCCAGCCGCATGCGGCTGGGTTCGGGCTTGAAACTGAAGTAGCATTCAAAGCGCGCCCGCGCCGGGCGGCGCCAGGTGAGCCGTTTCATGGCGTGGGAGATGTTGCCTTCTTGAGCGCGCGTGGCCAGTTTCATGGCATAGCAGCCATCCAGGCTGCCGGTGGTCCCGGCATCCCACACCGTCAGGTTGCTGATCATCGGCGGGCGCCAGCCGCGGTACTCCGGCAGCATCGAATCCAGGCTGTCTTCGTAGTTGCCGATCACCGTAGTCCAACCGTTCAGCCCGGCATCGAAATCGTCGCAAAACACCACGCGCTTCAGCGTGTCAAACCGGTTCGTCAAATGAGTTCTTCCTCCCGCGTCAAATAAGCCCGTATGAGCGGCTTTTCCACCGGCGGATCTCCCCGCGTGTAGTCCACAATGACGATCCCGCCATCCGCACGCTGCGCCCAGCCGGAGTACCCGCCGTCGCCCGCTTGCAAGCTGCCGTTCCGCTCCAGGCAGACCATCCGGTTGCGCCGGAACTGGTCCGGGTAGCCTTGAGCCGCGGTCCATTTCCAATCGATCGAATAATCCCTGCGGTTCGTCACCTTGACCGCCAGGGACCGCCACAAAGTAAGGCTTCGCATCTTGTCGAAGTTGGGCCCTCGGCCGCGGCTGCCCAAGCGCACGATGCGTGAAAAGACCTTGCCCAAAGGCGCCCGGAGCTTAAGTTCGCCGTCCACGTAAATGCGAATCTGTCCGTCGCGGCTGGCGATCCGGTACCGCCTCCAGCGCGTCGTATCCAAATCAAATCCGTCGGCGGGGCGGTCCGCCAGCGAGACGCGGCGCGGCTCGAAACGCACCCACGCCCCCGCGCCGATCAGACAGCCCTCGGGCTCGGCTTCCCTGACCAGGAGTTCGGCTTCGACCTCCACGGCGGAATCGTCATCCTCCACCGGGTAAAAGCCGAACTCGACACCGTTGGCGCGCCCATCGGCGGTTTGAATTTCCATCACCTCGTTCCGGATCCGGCACCGGCTTTCGTCCCAAATCCACGAGTTCGGCTGGAACTCGAAGCTCTCGCCCGGATCGAATACAAAAGCATAGGAAGCCGGCGTTCCCCAAGCATTACGGTAGGTGACCAGCACCTTGCCCGACTTGAGCTTTCCCGGAATAGGCCGCTGTCCGTAGAACGGCGCCAGCACCGGCTTGCTCCACGTCTTGCCGTAATCGTAACTGTGCACCAGCCGCGAGGGCTGCCCGTAACGCCCGCCCCCGTCGCCGATGCGCGTCGCCGCCAGCAGATGCCCCGGTTCCAGCTCCACGACCCCCACCTCGCAATCGCCGTGCAGCGGACTGTCGGCCACGGGCGCCACTTGGCTCCAGGTCTTTCCCTGGTCGAACGAAAAAACGCCCATGCTCAGGTAATAGTTCGGACCCCACGGCGGGGTGGGATGCTTGATCTCGGTGGTGGGCTTGGACTCCGTGCGCGTATACATCCATGCGCCGTTTGACAACTCGACCACGAAGCTCGGCTCGCCGCCCACGTCGTCGATCTTGCGCGGTCCGTCCCAAGTCCGCCCGCGGTCCCGGCTTATCAGCAGCCAGTTGGACATGCCACGGTCCTTCATTTGCCATTGGCTCAGCATCGGCCAGTCGAACTTCGACAGCTTCTCTCCGCGGTCGATGATCAACACCAGCCGGCCGTCCCTGGTCCGGCTCAACTGCGGCGCCACCCAGCAAGCGCGGTCCGGATCATAGGCCAGCCGGGTGATCCTCTTAGGATCGGTCCAGGTCCGCCCGCCGTCCCGGGACCGCGCGCACCAGGTCTCCACTTCGCTGGCCAGGTGGGCGTCCGAGCGGCGGTACGTGCAAACCAGTTCATCGTCGAAAGCCGCTACTCCGGCTGAGTGCAGATACCAGCCTTCTTCCTGAGCCACCGTAAAGCGCGCCGGCTCAGGTACGCTTCTCATCCCTGCACGAATGACCGGTTTCGCGAATCCCGCGCCGGCAAGCGCCAGCGCTTGCCGCCTGGTCATGTTCATTTCCTGACCTCCTCTTGTTGTGGCGCGCGCATGCCCCGCACCAGCCCCCGCAGCTTGGTCTCCGGCGGAGGAGCAAACAGGCGGCTGAGAAGGCTCCCCATGATCATGGCCGTGGCGGCGGAGAACACCGCGTGCCACACCCAGGAAACCGTTGTGAAGGCGCTCAGCGCCGCCACGCCCGCGAATCCGCACAGCGCGCCTAAAAACGCGCCCGTGCCGTTAGCGCGCTTGGATAGCATTCCCAGCAAGAAAATCCCCGCCAGACTGCCGCCGAAAAAGTTCGAAATGCGCCCGGATGCCACCAAAATCCCGCCGAAAGATTCCCCGTAAAACGCGATGCTCGTTCCCAAAGCCCCAATGCCGGCGGTGACCATTCGAGCCAGGCGAACCGTGCCGCTTTTCCCGCTGAGGCGCTGGTAAAAGTCGGACAGCGTCACCGTGGTCAGTGAGTTCAGCACGCTGCTGACCGTGGACATAGCCGCTGCGAATATTCCCGCAATCACCAGCCCGCGGACGCCCACCGGCAGCTCCTCGATGATGAACTTCGGGAACACACGGTCCGGGTTCACCGCCAACCCGTTCTTTTCCGGATGCTGCAAGTAGAAGACGTACAGCGCGCTGCCTAACAGGAACAGCACCGTTCCGTAAATCGAAGTCACAATCAGCGTGCTGATGATCGCTCGCCGGCTGTTGCGGATCGAAGAAGTGGTGAGGAACCGTTGCAGTTCCGCCTGGTCGACTCCGTATTGCGCCAGCATGAAAAACGTGCCGCCCAGCAGACCGCCCCAAACCGTGAATTCCGTGTGAAGGCTGGTGGAGAAGTCCAGCACCTTCAGTTTGCCTTCGGCGTGCGCCACTTCGAAGACCCGCGCGAGTCCGCCATCCACACGGCTGAGAATCGTCCATACGGCCGCCGCCACGCCTGCCATTAACACCCCGAGTTGCAGCGAATCGGTCCAGATGACGGCTCGCATGCCGCCCAGCATCGTATAGAACGTGGTCACCGCCCCCGTCGCCAGGATCACCCAAGGGAGCGGCAAACCGGTCATTTGCGTCACCACGATGGCCGGTGCGTAGATTACAATCCCCAGATAGAAGCACTTCAATAGCATGAACAGCGTGCCGGCCAGCAAACGCGTCTTCAGGTCGAAGCGCTTCTCCAAATACTCGTAGGCTGTGTAAACCTCCAGGCGATAAAAGAATGGAATCAACAGCAGGCAAATAATCGCCATCACCGGGAGCACGCCAAGCCGCAACTGCAAATACGACAGGTCCGACTTAAACGCTTGCCCCGGCGCGCCGAGGTAGCCCACCGCGCTGGCCATCGTGGCGATGCCCGAGCAAGCCGCCGCCCACCAAGGGATATTGCGGCTGCCCAGAAAATACTCCCGCAGCGACTTCTGCTGCCGGCAAAATACCGTGCCGAGCAGCAGAATCGCCGCGAAGTATGCCCCTACAACGGCAATGTCGGCTAAACTCACGGGCGGCTCATCTCTGCTTCAGAACAGGTACTTTAATCCCAACTGGGCTTCACGCCCGCCGCCTCCCGACCGGATGGTCCCAAACGCGGGCGAGCCGACGCTGGCGTTCGGCAGCCCGAAGTTCGGATGATTAAAGGCGTTCGAGAACTCGGCGCGGAACTGGAGCCTGTGCCGCTCAGTAACCGAAAACATCTTCATGATGGATCCGGTGTAGCCCCGGACCCCGGGTCCGTCAATCACGTTGCGTCCCGATGTGCCGAAAGTAAACTGGGGCGGCGGACTAAAGGCGGCGGTGTTAAACCAGCGGTCGATGTGCCGCTCCGAAGGAGGCAGGTTACCGGGTCCGTTCAGGTTGGCCCGCACATTGCCCGTGCCTGCGTTCGGCAGATCGCCGGGCACGGTGGCCGTCAAGGGGAAACCCGTCTGAAAAGTCACGATGCCCGACTGTTGCCAGCCGCCCAAAACCAGCGAAACCGCCTTGCTCGAAAAGCGGAACGGCAGCTCGTACACGTACGACAGCGTGAAGCGGTGGCGCAGGTCGAAACCCGAACGGCCCTTCTCCAGGAACAGCCGGCTCGGATCTTGCGCGAACTGGCTTTCCTGGCCGCCTAACCCGCTCCAAGTGGAAGTATCGTCGAGCGACTTCGACCAGGTGTAGCCGGCCAGAAACAGCAGACCCTTGCTCATCTTCCGTTCGGCCGACACTTGCAGCGAATGGTATGTCGAATAGCTCGAGGACTCTTGCTGTGTGATGCCTCCTAATCCCGGAAAGCGCCGCCGCGCCTGGATGGCCCCGGGCCCCGGCGGCAGCGCGGCGTTGCCTTGGTGGCGCCTCTCCAAATGCGTGCCTTTGTTGCCGACATAGGACACCGTGACCGCCATATCCGGCGTAATCTGGCGGTCGATGCCGAAGTTCCATTGCTGCACGTAGCCGTTGGTGAAGCCGCGCGGATCGTGAGTGAAGAAGGAGGGAATGCGCGGCACGAAGTTATCCGCCGATACGCCGGGGAATTCTCCGAATCGCAGCTCCGGAGTGGTCGAGCCGCTCACGAACTCGGACCTCAGGTAGAACGGCGGCGGCGTCGAGGCGCTGTTCAGGAGCACGAAGCCCTGCGGTACGCCCCAAAAGATCCCGTACGCCGTGCGGATGACGGTGCGGTTGCCGCCAAATGGCCGCCACGCCAGCCCGACCCGCGGCGCGAAGGCGCGATTGGTCGGCCGCTTCATCGAGGTGATGTCCTCATAGCGGTGCGCGTAGGGCAGCCGGAACGGAATGGTGAGGCGTCTCGGATAGACAACCTCTCCCGTGTTGTAATCCAGGTACGCCCAGCGGTTCAGAGCTTCCGTCCAATTCCCGTCGCGCTCCCATCGCAAGCCCAGATTCGCCGTGAGTCTTGGCAGCAACTGGATGTCATTTTGCACATACAGGTTCACCCGGTTGTTGTTAATGCGCGTGGCGTCATAGCTCACCGGGATGAGAATCCGCTGCGAAAGCGGCAGGCCTAACAGCAGGTCGCCGAATCCGTTCGGATATACGCGCCCGCGCGCTCCGGTGAACGCTCCGCTGAAACTGTACTGCCCCATGGCCGATTGCGGCTGGAAATTGTTCGAGCGGTACAGCCGGATGTCGCCGCCGGCCTTGATCGTCTGCCGCCCGCGCACATAGGTCATCGCCTCTACGATCTGATAAAAAACCTCGCGCCGAAACAGCGGGATGGTGTCCGCCCCTCCTACGCCGGCAATATTGGTGACGCTGATCGTCGGGTGACGCACGATGCCGGGATTGGTCGCATAACTCGGCAACCCAAGCTGCGAAGCGTAGTTCGTCCCCAAGCCGTCCGGAAGCAGGCTGAAGTTGTAATCCGTAGCGCTAAGGCGGAGATCATTGAGCAATCGCGGCGTGAACGTCCGCGTCCATCCCACAACGCCGCTGCGATGCTTGTTCCGCGTAGTCTGGCCGTTCAGCGCGATGCTCTTGTTGACGTCATCCGTCTTGGTCCACGACACGCGCGCCATGAGCTGATCCTGGCGGGTTAAATAGTGATCGCCGCGGATGTGGAACTGGTGACGGTCGAGCGGGTTGTTCAGATTCTGCAAGTAGTTCCGCGCCGGATCGGAAGAATTGGGTAAGGGCCAGATGGGAACGATCTTCGCCGACACAGGATGAATCCGGTTTGCCGGAATGGCGTTCGCCGCAAACGGCAGCCGGTTGCCCGCCGCATCCAGCGCGAAGGGATCGAAAATCTGCGCCAGCCCGCTGAAATCGCCCCGCCGCATCCCTTCGGTGGGCACCAAGAAGCCCGCCGTGCTCACGCGCCGTTCGGTGAGCCCTTCATAGTTGCTGAAGAAGAAGGTCTTGTCGCGGATGATCCTGCCGCCGAGCGAAGCGCCGAAATTGTTGCGCCGCAGTGGGTTGCGCTGGGGCGCGAAGAATCCGCGCGCGTCGAACACGTCATTGCGGAGAAACTCGTACGCCGTGCCGTGAAATTCGTTGCTTCCGCTTTTGATCGCGATGTTCACGATGGCGCCCGCCGCACGGCCGAATTCGGCCGAGTAGTTCGATGTCTGCACCTTGAACTCCTGGATCGCGTCGATGGACGGCACGACTACCACCACGCCGACGAAATTCGCCGTGTTGTCCGAGCCGTCGAGCAGAAAGTTGTTGTTCTCGGCGCGCTGCCCGTTGGCGGTGAGCGCCGCCCCTTCCTGCCGGTCGCGCACGACGCTGTTGCCGGGGGCGCCCGGAGTGGTGCCAGGCGCCAGGCTGCCGAGCGAAATGAAGTTCCGCGCCGTCAGCGGCAACTGGACCATCACGCTGTTCTCGACCACTTTGCCGACCGACGATTGCTCGGTCTCCAACAGCGCGCGCCTGCCCTCGACGGTGACGCTTTCCGCCACGTCGCCGGGTTCGAGCGTCAAATCCACGCGCGCCGTCTGGTCGATGGCCAGCTCAACGCGCGGGACCGTAACCCGCTTGAAGCCCTGGATCGACGCGGCCACTTCGTAAGCGCCGATCGGCAAGTTCGGCGCAACGTAGTCGCCCGTCTCCCCACTGGTGAACACACGCACCTGATTGGTGGCCAGATGCTTGATTTCCACCTTCACGCCCGGCATTACGGCGCCCGTGGTGTCGCGGACTGTGCCGACGATGCGGGCGTTTGTAGTCTGCGCCGCGCCTTGCGCAGCCAAGATACCGAAAACCAGCATCCCTTGGAATAACGATTTTGTAAGGCTGGACATAGCGCCCTCCCTCATGGACTTAGTAGCCACTCGATGGAAAACCGGGCCAGCCGCAGCCGCTCGTACGGTCCGCGCTCGCCGGATTCATACAAACACAAAATATTCCCGTCCTTGGCCTCAGCCAAGTCCGAATACGCCGACGGTCCGCCGTGCAGGACCTTCGACGCCGCCCATGTGGCCCCTTCATCGCGGCTCAAACGCACCGTCAGGTTCACGCGCTTGTCCGCGCTGGCGGGGTTGGCGAAAAGCACGCCGTGGGCTGTACGCAGCACGCTTGCCTGGCAGACGGGGTCGGGCAGCGCCGCCTCTTCCCGGAATTCGCCGAAAGTCAGTCCGCCGTCGCGGCTGACGGCTGTGGCGCGCTGCTTGGCCCGGGTGCGCATGTTCATCACCACAGTGCCGTCGCGGCGCTCAAACAGCATGCATTCGTTGGAGTCCTTGGCTTCCGGTGGCGCCAGTCCCCCCGCCTTCCAGGTCTTGCCGCCATCGTCGCTGAAAACCACGCCTGACCGGTAATTGTGATGGATCTTCTCATTCAGCCAGATGGGGACCAGCAACCGGCCGCTTTTGAGCTGGATGCCGTGGCCCGGTCCGGCGCCCACGCGCGTCCAGGGGAAATCGAAACCCCGCAAAGCGTCCGTGATGTCGGCCGGCGAAGCGAACCCCTGGCCGTCGTCGGTCGACCGCGTATACAACAACCGCTGATTATTCCGCGTCAACAGCAGGTGGACCGTGCCGTCGCGGGCCGCCACCGGCGCCGGATTGCCAATCGTGATGGGCGCATCGCCACCCTCTTCGTGCACGATCGACATCGGGCCCCACGTCCTGCCATGGTCCGTGCTGCGCCGCATCACCAGGTCGATGTTCCCGTGGTCCTTAGGGCTGTCCTTACGCGCCTCGGCGAACGCCAACACCGTTCCTTTGGCGGTGACAACCAGCGCAGGGATGCGGAACGTGTGGTACCCATCCCCACCCGCCACAAATAAATCCAGCGCCGCAGCCGCCGGCAGGGCCAGAAAAAGCGTCAGCCAACAGGTCCGCTTCATTGACTCCTCTCTGTCACGCCAAAAACTCTCCGGCTCGCTTCATCCTCTCGTTCCCCCAAGCCGCGACACGCTGGACATCAAAAGATGTACTTCAGCGCCAGTTGGACCTGCCTGGGGCGGCTGGCGCTGCGAATGGTGGCAAATCCGCTGGCGCCGAAAGACTGATTAGGCATCCCAAAGTTGGGATGGTTGGTGGCGTTGAACATTTCGCCGCGGAACTGGATTTTCTTCCGTTCCGCGATCCGGAAATATTTCATGATGGCGGCGTTCAGCGACCGCGAACCAGGTCCGTCCAGGATGTTGCGCCCGGAGGTGCCGAAGGTGTACGGCGGTGGAGCGGCAAATGCCGCTCTGTCAAACCAGCGGTCCACGGTTCGCTCGCCGGCGGGCAGATTGCCGTCTGCAACCCGATCCGGACGGGCGGTCAGAGTTCCGGCGTTGGTGGTGTCGCCCGTAGTGACCGTGAAGGGAAAACCGGTGCGGAACGTCCAGGATCCGGAAAGCTGCCAGCCTCCCAGCGCACCGTCCAACCACGGATTCTTGGGCCTCAAAGGAATCTGATAAATATACGACCCTGTCCAGCGCTGCCTTAAATCGAATCCCGACCGGCCTTTTTCCAAGAATAACCGGGTGGGATCCTGCGCATACTGGCTCTCTTGCCC
>Ga0272446_1007107_pt1 | contig 11309 bp, 7 predicted proteins | sample YNPCB0061_FD_194587 | JGI IMG/M metagenome (GOLD analysis project Ga0272446, IMG submission 194587) | Hot spring microbial mat communities from Yellowstone National Park, WY, United States - YNP-CB-006-1 | ecosystem: Environmental > Aquatic > Thermal springs > Hot (42-90C) > Sediment | place...
AGGAGACTGCGAGCAGCGTCGCCCCGGCGCGCGCCTTCAGCTTCGCGCCCAGGCGCTCCACCTCGGCGACAGCGAGCGGCGACGCGACGATCACCTCGAGCGCCCGGTGCACCTGGCCGGCGAGCGAGGCCAGCGTGCCCTCGAGCGGCGCCGCTTCCCGCCCCGCAGACACGACGACGGAGACGAGCCCTGTCACGCGGTCCGGCGCGCTGGCCACGACGCCCCGGCGCGCACCCAGGAGGAACCGGTCCGCGGCGGCGTCGGGGTTCAGCTGCTCGAACAGCTGCCGGAGCGCGGCGTCGGCATCGGCGGCGAGCCCGCTGGGCGCGTGGGGCGCTACCACGAGGTCCCGCGACGTCACCACATACCCGGCGGAGGCAAGCGCGGCCCGCACCTCGCGCTCGGACAGCGCCCGCACCGACGTGGTCCCCTGCAGCGCGCGGGACAGCAGCGACGCCGACGCGGCGTTGGCGAACGAGAAGAGCAGCTCCGCCGACGGCGCGGCCTCCGCGACGCCCCCGATCGCGCCGAGGCCCTCGGCCACCAGCCCATCGAAGGCGACGACGACCTCAGGCCGGAACGCCTTCAGCACGTCGAGCGAGTCGGGATCCACCAGCACCGTGCAGCCGTTCGCCTCGAGGCCCTTCGCCAGCGCGTCGTCGGACGAGAGCAGCGCCACGCGGCGCTTCGTGCCGGCGCGGCGAACGACGACGGTGCGGAGATCGGCGGCGGTCTGCATGGGCTCCTCCTGGCCCTCACGCGCCCGAGGCGCGGGCCGCGGTGGCGGCGGGCTCCACGGTCCACCCGTGCGCCGGGGCGACGACGCCGGCGAGCGCCCCACCCGTCACCTTCACGGCGAGCCGGTGCGGCGGGGCCGGCGGCTCTCCCGCGCGCGAGACGGTCGCGAGCAGCTCGTAGGTCCCGTCGACGAGGCCCAGGCGGGCGAGCCGCAGCCGCACGGTGCCGCGCCCGTCCAGCTCGCCGGCGTCGTGCCCGAGGCTGAAGACGAGGCGCCCGTCGGCGCTGGTGAGATCCACGCCGAAGCGCACCGCGGCGCGCGGCGTCACTTCGTAGTCGATCAGCACGTCGAGGCCGCCGTCGGTGAGAAACGCCTCGGGGCTCGCGCCGCTGGCGTCCTGCGCGCGCAAGCCGGTGACGTTCGCGGTGCCGCTCGCCGCGGGCGCGCTGGACGTCTGCGGCAGCGCGAGGCCCGGCGCGGACAGCGCGGAGTGCCCGGTCTTCTGGGCCTCCGCCTCCGCAGCGGCGATGGCGCGGCGGTACTCCGCCACCACCTGCCGGGGATCTCCGAACATGCGCACCGTGCCGCCGTCGATCCACGCCGCGAGGTCGCACCAGCTCTCCACGGTGGCCAGCGAGTGCGTGACGAGGAGGATCGTCTTCCCGCCGTGGCGGAACTCGCTCATCTTCGCGTGCGACTTGCGCGCGAAGTGCTCGTCGCCCACCGAGAGGATCTCATCGATGATCAGGATCTCTGGATCGACGTGCGTGGCGACCGCGAAGGCGAGTCGCATGAACATGCCCGACGAGTAGGTGCGCACCGGCTCGTCGATGAAGTCGCCCAGCTCGGCGTACTCGATGATCTGCTCGACGCGCGCCTTCACCTCCGCGCGGCTCATGCCGAGAATGATGCCGTTGATGAGGATGTTCTCGCGCCCGGTGAAGTCGGGGTGGAAGCCGGCGCCCAGCTCGAGCAGCGCCGAGATGCGCCCGTGCACCTCGATGGAGCCGCGCGTCGGCGAGTAGATGCCCGTCACCAGCTTGAGCAGCGTGCTCTTGCCCGAGCCGTTCCGCCCGACGAGGCCCACCGTCTTTCCGCGGGGGATGCGCAGGTTGACGCCCTTGAGCGCCTGGATCAGCTGCGCGGGCTCGTCTTCCCTCTTCTTCTGGAAGGTGAGCAGCCGCACCAGCTCGGTCTTCAGCGTGGTGCTGTCCTTCCGCCGTGACGTCTTCTTGAAGGACTTCTCGACGTCGCGAAGCACGATGGCGTCGGTGGGCGCGCTCATCACACCAGCTCCGCGAACTCTTCCCGGCGCCGCTCGAAGACGGCGCTGGAGATCCACATCAACACCAGCGACACGCCCGCCACCACCAGCAGCGGCTGCCACTGCGGCGCGGCGTGCTTGTAGAAGATGTCGCGCCAGGCGCTCATCACCGCCGCCATCGGGTTGGCGTAGAGAATGACGTCCTGCATCTGCTGCGCGGAGAGGTGGAGCCCGAAGCGGTGCACGTCGGACACGTTCTCCACGTTCCACAGCACCGGCGTGAGGAAGAACGCCATCTGCACCAGGTTCGCGACGATGTGCTGCAGGTCGCGGAACGCCACGTTGAGCGACGACAACAAGTACGTCACCGCCAGCGTGAAGAAGGTCTGCACCAGCAGCACCGGCACGAGGAAGACGAGGTGCCAGCTGGGCCAGTCGCGGTACAGCGCGCCCAGGAGGAAGAGGAGCGGCAGCGACAGGAGGAAGTTGACCAGGTTGGTGGCCACCACCGTCGCCGGCAGCACCTGCGCGGGGAAACGCACCTTGGTGAGCAGGTCCTTGCGATCGCTCACCGACGTCGTGCCGCCCAGGATGGAGCTGGCGAAGAACACCCAGGGGATGAGCCCGCAGAAAAGGAAGTACGGGTAGCGCTCGACGCTGGTGGAGAGGATGACGCCGAACACCAGCACGTAGACGAGCATGTTCAGCGTGGGGTTGAGGAACGTCCAGAAGAAGCCCAGCACGCTGGCGCGGTAGCGGGCCTTCAGCTCGCGCGCGGTGAGCGCGAAGAGCAGCGCGCGGTACTGGTAGAGCTCCTTGAGGTTGCGGATCATGCGGCTGCCAGCGCCTTCTTCAGCGAGTCGACGACGCGCGCCTGCTGCTCGGCGGTCAGCTCCGGGTACAGCGGCAGCGACAGCATCTGCCGGCTCAGCGCCTCCGCCACCGGGAAGTCGCCGGCCCGGTGGCCCAGGTGCTTGAAGGCGCCCTGCAGGTGAATGGGCGACGGGTAGTGCAGCGCCGCGCCCACGCCGTCGGCCTGCAGGCGCTGGAGCACGCCGTCGCGCTTCGCCTCGGGCAGCCGCACCACGTACAGGTGGAACGCGTGCACGTTGCCGTCCAGCGTGCGCGGCCGCGTCACCTCGGGCAGGCCCGCGAGCAACTCGTCGTAGCGGCGCGCGGCGGCCCGGCGTTGTTCGTTCCACCGGGCGAGGTGCTTCAGCTTCACGCGCAGCACCGCGGCCTGCACGGGATCCAACCGCGAGTTGAAGCCCGTCTCGGGGTGCGAGTACTTCACCTCGCTGCCGTAGTTGCGGAGCGCGCGGACCTGCCTCGCGAGCGCGTCGTCCTGCGTCAGCACCGCGCCCGCGTCGCCGTACGCGCCCAGGTTCTTCCCCGGGTAGAAGCTGGTGCCCGCGCCCAGCCCGAAGGCGCCCGCGCCGGTGCCGTGACGAGACGCGCCCTGCGACTGCGCGGCGTCCTCCAGCACGAGGAGGCCGTGCCGCCCCGCGAAGGCGCCCACCGCCTCCATCGGCGCGCACTGCCCGAAGAGGTGCACCGGCATCACCGCGCGCACGTCGGGCCCGCGCCGCGCCTCGCAGTCCTCCACGTCGAGGAGCGAGTCCCACGTGCAGTCCACCAGCCGCACCTTCGCGCCCGCGCGCTCCACGGCCAGCGCCGAGGCGATGAAGCTGTTGGCGGGCACCAGCACCTCGTCGTGCCGCCCGAGCTTCGCCGCGCGCACCAGCAGCTCGAGGGCGTCGGTGCCGTTGGCCACGCCCACGCAGTGCTTCACGCCCGCGAAGGCCGCGTACTCGCGCTCGAAGGCCTCCACCTCGGGGCCGCCGATGTACGTGCCCGACGCCAGCACGCGCTCCACCGCCGCGCGCACCTCGGCCTCGATGGCCAGGTAGTTCGTCTTCAGATCCACGAGGGGAATCGCGCCGCTCATACCGGCTCCTCCGCGCCGCCGCGGGCCATCGAGCGGCTCATCGCCTCCAGCACGCGCACCACGCGGGCCGCGCGCACGCCGTCGCTCGCGGGCCGCCGCCCCGCCGCGACGCACTCGAGGAAGTGGGCCACCTCGCGCGACAGGGGCTCGCCGGAGTCCACGGGCACAGCGTGCGCCGGCCCTTCGCGCACCACGTCCCCGTCGACGCCGCAGTCGTAGCGCGTCACCCGCGAGGCGCCCGCGTCTTCCTCGAAGCGCAGCAGCGCGCGCGCGCCCACCACCGTGGCCCGGCGCGTCTTCGTCGGCTCGAGCCAGCCGACGTGCAGCTGGGCCACGACGCCCGAGGCGTACCGCAGCGTGGCCGTCACGGCGTCCGCGCGGCCCGGCGTGAGGAGGCAGGCGCCGGACGCGTTCACCGTGGCCGGCAGCTCGCCCAGCCACTCGTCGGCGATGGAGAGGTCGTGCGCGGCGAGATCCCACGCGGCGTCGACGTCGGCGCGCACGGGCCCCAGGTTGGTGCGCTCGAAGCGCAGGCCCTTCACCGCGCCCAGCGCCCCGTCGGAGAGCTGCGCCTTCACCGCCTGCACCGCGGGGTGGAAGAGGTACACGTGGCCCACCATCAGGGTGAGGCGCCGCGCCTGGGCCAGCTCCGAAAGCGCGACGGCGTCGTCGAGGCGCGTGGCGACGGGCTTCTCGACCAGCACGTGCTTGCCGGCCTCGAGCGCGCGGCGGGCCAGCGCGGCGTGCGTCGCCGTCGGCGTGGCGAGGACGACCGCGTCCACGTCGGGGGCCGTGAGCGCCGCGTCGGCGTCGGTGCTGCGGCGGGCGGCGCGGCAGGCGGCGGCGACGGCCCCGAGGCGCGCCTCGCGCGGCTCCACCAGCCACGTCACGCGGGCCCCCGGCTGCGCCTGGAGCGCGCGCAGGAGGTTCGGGCCCCAACGACCGGCTCCGAGGAGAGCGACGCGCACCATGCGGGGGTGCCTTTAGCGGAGGAGCCAGAGGCCGACAATGCCGCCGGAGCGCGTATCATGGCCCCGAGGAGGCCCGCTTCGCGCAGCGCGGCTGATTCCGAGGCGTTTGGAGGCCGCGTGCTAGGCTGGGCCCCTCGCGTGAGAGCGGTGTTCCTCCTTGTGCTGGTCGGCAGCGTGACTGCGTGGGCGCAGGCCGCGTCGGCGTCGCCTGCGCCGGCCCCGTCGGCCCGGCTCTTCGTCACCGGTGGAGCCGCGCTTCGACAGCTGTCCCAGCCGTACGAAGGCGCCGGCGTGACCATCGCCGGCTTCGCGCCCACCGCGCTGCACGCCTCGGGCGCGTACTTCTTCACGCGGTGGTTCGGCCTCGACGTCGAGGCGCGCGGCGAAGTCTTCCACGCCGGCAACACGGCGGATCCAGCTCAGCCGAAGGTGCCGCTCGGCGGCTTCTCGGCCTCCGCGCTGCCGACGTTCCGCTGGTCGCCGCTGGCGTGGCTCGACGCCGAGGCGCAGCTGGGCTGGGGCGTCGCGGGCCGGCCGATGATCTCCCTGGCCGGCACGGCCCCGGAGGGACGCCTCGTCGTGGGCACCGGGCCGACGGCGGGCTTCGCGCTGTCCTTCGAGCCGCGGGACTGGCTGGGCGCCCAGCTGTTCGCCCGCGCGGTGGTGCCCCTCACCCAGTCCGTCAGCTTCGGCGGTGACTTCGGCCTGCAGCTGCGCCTGGGTGCGCTCACCGTCGGCGACACGCGCTGGGGCGTCGGCGTCACCTGGGAGACCGCGCTGCTCCACGCGGGCAGCGGCGACAACACCCTGTGGCACGTCGAGCACCGCTTCGGCCTGGGCGTCGCGATGCTGCACCGCGAGCCGCCGCCGCCCACGCCCGTCCTCGAAGCGCCCGCGGCGACGACGGCCACGCTGACAGGCCGGGTCCAGGTGGCGGGCACGCTGGCGCCCATTCCCGGCGCCGTCGTCGAGGCGAGGGGCCGCGCCGCCACCACCGACGCCGACGGCCGATTCTCCCTGGAGGCTCTCCCGCCGGGCGCGGCCACCGCCACCGTCACCGCCCGTGGCTTCAAGGTGGTGTCCCGCGAGGTGTCGCTGGCCGTCGGCGCGCCCGCCACCGCCGACTTCTCTCTCGACGCGCCCACCGGCCCCGGCCGCATCGTGGGCACGGTGAAGGGCCCCGACGGCAAGCCGCTGGCGGGCGTGCTGGTGCGCGTCGACGGCGGCGCCGAGGTGAAGTCGGACGCCGACGGCGACTTCCTCCTGCCGAAGGCCGGCCCGGGCCCGGTGACGGTGACGGCGGCGCTCAACGGCTACGAGAAGGGCGACGAGGTGGTGCAGGTGCCGCCCGAGGCGCAGGCCCGGGTGGACTTCACGCTGAAGCCCACCGGCGTGCGCGCGAAGGCCACGTTGAAGGGCGTCGTGTCCGGCAGCGACAGCGCCGTGCCGAAGGCCACGCTGCGCGTGGTGGAACTCAAGCTGACGCTCAAGGCGAGGGCCGACGGCCGCTACGAGGTGGAGGTGCCCGGCGGCCGGTACACCCTCACCATCCAGGCGCCCGGCTACGTGACGCAGTCCAAGACGCTCGAGGTGGCCGACGGCGACCAGGCCATCTTCCACGTCGAGCTGGAGAAGGTGCGGTGAGGGCGGCGCGCGTCGTCCTCGCGGCGGTGGGCGCGCTCGTCCTGCTCGCGTGCCCCGAGGAGGCCCCGCAGCCCCCGCCTCCCCCGCCGCCCCGCCCGGTGGCCCGGGTGATGGAGCTGTCGGGCACCGTGGCCCTCGAGCGCGACGGCGGCGTCCGGCCGGCGCAGCAGGAAGGGCTGTTCCCCGGCGACGTGGTGGCCACCGGGGCGCAGAGCCGGGCGCTGCTGGCCGACGAGCGCGGCCGCGCGCTGGAGCTGGGCGAGGACACGCGCTTCCGACTGGGCACGTCGCTGACGGCGCTGGAGGTCGAGGCGGGAGAGATCGCCTTCTTGGGCGACGAAGACGGCGGCACGGCCTGGGGCGGCGCGTCCATCTCCACGCCGCACGGCAAGGCGGTGCTGCGCGACGGCACGGCGGCGCGCGTGCGCGTCACCGAACAGGGCCTCACCGCTGACGTGTCCATCGGTGAGATCGAGCTGGACGAGGTGGACGGCGGCACGAAGAGCGCGAAGGCGGGCCAGAAGCTGTCGGTGGGCGTGGGGGCGATCGAGCTCGACGAGCCGCCTCCGCCGCCGGCGCCGAAGACGATGACGCTCAAGGTGGAGGCCGGCAAGCCGCAGGTGAAGGCGAAGGGCGCCTCGCGCTTCGCGCCCACCACGAAGGACGAGGCGCTGGAGGCCGGCGCGGCCTTCAAGGTGCCGCCGGGCGCGCGGGCCCGCTTGGAGGGCGACGGCCTGGTGTGGCTGGTCCAGCCGGGCGGCGCGGGCGTGGTGAAGTCCGTCGAAGTTCTGGGCGGCGTCAGCGCCGTGGCCCTCGCCCAGGCGCAGGGGCCCGCGACGCTGCGGCTGGACGGCTCGCAGAAGGCGCAGCTGACGGTGGACGACGTGGCGCTGTCCGGCGGCACGCCCACCACGGCCCAGGTGACGCCGCAGGGCAAGCAGCGCCGCGTCGAGGTGCGCGCCGGCGCGCTGGACGTCACCTACCGCGGCGTCACCCGCACGGTGAAGGCGGGCGAGGCGCTGGTGGTGGGCGGCGGCCCGCTGGAGGAGCCGCAGGCGCTCAAGGCCGGCCTCTCGCTGCCCATCGGCAAGCGCGTGCGCGTCTACGCCGAGAAGCCGGGGCTGGTGGCGCTGGGCCTGCCCGACGAAGGCGCCGCCCGCGTGCAGGTGGCGACGGACGCCGAGTTCCACGCGCTGCTGGTGGACGGCGCGGCCGACAAGCCGGTGGTGCTGCCCGCGCCCGCGAAGGGCGAGCTGTTCTGGCGCACGGTGGACGCGGCGGGGCAGCCGCAGGCCCAGGGCCGCGCGCGCTTCGGGCCCGACACGGCGTCGCTGCGCGAAGCCTCGGCCAAGACGGACACGGTGGCCGAGACGGGCCTCAAGGCCACCATCCTCTTCCAGCGCGCGGTGCCCACGCTGACGTTCACCTTCGCGGCCGCGCCCGGCGCCTCCGCGTACCGCCTGAGGGTGTACCGCGCGGGCGAGCTGAAGACGCCGCTGTTCGAGAAGAAGGTGAACGAGCCGCGCGCCACCGTGGAGTCGGGCCAGCTGGGCGAAGGCAGCTACCTGTGGAGCGCCAGCCCGCTGGATGGCGCGGGCAACGAGTCCGGCGGCGGCCGCATGAACAAGCTGGACATCCAGTACGACAACTCGCTCACCACGCTGACCATCGCCAGCCCGAAGAATGGCGACAAGGCGGGCCCCGACGTCGTGGCCGCGGGCGTCGCGCCGCTGGAGTCGGCGCTCTTCATCAACGGCAAGGCCGCGCCGCTGGACGCGCAGGGCCGCTTCTCGGTGAAGGTGGGCGCCACCGACACGGTGGTGTTCCGCCTGAAGTCGGAGGGCGGCGAGAGCTTCTGGGTGCGGCGGCTGCGTCGGTAGTAGGCTGTCGGGCGTCCCGAAGGACGGCATGACGCACGGCGACGCCTCCACCCGCACCACGCTGGCCGAGCACCTGCGCACGGGTCCGTTGTCTTCGCAGCAGGCGGCGCAGCTGGTGTGGGCGCTGTGCGGGTGCATCGAGGCCGAGCACGGCGGCCGCCCGGTGGGCGAGGTGGTGCCCGAGCGCGTGCTGCTGCACGACGAGCTCACGACGCTGGCCCCGAAGCTGGGCCCCACCGCGAAGGCCACCGCCGCCTTCGCCGCGCCCGAGCGGCGCACCGGCGGGCCCACGCCGCAGTCCGACGTGTACTCGCTGGGCGCCCTCCTCTACGCCGCCGTCACCGGCCACCCGCCCGACGGGCGGCCGCTGCCCGACAGCGCGAAGACGCTGGCGCCGGTGGTGGAGCGCTGCCTGTCGCCGGATCCCGCGCGCCGCTTCGCCAACGTCAGCGAGCTCAAGCGCGCCCTGTCGAAGATGGACAGCACCCACGTGTCGGGCGAGCACAAGGCGGCGCCGCTCCCGCTGTTGCAGGTGAAGAACCTGGGCCCGTGGAAGCTCGAGAAGCTGCTCGGCGAAGGCTCGATGGGGCAGGTCTTCAAGGGCCGCCACGAGAAGCTGGGACGCGTCTCGGCGATCAAGGTGCTGCGCCCCGAACAGTACAAGAACAAGGAGCTCATCCAGCGCTTCTTCCAGGAGGCGCGCACCGTCAACCAGATCAACCACGAGCACATCGTGGAGATCTCCGACTTCGTCGAGGAGCCGGGCGAGGACGGGCCGTCGGCCGTCTACTGCGTGATGGAGCTGCTCGACGGGCGCAGCGTCGACGAGGAGCTGGCCAACGGGCCCATCTCGCTCTCTCGCACGCTGCACATCGTCGAGCAGGTGGCCGACGCGCTGGCCGCGGCGCACCGCGTGGGCGTGGTGCACCGCGACGTGAAGCCCGAGAACGTCATGCTGATCCACCGGGCGGGCCAGCACGACTACGTAAAGGTGCTGGACTTCGGCGTGGCCAAGCTGACCGCGCCCGACGGCAAGTCGATGGTGGCCACCATGGACGGGGCGATCATCGGCACGCCCATCTGCATGTCGCCCGAGCAGGCCCAGGGAGAGAGCGTCGACGCGCGCAGCGACATCTGGGCCGTCGGCGTCATCCTCTACCGGCTGTTGTCGGGCACCCTGCCCTTCGACGCGCCGAACTTCACGTCCATCGCGGTGAAGATCATCACCGCGCCCATGCCGCCCCTGCCCGCGCGCACGCCCACCGGCGAGGTCATCGCGCCGTCGCTGGCCGCGCTGGTGGCGAAGTGCCTCGCGAAGGACCGCGAGAAGCGCCCGGCGACGATGGAGGAGGTGCGCGACGTGCTGCGCGCGCTGCGCGCCGGCCCCACCACGACCGAGATCGAGGTCGTGCGTGCTCGCAAGAGCCGCGGGCCGCTGATCGCCCTCGGCGTCGGCGTGGCGCTCGCCGCGGCCGCCGGCGCGTGGTTCGTCCTCCAGCCCGAGCCCCAGCCGCCGCCGCCGGTGGCGCGCGTCGATCCGCCGGTGCAGCCGCCGCCCGTCGAGCCCCCGCCGGTGCAGCCGCCCCCCGTCGAGCCCCCGCCGGTGCAGCCGCCCCCCGTCGAGCCGTCGCCGGTGGAGCCCCCGCCCGTCGAGCCCCCGCCCGTCGAGCCGCCACCGGTGAGGCCGGTGAAGCCCGTGCAGCTCACCGCCGCGCTGGTCGCGCAGGGCGTGAACAAGGTGCGGCCGAAGGTGACGGGGTGCCTCCTGCGCAACGCCGCTGCGCTGCCCTCGAAGGAAGGCGCGGTGCAGGTGGCCTTCACCATCGAGCCGTCGGGCGACGTGACGGGGGCGCGCGTGGCGACGGAAGGCCTCGCCGGGACGCCCCTGGAGGCGTGCGTGGTGAAGGAGCTGGCGAGGGCGCACTTCCCGCGGCACGTGGGCCCCGCGCGCTCGGTGAAGGTGCCCTTCAACTACAAGCTGTCGGAGTAGCCGCCCCCTGCCCGCCGACGCAGCCGGCGCGCGAGGAGCGCCAGCAGCGCGAGCGCCGTGGGGCCAATGGGCAACGCGGAGCAGTTGCAGCCCGCGGTGTCGAACACCATCGGGCCGTCGGAGGTGGCGCCGCCGTCCGCCGTGCCCGCGTCGCGTCCGACGGCGCCCCCGTCGGGCTCCATCACTTGCGGCAGGCCCACCGAGAAGTCGGTGAAGGTCTCGTTCTCGCCTCCGTACGCGCGCCAGTGCCCGGCGAGCCCTCCGGAGATCACCCGCGCGCGCCAGTGGAAGCGGCCTTCCAATCCGCCGTCCAGCGCGACGCTCGCGACGCCGCCGAGCGCCGGCGCCGAGAGCTCCGTCGACATGCCGTCGAAGGGGATGTGCACGGGCTTCACCTCCACCTCGAGTCGCAGCGGGGCGAGGCCGGCTACCTCGTCGGCGACTTCGCCCTGCAGGACGACTGCCTCGCCCGGTCCGGCGCGGTAGCCGCGGCCACGCAGGGCTCCGGAGAACGACTGCGCCAGCTTGATGGGACGCCCGATGCGGAGATCGCCGCCGGCGTAGCTCTGCAGGCCGTCCTGCGAGCCCACGATGAAGTCGTTGAAGCCGTCGCCGTCGACGTCGAAGCCGCCGGCCAGCGCCGAGCCGAAGCGCATCGGCGTCGAGGCGTTGCCGCGCGCCCACGGGTGCAGGCGCGGCATGGCCCCCCGCTGGCCGGCGTAGAGGACCGCCAGCCCGTTGCCGAGATCGCCGCAGGACAGCACGAAGTCTCCCAGCCCGTCGCCGTCGACGTCGCCGACGCCCGCCACGTCGACCGACACCGGCACCTGCGCCGCCACCTGCGGCAGCTCCACGACGCGCGGAGCGCCCGGC
>Ga0272446_1007108_pt1 | contig 11308 bp, 6 predicted proteins | sample YNPCB0061_FD_194587 | JGI IMG/M metagenome (GOLD analysis project Ga0272446, IMG submission 194587) | Hot spring microbial mat communities from Yellowstone National Park, WY, United States - YNP-CB-006-1 | ecosystem: Environmental > Aquatic > Thermal springs > Hot (42-90C) > Sediment | place...
CTAGATCGCATTTCCGGCGATCTAGATTGCCAAAATGGGCAACTGCTACCCCTTATACTCCCGCACCATGCGTTGGAGTTCGTACAGCTTCGTCATGGCCTCCAACGGACTCATTTCTTCAACCCGCATCGCCCGCAATAATTCTACTGCCGGGTGGGGCGCGACTGGTTCCGCAAACATCGGGAGCTGATCCTGCGACACGCGCCGCCCCCGCCGCGCCCCTGCCGTAGGCTGCGGAATATCCTTGAAACTGAAATCTGCCCCCTGTGCCTCCAGATCGCTTAGAATTTCCCGCGCCCGATTGACCACCGTCTTAGGCATTCCGGCCAATTGCGCCACATGAATCCCGTAGCTGCGATCCGCGCCGCCGGGAACCAGCTTGTGCAAGAACACCACGCGCTCGCCATCTTCTAAGACCGAGACGTTGTAATTGCGGATGCGCGGCAAAATCTTATCCAGCTCGGTGAGTTCGTGGTAGTGCGTGGCAAACAACGTCTTGCAGTTCAAGCGCGGGTGATTGTGAATGTACTCAATGACGGCGCGGGCGATGGCTAGCCCGTCGTAGGTGCTCGTCCCCCGCCCGATCTCGTCGAGAATGAGCAGAGATCGGTTAGTGGCGCACGCCAAAAGTGCCGCCGTCTCGGTCATTTCGACCATGAAGGTAGACTGCCCAGCGTGAATCTCATCTTGCGCGCCGATGCGGGTAAAGATGCGGTCTACAAGGCCGATGATGGCACTCTCGGCGGGCACAAAACTGCCGATCTGGGCCATGAGCGTGATGATGGCGACCTGCCGAATGGCCGTCGATTTGCCGGACATGTTCGGCCCGGTGATGATATGGATGCGTTCTTCTGCATCGAAGTGATGATCGTTAGGGACGTAACGCTCCCCATTGAGCAGTTGCTCCACCACTGGATGACGCCCGCCGCGAATATCCAGCCCGTCTTCATCAGTGAGGATGGGGCGGCAGTAGTTATTGCGGGCAGCCGTCTCCGCAAGGGCCGCAAACACGTCGATGTGGGCGACGGCACGGGCCGTCCGCAACAGGCGATCCGCGCTTTGGGCAATCGTGCCGCAAATTTCGGCAAAGATGCGGGCTTCTAGGCTAAGGGTCTGTTCTTCCGCGTTCAGGACGATGGTTTCATAGTGCTTGAGTTCGGGCGTGATGTACCGCCGGGCATTGACCAGCGTCGCCCGTTCCATGTAATCCGCCGGGACTTTGGCGGTGTTGGCCATGCTCACTTCGATGTAGTAGCCCGTCACCTTGTTGTAGGCCACTTTCAGCGTTTTGATGCCCGTCCGTTCGCGTTCGACGCCCTCCAAATTGGCGATCCACGCTTTGGCGTCGGCAACACTCGCGGCGATGTCGTCTAATTCGGCGCTGTAACCGGGCCGGATCACGCCGGTTTTGTCGGTCATGTTCGCGGGGGCGTCGTCGGCAATGGCTGCCGCGATCAGATCGATGACTTCGCGGCAGGGGTCAAGCCGTTCGCGCAGGCTGTTCAAGGCGTCTGCGCCCTGTAAGGTGGCCCGTAGGTTGGGCACGCTCTCTAAGCTGGTACGCAGCGCCAGCAGATCGCGGGGGGTTGCTACGCCACCAATGACGCGGTTCGATAGCCGCTCAAGGTCGCTGATCGGGCGTAGGGCGGCCACGACTTCGGCCCGGCGTACCCCATCGGCATGGAGGGCGCTGACGGCCTCTAAGCGGGCGTTGAGTTTGTTCAGGTCAAGCAACGGTTGGCCGATCCACGTGCGGAGTAGGCGGCTGCCCATCGGCGTGATGGTGCGATCCAGCACGCCGAGCAACGATCCTTGCACCCGCCCGCCGCGAATGGTCTCGGTCAGTTCCAGATTGCGGCGGGTATTGGCGTCTAGCACCATGAATCCGGAGGTGGAGTAGGCCCGCAACGTGCCGATCTGGGGCAGGCTGTTGCGTTGCGTCTCCCGCAGATAGAACAGGATGGCAGCGGCAGCGCGAGCAGCGAGGGGTTTATCGCCCAAGCCGAAGCCGTCCAGCGTGGTGACGTTGAAATGCTCAAAGAGGATGGTGCGGGCGGCACGGAGGTCGAAGCGGTGACTGGGGAGGGGGGTCAAGTTGGCCCCGTTGGGGAGCGTTACGCCGCGTTCGGCCCATTCCTTCGGCAGCAAGACTTCACGCGGGCGCAGGCGGGCCAGTTCCTCCAGCACGGCGACGGGCGCTTCTAGGCCGTTGGGCGACGAGGCGATTTGGGTCGCGGCAAACTCCCCCGTTGTGATGTCCACGTAGGCAAGCCCGGCCTGATCCCACCCACCATCTGGCTTGGAATCGGCGGGCAAGAGGGCCAGCAGGTAGTTATTTTGGCGCTGATCCAACATTCCCGGCTCAATAATGGTTCCGGGCGTGATCACGCGGGTGACTTCACGGCGCACCAACTTTTTGCCCGGCGGCTCCATTTGGTCGGCAATGACGACGTGATAGCCCTTCTCGACGAGGCGGGCCACGTAGCTATCGACGGCGCGGTAAGGCACGCCCGCCATCGGGATGCGCGTCCCGCTGCCGCGTGTGCCAATAGGCCGCCCGGTCAACACGAGGTCAAGTTCGCGGGCGATAATCTCCGCGTCGCTATCGAAGGCTTCGTAGAAATCCCCTAGCCGGAATAGCAAGATTTTATCCGGATATTGGGCCTTGATTTCGAGGAATTGTTGCCGCATTGGGGTGAGGTCGTCAGACATTGGCGGTAATCATGCTCCCATAAGAACCACACCTCTGAATAGGCGCGGTAAAGCCGCTATTTCGCATAACCGTGTGGTGTGTTATTTTACCCAACATATGGCAAGCAGTGTACAACTGTTCGGAGCGGGGGAGAATTTTACGATGCCTAACGAAGTTTACATCGGCCTTGATTTGGGCGGGACGCGCATCCGGGCCGGGCGCTATACAAGCAAACTGATCGGAGAGCAACGGGTTGAAACGTTGACCCTTGACGAGGAAGGGCCGGACGCCGTGATAGGCCGCATGGTGGGGTTAGCCAAGCAAGTATGGCCCACCAACGGCGATGTAGTCGTGGGGGTGGGTGTTTCTGCGCCCGGCCCCGTCGATATTCAAAGCGGGGTCATCACCGCGCCGCCGAACCTGTATGGCTGGCACAATGTCCCCCTGAAGGCGCGGCTCGAATCGGCCTTGAATGTGCCCGTTTATTTGGGGAATGACGCGAATCTCGCCGCCCTTGCCGAATACGAGATGGGTGCAGGGCGTGGCTACCGCCACCTGATCTACATCACGGTGAGCACGGGCGTCGGGGCGGGGATCATCAGCGATGAGCACCTCATTGTTGGGGCGCGGGGGTTCGGGGCGGAGTGCGGTCACCTGATCCTCGTGCTGAACGAAGGTGGCACAGACCGAGTCAGTTCGCTGGAAAAAGAGGCGGCGGGGCCTGCGTTGGCGCGGCAAGCCGTCGCTGCGATGCAGGCGGGCGAAATGTCCAGCATCCTGCAATTGGCCGGGTCGTATGAGGCCGTCGAGGGCAAACACGTGGTGATGGCGGCCCAAGCCGGTGATGCACTCGGCTTGCGGATCGTCCGGCGGACGGGCTGGATTTTAGGACTGGGCATTATCAACCTGCTGCATACCTTCAATCCCGAAATCGTGGTGATCGGCGGCGGCGTGGCGCAAGGCGCGGGCGAACTCCTCTTCGACCCGATGTGGGAGACGATCCGGCGGCCTAACTACGCCGTGCTCGATTCCAGCTACTGGGAGGATTTGAAGATCGTCGGGCCGGCGCTGGGGGAAGACGTGAGCCTGATCGGGGCGGCGGCGTTGGCCTTACGGAAGGGGCGGTAGGCAGCCCCTACCCGGCGGGGGTCGGTTCGAGGGGCATCTCGGATGCGCCGAAATCGACAAAGGTCGTGGTCGCTGGGCGCACCGTGACCGACCTGCGCTGCACGATCCCGTTGACGCTGACCACAATCGTGTACTCGCCGGGCGGGACATCGCCGAACACAAAATTCTCGTTCCAGACCTCATCGGGGTTGACGTTCCAATTGCTGAGGCCGGGCACTCGGGGGTTAACGTAAGTGGTGGTGGTATCGACGGTACGTCCGGCGGCATTGACGAGCCGCACCGTCACATCGTTGACAAATTGACCGTTCGGGTAGACCACGCGGCCCGCCACCACACCCGTATTGGCATATGGGGCCATCCACAACAACGGGTTGCGCGTCTCGTAATAGTTATTGCGCCCCACCCGGACTTCAAAATGGACGTGCGGCCCGCTCACCACGCCCGATCTCCCGCTCAGGCCGATGATTTCGCCGCTTTGGACACGCTGCCCCGCCGTGACCAAAATCACGTTGAGGTGGGCGTAGAGCGTATACAGCCGCTTGCCCTGAAAGCCGAAATCGTGCTGGATGATGACGACATTTCCGTAGGTATAGGCCGACTCGATGCGGCGGCCTTCCTCAAACCACACGTAATTATCAGCAGCCCAGATCACGCGCCCGGCGGCGGCGGCCCGCACCTCCTTCCCGACGGGGTTAGGCAGGTCGATGCCATGATGCACGCGCCATGCGTTTTGCGGCCCATCGGAGCCGTACACGTACCAAAAGATCGATGAACTGTTGGCGCTGGCATCAACCGGGCGGCGGAAGTAGAAATGATCGCGAGGGTCAAGCGAGAGCGGCACTTGTTCCGGCGGGGGCGAAAATTCGCCCTCGCGGGGGTCGTTGAAGCGCCGCACTTCCGGGTCGGAGGGGCCAAAGGCAGCCGTTGGGACGGCCATCGTCGGGGGGGCGGGACGGTAGCGCGTGGGGGTTGGCGTCTGTTGGTAGAGCACCGTTCCGATGGGCGTCGGCGGTGGCAACGTCGGCATGGGGATATTAACAGTAGGCAGCGGCGTTTGGGCCGAAAGCAGTTCCCCCGCGATGACTTCTTGCCATGCGTTGGGCGAAGGCGAAGGGAGAATTTCTCCCGTCGTCATCCCCTCTGCCAGAGGAGCGGCGGGAATCAGGCTGCGCAGGGCCGCAAAACCGCCGATCAGCACCGCGATCAGGATCAGGCCGGGCAACGCACGGAGGACTTTCTGCATCAGTGCACGATTCCTTAGTTGCCCGCAGGCGGTAACGGGGTTGGGGTGCGGCGCAGCGCGGGAGTCCGTGTCGGTTCGCTGGGCGGCAGGGTGGGGGTCGCCGTCCCCCCGACGGGCAACCCGAACAAAAACGCATCGATCTGGGTTTGGGTATAAAGTTCGAGCATAGCTTCGTTCCAGCCCAAGCCGTCGCGCTTTTCAAATTGCCAGTACAAAATGCTGGGGAAGTTGCTGCGCCAATCGCGGCCACTCGGCAACCGGTTCCAGCCGTAATCTTCGGCCAACTGGGTCAGATCGACGTAGTAGCCGGGCGGCGGGGCGGGCTTCACGCGCCCGCCTTGCTCAAACACCTGCGGATCGCCCCCGCCGCGACTGGCAAAGTCCCACGGCAGGCGCTTGAGCGGCTCCCCCAATTGGCCGCCTTGTGCATTCTCCGCCACTCGGATGTACACCCGCCAGAAGGTATTGACCCCCACATCCTCTCGGACGGCCTCGACTTGGGCAATGGGCAGGTTGAAGACGAGATTCCGGTCAAAGGCGAAGGCGCGGCCAGTGTAGTGCCAGCTTTGGCGGGCTTGGCCGGGTTCGGGGAGGCGATCCGGCGTCCAGAGTGCATCGGCAAGGGTGCCCAGAAAGTCTAGTCCGGTGGCCCGCAGCACCGATTCACGCAGGGCGCGGAACGAATCATCGACCCGATCCGAAAGGACGGCTAACGGCGCACGGACGCCCGTTAGCTCCCGGAATTGGTAGAAGGGCGGTTGGGCGGCCTTCGCCCCGACGCTTTCTTCATAAAGTGGCACGTCGTTGCTGGCCACGCCCCCCGTCTGAATCAACGATTCGGGGAGGCGACTCGCCGTCCAACTGACTCGGCTCACTCGCCCATTGACCGTGATGGCCGTCGCCGCCGACCCCGTGCCGCTTGCCAAACCGCCAACCAATGTTGTACTTCCGCCCAATTCAAGGGCAAACAGCAGATTGGCTCCCGAAGGCGACCACACAGGGGCGCGGCCTTGCCCAATCGTGATGGGTTCGGCATTGGGGGCGTTGGCGGGCTTGGCCTGCACCAGATCAATCCCGTTGACGCGGGCGTTGTAGGCCAATGTTGCCCCATCGGGACTCCACGCAGGGAGTTCTTCATCGACGTTGGGCGTCGTGGTCAGGCGGAGGGCTTCATTTTCGGCGGGGCGGTCAAGGCTGATCACGTAAATTTCGGCGTTGCCCTCCCGCAGGCTGACGTAGGCGATCTGGCGTCCGGGCGGCGTGCCGCCGGGGTTCCATGCGGGGGCGTAATCTGGCGCGGGGTGATAGGTCAGGCGTTGCGGTTGCCCCTGCCCATCGGCGCTGATGATGTAAATGTCTAGGTTGTTGGCCTCGTAGCCCTCGTAGGCGATGAAGCGCCCGTCCGGACTCCACGTCGGGGCGGCCTCGTAGCCGAGCGAGTAGGTCAGGCGGGTCACCGCGCCCGTCGCCACCTCCAACAGGTACAAATCCCAATTTCCATCGCGGCGGCTGGCGAAGGCGATCTTTGTGCCGTCCGGACTCCACGCCGGATCGCGGTCATCCACAGGGGTGTTCGTCAGGCGGATCGGCTCCGTTTGGCCAAGTCCGATTGTCCACAAATTCTCGCGCCCGTTCGTTCGCGCCGCGTAGACAATGCTCCCTTCAACCCGCAACGGATCGGGGCGGAGGGTAGCCGTCGGGGAAGCGGTGGGCGTCGGCGGGGGGGGCGTGGTGGGGGCCGCCGTCGGGGTGAGGGGCAGTTGTCCGGCGGCGCGGGGCACATCGGGGCGGCTGGCGTTGTTGGTGGCGAGTAGCACAAGGCCGATCAGGGCGGCCAGTAACACCACTGTGAATAGGCTCAGGGCGCGGTTTTGCGTCTTGAGGGGGTCTTCGCGGATCACCCGTTTATCGGGGGCGGTGCGGGCGGCTTGGGCCGCTTGTTCGGCTTTACGGGCCATCGCGTTACGGCGGCGTTCAGCCGTCACCCGTTGGACGGTAGAGACGGCGGCCCGTCCAGTTTGGGCGGTGCGGGCGGCGGTGAAGGCCAGCGTACTGATCACGGCCCAGATCGCCACGCGCCAGCGGTGCAAACTGATCGCCGCGCCCTCGAAGGCCACCGTGACCACACGCAACAGCATATTTACAGACTTATCGGCAAGGCGCAACGCCCGGGTCAGCATCAGCACTCCGCAAGTTGGGTTCGGCGCAACAGTGTAGCACGTTAATTGCTGGTCTCGCAATGGGAAGAGAACCGCCGCCCCCGCGCCGGACGGCCATGCACGGGGGAACTGACGGAGCCGCTACAGCACAAGAATTGCCTAGAATTGCCGTGACCACTCTTGCGGCCAACGCTCTACGACGACCTTCGTTTGGGTGTAGAACTCCACGCCGTGCCAGCCTTGCGCGTGCAGGTCGCCGAAGAAGCTCTCGCCCCACCCGCTGAAGGGGAAAAAGGCCATCGGCGCGGCCACCCCTACATTGATCCCGATATTTCCGGCCTCCGCCTGCGCCCGGAATTGGCGGGCTGCCGCGCCGCTGCTGGTGAAGATGCAGGCCATGTTCCCGAAGCTACGGGCGTTCACCAGCCGGATCGCCTCATCGATGGTGTCGGCGTGCATCAGGCTCAGCACCGGGCCGAAGATTTCCGTATGGGAAAGTTCCCCGCCGGGCGGCACATTATCCAGCACCGTCGGGAAGACCCAGTTCCCTGCTTCGTAGCCTGCCACCGTCTTCTGACGCCCATCGACCAGCACCGAAGCGCCTTCGGCTTCGCCTTTGGCGATCAGCCCTTCGATGCGGGCGCGGCTCTCTGCCGTGATGACCGGCCCCATCTGGACGCCTTCGTCTAGCCCGTAACCGACTTTGCGGGTGGCCGCCGCATCTGCAATGGATTCCGTGAAGATATGGCGGGCAGCGCCTACCGTGATCGCAACGGAGGTGGCAAGGCAACGCTGCCCAGCGCACCCAAAGGCGGAATCGGCCACGATGCGCGTGGTCATGTCCATATCGGCATCGGGGAGGATCACGGTCGGGTTTTTGGCCCCGCCTTGGCATTGCGCCCGCTTGCCGTTGGCGGTTGCGCGGCTATAAACGTACTTAGCGACGGGCGTAGACCCGACGAAACTCACGGCCTTTACGAGTGGGTGGTCTAAGAGCGCATCCACTGTTTCCTTGCCGCCGTTGACGAGTTGCAGCACGCCCGGCGGTAGCCCCAACTGGGCGATCAGTTCAAAGAGTTTGGCGGTTGCCATCGGGACGCGCTCGCTCGGTTTGAGGATGAAGGTATTCCCGCAGGCAACGGCATACGGCAAGAACCACAACGGGATCATGGCGGGGAAGTTGAAGGGGGTAATGGCCGTCACCACGCCCAACGGCTGCCGGATCATGTGTTCGTCGATCCCCCGTGCGATGTCCTCATTGTTGTAGCCCTGCATCAGGGCCGGAATGCCGCAGGCCGTCTCCACATTTTCGATGCCGCGCCGCAATTCCCCGACGCTTTCGGCGTAGGTTTTGCCGCACTCGTTGGTCACGATGCGGGCCAATTCGTCCAGATGGTCTTCGAGCAGGGCTTTGAACTTGAAAAGGTACTGCACCCGTTCGGTGGAAGGCACACGCCGCCAGAGCTGATAAGCGGCATGGGCGGCTTGCACCGCCTGATCGACCGCTGCGGCGGGCGAAAGCACCACCTGTGCCATCGTCTGTGCCGTCGCGGGGTTGCGGACGGGCAGCCGGGCGGCGGTTCCGGCCTCTGCCCAATGTCCGTTGACATAGTTTAAAATGAGTGTATCGGCCATACGGCGGTTCCTCTCAAGAGTTCTCTTTGGCTAGCAATCTGTTTTGAACGGTCACCCATAACGGGCGGCGAGGCCCTGTTTGGCGTCCCTCTCCCGTTATCGTACAATCTGAATAGTGATTACACAATGGGTGGGTAAGTGTCACCGTGAGCGAATTGCGTGAGTTGCCCCTATTTCCGTTAAATACAGTGCTTTTCCCGGGGATGCCGCTGTATCTTTACATCTTTGAACCGCGTTACAAGCGCATGATCAACGAATGCCTGCGGGATTCCCGGCCTTTTGGGGTGATCTTGATCCGGTCTGGGTCGGAAGTCGGGCCGGGGGCGGTGATCCACCCAGTGGGGACGGCTGCCTACATTACCCACGTCAAGCCCCTTCACAATGGGGAGATGAACATTGCCGCCGTTGGGCAATCACGCTTCCGCGTGGTGGAGACGCACAACCGCAACCCGTACCTGACCGGGCTGGTTGAAGACTTCCCGCTAGAGAGCGTCGAAGACCCCCGCACCCAGATGATGGCCCAACGAATGGCCCCCCTCGTGCGGAAGTATTGCGACATCTACAACACCATCGGGGAAGTTGAAATCCCAGTGGATAAAATCCCCGACGACCCGACCATGCTGGCTTACCTGACGGCAATTGTCCTGAACGTGCCGACGGAGGACAAGCAACGCCTCTTAGAAGTCGATAGCCTAGCGTCATTGCTCCGGCTGGAGCGCAATTTGCTCTCCCGCGAGGCGGCGTTGCTCAAGCACATGGTGGAAAACGGCCCCCGTTGGCGCGACGAATCTAACCTCTTTTCGCCGAACTAGGAAGCGCCTTCCCCTAGCCCCCTCACCCAAGCGTGAGGGGGCAAAATCGGGCTTTTCGCTGCTCATCTCATCACGACAGCCGTAGCCGCATCACCCGATCTTCACGAATCAACAGCAGGCCATCCTCAAACAGGTGCAGCGCGTCCCCGCGTCGGGTGAATTGCTCCACCTGCGGGAACACCTTCCGCACCCCCGTACTGATCGTGAGCCGTTCCACGCCTGCATCGGTAGCATAGAAGACCATATCGCAGGCGTAGGCGAAGTCGGCGGCGTGAAGGGGGGCGTTGCTTTGGGCGTTGGCCGTCGGTTGACGGGTGTTTCCCCCGTTGGCGAGGCGCTGCTCGGCGATGATCTGCCCCCGTAGATCAACCTCCGTAAGGCGGAGTTCTTCGCTCCCCCCGCCGACTGTGTTCACCGTCTCGCGGATGATCAGGGCGCTTTGCGCCCCCCACTTGACGGCAATGTTGAGCATCCGCCCGCCAACCTCTAGCAGTGGCAGGGCGATCTCGTATTGTTCACCGTTGGCGTAGATGAAGAAGGTCTCGACATTGAGGGTACGGAAATACCCAATGACCCGATCCCCATCCGGTGCGGCGCTGAACCACGTCTGGTTTTCTGCCGTCGCCATCAGGCGGCGCTCGGCCAATTCGTCGCCGAGCCGTTCACCGCGCACCAGATAGCCCGCCGCTAGCCGATACAGCCCTGTTCGTCCGCCCGCGAAGATCGGCCCTGAGAGGCCGAAGCTATCCGTTGCCGTTTTGAGCAGTCCCACAGGGGCCGCCCCGCCGACCTCTAGAACCAGCAGTTCGTCGCTATCCGGCGCCGGGGAGACGGCCAACAAGCTGAACCCCGACCCGAACAGAGCATACCGCCCGCCCTGAATCCGGTTGAACAGCGTCAGCGGCGGGAGCGCCCGCCCGCCCACGTACCGATACAAGACGGCCACACGCCCCTCAACCGCGATCATGGCAATGTTGCTGCCGTCCACCTGCCAATGAATGATCTTCCCGCCTGTCTGGAGCAACGTCTCGGCGCGGGCCACATCTTGCCCCACCATCGGCACAGGCGAGAGGGTCGTGCACATCGGGCAAGCTGGACGGTTGGTGGGATATTCCGCCCCGCAATTCGGGCACGTCGTGAGCGCCGTCCTGTAGGCCGAGAGGGGCGCAAGTGGAAACTCGCCGCGCTGCCCCTGCGTAAACCACTGGTGGAACACATGCAGCAAGTCATCGGTTAGCACTTCCGGCTTGAGGGCAATGCGCGGGTACTGCACCGCCGAATCCAGCACGCTTACCCGCGCTGTTGCACGGGCGGTCAGGGTCGGAAGGGTGGGATGGACGCCGCCGTAAGGGTGCGCCATAAGCAGTGCCTTGAACAACTGCACCGCGAAGGCGTACCAGTCGTGTTCTGGCTCGAATACAGGCCGTTGGGAGAGGTTGATCCCGTAGAGTTCAGGCGCGAGGAACGACTCCGTAGCGACGGGGCACGGGAAACCGCCAAATTGGAAGCTGTCCACATCGACGAAGATCATCTCTAGGCCGCTGAACATCAGGTTCAGATCGTTCAGATCGCCCACAACGAGGCCGCTGCGGTGCATCTGCTTCAGAGTGGTGTGCGCCCCTGTGAACAGTTCTGCCAC
>Ga0272446_1007109_pt1 | contig 11307 bp, 8 predicted proteins | sample YNPCB0061_FD_194587 | JGI IMG/M metagenome (GOLD analysis project Ga0272446, IMG submission 194587) | Hot spring microbial mat communities from Yellowstone National Park, WY, United States - YNP-CB-006-1 | ecosystem: Environmental > Aquatic > Thermal springs > Hot (42-90C) > Sediment | place...
TGTCATTGACGTTAACGCTGCGGGAAGCGTATAATGCTTGCTGCCGGTGCCGGCTGGTTCGTCTGGTCAGTAATCCTCTGGAGGTCGCCGTGGCAGGGAACGACACGCCGCTGTCCGTACAAGATCTGCATGCCAGAGCCAACGCCGATCTGGAAAAGGCGCGGCGTGAACTGAATGAGATTGAGGCGCTGCTGCGCCAGACGACAAACGAGGTCGAAAAGCTTCAGCAACGCGAGTTGATGGTCTCGAATCGCCTGCGCGATCTTGATGTCAACATTGATCGCTATACTAAGGCCGATATCAAGAACTATTACGCCTCTGCTCAGGAGGTCCAGATGCGTCTGCTGACGATGCGGGGGCAGCTTGAGCAACTCCAGTATCGCCAGCAGGCAACAAAGGCCCGCCAGAGCCTGCTGTTTGATCTTGTCACTGCACTTGAACCATTGCTTGGCACAGCCGCTCCGGCCAGTGGCGGTGGCGCCGTCGCCGGGGGTGGCGAACTCATCGCCGACATAATTCAGGCGCAAGAGAAGGAACGCCTGCGCATCTCGCTCCAGATGCACGACGGCCCGGCGCAGTCCATGAGTAACCTTGTGCTGCGCGCCGAGATCTGCCAGCGTCTGCTGGATCGAGATGTTGATATGGCGCGTGCAGAACTGGGTGCGCTCAAGGGCGCCATCAACACGACGCTCCAGGATACGCGCCGCTTTATCTTCGACCTCCGGCCCATGATCCTTGATGACCTCGGCCTGGTACCGACGTTGCGGCGTTATGTGCAGCAGATCGGCGAAAAAAGTAAGCTAGAGGTCAACTTGATGGTTCAGAATATGGATATGCGGCTGCCGGCGCATTACGAGGTCGCGATTTTTCGCTTCATTCAAGAAGCGCTTAACAATGTTGTCAAACATGCAAACGCGACGCAGGCGCGGGTGCTGCTCGGCATTCGCGACGGCACCGATGGATCGCGCCAGATCCACGTGTCCGTCGAAGATGATGGGAGTGGTTTTCATGTCAGCGAGGTGCTGGCGGATGATAGTGGTAGGCGCAATATGGGCATTGCAACCCTGCGCCAGCAAATCGAAACATTGTTGCGCGGTGAGTTCGGCATCGAGAGCGCCGTCGGTCGTGGTACACGCGTAGAAGCCGCTATCCCTCTGCCGATGTAACAGAGCATGCCGGCGCTTCTTGCCGGTATCTCCGGGGCGAGGTCCGCAAGGGCCTCGCCCCGCCTTGTTTGTTCTGCCAGACCCCTACGACATATCATCATATTGGCCGAAAGTCCTATTAAAACGGTGAGAAACATTTCACACAGTACCAGCTTTTCTTTGGGACTATTCGCCTATTGAGCGGGGAAAACTCAATGCTATACTGTAAGTGTCGTTCATATGGTTCTCCGGGTTCATTTAAGGAGGCAAAGCAATGGTTCGCAGTTTCTTCGCCAAGGAAGAGGGCCAGGGTCTGGTCGAGTACGCGCTTATCCTGGTGCTGATCGCCATCGTCGTCATTGGTATCCTTACCCTGCTGGGCGCCCGCGTGAGCACCGTCTTCAGCCAGATCAACAGCGGTCTGAGCCGGTAGTTCGTTCGGCGAACCGTGTGAAGCGTCGCTTCACACACCATCTCGGGCAGAAGCCTCCCTGGGTATCCAGGGAGGCTTCGTTGTTTGGCATATCCACGAGGTGCGCGGCGCCCGTGCTCTTTACTATTCCGATCCGGGCGGTGGTGTGATACCATAAGAGAAGAGAGACAGACGGTTCTACGAATCGCTATAATCAGGACACCAGCGCCAACCTTTTAGAGCCTGTCCGAACAACGCTACGCCTTTTGTCATTGCGCGGAGCGCGAGCCACCGCCTGCAGCGAGCGACGCGTGGCTGAAGCCATCTCCGCTCGCGCCGCTCAATTGCGTCGCTTCGTTCGCAATGCCTTCCAGCCATCCGTTATTCAGATAGGCTAACTCTTCTTATTGATGCCATGCAACCAGTACGTGTGTTTAATCTGCGGGGGGCGCTTCTGACCTCGGTCATGCTTGCGGCGCTGGTTGCCGCGGTTTCCGGGGTGATACGGCGGCTGCTCCCGGATTGGCAGCCGCTCTACCTGACGTCTGTGTGCTTCCTGATCAGTCTTGAGGCTGGTATCGTTCACTATACGGCGCGCGCAGAACGCATGTCCCTGACCGACACACTGCGCTACCTGGCGCCGGAGCTGTTCGTTCTCGCCGTGCTGATGCGCCTGATTGCCTCTCTTGGCCTGGCACAGACGCCGCTCGGCGATGATCTGGTACGCTGGCTGTATGATCCGCTCTCCGTGCTCGATGCGGCGTTCGGTGCGCACATGTTTGTCGGGATCCTCGTTGGCGTCCTGGCGCATGTCAGTATGCGCGATCTGTCTGTTCTTGCGCCAGTGCCCGGCGAACGCGAGGCTGCCGATACCGACCGGCGCTTCATTGCGCTGGTCGCTGTTGATCGCTCGCTGGCGCTAGGACGCATCGGGTCACGCTTTATTCTCGGGGGCGCGGTGCTGCTCCTGGCGCTGGCCGGCGAGGTGGTCAACACGGCAATCATTGGCGGGCCGCCACGCCCCCTGGCGCTGTTGAGCGTTGTTGCGGCGCTGGTGTATACGATCAGCGGGTTCCTGCTCTACAGCCGTGCGCGTCTGGTTCTGTTGCAGGCAAAATGGGCGCAGGAAGGCGCGCGCGTCCCACCCTCGGTCGAGCGGCGCTGGATTCGGAGTAGCTGGCTGCTGATCGGTGGAATGGTCGCCATTGTCACGTTGTTACCCCGCACCTACGCCCTCGGTTTGCTCGATACGCTGCGCGCGGCCCCTGGCGCGGTGGGGTATCTACTGGCAATGGTCGCGTATGCCCTGACATGGTTGCTGGCGATGCTGCTGGCGCTGCCGGCCTGGCTGTTATCGCTGCTTGCCCCGGCTGGCGCGCCGCAGGCGCCACGTGTGGCTTCGCCGCTGCCACCTCCGCCACCGTCATCTATTGAACGTGAGCCTCACCTGCTGGCGGCGATTGTGTTCTGGCTGTGTATGCTGTTCCTGGCCGGCTATGCACTCTCGATTGTCGTGCAGCGCCATCCCGGGCTGGTTCGCCGCCTCAGAATCGCACAGTTGCTGGAGAAGCTGGCTTCCTGGTGGGCATTGCTCTGGCACGACACCGCGTCGTGGGTGGCGCTGGCCGTGCGCGCTGCCGGCAGCGCGTTTCGCCGCCCGCTGTCGCCTATGCCGGTGCGGTCGGGGGCGCTACTGAACCTGCGTCGCCTCGCGCCGCGCGAACTGGTGCGCTACTTCTATCGCTCTACGCTGCGCCGCGCCGCACAGCGCGGCCTGGCGCGCGCCCCGGCGCAGACTCCCTATGAGTATGCTGCGCGTTTCGCAAGTACGCTTCCTGAAGCGCAGATTGACATAACCGACCTCACCGAGTCCTTTGTGGCTGCGCAATACGGTCCGCAGCCGGTGAGCCCTGACGATGCTGCGCGGGCCCGCCGGCCATGGGAACGGTTGCGCCATACCCTCCGTCAACGACGTCGCACTTGAGGTGAACAGTATGAGTATGACCAGACGCGAACGATTGGCCGCCGCGGTGCGCGGCGATCCGGTGGACCGGCCGCCCGTGGCGCTCTGGCGCCACTTCCCGGTTGATGATCAGAATCCTGAGCAACTTGCGCGATCGGCTGCGGCATTTCAGGCCCAGTACGACTGGGACTTCGTCAAGTTCACGCCTGCCAGCAGCTTTTGCGTTGAGGACTGGGGGTGCCGCGCCGTCTATCGGGGCCATCCCGAAGGCACCAGCGAGTATGTCGCGCGGCCCGTCGCTACCCCCGCCGACTGGCGACGCCTGGAGCCGCTCGACCCGCACGTGGGCGCGCTGGGCGCTCAGATTACGGCAGTTCGCCGCGTGCGCGAGTTGCTGGACGACGACATCATGCTGCTTGTGACGGTCTTCAGCCCGATCAGCCAGGCGAAGAACCTGATCGGCGGCGGGCTGGAAATCGTTCATATGCGCCGCTACAAACCTGAATTGTACGCTGCGCTCGAAGTCATCACCGAGACAACGGTTCGCTTTGTGCGCGCGGCGCTGGCTGCCGGCGCCGACGGGGTCTTTTATGCGATGCAACGCTGTGCCGCCGATGTGTTGAGTGAAGCGGAGTATCGCGAGATATGCCGCCCGCTCGATCTGCAGATCCTCGAGGCAGTGCACGCAGCCGGCGCCGCGCACAGTGTAGCCCCCTTCATTATGCTGCATCTCCACGGGTTGCACACCTATTTCGAAATTGCCGCGGACTACCCGGCCCAGGCACTCAACTGGCATGATCGTGATACCGGGCCAGGTCTTGCCGAAGGTGCGCGGCGCTTCCCCGGTCTGGTGGTCGGTGGTCTCAGCCAGCGCGACATGATCGAGGGGTCGCCGGCGCAGATCCAGGCACTGGCGCGCCAGGCGATTGATTCGATGGCCGGGCGGCGCATGTGCCTGTCTACCGGCTGCGTCATGCAGACAACCACACCATGGGGAAACATCCGCGCGCTGCGCGATGTGGTCAGCAGTGATGCGGCGTGAGTTCAGCATCGTTGAAGGCTCGCTCATCTTCCTCGTCGCATACCTGGTGTCCGCCGGATTAGGATTGATCCGGCAGGTGCTGTTCAACGCCGAGTTCGGTGCCGGCATGGAAGCCAGCGCCTACTATGCCGCGTTTCGTCTGCCAGATACCATTACCAGCCTTATTAGCGGCGGCGCGCTCTCAAATGCCATGATTCCGGTATTGCTCGGCGCGCGCCATGAGGCCGGCGAGGCTGCCGAGCGGCGCCTGGCGGATCTGGCGGCGACAACGCTCGTCGTTGCGGTGGCGATGGTGGCGCTGGCTGGAATAGTTCTGGCACCCCAGTTCGTGCGGTTCGTCCTGGCGCCCGGCTTCGATAGCACCGCCGCTGCGTTGACGGTTGCGCTCACCCGGATCATGCTGGCGCAACTGGTGCTGGTCGCACTCGCCAGTGTCGCGATCGCGGTGCTCAATGCGCGTAATCAGTTCCTGCTGACCGCCCTCTCAATCGTGGTTCATAACGTCGCGTTGATCGGTGGCATTCTCGCGGCGCGCTTTATCCCCGGTGTCGGAATCTACGGCCCGACGTCTGGTGTGCTGGGGGATGCGGCGCTACAACTTGCGATCCTGTTGCCCGGCCTGCGCGCCAACGGATTTCGCCTCCAGCCGGCATGGGGCCCGGCCGATCCAGGGTTGCGCCGGTTGTTACGGCTGCTCGTGCCGAACGGGCTCTCTTCAGCGATCAACTATGCCGGCAGTATCGTTGATACTGCGTTCGCATCGCTGGCGCGCGAGCCAGGGGCGTTGCCGGCATTGTTCAACGCCGGCCTGATCATGGGAGTGCCGTTGCGATTGCTGGGGGTGGCGCTGGCGCAGGCGGCCTTTCCGCGTATTGCCGCCTCTGCTGCGCGCAGCGATTGGGCGCGGATGCGCCGGACGCTCGTTGCTACACTGGCGGCGAGTGCCGCGCTCGCGTTGCCGGCAGCATTTGCGCTGGCTTTGCTGGGGCGACAGATCATCCGGTTGTTGTTCGAACGTGGGCGTTTTGATGCTGCGGCAGGCGACCTGACTGCCATGCTGCTGCTGATCTTTGCTGTCGGGCTGCCGGCGTACGTGGCGACGGAGGTGTTGACACGCGGTTTGATTGCGCTCCACGACACACGGACGCCACTCATCACGAACTGCGGCCAGCTCGCCGGGCGCGCATTCCTGCTCTGGCAGTGGATCGAACCGTGGGGCGTGCTGGCGGTTCCGACGGCGTTCGCTCTTACCTCCGTGCTCGAAACGCTGCTGCTTGGCGCCGTGCTGGCCTGGCGCGTGGGTCGTCGCCGGGTGCATGCGGTATAATACGCGGGTTATGACAATTGCTGATATTTGCCGGCATATGAGCACATACGATAATCTTCCAACCAGCTACCAGATTGCGCATCTGACCATCCAGCCCAACATCGTGCTGGCGCCGATGGTTGGTGTGACGGATAGTGTGTTTCGCCGCCTGATCTTGAGCCTGGGCGGTTGTGGGCTGGTCAGTAGTGAAATGACCAGTGCCTCGGCGGTTGGTCCGAAGGCGCGCAATCGGCATTGCCAGCTCGACTATCTGCCCGAAGAGCGACCAATCGCTATGCAGCTCAGTGGCAATGAGCCGGAACTGGTGGCTGCCGCCGCGCGGACGGTCGAGGCGCTTGGTGCGGATATCCTCGATATTAATTGTGGCTGCCCATCGCCGAAAGTGACCGGCGGCGGGCACGGATCGGCGCTCCTGCGTGACTTGCCGAAGATGGAACGATTGCTGAAAGCGGTGTGCGCCGCGGTCCAGATCCCGGTGACGCTGAAGTTTCGCGCCGGGTGGGATGACCAGAGCCTGAATTATCTGGAGACGGCGAAGATGGCCGAGCAGGCCGGTGTCGCCGCGCTGGCATTGCACCCACGTACGCGCATGCAGGCGTATAGCGGTGTCGCTGACTGGCGCCGCGTGGCGGAGGTCAAGCGCGTGGTGCAGATCCCGGTGATCGGGTCGGGTGACGTGCGCGACGCGGCTGATGCCCTGCAGCGCCTGGGCGAGAGTGGCGCTGATGGCGTTATGATCGGTCGCGGCGCCATGCACAACCCCTGGATCTTCCGCCAGATCGCCCGGTTGCGCGCCGGCACGACGCCGATGGTGGTTACGCCTGCCGATAAGCATGAACTACTGACACGTTACCTGGAGATGTGTCTTGAGGATATGCCCGAACGCCTGGCGCTCAATAAGCTCAAGCAACTGATCGGTCAGTTCGGCATCGAATTGCCGGGCGCGGCGGCGTTGCGCGAAGCGGTGCATCGTTCGGCTGGCGTTGACGAGGCGCGTGAACGTATCGATCGGTTCTTTGCGCCGCACCTTGAGGTAGTTGCGTAACCGTTCACGATCGGGGTCTGGGGAAAGCCTCCGGAAAGAAGAATCGGCGGCGCGTCGGGACGCAGGTTGCTACGTGCCCGACGCACGCGCCATAGCACGTCACCCCGCCGGCGCAAAACAACATGCGTTCGAGAAGTGCGCACACGTATGACGTTGCTGCCAGTTGACACTCCTGACCGCTTGCGGTAACATGCGCCGACTTGCATATCCCTTGCACGATAGCGGCACTCAACTGCCCCAAGCATGCGTAGTGTGCCGCGCGGGTGAGTGAGTGAGAGCTGCCTGGCCTGGCCGCATGCCTGGCCCGATGTTCGAACTGCTGCACGCAGGAGCAACTATGGACGAGCAGGTTGAGGCGTTCTTGCGGCATCTCGCCGATGAGCGCGGTCTGGCGGCCAATACCACCACCGCCTATCGTACCGATCTTGAGCAGTTCAGTACATTTCTGCGCGAGCAGGGGCGTTCGGATGTTGCGACGGTTACCCATGATGATGTGCTTGCATTCCTGCTGTATCTGCGTGAGCGCAGGTACGCCAGTTCTACCGTCGCGCGCCGCACGGCGGCCGTCAAATCGTTCTTCGCGTTCCTGACATCAACTGGTGTTGTGCCACACGATCCGACCGAGCAGATCGACTCGCCGAAGGTTGACCGCGAGTTGCCGCGCGCGCTCTCACCGCGCCAGGTTGATGAATTGCTGGAATTGCCGTTGCGCGCGCCGACGCCTGAACGGCTGCGCGATAAGGCAATGCTCGAGCTGCTGTACGCGACCGGGATGCGCGTCAGTGAACTTGTGGCGCTGAATGTGACCGATGTCGATCTGGAACAGGGTGAGGTGCGTTGTACCGGCAAAGGTGGGCGTGTGCGCACGTTGCCGGTCAACGGTTCGGCAACCACGGCGCTGGAAGAATACTATGATATTGGCCGCAGCCAGCTTGCGCGAGGCGGCGCCGAGCCGACCGGTGCGCTGTTCCTGAACCATCGCGGTAAGCGCCTGACCCGCCAGGGTTTCTGGCTCATCCTGAAGCAGTATGCGGAAGAACTGGGATTGAGCGACCTGACGCCGCATATGCTGCGGCATTCCTTCGCTGCGCACATGATCAGCAGTGGCGCCGACCTGCGCGCCGTACAGGCGCTTCTTGGCCATGCGTCAATCTCGACCACCCAGATTTATACACAGGTCCACCACACTGGCCTGCTGGCGCGCCCGGTGCATGCTACCCAGGTTAACGGCGCTGCCGAGGAGCAGGTGCTCGTCGAAGATGAGTGACGCTGGTTCGCCGCCGGTGCAGGCACCGGACCCACGGATGCGACCCCCTCGTGCCTGCAGGAATCGTTTGCCCTAACCGTGAACAATACCTGGTTACGGTCGAGAATTCGGAGGAAGCCCCTGGTAATGCCCCGGCAGGGCGTTGTTGGGCGGCAGCCTGAACTGTGACGGCATTGCGGCGTCACGTCGTGTGTGCTAGAATAACGTGCGTGGCGTTGAACCAGAGGAGTACTTGCAGGCGCCCCTTGCAGCGAACCGGGGACGGTGGAAGCCCGGTGGTGGTGGTGGCGAGGAACGGCGCTGGGGAGCTGTAGGTGCATGAGTGACCGGGGCGGGGTTGCGGCCCGGTAACTGGGGTGGAACCGCGCGTTGATGCGGCTTTTGCGCCGCTGGACGCGTCCCCAGGCGAATGACCGTCGCCTGGGTTTTTTGTTGCCTGCTACCTGGAGGAGTTACCCTATGCCAGCAACGACCCTGGATCAACTCGTCTCGCTCTGTAAGCGGCGCGGCTTTGTCTTTCCCAGCTCGGAGATTTATGGCGGGCTTCAGGGAGTGTTCGACTGGGGGCCACTGGGTGTTGAGTTGAAGAATAATATCATCGCTTCCTGGTGGCGCACCAATATCTATGAGCGCGATGATATGGAGGGCCTCGATGCGGCCATCCTGATGAATCGCCTGACCTGGCGCTACTCCGGCCACGAAGAAACCTTCAACGACCCCCTGGTTGATTGCCGCAACTGCAAGAGCCGCTGGCGCGCCGATCATATCAAGGGGCGCTGCCCGAATTGTGGCTCCACCGACCTGACCGAGCCGCGGCCGTTCAACATGATGTTCAAAACCGCCGTCGGCCCGGTGGCCGATGCCGACTCGTTCGCGTATCTGCGCCCTGAAACGGCCCAGGGTATCTTTGTTAACTTCGCCAATGTGCTGGCGAGCAGTAGCCGCAAACTGCCGTTCGGCATCGCGCAGGTCGGCAAGGCGTTTCGCAATGAGATCAATCCGCGAAACTTCCTCTTCCGCGTGCGTGAGTTCGAGCAGATGGAGATCGAGTACTTCGTCATGCCGGGAACTGAGGAAGCATGGCATGAACGCTGGCTGCATGACCGGCTTGACTGGTGGGAGAGCATTGGTGTGCCGCGCGCGCGCATCAAGGTCTATGATGTGCCGCCGCAGGACCTGGCGCATTATTCCAGACGCACCTATGACCTGATGTATGATTACCCGACCCTGGGGTACGAAGAAGTCGAAGGGATTGCCAGCCGTAGCGACTATGACCTGGGTTCGCACAGCCGTGACCAGGAGACGCTTGGCCTGGCAGCACGCACGAATCTGAACCGCGATAGTACTGCCAGGCTGACCTACTTCGATCCGGAAAGCAAGCGGCATGTTGTGCCGTTTGTCATCGAACCGTCGGCGGGCGTCGGGCGCTGTGTGCTGGCCGTGCTGGCCGAGGCCTATGATGAACAGATGGTCAAGGAGCCCCCATCCGACAGGTTGCGCCCGGTGGCTGATGCGCTCGAGGCATTTCTCAAGTCGGCCGGCAGAAGCGAGAAGATCGCCGCCGATCTCCGCGACGCGTTGCTGGAGCGCGGCCAGGCAATCGCCGCCGGCCTGCCGGAGACATTGCCGCAGGTCGAGACGCTGCTCGCCATGCCGGGTGCGGATCAGATCGAACTCGGCAAGAAACTGCGCGGCCAGGCGCAGGCGCCTGTTGATGAGTATTTCCGCACCGTATTGCACCTGCGACCACACCTGGCGCCGGTGCGCGTCGCGGTGTTCCCGCTCAAGCGTAACCACGAAGGGCTGGTCGCCATGGCGCGCAGCATTCGCCGGTCGCTACAAACCGGTGGTCGCATTCGTACCGTCTACGACGATACCGGTGCCATCGGCAAGTTGTACCGTCGCCAGGATGAGATTGGCACGCCATTCTGCGTAACGGTTGATTTTCAGTCGCTCGAAGATGGAACCGTGACCATCCGAGATCGTGATACCATGCAGCAGGAACGTGTTCCGGCGTCTGAGTTGGGAGCGTATGTGGAATTGAAGTCATGACTCCCGGCGCGCAAGGAGGCCCGATGAGCACAGAAGCGACGATCACCGCCGGCGCAACGCCTGAGAACGATGTCCGGCAGCGGCTGGCATCCGGTCTTGCCCTCGCCGGTACGATCTGGATCGTTGGCCTGGTGGGAAGTCTCACGCCACTTACTGAATGGCCGGCGCTGTTCCTGTATGTGGTCGGCTCGATTGGCCTGACCCTGTACCTGGGTGTGCGCCGAAACGCGTGGGATGCCATGTTCGTTACGCGCCGCGGATTGGGGCGTGCGCTGGTATGGGGGGGCGGCATCGGCCTGGTGCTCCTGCTGGTGGATAATGCCAATACCTATATGTACTATCGTGCCGGTGGCGCGCCCATGGCGCAGATGGAGGAAATCCTGATCGGTATGCGCCTGGTGGTCCTCTTCCCATTGCTGGTACTGGCCGAGGAGTTTCTCTGGCGCGGTGTGTTGCTCTCTGCCTTGCGCGATGTCGGTTGTAACCACCACCTGGCGGTGCTGCTGACCACGGCTGCCTACGCGCTCAACCATTTCGCAGTTGCGCCGGTGGGCGTGGCCGAGCGTGCCATGATGGCCGCCATGGGCCTGCCGATCGGTATTGCCGGCGGGTACCTGGCGTGGAAAACACGGAGCGTCTGGGCGCCGGTGGCGTTGCACGGCCTCACGATGGTCTCGATGATTGTTGATATCTTTGTGATTCCACGGCTGGTATAGCGTGCCAGTCCTCTGTCAGGGCGGCTCGCAAGCAAGCCGCTCTTCTGTAGCGTTCACGAGCTGCCCGTCCATGGCACGCCACCGCCGCACCACGCATCTCTCGATCGGGAGAGCCACGCTGCCGCAGGCTACGATCGGTTCCGAAAAGCGGCATGTTCCTCCATGCGGTGTGCCGCGCCGGCCGCCATGTACATCAGGTAGAGCGCCAGCAAAAGCGCGCCGAACATGCCGCTGATGCCGATCGCTTCTTTCAGCGCCGTGTGATCGGCCAGCGTCGTGGCCAGTTCGTCCAGAACCGCGTGTGGCACCAGGAACGCATCCCAGCTGTTCCAGCGCTG
>Ga0272446_1007110_pt1 | contig 11307 bp, 6 predicted proteins | sample YNPCB0061_FD_194587 | JGI IMG/M metagenome (GOLD analysis project Ga0272446, IMG submission 194587) | Hot spring microbial mat communities from Yellowstone National Park, WY, United States - YNP-CB-006-1 | ecosystem: Environmental > Aquatic > Thermal springs > Hot (42-90C) > Sediment | place...
GGCTCAACCTGCTGCTGCACCATCGCGATGATGCGGTTGACCGTTTCGATCATCGCCAGTTGCGACAGAAGCGGCGGCACACGCAGGTCGAGAACCGTGACCAGATCGCCGATGTAGTACGCCCGAGTGGTCGTCATCTGACTGGCCCGTTCGCGTGAGGTGATCTGAAGGGCCTCATCCTTGATGACGTAAGCCAGGTTTAGGTCGGCCAGCAGCCGTTTGATGACCGTGCGTGCCGAGCCGCGGAGCTTGAGGGTGATCTGCGACTCGTAGCTGACGCTGGCCTCTTCGAGTGCCCGGCGATCGACAGCGATGTCGATCTGGAGCGATTTGCGGAAGTAGTCGATCACCTCTTCAAACGAATTCTTGTTGAAATCGACTTCGACGATGCTGGCCAGGGCGCGCATCAGTGCCTTTTCCTTCTCGGTCATCTTGATGGCGGCGGAGCGGCGTTTGGACTTTTCGAGCCAGTCTTTGGGCAGGGTGTAATCGCGAGCCTCGGGAACAGCAGAGTCATCGACACCACGCATGACCCGAGCTAGGCGGTCGGCGGCCTGGAACCGGTCGGCACGCGCCTCCGCGACGGTACGCGACCGAGCATCGATCACGGACTTGGCCTGATTGCTTAGTCGCCGGGCCTCGTCCTCGCGAGTTGCATCTTGCGGACTTAGGCGATCTTGACGAATAGCGCGCGATGCCGCCAATTCAACGGCCTGATCGGCCTGGCGGCGTTTCTGAGCGGCAATTTGTCGGACGTTGTTCAGATCGAATTGCACTGTGGCGAGCAACACTTCGCGACGACGCGGCTCCAGGGAGACATCGGCGCGGAGCATTGCCAGCAACGTCTGCAACTTCTCGACGGCCTCGACAGTCTTTGGCTCGGAGGAACGCACCAGCTTGTAGGCAGCGGCCCGTTGGCTGGCGAATTCTTTTTCGACACGCTGGGCCTCGACCGCCTGGCGTGCCTTGACCTCGTCGAGTAGACCCTCTTCGTCGGCCTGACTTGCTGGCACAGCGAGCAGACTTGCACTCAGCAGAGCCAGCATCCATCGCATCATCATGACCAGGCTCCTGGATTCAGCATGACATTCCCCAACTTATTTAAGCTACCGCCTGGGGCGATAGATTGCCAGAGAGAACGCTCGAATTGCCCGAAACTTGCGCTGGGGCGGCAAGAAGAGTTGGCACACTCTATATGGTCGCTACACCTGATTGTGTCAGAAGGGGGACTCTTGCCGATGGCAACGGCTTCTTGCAGGTTGAACCCCAGTCGCTGAAGCAGGAGAGACGGTATCATGCGCCTACTGGTTCTGGGCAACGCCCATCGCGCGGGAGTCGAAGAAGAAGCCTCACGTCTACTACCAACCCTTCGCCGGCATGCCGAGATCGTTCACGTCGATCTGTTCGGCCACGATGACCTGAGCAACATCCAGGCCGACCTAACGCTGGTTCTGGGCGGCGATGGAGCCATCCTGCGAGCGGCACGACAGATGGCCTACCGACAGATTCCCGTGTTGGGCGTTAATTTGGGCCGACTCGGCTTTCTCGCCGATCTGGGCTGTGATGAGTTGTTGCCCCTGTTGCCGCGAATCGTCGCGGGCGGCTATCGCGTGACCGAACACATCTTGCTCGAAGTCGTCGTGCAAATGCCCGGTGAACCACCCGGTCGGGCCGAACTCGCTTTTAACGAGATCGCCGTTCAGGCGGGGCCGCCCTACCACATGCTCGAACTCGATTTGCACATCGACGGCGAACCTGTGGCCCGCACCAGTGGCAACGGGCTGATCGTCAGCACACCTGTCGGTTCGACCGCCTATTCGCTCTCGGCGGGCGGCCCGATTCTGTCGCAGGAACTGTCGGCCATCGTCATCACGCCGATTTGTCCGCACGGTCTGACCAGTCGGCCGCTCGTCGATTCGGCCGACAAGTCGTATACCATCGCCATCCATCGTGCCAGTAGCGCGGTTCTGGTCATCGATGGCCAGTTGTACCTGACCCTGCCGGAAGGTGCGACGGTGAGTGCCCAGCGAGCGCCGGTGGCTTTTCAGTTGGCTCGGGTCGCTGGCCGCAGCTACTACGCCACCCTGCGCGACAAATTACACTGGGGCTTGCAGCCTAGCTACCGCCATGAACCACCCCAGCACGGGGAGCGTAGAGGGGATATGGCATAAAACTTGATGACGTGGCCTCACGCTCGTTGGGCCGTGGGAGTCGATAGAATCCAATGACGCTAACACCTTACAACGTGCTGGTCGGCGCGGGCCTGATGCTCGTGCAATTCCTCTTGGCTCTCCCCTGGCTCCTTCTGGTTCAGTTCGACTGGGCTGAACGCCAGAAATTGTGGCAGAAGCCCTTCTCTCCGCAGGTACAACAGTGGCTCCTGGGCATCGTGGTGCTGTGCTTGGTCGGTCCCATCGTGCTGTTTCAGTTCGTCCAGGATCAGGGATCGCTGGAGAACGTCGGCCGACTCTATGGCGCGATTCTTCAGCTACAGGTAACCATCAACCTGTTCATCGCCGGCTTTGCGCTACTGCTATTGATCTGGCCCAAGGGCGGAGCCGTGACTCTGGCCGCCTTCCGGGAGGCGGTGCGTCAGTGGCTGTTCTGGTTGTTGACCGGCCTGGCCGCCTTCGCCATGTTCATCTCGATTGTGCTGCCCTACTTCACCTTCGGTGAGGACTACCTCATGGTGAAGCAATTGGGCTACGACACCATCATGTTCATCGCCGTCCTGTTCGGGACGTTAGCGGCCAGTCTGTCGATCACCGAGGAAATCGAGGGCCGGACGGCCATCACTGTCATCAGCAAGCCGGTGTCACGTCGGCAATTCATGCTGGGCAAGTTTGTCGGCATCCTGCTGGCGGCTCTGTTCATGTTCGGTCTGCTCGGTGTGTTCTTCGAGGGCGTACTGCTCGTCAAACACTGGTGGGAAAAGCTGGAAACGCCGGTCGCTCCGTTGCCGACCTGGGCGGTCACGATGCTAGAGAACTCCGGTCTGGCCATCACGCTGCGCGGCTTGCTGACCGGCATCGGACAGTGGCTGGTTCACACGCTCGACACGCTGCCGGCTTTGGTGCTGTGCTATTCGCAGGTCATGGTGCTGGTCGGCTTGGCGGTAGCACTGGCCACTCGCGTGCCGATGGTGGTCAATCTGACCACGGTGCTGGCGGTGTTCATCCTGGCCCATCTCACGCCCGTGCTGGTGCTGGTGGCTCGCGATGCCAGCAACAAGGATCCCGGCGCGACGGTGCCACAGTTGCTGGGCTTCGTGGCCGGCGTGTTCGATACGATTCTGCCCGCTCTGCGTCTGTTCAGCGTCGAGTCGGCCTTAATTAGCGATGCGCCGCCACCGCCCTGGCAGTTCGTTCAGTATGTCGGCATGGTGACGATCTATGGCATCTTTTTCACTCTGATTGCCTTGCTGTTCGGTCTGTTCCTGTTCGAGGATCGCGATCTGGCCTGACAGACAACAAGCCTGCCGGATTCCTTGGAGTATTCGTTTACATCCCGACCTTTCGAGAAAACTCAGCGGGCTGGAACCCCTTGGCTCGATGGGCGAAGGGGGTCTGATCTGGTATGATGCTCTTCGAGAGCAACAGGATTCCGCACCTCGCTCCAGGGGCGCGAGGTGTCGCCAGCCGAGTGACTTGTGTCCCTCGGCAAGAGCGAAGCGATTTCTCACCTGAACGTGCCCTTTGATGTCGGGGAAGGTGCCGTGGAAAAAGCAGAACAACGCACTGAGTCGGCGTTCAGCAAGGCTTGCACCTATCTCAATTACAACAAGACCGCTCGCCGCATCTCGCTGCTGGCCGCCATTGGCAGCGGCCTGATGGGCATCCTAATGCTGTGTGTATTGTGGCTGTTTGTCGATTACCTTGTCTGGCACGGACGCGTACCGGATCTGCACGAACTATCGCCGCGTCAGCGCGATTGGCTGGCTCGAACCTGGGAGCGACTTGACTACGAGGGCAAGTCAGCCTTGCTCAATCCGATGGATCTCAGCCCCCAGGAAAAGACTCGCCTCACCGATCCCAAACTCACCTTTGAAGCTCTGCCACGCCCCGATCAGGAAGCCCTGTGGGAACGAATGGCCCACCAGATTCTCTCCGAACGGATCGGCCCGGAAGCAGCCGAACAGGTTTTCCGAGAGGATCGCAAAACCCGCTCGAAACTGGCTCTCAACGACGGAGATAACGGCATTCTCAGTCTCGTCGTCCGCGAGGTGGCCACCGACCGCTTGTGGACTCCGGTGCCTATGCTGGCTTCGTGGAATGTCTGGATGTGGAACGGCTACACCGAGACACCGGCTCTGTTCCCCAGTTTCCTCAATGGGCTGCTGCTGTTGGCCATCATCCTGGCCCTGGCCTGGGTGTTGTTGATGGTGCTAAATCGTGAGATGGCAGCAGTGGCGACCATTGAGGCCACCAATCGCCTGCGTCGGGCCGTCTATCACCACACGTTCCGCTTGGGAACCCTGGCCATTCGCGCTCTGGGGCCGAGCGAGGCGGTGAGTTTGCTAACTCGACACGTCGAAGCAGTTCACGATGCGCTGTACACTTATCTGACCGTGTCGTGCTGCGAACCGATCTTGATCGGCATGTTGCTGGTGTTCAGTTTTCTCATCAATCCGCTGCTGTCGATCGCTTTCTTGCTGTTTGCCATCGTCATCTGGTTGCTGGGCAATCGCTTGCTAGCCAGCATCCGCAAGCAAGTGCAGCAGGCCAATGACATCGCTGCCGAGCGGTTGACCATCATCCGCGAGAGTTTGATGCTCATGCGGTTGGTCAAGAGCTATCAGATGGAGCAGTTCAACCAAGTTCGCATGGAGCGGCAACTAGCACGCTATGCCGAGACGCAGCGTGTCCGCCATCGCGGCGAATCGCTGGGGCAGCCGGTTCTCCTTTTGCTTGTGGGCTTGGGGTTGTTCGTGCTGCTGTATGTCGCCACGTTGATGTCGCTGTACGGTTACCTGACAGCGGCCGGGGTTGCCGTGCTGGTGACCACGCTGGTCTGTCTGTATCGTCCCACGGCAAGCTGGCTGGAGTCGCGGAAGCTGTTGCGGCGCGGTCGGGAGGCGGCCGAGTTGATCTTCAACTTCCTCGAACGCAAGAGCGAAGTGGGGCAGGTGGTCGGTGCTGAATTTCTGCCGCCGCTGTCCAGTCAGATCGAGTTTGACGATGTCACGCTTCGCGATGCTGCCAGCAATCGTACTCTGCTGGAGAACGTCACCTTGACGATCAAGGCAGGCGAGCGTGTCGGACTGGTTGGAGCCGATGAACTGGAGAAACATGCCTTTGTGTATCTGCTGCCCCGCCTGCTCGATCCGACCAGTGGCGAGATTCGCATCGACGATCACAATCTTCGCTGGGTCACTCTCGACTCGCTGCGAACCCAGATCGGTATGGTGATGATGCAGAATCTGGTCTTCCACGACACAGTACGGAACAACATCGGCTGTGGCGATAGCTTGTACACTTTGCCGCAGATCATCGAGGCGGCCAAGATCGCGCATGCTCATCAGTTCATTCAGAAACTTCCCCAGGGCTACGAAACGCCGCTGGGAGAACTCGGCCATTCGCTCAGTCTTAGCGAACAGTATCGCATTGCCTTAGCGCGAGCCATCCTGCGTGATCCCGCTCTGCTCATCATCGAGGAACCCGACACGGATCTCGACGATGCCACCAAGGATCTGATCGACGATACGATGTCGCGGGTTCTGCCAGGCCGAACCGTCATTTTCCTGCCGCATCGCATCTCCACGCTCAAGACTTGTTCGCGAATCTACCTGATCAATCGTGGCCGTGTCGTCGCATCGGGCACGCACAAAGAGTTGCTGAGTACGAGCAAACTGTATCGTCACCTACACTATCTGGAGTTCAACCAGATGGATGAGGAATCCTGAAAGCAGGATGCGAACCTCCAGCGAGCCAGGAGCGTCAGCGACCGGAGGGCGTGGAATCTCCGGTCGTTGGTGTTCCCGGCTCGCTTCATTCGCCTCAGCAGCACGTCGGTGACTCTTCCGAGCGGTGTATGATTCCGGCTAACCACGCAAGTTGGTGTGTACGTTCTTGCACAGCAGTCCCGACCGCCACGGTCGGAGATCGCTACCTGTAAGTTGCTCTACAATTGCTCAAATCCCTTTCTCTGGAACGACTAGCGTCCGAAAAGCAAAAAACGTCTTGACACGGCTGCGATTTGGTATTCCGCTTGCAAGAAGGAAGCGGCGATCACAGGTTGACTAATCGGCAAGGAGAAGAAGCCATGAAGATCGAACTGTACTGCTCAAACTGCGATACGTCTTTCGTCGCTGCGCCGCACACGCCCGCGCATCAGGTGCTGGATCGGATGGCGGAAGACGGGCCGTGGTATGCGTTGGGCGATGGTGAGACCTTCGAGGACATGATCTTCGCCACCCTGTTCGCCAATGGAGCCATCTGCTGCTCCGAGTGTGGCGAACCTGCCTCGGTTAACGAACAGAGCCTCAATCAGATGGCTCTGGAAGTACTAGGTAGTTGGTGAGCCGACAAGGTTGGCTCGTACATCCGGCCTTTGTGGGCCAAGGTTGTACCTGATCCCTTCTCTCCCTATCATTGCTTAGTGAAGTCACTGCGAGCGGCTGACGCGAACGGCGTCAGCCGCCCGGTTTACTTCTCGGGGAACGCAACCCCCTATCTTGCAAACCTGTTGGCTCCGTCCGTCTCGAGGAGAGTTGTTGCTATGGATTCAGGCAAGCTGGCCCTGGTCGTTGGTGGCGGCCCCGCACCGGGCATCAATGGCGTTATCAGTGCAGTCACCATCGAGGCCATCGAACAAGGAATGGAAGTCTACGGCTTCCTCGATGGCTTCAAGAATCTCGTTGAGGGCAATGCCGAACAGCATGTCCGTCTGACGATCGATCACGTCAAAAACATCAATCTCCAGGGCGGCTCCATCCTCCGCACCTCACGAACCAATCCGACCAAGTCGGAAGCCATGATGCGAAACGTCCTGAGCGTTTTTGAGCGGCTGGGCATCACGTGTCTGGTTACCATCGGCGGCGATGATACGGCCTACTCCGGCAGTCAGGTTTACAAGTACGGCGGCGGCAAAATTCGCGTCGCGCATGTTCCCAAGACCATCGACAACGATCTGCCCCTGCCCGAATCGACTCCGACCTTCGGCTTCGAGACCGCTCGGCAGGTAGGAGTCGGCATCGTTCGCAACCTTATCGAGGATGCCCGCACCACCTCGCGTTGGTACATCATCGTCAGCATGGGACGAGCGGCCGGCCATCTCGCTTTGGGCATCGGCAAGGCGGCCGCTGCTACATTGACCATCATTCCCGAGGAATTCAAGGGTCGACAGGTCTCCATCGATGAGGTCTGCGACATTATCATCGGCTCGATCATCAAGCGCAAGGCCCGCGGTGCCAACTACGGGGTCGCTGTTCTCGCCGAGGGCTTGCTCGAATCCATCGGCCAGAAAGGGCTGGAAGCCATCATCGCGGCCGGACAACTGGGCCGATATGGCGAGATTACCATCGATCCGCACGGCCATATGCGTTTGGGCGAGATCGAGTTCGGTCGGATGATCAAAGATCGCTTGAGCCAGCGCATGGAGGAAGTGGGGTTGAACGTGACCCTGATCGACAAGGATCTAGGCTACGAACTGCGTTGTGCCGACCCCATCCCCTTCGACGCGGAATACACTCGCGACCTGGGTTATGCGGCCATCAAGTTCCTGCAAAGCCCGGAAGCGGGCCAGTATGGTGCCATTGTCAGCGTCGTCGGCGGTGCCCTGCGGCCCTTGAAGTTCGACGACATGCTCAATCCGCAGACCAAACGCATGAACACCCGACAGGTCAACGTCCAGGGAGCCGGCTACGAATGCGCTCGTCGCTACATGATCCGGCTCGAGAAACGCGATTTCGACGAGGCCAGCCGATTGGCGAACCTAGCCGCCGTCGTCAAGATGACTCCCGAGCAGTTCCGCGAGCGGTTCGGCTATCTGGTAGCACATAGTGCCTGATGCCGGTTCGTCGAAGCCGGGCGTGCGTCGAGGAAGGTTTCTCACTGATGCCCGGCTTTGCTCATGGCAACGCAGCGCGAAGTCGCCTAGTCACCGCGCCGGGATCGTCGGACTCGGCGATGGCTGAACTGACCGCCACACGTCTGGCCCCGACATCGACCACCTGTCTGATGTTTTCCAGGCCGATGCCGCCAATCACAAAGGCGGGCAATGTGGTGGCCGCAAGAGCCGACCTTACGAAGGCCAGTCCGGGGAAGTTCTCGAAGTTCTTGGTTCGCGAGGGGAACACAGGCCCCACTCCCAGATAGTTGGCTCCATCGAGTACCGCCTGGCGAACCTGGCTCAGGTCGTGCGTGCTGACTCCGATCAACGCCTGTGGGCCGACAATCCGCCGGGCCTCCTTGACGGGTAAGTCGTCCTGTCCCAGATGGACACCATCGGCCTCAACCAGTCGGGCGATGTCGGGACGATCGTTGACTAGGAACAACGCCCCAACCTGTTGCGTCCAACGGCGTACTTCACGAGCTCGAGCAATCAGTTGCCGGTCGGTCAACTGCTTTTCGCGCAACTGAAACATGCCCGCGCCAGCAGCGGCCGCCTCGGCGATGATCCAGTCCAAAGCGCAGGCACACTGGCTGCCCGTCAGCAGGACGCAGATTTTGACCTGCTCCAGCAGTCGCTTCGACTGCCCGCGGGGCACGATGGCCCGCTCCAGGGTGTAGACGCGATAGCGCATCTGTTCGAGTCGTTCGGCCAACAGAGGTCGGCCGACCTTGGCGAACTCTTCGAGGCTGCGCAGCGATTCTTGCAATCGCTTGAGATTGACCTGGGCCACCTCGGCAAGCGAACTGCGTTCCATCTCACCGCTAGCCGATAGAGTCGTTCCCACGTCGGTCTGCGTTTCGCGGGCTGCCAGCAGATCTGCTGGAACTAGTTCGTTGACCGCAGCGGTTAGTGCGTGACGCAGTTCCTTGAGTTCACCTGTCAGCAACACATCTTCCAGAGCAAAGCGGCAGTAGTCCTCGACGACACGCAGTGCCTCCCGAGCGCGATTGAACCCGACATCGAGCAGACGAGCCATTTCTACGCTTTCGGTCAAATCGGCCAGTTCCAGCGGATCGTCCAAAGGCATGGCCGAGCGTTCCGGTAACAGTAGGGCTTCGAGTCGCGGCAGCGACAATCCTAGTGAAGCTGTCCAGACGGCCGACTTGCCATCGGTCTGCAACAGAGATAGCAGGGCGGATTCACTGGAAACCGCCGTCTCTCCGTTGCGTTCCACGGTCAAACTGCGTGCCTCGAACAACAGCGTTTCAACCGTCAGACTGGTGGGAAGGTCTGGCGAGGGCAGACGCGGCAGAGCGGTGCGATGCTGGTTGTAGCGAACCGCGTCCAGCCCTGCCTGACAGGCCAGCGTGAAGGCTCGGCCCTCCTCATCTTCCAGCAGTCCATGCAACAGATCGATCGGCTCGACGGCTGCCGCGCCCCGGCCGGCAGCGTAAGCTCGTGCTGACTCCACTGCTCGAGTGACTGCCGGTGTCAAGGAAACCATGACGCTTTCTCCTGCCGAACACTGCTTCCCTCATCCAGATCATCTTGTCTTGTCAGTTTATGCAGATCGCTCTGTTTCGCGGATGGGGAGCAATCGCTAAAGCTCGCTGCTTCGATACTCTCGCCTGTGCTATTGCTGTAGTTTGCGTATGTCCGCTCGATCTTGTTCGCTCGTTTGTCCGATGCTAAAGCACAGCCTGATTAAGTTGGGTTCGCCACGATCGCGCTCTTCTCTCAGCCCCGTGAAGGAATCCGTACATGATTGGCTCTCGTTCGTTGATGCTCCAGGTGTCCTTCGCGAAGGTGCGCCTGGTAATGGTTGCCCTTCTGATTGTCCCGTCAACCCTACTGATCGCGCAGCAACCCGACGTGGGCTTGTCCGGGTTACCCGCTGTCGGCCAACAGGACACGCCTAAACAGGAAACCGAGCCAGCGACTCCAGCAAGTGTGCAATCTACAGCCATTCCAGTTCCCCAGCCTCTTGCCAATAGCGTTCCAGTTCAGGTGTTCGATCTGGCCCAGTTGCAGGCACTCGCTCGCGAGAAACACCCGAACATCTTGGCTGCTCGAGCCAGCCTGGAAGCGGCCTTGGCCCGCAAACAAGCAGTGTATTCGTTGCGAATACTCACTCCGCTGCAACCCGATCTGCCAATCCGTCGGCGACAGAGCTGCCTCGGTCTGCGTGCCGCTGAAGCGGGAGTACAACTAGCTCAGATCGATACGCTGTATGCCGTGCAGTTCTGCTACGTCAGTTATCTATACGCTCGGCATCAGATGCAGCTTGCCGACCGCGCTTTGGAGGGGCTGGAAAAGTTGCGGACGGAACTGAAAAAGCTGATTGAAACCGATGAAAAGAGGTTCGAGGAGTACCGCAAGTTACCGGAGGCCAAGAGGAGACAGCAACCCCTACCTCCACGCGATCGTTCTGACTTATTGCGGGAACGCGATCTTAACCGCGTCGAGGCATTGCAAGCCGGGGCTCGTGCTTTGCGGAGCGAGGCGGAATGGGGAGCGGAGCGTGCTTTGAGCGGGCTGCGCGAGGCCGTTGGATTGCCCGGCGACTGCCCCTTAGTACTCGCGCACGACCGACTCTTCGACGTTTCGCCTCCGCCCCTGGATCGCAAGCACTTGCTGGAACTAGCCCTAAGCCGTCGTCCCGATTTCGTTCAGGCTCAGCTGTTGGCTGAAGTGCATCAACTGGAAGTGACCGCCCAGCACCACGCTCGCGGATTGCGGGTGTCCACTTTTGCCGCTGCAACCGATCTACACGTCAAGCCGCTGCCGGCTTTTTCTAGTGAGTCGGACTACAAACCTGGAGCGACCGGGCCAGAAATGCCGGTAAGCATCACCGGCCATCGCCACGAACGAGTGCAGCAGGCGACTTTGTATGCCAATCGCGCTGCTGCGGTTGTCGAACGAACTCGTGGCTTGATCCAGTTGCAGATCGAACAAGCCTATCTGCAAGCTCGAGAGATGCAAGAGAAGTTGCCCAATTTAGAACGAGCGGTACAGCTCAGTCGAATCGCCCAACAGTACACCGGCGTACCGTTCGTTGCTGCCCAGCAGGAAAGCAATCTCACCCAGTTGATCACCACGGGCCGAGAAGCCAGCGATGCTCAGATAGCGGCGTTAGAGAGTCGCTATCGGCTTCTGCTGGCACTGATCACGCTAGAACGGCACACGGCGGGCGGCTTCTGTGCTGGTCTAGTGGGCGCACCAATGTTGCCTGCTCCCGAATCAGTTCTCGCTGAC
>Ga0272446_1007112_pt1 | contig 11305 bp, 12 predicted proteins | sample YNPCB0061_FD_194587 | JGI IMG/M metagenome (GOLD analysis project Ga0272446, IMG submission 194587) | Hot spring microbial mat communities from Yellowstone National Park, WY, United States - YNP-CB-006-1 | ecosystem: Environmental > Aquatic > Thermal springs > Hot (42-90C) > Sediment | place...
ATCGTAGTCGGGGCGGAGGGGAAGCGGCTGACCCATGGCGAAGCTCCATTGCTCGCCCGCTTGAATCACATCCCGCCCGCGTCGGGGAATCCCCCTCGTGAGTCTCGCTCAGAAGGACTTGGTATTACAAACGGATCAATGCGCCGCGCACGGTGTCCGGAGCCACCTGGGCCCCGAACACAGTGACGTGGAGCGGCAACAATCGGACGCATATGGTGCGCGTGCCGGGGCCCGGACGCTTGGAACTCCGCCTGCCGGACGGGGCGGCGAACCCGTATCTGCTGCAAGCCGTCGTCATCGCCGCCGGCCTCTTGGGATTGCGTGACAAGGCCAATCCAGGACCGCACCGCACCATCGACATGTACAGCGAAGGCCACACGGTCACCGACGCGCCGCGGCTGCCTCTCAATCTCCTCGACGCGCTGCGGGCATTCGAGCGCGACGAAGACTTGCAGACTCTGCTCGGCTCGCCGTTCTCGCGCGCCTACCTCAAGCTGAAGGACGCCGAGTGGAACGCCTACTGTTCCCATCTGACATCCTGGGAACGTCGACATACGCTGGACGTCTGATCGTTGTGCCGGGGAGCGACACGCGACCCAGCGTCTCCACCGTCACTTCATGGCTTGTCAGTCGTTTCGGGTAAGCGCCCGATAAGCGATTGCAGCAGCCGCATTGACATGGTCGAGACAAGCGGCGTGGGCTGCGTCGCCGTCCTTTCTGGCGATGGCATCGACGATCCGCCTGAGCTCCGCGAGACCGACCGTGGAGCGGCCTGGCGCCGCGATGGTGATCGCGCGCAGATGGGTGATGCGTGCGTTGAGCGAGCGAACGATCGTCCACGCCACCGTCTTCGACCCACCCTCGAACACCAGACGGTAGAATTCATGCGTCTCGCGAAGAACGACCGATGGCAGGTCCTGCCGATAGGCATCCGCGATCCGTTCCAGAGCAGCCTCGAGGGCGGCGACGATCGCTGCGTCGGCTCGCTCGGCGCAATGTCGCGCCGCCAGAGCTTCGAGCGTGGCCCTGATCTCATAGATTTCCCTTGCCTGTTCCGGCGTCGGGTTGGCGACCGCCGGCCCGCGGGCCGCGGTCTCGACGAGACCTTCGGTCTCAAGATGGCGTAGCACCTCCCGGACGATCGACCGGCTGACGCCGAGTTGCTCGCACAGATCCCGCTCTCTCAAGCGATCGCCTGGCCTGAAGCGAAACTCGAGAATTGCGGCACGCAATTTTTCGAGCGCGAGTTCACGCAGTGTCTCCGTATTGCGAACCACTTTCAGATCCATGGCCGGAGGCGTTGCATCCATTGGCTGATTTCTCCCGCGTGCCGCTCCCGACGGCACCCAACTTCGCATCGCAGAGCGCGCCTTGACAACCGCCGTCTTGACATTCCAACATACCGTATGATCAATGGAGCCGGCATCGATGGCGGTCCACGCGCAAAACCAAATCCGCAAAGTCGTGACGGTGGTGGACACAACCTTCATCGACGGCGGCAAGCCTGCCACCAAACCGTGTCGGCTGATCGGCGCAGCAGCGGTTCTGACGAACCCGTGGGCGGGCCTCGGTTTCGTCGAGGACCTTCGGCCGATGATCAGGGTGTTGGCACCGCTGCTCGGTGAGCTCCTGACGGCTGAGATCGTGCGGATCGCAGGCGGCGGCGAGGCAGTCGAGGGCTACGGCAAGGCGGCCGTGGTCGGAACCGATGGTGAGATCGAGCACGCCTCGGCGTTGATCCATACGTTGCGGTTCGGGAATATCTTTCGCAAGGCGGTTGGCGCGAAGAGCTATCTCAGCTTCACGAATTTCCGGGGCGGACCGGGCGCTCCCATCGTTGTGCCGATGATGGACAAGTTCGACGACGGCAGGCGCTCCCACTACCTCACGCTGCAGTTCTCCATTCCCGATGCGCCCGCCGCCAACGAGATCGTTGTCGCGCTGGCGGCATCCACCGGAGGTCGGCCGCATCACCGGATCGGTGATCGCTATCAGGACCTTGAGGAGCTCGGCGCGACCGATGCTGTCTGACTCCGTCGGTTCGGCCGCCCCCCACTCGCAGCGTCTGGCAACTGCCTGCCAACGCATCGGAAATGGCCCTGCGGTCGTTCTGGTCCACGGCGTTGGGATGGATCACAGCTTCTGGAAACCCCAGGTCGCCTCGCTCTCACCGTCTTATTCCGTGATCGCCTACGATCTGCTTGGTCATGGCGCAAGCCCGCTGCCCGGCGACCCGGCGACACTGGCGGAATTCTCAGAGCACTTGATCGCGCTGCTGGACGCTCTCGCGATCAGAACGGCGCATCTTGTCGGCCATTCGATGGGGGCTCTCGTCGTTCTCGAGACCGCCTTGAGCTTTCCCGATCGGGTCGCCAGCGTCACGGCGCTGAACGCGGTTTATTGCCGTTCCGCCGCGCATCGGGCGGCGATCATCCAACGGGCTCACGACTTGGTCCTCGACGATGCGATGATTGAAGCGACGATCGCGCGCTGGTTCGGGTCCCCGATCGCACCCGAACAGCAGCACGCCGCGGCGGAGGCGCGCGCACTGTTGCAACGGGTCGATCCGACAGGGTACCGCCGGACCTATCGCCTGTTCGCAATCGCGGACACCGCTCACGTCGGTCGCCTGCCCACCCTCAAGCCGCCGGCGCTCTTTCTGACCGGAGAACTCGACCCGAATTCGACGCCCGAAATGTCACGCGCGATGGCGCGCATTGTTCCAAACGGGCGGGCAGTGATTGTTCCGCAGGCGCGGCACATGATGAGCATGACGGCGCCGGAGGAGGTCAACCGGCTGATCCTGGAATTCCTGGACGCGTGCGAAGCGACAGCGGCGGTCGCTGCGCCGCGGGCGGCGCAGCATGGCCGATAGCGGTCTCGACACGCGCGCCTTTCGCGACGCGCTCGGGGTCTTCCTGACCGGCGTCACCGTGGTCACCACCCGCGACGCAGACCGCCGGCCCAGAGGTTTCACCGCCAACTCCTTCACATCAGTGTCGCTCGATCCGCCGCTGATCCTCGTCTGCATCGGGCGATCCGCGGCAAGCCACGGCGCCTTCTGCGCATCGGGAAAATTCGCCGTCAACGTACTCGCCGAAACTCAGACGGATGTGTCGAGGACCTTCGCCTCCAAAGCCGCCGACAAGTTCGCTTCCGTCGCTTGGCATGACAGCGCCCTTGGCAATCCGCTGATCGCGGGTGCTGCCGCTTGGTTCGACTGCACGACACAATCGATCATAGAGGGGGGTGACCACAGCATTCTCTTAGGCCGGGTGCACGACTTCGGACAGCGGCCCGCAACACCGCTCGGATATTGTCGCGGTGGCTATGTCGTCGGCAGCCTCCTGCAGTCCGCGATCGACGAGCAGCCAGGCCGCGTGGTCGTCGGGGCGATCCTCGAACGAGACGGCGAACTCCTCTTTCTCGAGGCCGCGGACGGCAGGCTCGATCTGCCGACAGGCGCCTCGCTTGGTCCGGTCTCTGACACCCGAAGCCTCAGAGCTGTTCTGGCGCGACTTGGGCTGAACGGCCGGCTCGATTTCGTGTTTTCGGTTTACGAAGACACGGCACGGGGAGGCGGCGTATGCGTCTACTATCGCGGCGCAGCGCAGGAAACCCCCGCCGCCGGCTCGCGCTTCATCCCAATCCCTGAGATCCCTTGGGACCGCCTTGGCGACGCGGCCGTGCGCGCGATGCTTGAACGCTACGTGCGTGAGCGGCGCGACGATGCTTTCGGCATCTATGTCGGCGATGCGCGTGCGGGCGAGATCCGTGGGCTCGGCGCCTGGCCGGCACCGTCTGTTGCGGGAGCGAACCCATGAAGTTCTCGCTCTTCGTCCACATGGAACGGAAGGACTGCGAGGCGCCGCACAGCCAACTGGCGCGTGACTTGGAAGAACTGGTCCTGATGGCGGAGGCGGCCGGATTCGAGACCGTCTGGATCGGTGAGCATCACGCGATGGAGTTCACGATCGCGCCCAATCCCTTCGTCCATCTTGCCTATCTCGCGGCGCGGACCACGCGCATCCGGCTCGGCACGGGAAATTGCATCGCGCCCTTCTGGCATCCGATCAAGCTCGCGGGCGAGGCAGCGCTGCTCGATGTCCTGAGCGGCGGGCGCCTTGATCTCGGCCTCGCCAGAGGCGCCTACACCTACGAATACGACCGGCTTCTGCCGGGCCTTGACGCCTGGGGCGCAGGCCAGCGGATGCGGGAGCTGGTTCCAGCGGTGAAGAAACTGTGGGCTGGCGACTACGCGCATGACGGTGACTTTTGGAAATGGCCGGCGACGTCGGCCGTGCCTTGCCCAGTGCAGACGCCGCACCCCCCGATCTGGATCGCAGCGCGCGATCCCAACTCGCACGCGTTCGCGGTCCGCAACGGCTGCAACGTCCAGGTGACGCCGCTCGCCGCAGGCGACGAGGAGGTCGAAAACCTCATGTCGAAATTCAGCAATGCCTGCGCCGCCGCGCCCGAACAGCCGCGCCCGAAGATCATGCTGCTCCAGCATGCCTTCGCGGCGGAGACAGCGGCGGAAGCCGAGCGACTGACCGAGGATCTCGCCGCCTATTACGGAACTTTCCACGCCTGGTTCAAGAACGAGCGTCCGGTCACGCGGGGTTTCATCGCGCCGCTGACAGCAGAGGAAGTCGCCGCATTGCCGCAATACGCGCCCGAGGCGATCAGGCGAAACCTTGCGATCGGCAGACCCGACGCACTCATCGCGCGCTTGCAGCGGTATGAGTCGCTCGGCTTTGACCAATACTCGATCTGGATCGACAGCCTCATAAGTCACGACCGCAAGAAGGCATCGCTCGCGCTTTTCATCAGGGAGGTCATGCCGGCATTTTCTTGACGAGGCGTAACGGAAAGATGACTGCACCGATGCCGCATTTCGACTGCTACATTGACGGCGCGTTCTGCGCGACCGAGTGTCGTGCGGCGTCGCTCGATCCGGCTACCGGCGAAGCCTGGGCAACGTTCAGCGTCGCGTCAGTCGCTGACGCGCAGCGGGCCGTCGAGGCTGCGGACCGCGCGTTTCGGTCCGGCGCTTGGGCTGGTCGCACCGCGGGCCAGCGCGGACGGCTTTTGTTCGCGATCGCTGACATGCTTGCGGCGCGCGCAGGCGAACTCGCCGAAATCGAGACCCGCGACACGGGGAAGATCATCCGCGAAACGCGCAGCCAGATTGCCTATGTCGCCGAATACTATCGTTACTTTGGCGGTCTGGCCGACAAGATCGAGGGCGCTCACCTGCCGATCGACAAGCCCGACATGGAGGTGACGCTTCGGCACGAGCCGATCGGGGTCGTCGTGGCGATCGTGCCTTGGAACTCGCAGCTGTTCTTGACGGCGGTGAAACTGGCGCCAGCGCTCGCTGCCGGATGCACCGTAGTGCTGAAAGCGTCCGAGGAGGCGCCTGCGCCACTGCTTGCCTTTGCCCGTGTGATCCATGAGGCAGGGGTGCCGGCTGGGGTCGTCAACATCATCTCGGGATATGGGGCAGAGTGCGGCAGGGCTCTGACAAGCCATCCCAAGGTTGCACGCGTCGCGTTTACCGGCGGCCATGCGACGGCCCGCGCCATAATCAGGGACACGGCCGCAAATCTTGCGGCGACCAGCCTCGAGCTCGGCGGCAAGTCGCCCATCCTCGTCTTCGCGGACGCGGAATTCACCAGTGCCGTCAACGCCGTGGTCGGCGGGATATTCGCCGCAAGCGGGCAGAGCTGCGTCGCCTGCTCGCGACTGCTCGTGGAGCGCTGCATGCACGAGCGGTTTCTCGAGGCGCTCCTCGCCAGGGTGCGGTCGATCCGCATCGGGTTGCCGCTCGATAGCAGTACGGACATGGGGCCGCTTGCAACCCGCCGCCAGATCGAGTGCATCCGCAGGATCCTCGAGGCAAGCCTCGGTGCTGGCGCGAGGCTCCTGACCGGCGGTGGACCGCCAGAAGCCCTTGGCGACGCGCTCAGCCGCGGGTTCTTCTTCGCGCCGACCATCCTGTCCTGCGACAACACCGCGGTGCCGTGCGCGCGTGAGGAGCTGTTCGGCCCGGTTTTGACCGTGATGCCCTTCGATGACGAGGCAGACGCGGTCGCGAAAGCGAATGACACCGACTATGGGCTGGCGGCTGGTCTGTTCACGAAGGACCTTGCCCGAGCGCATCGCGTGGCGCGCGCGCTCCGAGCGGGCGTCGTCTGGATCAACACATACCGCGCGATCTCGCCACTGGCGCCATTTGGCGGCTTCGGTCTCAGCGGCTATGGCCGCGAGGGCGGCCAGAAGTCGGTCTTCGATTATCTCAGGACAAAGGCCGTCTGGATCACCACGGGCGACAGCCCCATCCCCGATCCGTTCGTGATGCGGTGAGGCTCAAGATGGCGACACGCGAATCGCGCCCCCGGAGGTGGCGCCACAGCAGGTCCAGCGAACCGGATGGCGCGAGCGGGGCTGGGTGGACATGGCTGATCTTGCCGGCGCTGTTCGTGCTGACAGTGATCTTCTTCCTGCCGATGGCGTATCTCGCGAGCTTCAGCCTGCGACCGCACATCGGCGCTGGCACGGTGGGCAGCGGGGTGACACTCGCGAACTATGTGCGCTTTCTGTCCGACCCCTTCTATCTTGGCGTGCTTGCCGACACGCTGCTGATCGGGTTCGTGGTCGTCAGCATCTGTTTGCTGCTGGGCTATCCGGTCGCCTACTTCCTCGCACGCAGCCGAAGCCGCTGGCGAGGGGTGCTGATCTTTCTTGTGGTGGCGCCCCTGCTCATCTCGACCGTGATCCGCAACCTTGGGTGGCTGCCGATCCTGAGCGACAGCGGGCTGATCAATTGGGTGCTGTTGGAACTCGGCCTGACGCGCAGTCCGATGCGGCTGATGAACAACACCACGGGGGTGATCATAGCGCTGGTTCACACCTTCCTGCCGTTCATGATCCTTGCGCTCGTGACAGTCATCCAGAAGATCGGGTCTGACATCGAGGAGGCGGCGCGCAATCTCGGTGCTGGTCCTCTGTATACGTTCTTCCATGTGATCCTGCCGCTGTCGCGACCCGGTCTTCTCGCCGGCTATCTTGTAGTGTTCACCAGCGTGATCAGCGCTTTCACGACGCCTGCCATGATGGGCGGAAAACGCGTGCTTATCATGTCGACTCTCATCGAACAGCAGATACGCAGCGTCCTCAATTACGCGTTTGGCGCCGCTGCGGCGATGATCCTCCTCGGAGTGGCGATCATTCTGACGCTCTCGTCCTTGCGGCAGGAGGCGAAACAGTGACGACGCGCTCGAACTTTGTCTTGTCGGGGATCGTCGGCATTGTGCTCGCCTTTCTGATGCTGCCGCTTGTCGCCGTGATGGTGTCGTCATTCTCGGGCGGACCGCCAATGGCCTTTCCGCCGCAGCGGTTCACGCTTCGTTGGTATGAAGCCATCAGCGCCGATTATTACGGCGCCCTGCGCACGAGCCTCATCGTGGCCGTCGGCGCGACGGCGCTTTCCGTCGTGATCGGCACGCTCGCGGCGCTTGCGCTGCGTCGCGGCCGAATGCGTGGCCAGAGGCTGTTGTCGATCCTCTGCATGTCGCCCTTGATGGTTCCAACTCTCGTCATCGGCGTTGCCGGTTTCCAGTTTACGCTTGTGCTTTGGGACATTTTCCATCTGTCCATCGCGGATACGATCATCGTCCTCACCCTTGGTCATGCAGCGTTTTGCGTTCCATTCGTCATCCGATCGGCGTTGGTTGCGCAGGCTCACTATGATCTGACACTTGAGGAGGCGGCGCAGAACCTGGGCGCCACCCCCGTCGAGACGTTTTTTCGGGTGACGCTTCCGCTGCTGATGCCGGGCATCATCACGGGCGGGATCTTCGCTTTCCTTGCGTCATTTGACGACGTGCCGGTGGCTTTGCTGCTCGGCGGTAGCAATACGGTGACGCTTCCAGTCAAGATCTTGACATCGATCGAATTCAGCTTCGAAGCGAGCATCATGGCTGTGGCAACTCTCGTTGTCATAGTATCCCTTGTGTTGATGCTCATTGTTGACAGACTAATCGGCCTAGAATCTCTCATCGGAGTTGGTCGAGGTTGATGTCGACACACCGAAACGCTCACTGAGAGGGAGATACACCATGAAAAAACTTCTCTTTGCTGCCAGCATCGCTATAATGGGTGTGTTGCCAGCGCCCATGGCCAGTTCCCAGGAGATCACTCTTCGCGTTGCGAACTATGGCGGTGCTTTCACGGCTAGCCAGCGCAAATACGCCGCCGATCTGTTTACACAGCGAACGGGCGTGAGGATTCAGTTCATTGATGGCAATCCTGCTGATCATCTTGCGAAGATGATAGCGGCGCGTGGGCGCGAAGCCCCCTATGACGTCGTCTATCTCGATGACGACGTGCAGGCTCGAGCCATTCAAGCGGGGGTCTTGCAGAGGCTCGACCCTTCGCTTGTGCCGAATTTGGCCCATCTCTACGACGAAGCCAAAAACCCGGAAGGTTATGGCCCGGGCATGCTGTTCTATTCGGTCGGGCTCGCCTTTAACGTCGAAAGGCTTCGCGAGGCAGGCATCCCTGAGCCAAAGTCATGGGCCGATCTTTGGGATCCCCGTCTGGCAGGACGCGTGGCGGTTCCTGATCTGTCGACAATCATGGGCCGGAACTTCCTCGTGGCCGCAGCGCGACTGAACGGCGGTGATGAGCGGTCGCTTGAGAGAGGAATTGAGAAGATCGCAAGCCTCAGGGCTCACTCTTACTACACGTCGTCTGCAACCCTCACGACGCAGTTCCAGAGCGGCGACGTGTGGGCGGCTCCGTGGATCAACGGCCGCGCGTGGGGCATGATCGACCGGGGAGCGCCGATGAGATTTGTCATCCCAACCGAGGGCGGCTTCGGCAACATGACCACGATCGACGTGGCCGCAGGGACACGGCATGCCAGAGAGGCACATGCCTTCATAAACTTTGTGCTCGACCCGCTGCCGCAGCTCGGCCAGGCATACGAGATCCCCTATGGCCCCACGAACAGGACCTTGGCGCCGGTTCTCGCCGCTTATCCAGAACTGTCGAAGAAGTTCCCAGCCTCTCCTGAAGATCTCAAGCAGCTTATTCTCGTCGACTGGAAAATATACAACAGCAACCATGAGCAGGCCGTGCAGCTCTGGAACCGCAATGTCATCCGTCGGCGCTGAACAGACGTCCGGCGCGGCGTTGGCAAGACAAGGCTGAAGCGCACAAGAAAGCGCATGAAAGGTCGCACTGATGGAGGTCCAGCTCGACCGGGTGCGCAAAGTTTATGGGGGGGCAGTCGCCGTAGACGACGTTTCTCTCACCATCGGCAATGGCGAGTTCGTCACGCTGCTCGGCGCCTCTGGTTCTGGCAAGACCACGTGTCTACGCATGGTGGCGGGCTTCGTGGTGCCGTCTTCCGGCCGAGTTCTGATCGGTACGGAGGACGTCACCCGCCGCCCGCCGCATCGGCGCAACACGGCAATGGTTTTTCAGCAGTACGCTCTCTTTCCCCATCTCAGCGTTGCGGACAACATTGGCTTTGGGCTGAAGGTGAGACGCCTTGGGCGCGAGGAGATCACTCGCCGTGTGCGGGACGTGCTCAAGCTCGTACAGCTTGAGGCATTTGCCGAACGGATGCCCAGTCAGCTCTCGGGCGGTCAGCGCCAGAGGGTGGCACTCGGGCGCGCCGTGGTCGTCAATCCGGAAATCCTTTTGCTCGACGAGCCGCTTGGCGCGCTCGATCTCAAACTCCGGGAAGAGCTGCAACTCGAAATCAAACGCGTGCAACAGACGCTCGGCATCACCACCCTCTTTGTCACCCATGACCAGGGGGAGGCGCTCAGCATGTCGGACCGTGTCGCCGTCATGCACGTGGGCCGGATCATTCAAGTTGACACACCAAGCCGACTGTATACAGCCCCTGCTGATGAAATCGTCGCCCGGTTCATTGGGCGAATCACGCTCTGGTCGGTGCGGGTGGAAAGCATCGAGAATGGCTGCTGCTTTGTGATCGGCGATGACGGCGCGCGCTTTCGCACGCGGCATTGGCCGAATGGCAGTGCCGCAGGGACGCGTTTGCTTTTGGCGATCCGGCCGGAGGCTTTCCAGCTGGCGGAACGAGGTGAGAACGAACGACGCGTCGTCGTTGATCGGGTCGTGTATCAGGGTTCAAACTACCTCCTACACTGTATCGACCCTACAGGCGTTGCGTGCATCGCTGAGGTTTCGCTGGGCGCTGCCACACCATCGGCCGGCAGCGTGATCAACCTCAGCTGGTCGGCCGAAGATTGTCGCGCAATCACACCAGCGCCTTTGACAACAGCATAATCGCTGGAGACGTTCGGATGACGCAGCCGCGCTATCAAACCGTTGGTCACGATAGCATCCAATATCACTTTTTTTGTGAAGGCCTTGTTTTCGCCGCTCGCGTCTTTCGAACGAACACGCTCGAGCACCATTCGGCGTGGATTTTCGAGGGCGGGCAAGTACGGGAGATCCTCCACGCGCTGACCGCACTGACGCAATCGCCGTCTGACCATCTTGATATCGCTTGCCCGGCGTTTGGGATTTGGGCGGACGGATCACAGGGAGCGCTGCGAGTTGATGCAGGCGTGCGTGATGACCGCTTCGCGGTCGCGTTTACGGTGCGTCACCGCTATCGATGGGTCTACGACGCCGCCATTGCCGGCGAAGACGTGGACCACCAGCCCGATCTCGATTGTGTGGTTACCTATCGAGGGCGAGCGCTCAGGGGCATCGGCTATCATAAACGCTACTTCTGGCATCGTCCGCCCACCCATTGGGGGTATCGCTTCCTGCACGGCGTAACCGACGACGGCTCCAAGGTTGTATGGACTGCAGACGCAATCTTTGGAACCAGCAAGTACGACTACTTTAAGGTTTTGGACCGCGTCACAGGTTCGCTGTTACAGTCCGACCCTGAGCACTCGGCACATAAGCAGAATCGCATTTTTGCGTTTATATCTGGAGAACGCCACGAAACGATTTTTCATGAAGCTGGAGCCTGGAACGTGTTTCTGCGTTCATCTGCGATGGACAGCCACTTGCAGCAGCGCTCCGGCACTTTCGAGTATAGGGTTGGCGATCAGACGTGGCGTGGGCAGGCGCTGACGGAATCTTGCTTCGGATCGCTGGGCTAGGCTCAGGACTCATTGATTGATACCAAGTCCTTCTGAGCGAGACTCACGAGGGGGATTCCCCGACGCGGGCGGGATCTGATTCAAGCGGGCGAGCAATGGAGCTTCGCCATGGGTCAGCCGCTTCCCCTCCGCCCCGACTACGA
>Ga0272446_1007113_pt1 | contig 11304 bp, 11 predicted proteins | sample YNPCB0061_FD_194587 | JGI IMG/M metagenome (GOLD analysis project Ga0272446, IMG submission 194587) | Hot spring microbial mat communities from Yellowstone National Park, WY, United States - YNP-CB-006-1 | ecosystem: Environmental > Aquatic > Thermal springs > Hot (42-90C) > Sediment | place...
ATTCCCGCGCGGTTTGCCTGCTGACTTGCGTCCGTCGCCGACATGGCTTCTCCGTCCTTCGTCGCTCACCGCGAGGAGCCGCCGGCGTTGGCACCGGCAGCCCCCCGAGGCTCGCTGTCACAATGTGGCAGGCCAGGAGGGATTCGAACCCCCAACAGGCGGTTTTGGAGACCGCTGCTCTACCATTGGAGCTACTGGCCTACGGAATTCTCGAAACGGTCCGGCGACTTAGCCGACCTTGCCTTCCTTGTGCGCGGTGTGCTTCCGGCACCTGGGGCAGAACTTCGACAGCTCGAGCTTGTCCTGCTGCTTCTTCCGGTTCTTCGTGGTCGTGTAGTTCCGATCACGGCAGACCGTGCACTCGAGCGAAATCAGGCTGCGATTGCCCTTGGGCATGACGTTCAACTCCTCAAAAGTGCTGCATGAGACGACAGAGGGGAAGGCCCTCTGACAGAGCCCTCCCCTCGTGTCAAGCCGGTGTGTTGGAACCGGCTGGACTTACGCGATGACCTCGGACACGACGCCGGAGCCGACCGTGCGACCACCCTCGCGGATGGCGAAGCGGAGCTCCTTCTCCATCGCGATCGGCGTGATCAGCTCGACCTCGATGGTGGTGTTGTCGCCCGGCATGATCATCTCGACGCCGGCGGGCAGCTGCACGGTGCCCGTCACGTCGGTGGTGCGGAAGTAGAACTGCGGGCGGTAGCCCTTGAAGAACGGCGTGTGGCGGCCGCCCTCTTCCTTCGACAGCACGTACACCTGGCCCTTGAACTTCGTGTGGGGGGTGACGCTGCCCGGCTTGGCGAGCACCTGGCCGCGCTCGACGTCCTCGCGCTTGAGGCCGCGGAGCAGCGCGCCGATGTTGTCGCCGGCCATGCCGCTGTCCAGCAGCTTCTTGAACATCTCGACGCCGGTGACGACCGACTTGGTGGTCGGGCGGATGCCGATGATCTCGACTTCGTCACCGACCTTGACCACGCCACGCTCGACGCGGCCGGTGGCCACGGTGCCACGACCTTCGATCGAGAACACGTCCTCGACCGGCATCAGGAAGGGCTTGTCGATCGCGCGCTGCGGGGTCGGGATGTAGGTGTCGACCGCCTCCATCAGCTTGAGGATCGCGGGCTCGCCGATGTCCGACGTGTCACCCTCGAGGGCCTTGAGGGCCGAGCCGGGGATGATCGGCGTCTTGTCGCCGGGGAACTCGTACTTCTTGAGCAGGTCGCGGACCTCTTCCTCGACCAGCTGGCGGAGCTCGGGGTCGTCGAGCATGTCCACCTTGTTCAGGAAGACGACGATGTACGGCACGCCGACCTGGCGGGCGAGCAGGATGTGCTCACGCGTCTGGGGCATCGGGCCGTCCGGCGCGGAGACCACGAGGATCGCGCCGTCCATCTGCGCCGCGCCCGTGATCATGTTCTTCACGTAGTCCGCGTGGCCCGGACAGTCGACGTGGGCGTAGTGACGGTTCTTGGTCTGGTACTCGACGTGCGCCGTCGAGATCGTGATGCCGCGGGCGCGCTCCTCGGGGGCCTTGTCGATCTGGTCGTACGCGAGGAAGGTCGCGCCGCCAGTCTTGGCCAGCACCTTGGTGATCGCCGCCGTCAGGGTGGTCTTGCCGTGGTCAACGTGGCCGATCGTGCCGATGTTGACGTGCGGCTTGTTTCTCTCGAACTTTTCCTTCGACATGTCGGTCCTTCTTTCTGTGAGTGCGCTGCGAAATGGAGCCCTGATCCAGGATTGAACTGGAGACCTCATCCTTACCAAGGATGCGCTCTGCCAACTGAGCTATCAGGGCACTGCCTGCCGTCCTTCTGTTGCGGTGCTGCGGCTTCAACAACGTTGAGTCCTGCGACTGCTGCCATCGAGGGTGGAGCGGGGAACGGGACTCGAACCCGCGACATTCAGCTTGGAAGGCTGACGCTCTACCAGCTGAGCTATCCCCGCGTGACGATCGATTTGTGGAGGGGGGTGGATTCGAACCACCGAAGGTCGAGGACCGACAGATTTACAGTCTGTTGCCGTTGGCCACTTGGCTACCCCTCCGAAAGGGAATCGCACCTATTCAATTGTCCGCCCGCCCCGCTCCTCTGACCCTCGTCTTCTTCCTGGCCGGCGGCGGGAATCGAACCCGCGACCTACTGATTACAAATCAGTTGCTCTACCGACTGAGCTACACCGGCAAGGCTCCAGAACTGCGAGGGAACCTGCCTCCTTCACCCCGTGACACAAAGGCGGCGCTCTCTACCCACGCGCTCGCTTTGGAGTCAAGGAGATCAGGAACCTCGCGCCGCCGCGCGCTGGCGGGCGATTTCAGAGAGCAGCACCCCGGCGGACACGGACGCGTTCAACGACGCCACCTGACCCACCATGGGAATGCGCACGCGGAAGTCGCAGTGGCCCAGCACCCCCTTGCGCACGCCCGCGCCTTCCGCGCCGACAACGACGGCGAGCGGCCCGTCCAGCCTGGCCTGGTAGACCGACTGGTCCCCGGCGGGATCCGCGGCCACCGACCAGAAGCCGGCCTCCTTCAGCTCCTCGAGGGCGCGGGACAAGTTGGTGACGCGGCACACCGGGCAGTGCGCGGTGGCGCCGGCCGACGCCTTCACCACCACGCCGGTGATGCCGACGGCCCGGTCCTTCATGATCACCACGCCGTGTGCGCCGAACGCGTGCGCCGAGCGGATGATCGCGCCGAGGTTGTGCGGGTCCTGGATTCCGTCGAGCAGCACGACGAGCGGCGGACGATCGTCGGACGCCTTGGCCTGGGCGATGAGCTCGTCGAGGCCCAGGTACTCGAACTCGCGGACCTGCGCGACGACGCCCTGGTGCACGGCGCCGTCGGTGATGCGAGCGAGGCGCTCGCGGTCCACCGTGTCCACCTTGAGGCCGGCGTCGCGGGCGCGGCTGAAGATCTCACCGGCCACGCGCGGGTTCACGGCGCCTTCGGCGACGAACAGCTTCTCGATGGAGCCCGGGCGGGCGCGCAGCACCTCGAGCACCGGGTTGATGCCGAAGACGTGGCTCACTGGACCTCGACGGGCAGGCTCAGCGTCCTGGTCTGGCGGGCGCAGATCTTGTCGGTGCAGATGAAGAAGGTCAGCTTCGCCTCGACCGAAGCCTTGCCCTTCGTGGCGGCGGTGAAGCCGACCTCGAAGCGCGGATCGGGCGGCGTCTTGCCTCCTTCGGTCTTCTTCGCCACGGAGTCGGCGAGCGTCAGCTTCGCCTTGTCCAGCTTCACGTCCTTGCTGGACAGCTCGATCTTGAGCGGCGCCTCATCGGAGATGTGCACGCCTTCCTTCGTGGTGAAGGCGATCACCACGGCGCCCTTCTCTCCCGCCTTGACGGAGGTCGAGGTGCCCTCCGTGGTCACGTCGTAGAGGGACTTCACGTCGGTCTCGGCGAACGCCGCGCCAGCGACCAGCACCGCCATCATCAGCATCGAGCGCATCATGGGTCTCCTTGTGTCACGACTCGCGGGCGCTTTCACGCACGCAGTGCCCGTTGGGCGACCAGCTCCTCGGCCCGCGCGATGATTGCGGCGGCGAGGTCGACGCCCGTCGCCTCTTCCATGTCCGGCAGCGCGGGCGACGCGTTCACCTCGAAGACGCGGGGCCTGCCGGCCTTCGGCTCGAGGAGATCGACCGCGCACACCTCGAGCTCTGACAGCCTCGCGGCGGACTCGGCGGCCTCGCGCACCGGCCCGGTGAGCACGCAGCGCTCGAGCCGGGCGATGCGCGACAGCGTGCGCGACAACCGGCCCGCGCGGGGAATGCGCGTCACGGCGGCGAGCGCCGTCCCACCGACGACGAAGACGCGCAGGTCGCGGCCGGCCTTCCGCACGTACTCCTGCATCACCAGGTTGTGGCCCAGGCCCAGCACCGCTTCCAGCGCGGCCTCGAGCGACTGCTCGGTCTCGCAGAGCATCACGCCGCGGCGCTCGGTGCCCTCGAGCAGCTTCACCAGCACCGGCACGCCGCCGACGAGCTCGACCATCGCCTTGAGCTCCTTCGCGTCGCGGGCCAGCACCGTGGTGGGAATGTCGAGGCCGTTGGCGGCGAGGCGCTGGAGGCAGCGGGCCGGGTTGCGCGACTGGCCGATGGCGTGCGCGGTGTTCATCACCACGGAGCCGTGCGCGGCGAACTGCTCGACGACGGGCAGGCCGTAGCTGGCGATGGACGCGGCGATGCGGGGGATGACGACGTCGGGGACCTTGATCACCTTCTGGCGGTAGCGCAGGCGGCTGCCCCTGCGATCCAGGTGCACCGCGACGTGGGCGGTGCTCATCACCCGCACCTTGTGGCCGCGCGCGCGCGCCGCGTCGACCAGGCGCCGGGTCGACGGGATGCTGCTCGAGCGGCTGAGCACGACGACGTTCATGGGGCCTCGGCGGGTGTACCACCGACGGCGAGGCGTCCACACGTATTCGCGGCGTCGATTGAATTCGCCTCGCCGCGAGCGCACAATTCACCCGATGCGTCCTTTCTCGCTCGCGCATCGCGAGCTGGATCCCGCGTGCGCACCGGGGTTCGGCCCTTCCGCGCCCTGCGCGCGACCGGCTGATGCACTCCACCGTCACCCGCCCCTTCCACCGCGAGGTCAACGTCTTCGGCGGCCTGTAGCGCCCCCTCCTTCCCGACCGTCCCCGCCATGCTAGGGTCCAAGCCCATGATTCGAGCCGCCGTCCTGACCGCCGCCCTCTTCGTCACCGGATGCATGACGTACGACTTCGAGCCAGTGGTGCCGCTCGCCGTCGCGCAGACGACGCAGTCGAAAAACATCACGGCGAAGCGCCTCAAGCCGAACATGATGCTGCTCGTCGACAAGTCGGGCTCCATGGAGTCGCCGATCAACCCCAGCGACTCGCGGTGTCCATCGGGCTGCGGGCCCGGCTCGCCGTGCCCCGCCAACTGCCCCACGCGCATCAGCGACCTGCGCAACGCGATGAACACGTTCCTCAACCAGTCCGGCGCGGACGCGCGCATGGGCCTCACGTTCTTCCCGACCAACGGCTCCTGCGGCCCATCGGCGGCGACCGACGTGGCGCTGCCTCCCCCGACGCCGGACGACACGGGCACCGACGCGACGCTCACGGCGAATTCGCAGCAGATCAACAGTCGCATCCAGGCGGTGCAGCCGCTCGGCGGCACGCCCACCGCGGCCTCGCTCAACTTCGTTGGCACCGTGCCGGGCCTCCTGGACCAGATGGACAACCGGGACGACTTCATCCTGCTCCTCACGGACGGCCTGCCGAACTGCAACGAGCAGAACCCGAACCAGGTGTGCACCTGCGACCCCGGCATCTGCGGCAACTGCAGCGGCGGGGTGTGCGCGGCGCAGCAGGGCCGCTGCAAGTGCACGCTGACGAGCTGCCAGACCCTCTGTGCGATCGGCTGCCTCGACCAGGACGCCGTCGTCGAGGCGACCACGCGAAACAGCCTCAACCGCATCAAGACGATCGTCGTCGGCTTCGGCGCCGAGACCGCGACCGGCGACGCGGCCAACGTGCTCAACGCCATCGCCGAGGCAGGCGGCTTCGCGCGCAGCTGCCCCAGGGGCACCGACGCCGAGTGCGGCACGGGCAACAGCTGCGACACCAACAGCAAGCTCTGCACCAAGAAGTTCTACCAGGCCACCGACGCGAACGAGCTCAGCCGCGTGCTGACGGACATCATCAACAACATCACCGGCGACCCGTGCGAGTTCGGGCTACAGGCGCAGCCGACCCGCCCGGAGCTCCTCGCGGTGATCATCGACGGCCAGAACTCCACGGGCGGCCCGGACACCTGGCGCCTCGAGGCCGGCAAGATCTACTTCCAGGGCGCGCTCTGCGACCGGATCAAGGCCTCGAACACCGCCAACCCGGTGCGCGTGGAGATCCGCATCGTCGAGACGCTCTGACGGCGACTACACCGAGACGACGCGCGCGCCTTCGGTCAGCTTCCAGATCTGCGGCAGACCCAGCACCTCGTCGAGGATCTTCCTCCCCTCGAGCTCGGCCGGCACCAGCCCGCACAACTTCACCGTGGTGTCGCACGCCACGCACCTCGCGCCCATCGCACGGGCGTCGGCCAGCATGCGCACGGGGAGCGGCGCGCCCAGCCCTTCCCCGCACGTCGCCTCGGTCCGCTCGCGATCGGTGAGCGGCTTGCCGAAGGTGCCCTTCGCCAGCGCCCGCAAGGCGTCGAAGGCGAAAACGAAGACGACGTCGTCGCCCATCGCCGTCGCGGTGATGCCCATGGACATGCTCTGCCAGGCGGCCTCGTAGCCGCCCGACGACACGAAGAAGACGACCCGCCCGGACACGCAGGGCACTCTACACCGCGCACCTCACCGGACACGTTCCGCGCGCGACGGAGGACGGGTACACTCCGGCGCACATGGCGCGGGCGTTACGTGGCCGGTCCCCCGCCTCCGATGTCGACACCTTCCGAAAAAGCCCCCATGCCCCGAGCCCTCGCCCGAATCGCCCCCGTAGCCCTCGCATTGCTCGCCTCGAGCGCGCTGGCCACCGTCGTCATCGCCGAGAGCATCGAAGAGATGACCCGCGCCGCGCCCCTCGTCGTCCGCGCCACCGCCCAGCAGTCCATGGCCGCCTTCGACCAGGGCGAGGCGAAGATCTGGACGTGGACGGAGCTGTCCGTCACCGAGACCATCAAGGGGAAGGCCCCGCGGACGATCCTCGTGAAGCAGCCCGGCGGCGAGGTCGGCGCGCTGGGCCAGCGCGTGTCCGGCGTGGCCCGCTTCGCGCCCGGCGAAGACTGCGTGCTCTTCCTCGAGCCCGCCTCCGACGAGCAAGGCGCGTACGTGGTGCGCGGCCTGTCCGCCGGCAAGGTGAGCTTCGCCTCGCGCCTTGGCCGCACCGTCGCGGTGCGCGATCTCTCGGGCCTGGCCTTCGCCCGGCCCGGCACGAAGGAGCGCGTGAAGCCGGTCGACGACGGCGAGGTGCTGGGCCTGCCCGACGCCTTCCTCGCGCGGGTGCGCGCCGCCGCGGGAGGTGGCAAGTGATCCGCCGCGCGCTCGCCCTCGCCCTCCTCGTCTCGGCCGCCGCGTCCGCGACGCCGTCCGGCAAGCGCTGGGCCATGGCCGCCTGCCCGCCCGCCTGCCTCGCTACCGAGCAGTGCATCGCCGGCCGCTGCGTGCCGTCGTGGCGCCTCGCGTCCACCATCGGCAACGGCGGCGGCACCACGCTGAACGGCGGCTCGGTGCCGTACAGCCTCGTGCAGACGCGCACCGTCGACGCCTTCGCCGCGTGGACCTCGTCGCGCGTCACGGCGTGCTCGACCAGCTGGAGCTCGACGTACGCGGGCACCTTCTCGTCGCCTGCGGGCACGGCCGCGGTGGCGGGCAACGACAACGCCAACAACGTCATCTGGCTGTCGGGCGCCCAGTGGCGCTACTCGTCGGCGACGCTGGGCCTCACCACCACCACCTTCTACACGGCCACCGGGCAGATCATCGACGGCGACATGGAGCTCAACAACAACTCCGTCTGGGCCAGCGATGGCCGCGCCGGCGCGTACGACTTCGAGAGCGTCGTGCTGCACGAGGCCGGCCACTTCCTCGGGCTCGATCACACCGGCTCCAGCGTCGCTGTCATGTACGCGAACGTCGCGGAGGGCGACATCAAGCGCGTGCTGCAGCAGCCCGACACCAACGACGTCTGCACCGTGTACTCCGCGCCCGGCGGCCAGGGCACCGCGTGCACCACCACCTGCGTGGCGCCGCTGGTCTGCGAAGGGCCAACCGGCGCGACGCAGAAGATCTGCACGCAGGACTGCACCGGCACCGGCCAGTCGTGCCCGTCGGGCTACACCTGCCAGGCGTCGACCAACGGCTTCGCGTGCCTGCCGCAGATCGGCGCGTCGGACCATTGCAAGTTCTGCGCGTCGGGCCAGGACTGCAGCACCGGCGTCTGCCTGCGCGACTCAGACACCGGCGTCACCTGGTGCTCGTCGACCTGCAGCAGCAACGCGCAGTGCCCCTCGCAGAACACGTGCGTGATGACGTCGTCGGGCGGCTACTGCGTGCCCAACACGCAGTGCACCAACCAGTGCACCTCGCCCTCGAATTGCCCCGTCGGCTACGGCTGCTCGGGCGGCATGTGCGCGCCCACCGGCAACCCGGGCGATCGCTGCGAGGTGTCGAACTTCTGCAAGACGGCGCAGGGCGGCGCGTGCAGCGTGTGCGTCATCGATCCCACCACCACGTCGATCGCCTTCTGCCGCTCGTGCTGCTCAGGCAACGCGGCAGGGGGCTTCTGCCAGGGCTGCGCGCTCACCACCTGCACCTCGCCCCAGACCTGCGTCGGCCTCACCAACAACATGGACGGCGTGTGTCTCAACACCGGCACCACGTTGCCGAGCGCGTGCCAGCCGTGCGCGGGCGGCCAGTGCGCCGCGGGCCTGCAGTGCATCGCCGGCCGGTGCCACGGCTACTGCAACCCGGCCAACCCGGGCACCTGCGGGGCGTGCTTCAACCTCGGCAGCGGCAACGGCGCGTGCGCGTGCCCCGACGAGGTCGTCCACGAGGGGGAGCCGTGCGGCGTCATCGCCGGCAACCAGATCGCCGTGTGCACCAACGCGCTGGTGTGCGTGGGATCCCCCCAGCCGGTGTGCCGCGCGCAGTGCGATCTCGCCAACCCGTCGTCGTGCCGCACCGGCGAGGTCTGCCAGCTGATCGGCACGGTGGCCGTGTGCCAGCCCGGCACCGCCGGCGGCCGCTGCGCGCCGTGCACCACCGCGGGCGCGTGCAGCGCGGGTCTCACCTGCTACCTCGGCCGCTGCTACGAGCCGTGCAACGTCAACGTCGGCTCGAGCTGCGCCACCTGCGTGCAGACGGAGGCCAGCGGCGTGGGCGTGTGCGGCTGCAGCGATCAGATCTCCAACGAGAACGGGCCGTGCGGCAGCCAGCCCCAGGTGCGCGCATGCCAGCCGGGCAACCTGTGCGTCGCGGGCCTGTGCCGCGCGGAGTGCGATCCCCTCGCGCCCTTCAACTGCCCGTCGGGCACTGACTGCCAGCCGTACAACGGCAAGAACTACTGCATCGACTCGGTGCCCACCGGCGGCGGCAGCGGCGGTAGTGGCGGTGGCTCCACGGGTGGCGGGCGTGGCGGTGGCGCGGGCGGTGGCGTCGGCGGCGGCACCGGCGGCGGCTCGGTCAGCTCGCAGGGCTGCGGCTGCGGCGCCACGGCGTCTCCGCTGATGCTCTGGCCCTTGCTGGTGGCCGCGCTGCGTCGTCGCCGCAGGCCATGAGCCGTCGCAGCGCCGCGCTGGCCCTGCTGCTGGTGGCGACGCTCGCGGCGCCCCCCGCGCGCGCGCAGTCCGCGCCGGATCCGGATCCCTGGTGGGGGCCCGACAAGGCGCTCCACTTCACGCTCTCCGCGGCCATCGCCGGCGCGGGCTACGGCGTCGCGGCGATCTTCACGGATCAGCGGCCGGTGCGGCTCGCGGTGGGCGGCGGCGTGGCGCTCCTGGCGGGCGGCGTGAAGGAGCTATTCGATCTCGTCGGCGGGGGCACGCCGTCCTGGAAGGACTTCACCTGGGACGTGATCGGCACCGCGACGGGGCTGCTCGTCGCGTTCCTGCTCGACGTCCTCGTGATCACCCCGCTGACGCAGCCCGCGCCGCAGCCGGCGCCGGCCCACTAACTCAGAGCGGATCGTCTTCCTGCGGCGGCTGGGCGGGCGTGAAGCGCTTCGGCCCTTCGTCCCCGGCCGGGCCCGTGGGCGTCGGCGGCCGGCGCTCGGGCGGGTTCAGGTCCTTCGCGATCTGATCCGCCACGCCGATCAGCACCTGCTTGAGCCGCGCCGCGAACAGCGACGCGTCGCGTGCGACCTTGAACGGATCCATCGGCTCGAGGCCGGCCTTCAGGTCGTCCGACACGAAGCGCCGGTGGTACAGCTCGCCGCCGTCCAGCTTGAACATGCGCGCGAAGCCCAGCAGGTACACGCCGGCCTTCCCGCCCTCGCTGCGCATGCCGTACTCCTCGACGACGATCTCCACGATCGTGTCCACCTCGTGCTGCCGCAGGCGCTCGTAGTCGGGCGCGTTGGCCGGCACCTCCTGCACCAGGAAGCTCTCGAGCGAGCGCGCCACGATGGTGGGATCGACCACGTCGCGCCACGGCGCCTCTTCGGGCAGCCGGCCCAGCGTCTCGGCGCGCAGGGTGTCGGCCACCTCGAAGCGCGACATGCTGCGCATCTCCTTCGTCTGGCGCCTGGCGTCCGCGCGGGTGCCCTGGGCCAGCACCACCGCGAGGCGGCGATCAGCTTCCTTGTCGTCGATGCGGCGCGGCGCCAGCTTCGGTCGGTAGCTGGAGTCGTCGCGGAAGACGGTCGACTTCGGGCCGGCCTCGTCCGCGATGCGCGCGATGAAGGCCACCTGGTGCACGCCATCGAGGTCCGCGCCCGACAGCGGCCGGTGCGCGCAGGCGGTGACGAGCAGCAGCGGAACGGCCGCGACGAGGAGGCGCATGAGCGCACGTCCTACCGCGAACCCGCTGGACCGGCGAGTCCGTTTCCGGTACGAGGCGCGGGCCTGTTTTCACCGACTTGGGAGGGGAATCGCACCATGAGGCACCTTCGTCGCGCGTCCGCCGCGGTGTTCGGCATGTCGCTGTCGCTGCTGCTGTCCGGCTGCCCCGAGAAGAAGGCCGAGACGCCGCCGCCTGAGCCGCCGAAGCCCGTGGTGAAGCCCCCGCCGCCGCCTCCGCCCGCCGCCGCCCCCCGCGCCGACAAGGAGTGCGCCGCGCCCATCGATCCCGGCCCCGTCACCGAGCTCAAGTTCGGCGAGCGCGTCGCGAAGCTGTCGGGCGCGCGGCTGACCTTCTCGGACAAGGACGCCGACGGCGCGCTGACCCTGGGCGTGCTGGGCCCGGTGAACGAGGACTCGGGCGCGAACATGGTGGCGCTCAAGAAGTACGTGAAGTTCTTCACCGACGAGAAGGTGGACGCGATCGTCGTCACCGGCGACGTGGGCGAGGTGGCGTCCGGCATCGCGCGCGTGCTCAAGGAGCTGGCCGCCACCAGGCTGCCCGTCTTCGTGGTGATCGGCAACCGCGAGTGCCGCAGCGAGTACACCGACGGCGTCAACGCCGCGAAGGCCGCGTTCCCGAACGTGGTGAACATGAACGAGGTGCGCGTGGTGGAGTTCCCCGAGCTGACGCTGATCAGCCTGCCGGGCCACCACGATCCCAAGTACTTCGGCTGCTCGACGAGCTGCCTGTACCTGCCGACCACCATCGAGGAAGTGGTGCGCGCCGCGAAGGAAGCGAAGACGCCGGTGGCGCTCGTCTCGCACGGCC
>Ga0272446_1007117_pt1 | contig 11301 bp, 11 predicted proteins | sample YNPCB0061_FD_194587 | JGI IMG/M metagenome (GOLD analysis project Ga0272446, IMG submission 194587) | Hot spring microbial mat communities from Yellowstone National Park, WY, United States - YNP-CB-006-1 | ecosystem: Environmental > Aquatic > Thermal springs > Hot (42-90C) > Sediment | place...
TACCAACGAGCGCATCGAAGTGCCGTGCGCCAAAGTCCAACGAATTGGTCTCGTTGTCAAGTTCTTTGCCGATGTATTTCCACCTGCCGTTAGCGAGCGACCAACTGTCGCGCACCGCACCGTAAGCATAGTAGTCGTTCCATTCGACCATCGTGCCGTTCTTCAACACCGCTCGCGTGCTGCCGAGCATATCGCGCACGAACAACGTGCGATTGCCCAAGTTGTCAACGAACCCGAACTCGTGATGATACTCCCGCTCGTCTCGCCCGAAGTTATCAACCGTGTGCAGGTGCAACAGATTCCCGCTCGCGCCGAGTTCGTAATCGCTGCGCGTCGTTACAACCACGCTGTCGCCGCTCTCGCCGCTTGACGCATTCGTGCCGCCGACCACGCTCGTTTGGAACGGACGCGATTGCCCGTTGGCATCTACCGTTGAAAAGCCCGGCAGAAGTTGCACCACCTTACGCGCCGTTGCATTCGGCTGATAGGCGTTCAAGATAAGCGTACCGCTAACAATGCGGGTGCCAAACACGCTTTAAGAGATTGACGTTTCTACCCAGTGAGCAGGGATTGATAAGATTTGTTGCCTATCGGATTCATTCATAATATCTATTCTAAATGTAATAGCATATTTTCCGGACGGAGAACGAAGTATCCAATTTCCTGTAAATTGTTGATCTGCTGAGAATTCAGAAACATACTCTCTATCTTTTGAAAAATAAAATTCCACCCACGTATTTTTCTTACTTACGATGCTATATGGTAGTTCTCGTGCAATACTGCAGATAAACTCTGTTTCCTCAAATGGACAATAACGAATGCCGATTATTTTTTTTTCGCTATTTCTTAGCCAATCGTAAAATCCTGTCCAATCATTGTTAGCGACCACACTATATTCTTCTGAATAAAGAAGATTTGGAATATCTTCATCTCCAATAGAATTAATCATCATGGTTAATTCTTGTTCAAATATGATGGCAATAATTTCCATAAGTTTTATAAGTTTTATTTTGTAAATCTCTCTAATAACTCTTCCATAATTTTCAAACGTATTTTTTGCGTACCAACTGGATCGACAGAGAGTTTTCCGTCTGCATTCATGTAGCCACGAGTTGAGCGATGGGCAATTTCAGCATATACGTCGAGAGTCTCTCGTGATAACCCTTCGGGAATTTGAAACTCTCCCGAAGTGATTTTTTTTAGTAACTCCTCTGAACTTTCAGGACCCGGTCCAAACATATTTGCTAAAATATTACCCTCTTTACGCGGAATTAACGATTGAATTTCATTACGAGTTTTGTATGAACTGTATTTAATAATTCTTGCTTGACGCCGAATGTTTCTCGCTAACTCTTTTCCTATCACTGCTGTATTCCGCAATAATTGCGGGATATTTTTCAATCCGATGAGCGGCGTTGTCGAGACGCCAAAGGGATCATTGAATACATCACCGTTCAAACGATGCCACATTCCGTCAGAACTTCGCCACACCGAACTCCCTGTAACCGCACGATGGTTGAGAATATAATCAACCGTCGTTGGAGATTCATCTTCCTCCTTATCCGCCGTAACGACGATTTCTGGTGCGGTAGCCGTATCGCCACTTGCGTCTGAATATCGAAACGGATTGTTTTTGCTGTAATGATACGGCGAATATGCGGGATAAAGAAACTCAAACCTATCGGGTTTGTTGAAGAAGCCTTCAAGCGCAAAGTATTCGCGTGCGTTGGTGTGCAAACTGCCCGTCTCGTTGTCAAATTCAAGTCCCAAGTATTTCCACCTGCCGTTAGCGAGCGACCAACTGTCGCGCACCGCACCGTAAGCATAGTAGTCGTTCCATTCGACCATCGTGCTGTTCTTCAGCGTTGCCCGCACACTGCCGAGCATATCGCGTACGAACAATGTGCGATTGCCCAAGTTGTCAATGAACCCGAACTCGTGATGATACTCGCGCTCGTCTCGCCCGAAGTTATCAACCGTGTGCAACAATAGCAAGTTGCCCGATGCGCCGAGTTCGTAATCGCTGCGCGTTGTAACGACCACGCTGTCGCCGCTTGACGCATTCGTGCCGCCGACGATGGCTGTGCTGAACAGACGCGATTGCCCGTTGGCATCTACCGTTGAAAAGCCCGGCAGAAGTTGCACCACCTTACGCGCCGTTGCATTCGGCTGGTATGCGCTCAACCGAAGCGTGTCGGGAATGAATGAACTGCCTGAACTGCCCGACGAACTACTACCGCTCATCGCTATATGGTGCCTGTCATCATTTTTCCAAAGACAAAGACAATCCACACTATGCCGTATAAAATCGGGATAAAGACATATTTAAATTCTATCTCTTTATTTCTACCAGATACCAAAGCAAGAATCCAAATAATTAGTGAAATACTACCTAATAGCCCAGCAAGTAAACCGAATAAAGCAATTGTGCCGCCTGTAATTTGAATCAAAAGATCGAATAACCATTTAGCAACTAAAAATTCTCTCAGCAACATCAATATCCAAGCGAAAACATTAATACCAAATAATGCAGAACTTATTAAGAATAATAAATTAACTATTTTTGAAAACTCATTCATCGCATTTTTTAATTATAGTTTATTTAGCTTGATATAACGTGGTTCTGCCTTCACCTGCCTGCGAAGACTTTTCAAGTATATCGTCCCAAAACTTTTTGTTACCACTATTCTCACTTGTCTTTTTTGGCTTCAAAATATCTTTGATATTTTGAATAACACTTCCTCTAACAGCATCAGAAATGTTTTGATGATTTGTATTTGGAACAAGATTATTTCTAATTCTACTATTATCCCCGTTCTTCGCGTAATTTCTGTAGCCTCTGGAGAATGTAAGCAGTTCCTCCTCCTCTTGATAATAATTTTCATTTGATAAGACATTATTCGATATAACACGTTTGAGAATTTTACTAAATGGCCCATTTGCAGCATCGACTGTAATCAATAAATCTACATTGATTTTATATGATTCAAGAAGTTCTGAAAGCAGAAAAGCATTATTACCGCCTGCACTGTAGCCATAAATTACTATTTTTTCTCCTTCTGTATAATTTTGAAGAATGAAATTAAATGCGGATAAAATTTCATCTGGATAGTAGGAATATCCAATTGTCGGAATTAGTGGGGTTTCAAATGGAATACTACGTTCTGAAAGCGAACTTGCATATCCAGCAGATTTATAATTCTGTAATCCAATCGATGCCGCCCATTGATTGACTTCATTCAAAAGTGCATATGAACTATTACCTGCTTTTAGCGGCTTTCCGGCATCAAACTGCGCCCAACCGGATAAAACAACCAAAATGTCTCTGCCGTCAACATCAATAAACTTGAAAGGATTATTTGCGCCGTAAGTGTAGGGAGAAAGCGAGGGATATTTTGACCACAGCGGGTCAATGGTGTTCCAAACGCCGACATCAAGCAAGTGCCGTGCGCCAAAGTCCAACGAATTGGTCTCATTGTCAAGCTCTTTGCCAATGTATTTCCACCTGCCGTTAGCGAGCGACCAACTGTCGCGCACCGCACCGTAAGCGTAGTAGTCGTTCCATTCGACCATCGTGCCGTTCTTCAACACCGCCCGCGTGCTTCCCAACATATCGCGCACGAACAGTGTGCGATTGCCCAAGTTGTCAACGAACCCGAACTCGTGATGGAACTCGCGCTCGTCGCGCCCGAAGTTATCAACCGTCCGCAGGTGCAACAGATTCCCGCTCGCGCCGAGTTCGTAATCGCTTCGCGTTGTAACGACCACGCTCTCGCCGCTCACGACGGGTGGCGCATTCGTGCCGCCGACCACGCTCGTTTGGAACGGACGCGATTGCCCGTTGGCATCCACCGTTGAAAAGCCCGGCAACAATTGCACCACCTTACGCGCCATTGCCGATGAAATAGTTGGTTTCACAAATCTAAATCGGAGAAGTAAAAACTCGTATAGCAACGACAATTATCCAAATTATACCATATAGAATTGGGATAAAAACATATTTTATTCCTACTTCATTATGTTGTTTAAATAGAAAAGAAATCCCGTAAATTATCAATGAAAATAAACCTAATGCGCCTGCATAAAGTCCAAACAAGCGAACATTGTAATAGTTATTTCTGCTAATCATTCCATCCATTATTTCAATTAAATTTTTTATACTTGTAAATTTTTGAAAAAAGCTTATTATCCAAAGAAAAATGTTTGCAAAAAAAAGCATCGTACTTACTACAAATAAAATACGAATAATAATTGTGAAGAAACTCATAAACATCCTCCGCTCTTTATTTAGCACGATATAAAACGGTTCTTCCCTCTCCTGCTGCATTAAATCCGGAAAGTACATCATCCCAAAATTTCTGATTTTTTTGACTTTGTCCAGTCTTTTGGGGTCTCAACGCATCTTTTATATCATTTATTACATTTGGTCTTACCGCATTTGGAATGCCTCCATGACTTGTATTCTCAACTTTAATGTTCCTAACCCTATCAGGGTTACCACTTGCGTGTCTATTCTCTCCACCTCTAGAACCGGTAAATCCCTCTTTTTCCTCCTGATAATAATTTACATTGAGTTTAACATTATCATCGATTACTCTATCTGTCTCATCGTTCCAAAAACCCTTAGCTGCATCCACAGTAATTAAAAGATCAACCGGTATCCCTTCCTTTTTCAAAAGTTGAATCAAACGACTTGAGTTCGCTCCGCCATAACTATATCCGTAGATAACAACTTTTTCACCTTCGCGGTAGTTACGCCGAATAAAATTTAACGCATCATAAACCTCTGTTGGGTATTGCCCAAATCTTCCTTGATCTAAGGAACTTGCATATCCGGCTGATTGATAATTTTGCAATCCGACTGACGCTGCCCATTGATTGATTTCATTCAGAAGCGCATATGAACCGTTGTCCGATTTTAGAGGTTTTCCCGCGTCAACATTCGCCCAGCCTGACAAGACAACAAAAATATCTTTGCCATCGGTGTCAATAAACTTGAGGGGATTTTGTGCGCCGTAAGTGTAAGGAGAAAGCGAGGGATATTTCGCCCAAAGTGGGTCAACGCTGTTCCAAACACCGGTGAGCGCGTCAAAATATCGTCCGCCAAAATAGTTCAGTCCGTTCTCGCGGTCAAGCTCTTTGCCTGTGTAGCCATAGTTGTCGCGTCCGGTTTGCACGCTCCATTCATCTCTGATTGCGCCGTAGGCAAAGTAATCCGTCCAACGCACTGTGTTGCCCGACGCATTGCTCACGGCGCGAATGTTGCCCAAGTGGTCGCGGTGGTAATAGAACCGTGCGCCGCTTGCCGTGATATAGCCGTAGCCCGTTTCGTAGCGCGAGGCTTGCAACGCACCGTCGTCGTAGGTGGCGAGCAGATTGCCGCTCGCGCCGAGTTCGTAATCGCTGCGCGTGGTAACGACCACGCTGTCGCCGCTCACGACGGGTGGCGCATTCGTGCCGCCGACTACGGCTTGCGGCATGGAACGGGAGCGTATGGCACAAGTTCTTCATATCTACTATCCAGCGTGTAAATCACTTTTCTCCTTTTTTTATTTTGACAAACTATTTTTCCTGTGTTGGATACTTGATACTCGCCGAGAATTTCGTCAGCTTTATGTGTATGGCTTTTGTTGTCAGTTGGGAAAGATTCGTATCGATGAATTTTAATGAGCAACGAATCTGAAATATAGCAATCTTGCTCCAAATTATCGTGGGTAATGCCGCTTAAACTCATCTTATCAATTAATTTGCCTGATAAAGAATAAGTGCAAATATATAGCCAAGTGCTACATCCAAATTGGAATTCGTTGCCTTCATACTCCTTGCAATAAATGAGCGTATAGAAATCTTTTGAAAAATTGATTTTATACACTGCAGTATAATGATTATCACGACTCATTTTTGAGGCGACTGGTTCGGGTATAAAAGAGACTAATGAATCTGGAATAAGTTTATACCGGGTGCGAATATATCTCGTGTATCCTGTTACATCGCGTTTATTTTCTTGATACTCTACTAAAGAATCTGTCGGAACTCGAAGCGGCAGTTTCAAGTCATAAAACAGATTTAGAAACGCTGTAAATTTCGCGTTTTGTCCGTCTTGCTCAACTTTTTCTTCATCAAATTGAAATGATATTAAAAGCGGCAGCAGAAAAAATATAAATAAGCGTGAATGATTCATGGCTTGAGTTTTCCAGATATTACTATATGAGTTAAAGTATAGGTCTTATTAGAAAATCCAGGACCCGTGAATAAACCCGTGTTATCACGAGTGAAAACGCGATTAGGGTCTTTTCCTTTTGCTGTGCCGGGATCAAGATAGCGATAAGAGACTTCGCCTGAAGGAAAGTGTATTTTTCGTGAGGCAATCACTACATAATGGTCGGTCGTCTTGTCATTTCTATCTTTTCCGGGACTATGATCGACTCCTACGACTGGCGCAACGCCTATATCTATCAGTTTATTAACGTAATTAATACCTTCGCCGTGTCTATCAGTCGCACTCACAATTCCCGCTTTATCTTCTTTTCCGACCTGAATCCCCGTTTTATACCCATCTGGCTCCTTTGGATCATATGTATTTCCCGTCTTATCGGACATTTTGAGACTATACCTGTAGCAGAGCACGCTGCCAGCGGGCTGTTGCTCCCAAGCCTCTTCGGTGAGCAAAATAGTTTCCATTGAGACCATATTTTGCTGTTCGAATGTATATGTCTCTACTCCAACTACCATGTTATAGTTAGCACCGATATTGTTGTATGTAACGCCCTTATGTTCAATGGTTTTTGCGTCGCCTTTTCGCCATATCGTGCTGATATTGCCGTCTTTGTCGGTGAATTGATACCAATCCATGCCGTTCAAATCTACGAATCGGAGCGGATTGTTGCCGGCATAAACATATGGAGAATAATCAGGGTATTTGACAATTAGCGGGTCGACGCTTGACCACATATCAACGCCGTGTAAGAGCGTGCGTGCGCCAAAGTCCGACGAATTGGTTTCAGCGTCTCGTTCCTTGCCGACGAAGCCATAGTTGTCGCGTCCGGTGTGAATGCTCCATTCGTCGCGGATTGCGCCGTAGGCAAAGTAATCCGTCCAGCGCACGGCGCGACCCGATGCGTCGCTGACCGCGCGCACATTGCCCAAGTGGTCGCGGTGGTAATAGAACCGTGCGCCCAAGTTGTCAATAAAGCCGTAGCCCGTTTCGTAGCGCGAGGCTTGCAACGCCCCGTCGTCGTAGGTGGCGAGCAGATTCCCGCTCGCGCCCAACTCATAATCGCTTCGCGTCGTGATGACCACGCTCTCGCCGCTTGACGCATTCGTGCCGCCGACCACGCTCGTTTGGAAAGGACGCGATTGCCCGTTGGCATCCACCGTTGAGAAGCCCGGCAACAATTGCACCACCTTACGCGCCACTGCATTCGGTTGATAGGCGTTCAAGATAAGCGTGTCGGGAATGAATGAACTGCCTGAACTGCCCGACGACCCGCCGTTGCTTGACGACATCACCGACAGTGGGACATCGCTTGCCGCGTCCAACGACAACGCGCTCAGTATGCGTCAGTTCGTGCAAAGTAGAGATATTCATATAAATACTTTACTTGACTATTTATATTGGTAATAGTGATAAAAAAAATAATTTGATTGAGGTTTTGAGCTTGTTTTTCAAATTCTAAATAGTGTTTTTCAAATTCAATATTTTTTATCCAAATAGAAGTCTCTCCATTTTTAAAATCATCCTGTTTTACTATCCTATTTTTTAACACTTCTATCTGTTTTGTTTCGGTTGGATTGAGCATATATCGACTATTTCCATCTTGTCCTGCGCGAAATTTCAACATTACAGAAATTGAAAATTTTTCAAAATCTTTTGCTCTTTTATTATCAAAGCCTTCATCAATCAGAAGAAGTTTCACATCAAATTTTTTTGGCGGATAAGGTCCGTGAATACTCCAACCCTTAGATAAGTTATACTGGTCTTTAATTGGCTCAACTGAATGTATTAAATACTTATTTCCCGTATGACTCCAAATTTCAATTACCGGAGAAATTTCACGGATTCTGTCTCTTTTCTGAGAAGAATCGGATTTAGTTTCTGCTGACGAACTGCTTTTAAAGACACAAACTAAAATTGCGATTATCATTATTCTCCACATAGAAAATTTAAATTTTATTTTGTTAAAATTTTGAAAAACATTGTCGATGACACTTTTCCAAGTCCTTTTGCAGTGGATTCACTTCCATATTTCGGTGAAAATTTTTCTAAATGGTAATGATCTTTATGTCCACCTGTCTTATCAATTGTGATTTTATCTAGTTCAAATCCTGAATCCGATTTATTAAATCGAACTCCAAAACCATATTTTGCAAAAAGATCTACAAGTTTTTGATTTCGTTTTCTGTCAAATTCGGAACTATTAACATTTGTGGGGACATTAGCGTTGTCTTTTCTGACGGGACGAACATCAACGTTTTCTCCATTACGATGCGTTTTGTGATTGCCGCCCGGTGCATTGCCTTCACTATCACTCATGTCGCCATATTGAATATCTGCCTCTTTTTCTGATTGACCCCATTCATATGCTACGCTGAACAACCCCGCCGCAATTTCAGGAGTTACATAATGGTCACCTTTTTTATCCTTATCACCATATCTTGTAAATCCAAATCCATTGTCGGGAAAATTAACAAGTCCTTTATCATTTTGCGCAAGCATTCCTAATTTGATAATGTTTCCATCAGAAACAGTGTAATAATTGTGAATAGTGCTTCCTGTGCGCTCTATCAGTAGTATGCCATTAATAGTGTAAAAATTATCTAATCCTTCTGGGTCAGCAAATTTAAATGGATTCAGCATTCCGTAGTGATAGGGTGTATGTGCAGGATATTTCGCCCAAAGCGGGTCGATTTGTGTGAACCCGACAAAGGGGTCGTATTCTCTGGCATCGAGATGCAGAGTTGCAGTTTCACCATCAAGTTCTTTGCCGATGTATTTCCACCTGCCGTTAGCGAGCGACTTGCCGTCGCGCACCGCGCCATAAGCGTAGTAGTCGTTCCATTCGACCATTGCGCCGTTCTTCAGCGTTGCCCGCACACTGCCGAGCATATCGCGTACGAACAATGTGCGATTGCCCAAGTTGTCAATGAACCCGAACTCGTGATGATACTCGCGCTCGTCTCGCCCGAAGTTATCAACCGTGTGCAACAATAGCAAGTTGCCCGATGCGCCGAGTTCGTAATCGCTGCGCGTTGTAACGACCACGCTGTCGCCGCTTGACGCATTCGTGCCGCCGACGATGGCTGTGCTGAACGGACGCGATTGCCCGTTGGCATCTACCGTTGAAAAGCCCGGCAGAAGTTGCACCACCTTACGCGCCACCGCATTCGGCTGGTATGCGCTCAACCGAAGCGTGTCGGGGATAAACGAACTGCCCGACGTTACTGCTTGCAGAGGAGCATTAGGGCTTATCGCACGGAACAGGCACAAACGGTGTGATTTTATCCTCTCGGCTTCCATACGATACTTTTCTCCTCTTCTTACTCAAACAAATAATCTTTCCCGAATCGGACAACTGATACTTGCTTCTTGTATCCCAACCTTGTGGGCTTACATGGGGGATTGATTTCGGTTGATTTGGCAGCACTTCATAGCGACTAACCTCGATAAGAAAAGACTGGGAGATAGACACGGATTGCTCTAAATTATCATGTTTGTAGCCGCTTAGAGCCATTCTGTCAATCAATTCCCCCGACAATGAATATGTGCAGAGATACATCCAAAAACTACTACCCCAAAGTCCATCTTCTCCTAAATCTCTTCTGGAGTAAATAATTGTATGGAACTTTTTTGGGAAGCTAATTTTATAGATTGCTACATACCAAACTGTTTTTGAAGATTTAGCATCAGGGATAAATGCAAGTAATGAATCAGGAATAAGCCTATAGCGAGTTTGAACATATCTTGTTTTTCCAGTCGGATCGGGTTTTCTTTTATCATACTCAATTAAAGAGGCTTCTTCTATTTGAAGAGGGAGACTTCTTTCAAAAAAGAGATTCATAAATTTGGCGAAACTTGCATTTTTCTCATGCAACTGTTTCTCTAAAGCTATTGACTCTTTTTTGTCAGTGCTATGATCTTTTTCGGTTCTGCTTTCGCAAATTTCAAATAATCCCGAAGAAATCGTCATTATAATAAGTAAATATAAACTGTTCATGGTTTGAGATGTTTAGAGATTACCACATGAGACAGACGATATATCATCTTTTCTTTATATCCTGACCCCGTCAATAAGCCATTATTATTACGGGTAAAAGTAAATCTGCTTTCGTCTCCCCTCCCTGTGCCGGGGTCAAAATATCGATACGATACATCGCCCGACCTCAGGTCTATTTTTCGTGACGCAATCACCACATAATGATCGGTTGTTCCGTCATTGACGACACCATTTGTTTTTTCTGCCAGTGGCGTATGGTCAACGCCGACCACCGGCGCAATGCCTTCATTAATTAGACTGTTAATGTATGCCACTCCCTTATTCCAATCGGCGGTCTGCTCAATTTCCCCTTCTCCTTTCTCTTTCGCCATTTGAATACCCTGTTTATAGGCAAGCACGCCCACTGCGCCATAATCTTTTCCGGTCTTATTTGACATGCGAATCGCGGTGCTGTAGCAACAAGTCGGACAATCTTGTGCCTCAAAAGATAGGAAGTTTAACAAATGAGTTTCTTCTGTTGCTATCTCGTTTTGTATAAAAAGATATTCCGTATTCCCAACCCAAAAATTATATCGCGTGCCGATATTTTTGTAGGTAACATTATTGAAAGAAATCGTCTCTGCGTTACCCTCTCGCCATATTGTGCTGACATCTCCATCTTTATTGGTGTATTGATACCAATCCATGCCGTTCAAATCTACGAATCGGAGCGGGTTATTTCCGGCGTAGACATACGGGGAGTAGTCGGGATATTTTACAATGAGCGGGTCGACGCTTGACCACATATCCACGCCGTGTAAGAGCGTGCGTGCACCAAAGTCCGACGAATTGGTTTCATCGTCTCGTTCTTTGCCGATGAACCCGTATTTGTCGCGTCCGGTTTGCACGCTCCATTCATCGCGGATTGCGCCGTAGGCAAAGTAATCCGTCCAACGCACTGTGTTGCCCGACGCATTGCTCACGGCGCGAATGTTGCCCAAGTGGTCGCGGTGGTAATAGAACCGTGCGCCGCTTGCCGTGATATAGCCGTAGCCCGTTTCGTAGCGCGAGGCTTGCAACGCCCCGTCGTCGTAGGTGGCGAGCAGAT
>Ga0272446_1007118_pt1 | contig 11300 bp, 8 predicted proteins | sample YNPCB0061_FD_194587 | JGI IMG/M metagenome (GOLD analysis project Ga0272446, IMG submission 194587) | Hot spring microbial mat communities from Yellowstone National Park, WY, United States - YNP-CB-006-1 | ecosystem: Environmental > Aquatic > Thermal springs > Hot (42-90C) > Sediment | place...
CAGGCGTATCTGCGCGAGATTCTGGCGCATGCCGGCCTGCCGTTCGACTGGCTCGACACCCTGCAAGCGGCGTTGCGCCGTCCGCGCCGCGAGCCGCCGCTCGACATCCTGATCGTGGCGCTGGCGCGTGATGATGCCGACACAGCCCGATCCGTGTTGCGTTTCGCGGAACAGGGCGGGGCAGTGATTTTGCTGGCCAATCTCGACTCCCTGGCGCCGGCGCTGGGGTGTCGCGCCAGCGCGCCGGTTGGCACCGGCTATGCCGCGATCGCCGGCAGTGAGCCGTTGCGTTTTCTGGCTGCCGCGCCGTGGGTTGGGGTCGAGGGGCCGGCTTCGACTGAGGGCGTGTTGCGCGCCGGCGCGCCGAACGGGCCGGTGGTTGGCCCCGCTCTGGTGCGCGCCACGGTTGGCGCGGGCATCGTCGAACGTTGGGCTGTGGATGTGGCCACAACGGTCGTGCATTTGCAACAGGGACTGGGGCCGGTGACGCAGGACGGCGCGCCGGCCCCCGACGGCAGCGCCGCGCTCGACGAAGGCATTCTCAAGGCCGATGACGGCTTTGCGCTGGACTGGGCGCACGATCGCGCGACGACAGAGACCGGCCAGCCGTATTTCGCGCATCCCTACGCCGACTTGTGGCGCGAGGCGTTTGTCCACCGTCTGATCCGGCTGGCCCTGGCGCGCCAGCAGACTTTGCCGCTCATCGACTACTGGCCGGCCGGCGTGTCTTGCGTGGCGACCATCTCGCACGACAGCGACCTGAACACGGACGAGTCGGCCGAGACCACGTTGCAAGTGCTGCGCGAGGCCGGCATCCAATCCACCTGGTGCATCATCGAGCCGGGATACAGCCCATCGATCTATGCGCGCATTCTGGCAGCCGGTCACGAGCTGGCCTTCCACTACAACGCCGTGGTTCACGAAGGGCAACGCTGGGATGAGGCGGAGTTCCATCGCCAGTTCCACTGGTTCAAACAGGCCGCCGGCCTGGAGCGGGTGATCTCGAACAAGAACCACTACACGCGCTTTGAAGGGTGGTCCGAACTATTCCGCTGGCTGGAAGCGGATGGCATCGAACTGGATCAGACGCGCGGGCCGAGCAAGCGCGGCAATGTCGGCCTGTTGTTCGGAACGTGCCAGCCATACTTTCCGATCGCCTGGCGCGATGAAGCCAACCGGCTGTGCGATGTGATCGAGTTGGGCTTCCTTACACAGGACATGGATCTGGGCAACTGGGCCGATAGCAGCGTGATCGGCCCGTTTCTCGATCAGGCGCAACGGGCGCGCGGCGTGGCCCATTTTCTTTTTCATCCGGTGCACTTGCATGCGAAAGAGGCGGTGCGCGCGGCGTTTCGCCGGGTTGTGGATGAGGCGCGCCGGCGCGGCTTTGTGTTCTGGGCCAGCCGGCAGATCAACGAATGGACGCGGGCGCGGCGCAAGCTGCGCATCGAGGCCATCGACGAAGCCGGCGACGCGGTGGTGTCGGGCGCGAGCGCAGCAGGACGCATGGCTGCCCAGGCGGTGGTGTGGGCGCCGGTCAGCGCGGAACCCATCGCTGAAGCTGGCGCAGCGCAGCGCTTTGGCGTGTGGTGCCGGCGAACGGGCGCGGCGCTGGTGTCGTGAGCGCGCTTGCGTCAATCCTGTCTTCGACAGGCGTCATGCGTCAGAGCGCTTGCCGCAACTGGATGAGGTCGCCGATCCGCAGGGTTGCGTTTTCGATCTGTTGCGTGAGGGCGGCGCGCTGATCCGGCGCCGGCAGGGCGATCATGCGGATTGCGTGTTGCCAGACCGTCTCGCGCCAGCCGGCGATCAGCCGGGAGATCATGCGCTCGTCGAGCGGGCCGAGCAGCCGGTCGATGACGCCCATGACGGGCATGGCCGGCTGAAGCACCTGGTCCTGCACCGCGTCGATGGTCTGGCTGATGATGTCGTTCACCCGGCAGTGGTCGGCATAGCGGCTGGCGCGCCGCTCCTGGCCGAGCCTGTTCCATTCCGGTTCCAGCAGGTCGACCAGGGCCAGCACCAGATCGTAGTTGATGTGGGCATTGACGCCCATCAGCAGCTTCTGGATAGGCAGCACGCGAGGCAGCGCGGCGGCGCGGTGAGTCGCGCGCCAGACAGCCGGCGCGGCCTCCGGGTTCTGTTCGTATGTGTCCAGGGCGATGAAGTAGTAGTCGGCGAAGCGGCGGAGCAGGTGATTGACCCAGGCCGGGTCGTCGAACTCGCGCCGGTCGGCGGCGGCGATCATGTTCTGCGTCATCACGCAGTAGCAGTTGAGGAAAATGGCGCGCGAGTCGGCAGACGCTTCCCATTGCTGCGCCAGCGACTGCATACGCTGGATGACGGTCGGTTCAACTGTCATGGTGTCTTTTGACTCCCCTGGCATCGCGCAGCGCCATTGTCTCACGAAGCAGAATCGACAAGTTGGCGCATAATGTTTGCCAGCCATGTCCACCTCACTCGATTCCCCACTCGCCCTTGCCCTGCATGGCGGGCCAAAAGTCAAGACGACGCCGTTTGGCAAAGGCCGGCGCTTCGGCGCAGAGGAAGCGCAGGAATTGATCGAGGCGCTCGAGCAGAACACGCTTTTTTATCATCACGGCCAGAAGGTCAAAACGTTTCTGCGCGACTTCAACGCTCTGTATGGTGTGACGCACAGCGTGGCCGTGTCATCCGGCACAGCGGCCATTCATGTGGCGCTGGGCGCGGCCGGCGTCACTGTCGGCGATGAGGTTATCACCAGCCCCATCACCGATCAGGGCACAGTCATTGGCATCCTGTATCAGAACGCCATTCCGGTGTTTGCCGATCTGGAGCCGCACACCTACACCCTGGACCCGCGCTCGGTCGAGGCGCGCATCACGCCGCGCACGAAGGCCATCGTGGCGGTGCACCTGGCCGGCAACCCGTGCGACATGGATGCGCTGATGGACATTGCCCGGCGGCACGGTTTGACGGTGATCGAGGATTGCGCGCAGAGCTGGCTGTGCCGCTACAAGGGCCGGCTGGTCGGCATGATCGGTCACTATGGCTGTTTCAGCACCAACGATTTCAAGCACATTTCGACCGGCGACGGGGGCATCGTGACGGTGAACTCGGGCGACGAAGCCGACTATCGCGCCACACACGCTTTTGCCGATAAGAACTATCGCCGCTTCGACGCTACCCTGCGAGGCGACATTGCCTATCTCGCGCCGAACTATCGCATGACCGAATTGCAGGGCGCGGTGGGCATCGCGCAGTTGAAGAAGCTGGCCGGCATCTGCGAGACGCGCCATCGCTACGGCGAACGCATCACGGAAGGCATTTGCGATCTGCCCGGCATTGCGCCGCATCAGATTCAAGCGGGCGGTTGGTGCTCGTACTGGTTCTACATGCTGCGCGGCCGGTTTGCGCCTGAGCCGGAACAGCAAGGGCAAGTTGAATCAGCCTTCTCACCGGCCGTGTCGGGGCGGCTGTCCTGCACGCGCGCCGAATTCTCGCAGGCGCTGGCAGCCGAAGGCATCCCCAACGCGGCGGGATACATTCCGCAGGTCGTGTATCTGAATTCGATGTTCCGCGAGCGTCACGCCTATCGCGGCAGCCATTTCCCATTCGATCTGTCCGATGCGCGTTACGAGCCGGGCCTGTGCCCTGTCGCCGAGGCGATACTGCGCGACTGCGTCCGGCTGGAGGTGAACGAGTTCTACACCCCGCAGGACATCGAAGATATCATCGCCGGCGTGCGCAAAGTCGCCGCGTATTACGCGGTTCAGTGAGCAAACAAGGAAGAGGGAAGAAGAAATGAAGATCGATCTGTCTGGCAAGGTGGCGCTCGTTACCGGGGCGTCGGGCGAGTTGGGCCGTGTGATTACGCGCACGCTGGCGGATTGCGGCGCGGCGGTCGCCATCAACTACCTCAACAGCGAAGCCAAAGCGGCTGCGCTCCTGGACGAAGTGACACAGAAGGGCGCGCGGGCTGTAATGGTGCGGGCCAATGTCACCCAGGCCGATGATGTGTTTGCCATGCAGCGGCAGGTTGCGGCGACGCTGGGCGACCCGGACATCATCGTCAATAACGCCGTGATTCAGTATACGTGGGCGCATGTGCTCGATCAGGCGGTGGAAGACTACGAGGGCCAGTTTCGCTCATGCGTGCTGCACAATGTGCTGATGGCCAAGGCGTTTGTGCCGGCCATGATCAGAAAGGGTTGGGGCCGGGTGATTGCCATCAACACCGAGTGCGCCATGCAGAACACGCCGAACCAGTCGGCCTATGTGTCTGGCAAACGCGGCATGGATGGCGTGTTGCGCGTGCTGGCGCGCGAGATTGGCGAGCATCAGATCACGGTGAACCAGGTGGCGCCGGGTTGGATGATCAGCGACAAGTATCGCGGGACGCCGGAGGAGCGTCAGCCGGAGTATGAAAAGAACGTGCCCCTGAAGCGACGCGGCTACGATCAGGATGTTGCCAATGCAGTCGCCTTTCTGGCCTCGGACCTGGCAGCGTTCATCACCGGCGCGTATATCCCTGTGTGCGGCGGCAACGTCATGCCGGCCATCTGACGATTTTGGAATGACGGTTTTGGATTTCAAGCGGCGCCGATTTCTGCGCGTGTGCGCGGCCGGCGGATTGGCGGGCGCGAGCAGCCTGCTGATTCCAGGTTGCCGGCCGGGCGCGCAGCCGGCGCCGCCATCCGAATCAACTGAATTGACTGAGAGGAGGACAACCGTGCAACCTGAACTGATTGCGGATTATCAGTGCGTCGTGGGCGAAGGACCGCTGTGGCATCCGATGGAGAAGAAGGTGTACTGGACAGATATCGGCACGGGCCGCATGTTTCGATACGACCCGGCCACCGGCAAACACGAGCAGTTCTACAGCGGCCGGCCGGTGGGCGGCTACACCATCCAGGCCGACGGATCGCTGTTGCTGTTCATGGATCGCGGCACGGTGGCCATCTGGCGCAACGGCTCATTGACCACGGTGGTTGAGGAGATCCCTGATGAGCGCGAGACGCGATTCAACGATGTGTTCGCCGACACAGCCGGGCGCGTTTTCTGCGGCACGATGCCGACCAAAGACCGGCCGGGCCGGCTGTATCGTCTGGACACCAATGGCAAGCTGACATTGCTGCTGGAAGGCATTGGCTGCTCGAACGGCATGGGGCTGACGCCGGATCGCAAGGGGCTTTACTACACCGATTCGACAGCTTACACGATCTATCTGTTCGACTACGACCAGCCGACCGGCGCCATCTCGAACCAGCGCATCTTTGTCAGGCATCCGAAGAGCGACGGCTTGCCGGATGGCATGACGGTTGACGCTGCCGGCAATGTGTGGTCGGCGCACTGGGACGGCAGCGCCCTGATCTGTTATTCGCCCCGGGGCGAGGAGATGCAACGCATCGCCTTCCCGGTCAAGAAGGTGTCGAGCGTCGTGTTTGGCGGCGATGACTACATGGACATGTATGTCACGACGGCGGGGGGCGACCAAAAGGCCACGGACGGAGAACTGGCCGGCGCGTTGTTCCGGCTGCGATTGGGGATCAAGGGCGCGCCGGAGTACTACTCGCGGGTGGGGTTGTGAGGGCAGGCGGCGCTGCGTGGTCAGGCGTGGCCGGCGACAGCACAGTCAGCCACGCCTGTGTTTATTAAAGTGAACAGAGCAATCGCTACGCAGCCATTGACAAGTCATCGTTGCGTCGCGCAGGGTCCGCGCTTGACAGCAACTTGAGCATTTCCTCTGGATCGACGCTCTTTACGAAATAGGCGGTGGCGCCTTCCCGAAGCATTTCGCGGCGTTCCTCCGAGTTGTTTGTCATCGTCATGAGGATCACCTGGACGCCGGGCATTTCGGATTTGATTTGGCGCATCGCTTCTTTGCCGGTGCAGCGGGGCATCTGCATGTCCATCAGCACGACGTCCGGGCGCAGCGCGCGCGCCTGCGCAATCGCCTCATAGCCATCCTGCGCAGTGCCGACAATGTTAAATCCTCGCAACGTCAGGAAGGTGTAAAGCCCCTCAAGAAACAACTCGTGGTCATCGACAAGCAAGACTTTCATGTTCCCCTCTCCACGCTCAGGCCACGATATGCGCAGCTCCGGATCGATGGGAGTCTTTGATGTGCGTTGATCAAGCCGCGTGATACCCCTGCTGATACTCCTGTTTGACCTCTATGTTGGCGAGCTGCGCTGTCAGCTCGTTCAGCAGGTGTTGAAACGCCGGCGCGTTTGCGCTTATTGAGTCGGGGAGTGCCTGGCTTCGTAAGCTTCGGGTGTCAATCTCGCCGTTCACGGTCAGCCAGGCCGGGCGCTTGTCCGTCCCAGAGTCCGTTTTGGCACAGATGTCGGACGCCAGATCTGCGAGCGTGCGCGCCTGGCTGTTCATGAGCAGTGTGTGCTCATGTTGAGACAACCCGAAGTCCCTGAGCGCATCTGCGCGTTTCTCGCTGAAGATCTGGGCTTGCAGCCGTGGATCAACCAGCGCCAGGCCGAGTAGGCGATTCATCTCGATGCTTAATGCAACCATGTTTGCCTCCACTCGTCGGCGTGCGGCAAGGTCATTCACCGCCACCCGATCCACCCAGAATAATGACGGGGCCGCCGCAGCTTGGGCAAGCCATCGCCGGCTGTGCAGGGGCGAATATAACGGTTGAAAGTGCGATCGCAGCGATTACAACGAAGATTTTGCGGATGGTTTTCATGGGTTACCTCTCTAGAGTTATTTACTGTGTTACCGAGTAGATTGGCGCCCACTGTAGAGAGTGGGTATGTGGGAAAGTATGTGGGCGGAGGTGGATTGGAGTCTGTGGGACGGACTCTGTGGGGAAATGAAGTGAGGGCTGAGTGCTGGGCAGTGAGTATTGAGCGCGGATTCGATCTTATGACGGCCACGATAATGGGATACCGTTGGCGAGAATCAACCGCTCATGATCGCGCGAAATGCGGCTTCAGTGGCAGGCTCAGGGGCTACGCCCAGCTCTTTTTCGAGGGTCTCGCCCAGACGCTGATATACCGTGATAGCTGCGTTTCTGTTGCCGAGCCGGCCATTCAATGAGATGACCAGCCGTGCAATATCCTCTCGCAAGGGATCAAGAAAGAGCGCATGCTCCATCGCGTTCAGCGCAGGGACCAGATTATGGTCCACGGGGCTTAGTTGTAGCGCACATTTGCCCAGGTTGACGCAGCATCCCATGAACTGTTCCCTGAGTTGCCGACGGATGTTTGCTGCCCAGTCGTATCCAGAGTCCCTCAGGAAATCGTCGCGATAGAGATTTGTCGCATTTGTCAGGTGCGACAGAGCCAGCGCAGGATTGCTCATGTCCGCTGTCGCGATCCACCGGCGAAATTCGTCCACATCATAGATGTAGTCGAGGTCGGGGTTGATATAGTAAGCGCCATCTTTGTAGATGATGCCAGGTTTGCCCAGCGCCTTGCGGATGGCGAATTTGGCGCTGTGGAAGCTGTTTTGCAGCGTGGTTGTGGATGAATCCGGCCAGAAATCCAGCCCGATTTGATCGCGAGACGCTTGCTGGAACGTCAGCATGTAAAAGAATATCTCGCGGGGGATGTTCCATTGCCAATCGGACTGGTTCATCAGATCCTTGCCGCGCCAGATTTGCCCGGGGCCAAAGGCGCGGATGCAGAACTCGTGCTCGACTACGGTGATCTGTGGCTTGGGGATGTGATTACGCGAAACGGTTTCAGGATGCCAGGTCTGCGCGAACTCCACCGGCTGGCGCGTCTGGCCGGTTCTGCGCTGATACGCTGCTATGGCCCGATTGCCCTCAGCGTTGATGAAGTAGGTCTGCCCGCGCGCCGTGGCATCTGTGTGAACCAGCTCGTAGGCGCGCTTCACCTTTGCCGTTGCCCGCCGATCGATCATCTCGGTAGCGATAGCCTGCCACAGGTGAATGACTCCAACATAGTTGTCATTGATCTCGGCGCGCAGCGACTCTGCATGCTGCAGGGTCGCCAGGGCGAGTTTTGGCTCTCCTTGCAGCGCCTGGAGCGCCCCGATGCGGGCATATGCCTGCACGCGCCGGCGGTTGGATTGAGTCTCCTCTGCCAGCGCCGCGGCTTCGCGCGCCAGGGCCAGGGCGTCGGACAGCGGGGCATGCTGCCCTGCGGGGGGGTGGTGGGTATCATCCTGCGACAGCAGGGCGAGCAGCCGGCAGTGCTCCAGCAACAGCGTGAACAGCGAGTCCTGCGCGCCGGATTCCTGTTGGCCAACCTGACGGGCGATCTGCAGCGCCGCGCTGCTCATGTCGATGGCTTTCCGCAAGTCGCCCTGCGCGCTGGAGACCATGGCCAGGCTGCTCAGGCTTTCTGCGCGCACCACTGCATTGGCTGTTCCCTCCGCCATTTCGAGCGCCGTAGAGGCGGTGTAGAGCGCCTTATCCACCTGGCCGTCGAAAAGCAGCAGGCAAGCCAGCCGGCTGGTGACCAGCGCCAATTGCGCCGGATCGTTGAGTTCGCGGGCCAGCCTGGTCGCCTCTACGGCTGCCAACAGCGCCTGCGGGCAGGCGCCGGCAGAGTCGAGCACGAATGACTTGACGTGCTTGATCAGCGCCAACTGGCGCCAGCCGGCGCGGCCCAAACCGTGCATCAACTGCTCTGCTTCGTTCAAGACGGACAGCGCCTGCTCGAGCGCGCCAAGTTCGAGGAGGGCGATGGCGCTGATGCGAAGCGCTTCGACGCGCGTCAAGGTCTGCTGGGCATAGTTGGAGTTGATCACTGACTGGCCGCATTCCAGAGCGCGCTTATACTGCCCCGACCGGCATAGCAGCAATCCCCTGTAAATGCCCAGCGCATCGCGCCGCGCAAAGTCCTCCTGGCTGGCGAATAGCGCGTCCAGCGCATCGACAGCCCGCATGGCTGTGGTGTCATTGCCCAGATTGAGGCTGGCAATCAACTCGATCTGCAACAGAATGTGCCGGTTGCGACGGATGTCTGGATCGAGCGCGTCTAGTTGCCGCGCCCAGGTCAGGAGTTTGCGGTTGTGGCCCTGTTGGAGCAACGTCGCGCCGTGGTCTTCCAGCACTTGAGCGATCTCGCTCTTCCAGCCGCCCTGGAACAGATGCCGCATGGCCAGGTCGATTGCCCCATTGCGCGCATAAGCCAGTCCAACCTGACGCTGGATCTCGGCGAAGGATAGAGACTCGTCCTCGCGCAGCCGACGAATCAGGAACTCGCGAAAGAGCGGGTGATAGCGGTAAACAACGTCCGCCGGGGCCGACACGATGTCCGACACTCCGCTGCCATGCGGCGCATCTCCTGAAGAGAGGGCATCGCTGGGTGGCGCGCCCGGCATGCTGATGTCTGGTGTCGGCGCCAGCCGGTAGACGAACAGGTTCCGACGCTCTGTTTCGCGGATGCACTCCCGTGTATCCAGCCATCCCAACTCCTTCTCGCAGAATTGCGGGGAGATGGTCTCCAGCACGCTCGACTGCAGCAGGAACCGTTGCAGCGGCGCTGGCAGCTGGCGCAGAACCCGCGTCAGCAAATAGTCGTTCATCACATCGGTTGCGGCGACCGCCCCCAGGCCAAGCTGCGCGTCGCGCAGTTGCTCGATCTGGTTGGTAATGAGGACGCCGACCAGCCAGCCATCCGTCTCTTTATATGTCTTGTCGACATCCAGGTCGGCGACTGTGCCTGGCGCAACGCCGCGCAAACTGCCGATCAGATTGCGCGTCTCCTGCGCATCCAGGCGCAAGGCGGCCTGGCCAATTGGCTTGACCTGTTGGTCCGCCATGAGCAAGCCCAACTGCAACTGCGGAACGCTGCGGCTGCTAATGATCACGTGGCAGTCGTCGGGCATCTCGGCGATGATGCCGTCCACGAAGCGATGGGCTGCCCTTGATCCCTCGATGAGGTGGAAGTCATCGAGGACCAGACATGTCGGGTGGGTGATGCGCTGTTCAAGATCGCGCGCCAGTGTGCGCGCGAGCAGCAACGTGTTATTTTCGAGATCTGCGCCCGAGCGCAGTAATTGCAGCGTTTCGCTGCCGAAGCCCGGAAAGCAACGGCCGAATGCTGCCACCATCGCCTCGCCGAAGGTTTGCAAGTCCTCGTCGGCGCTGTCAATCGTGAGCCAGGCGACGGTGAAGTCTGTGGAGGCCACGAACTGGGCCAGCAGGCCGGTTTTGCCATAGCCCGCGCCGCCGACCATCAGGACCAGCCGGCAGTCCAGGGCGGCGTACAGCGATTCCATTGCTCGCTGTCGCACAATCCAGTTCCTGCGAGGCTGAGGCGGTGTCACCCGCGCCGCATTGGCGAGCATGAGGTGTGGACTCCTGATTGCGTAGACCTCTGCTGCCGGTTACCTGAACCAGGAGATGACGGCTCAGTCACCATCCCGGCCCAACCGACATTTGGCCTTTCCTCGGAAGCGCCATGCCATATATAGCACAACTCTGCGCCGGCTGGCAATGAGAATGAACGCAGAGCGCAAAAAGGGACTGCAGGCGCCTCGCCTGGCAGTCAGTTGTGGCGCCACAGGGTGTAGAGGATATGGCCCTGGCATCAACAAGGGCAGCCGGTTCTGGTCTGCCATCCCAGAACCGACGATGGGCCGTTACTGGGACAGGCGCCGGCCCAGAGCTACTTCGTAGACCGCCACGACATTGTCGATCGGCACGTCTGCCTGGAACACGTGAGACGGCGCCAGGATGTATCCGCCGTCGCGAGCCAGAATGTCGATCAGCCGGCGCGTCTCATGCCGCACTTGGTCCACGCTGGCGTGGGGCAGCAGATCCTGGGTGTCGACGCCGCCATTAAAAGTCAGGCGGTTGCCAAACTCGGCCTTGAGTTCCGCCGCATCCATGCCGCGCGCCAGTGTCTGCAGGGGATTGAGCACATCCACGCCGATCTCGATCAGGTCTGGAATGATCGGTCGAACGCCGCCGCAGGAATGATAGCGTATGGCGACGCCGTATGGTTTGCACAGGTCGATGAAGGCTTTCAGGCGCGGCTTGAGAAAACGACGCCACATCGCCGGGCTGAGCAGCATGCCGTTCTGGCCGCCCACATCGTCGTTATACTCGATCATGTCGATCAGTCCGCGCCCGGCCTCCAGAATCCGGCGTGTGCGTTCCATCAGATATGCCTGCGCGTGATCCATGATCGCCGAGGCGCGCTCTGGCGCAAGGCTCAGGTCGAGCAGAAACTCGTCGAACCCACGCATGAACCAGCTGATTTCGAAAATGCCCCGGCTGTGTCCCCAGACCCAGTAGCGTGACACTGCGCGCGCCTGGTCCGCGATGTCTGAGTAGTCCCACAAGTCGGCCGTCGGCCAGGGGTAGTCATCCAGTTCGCGGA
>Ga0272446_1007119_pt1 | contig 11298 bp, 6 predicted proteins | sample YNPCB0061_FD_194587 | JGI IMG/M metagenome (GOLD analysis project Ga0272446, IMG submission 194587) | Hot spring microbial mat communities from Yellowstone National Park, WY, United States - YNP-CB-006-1 | ecosystem: Environmental > Aquatic > Thermal springs > Hot (42-90C) > Sediment | place...
TCACGATTACGTCGATCCGGCGCACGATCGCGTCGTCCATCGCGTCGATGGCGTTTTTCAGCAGGTTCAGCAGCACCTGTTCGATCAGGATCGGATCGACGTCCAGCAGCGGCAGTGTCGGATCGACCGTCGCCACGATCATGATGTTCTTCTTGCCGGCCTCGATTTCGGCGAACGCGATCGCGTCGTCGACGATGCGCGCGGCCGCCGTCGGGCGGCGCCGCGGCTCGGAGCGTTTCACGAACTCCCGGATGCGGCGGATGATGCGGCCCGCGCGCTGCGCCTGCGTCGAGGTCTTTTCCAGCGCCGTGTGCAGTTCGGGCGTCGGCACGGGGCCGGCGCGCAGCCGCGCGAGCGTGCCTTCGCTGTAGTTGACGATCGCGGTCAGCGGCTGGTTCAGCTCGTGTGCCAGCGACGACGCCATCTCGCCCATCGTCATCAGGCGCGACGTGAACTGCACCTTCTCCTGCTGCTGCCGCGCGATCTCCTCGGTGGTCTTGCGCAGCGTGATGTCGGTGGCGATCTGCAGGTGCGCCGCGCGCCCGCCGACGTCGTCCTTCGCCGGCCAGCGGATCTCGCGCATGCGCACGTCGTACCAGCGGCCGCTTGCCTCGTCGAGCACCTCGCCGCTCATCTCGGTGCCGGCGCGGCCGCGCAGCCGTTGCGCCAGGCGCCGGTGGCCGTCGTCGGTTTCCCCGAAGCGTGCGCGGTACTCGCGGTTGGCGAACAGCAGCGTGTCGGCGTCGGCCGTCGCGTCGCCCGACACGACCGAGACGGCGGCCTCGAGCGACTCGAGGACCGTGGTGAAGCGCTCGTGCGCGGCAGCCAGCTCGCTGCGGACGCGCTTCGGCTCGGTGACGTCGGCCATCGAACTCATCCAGCCGATCTGCCGCCCCGCGTCGTCAACCAGCGGCGAGACGTACATGCGCGCGTCGAAGCGGGAGCCGTCGGCGCGCAGCACCTGCCCCTCGAACCCGGCGCTCGGTATGTCGCCCGCGAGGATGCGCCGCAGGTTCGCTTCGTGCTCGGCGCGTGCATCCGCGGGCCAGTACGGCAGCGGCGCGCCGCGTCCGGTCAGGTCGCGTTCGCTCCAACCGGTCATCTGGCAGAAGGCACGGTTCACGTAACGCAGCACGCCGTCGTTGTCGAACACCGCCAAGCCGGTGGCCATCGAATCTTCCATCGCCCGGCGCAGTGCCGTCTCGGCGAGCAGCGCGCGGTCGATGCGAGCCTGGCGCGACGTGTAGTGCGCGAGCGCCCCGAGCGCGATCGCCACCGCGGCGGCCAGCGCGCCGACGACCCAGACGAGCGGGCTGCCGACCAACCCGGACTCGAGCTTGTAGGCGGTTGCATGCAGGCGTACCTCGGGCGGCAGTGGCGACACACCGGTCGTATAGCTGGGCGCGCTTGGCGACGGCGCGCTCGCCGTGGTGCTGGCGAGCGTTCCCGCCGGGGTCTGCAGCGAAAGCCGGTAGCGGGCTGCGGTCTCGGGCGCCACACCTGCGCGCAGCAGTTCGCTGGGCGACACGCGCGCGACGATCGCGCCGGCGTAGCGTGCCTGCGCGAACGACGGCACGATCAGCACGATCGACGGATCGGCCGAGCCGTCGCCGGCGAGGGCGAACGTCGCGGTGCCTGCCGCGCGAACGCGCGCCAGCAGCGGCTGAAGCGCAGCCTCGACCGCATTGCCGCCGACCCCGCTGGCCGCGGATGGCAGCGGCCACACCGCGCGACCGGCGGCATCGGCGAAGCGGATCTGGATGACCTCCGGTTTTGAGGCGACGAGTTCGGACGCCACGCTCGCGAAGCGGCGTTCGCCGATCGTGCCGGCGCCGATCTCGAGCGCCGCCGTCGTCAGGGTCTCGGCGAGTGCCGTCAGCCGCAGTGTGATCTGCTGCGCGGCAGAATCGATGTCGCGGTGCATCGCGTCGCGGCGCAGTTGCCGGTCCTCGATGACCATCGCGACGAACAGTCCGGCGATCAGCACCGCCAGCAAGCCGATCACCGCGAACGGCAGCCATGGTGCAGAACGCACGCGGCGCGACCGCGCCTCGGCCAGCGCATCGAAGGCAGCGATCAACGAGTGCTTGTCGGCCGGCACAGTCATCGGGCACAGTGCCCTGTATGCAGGAGGCGGTGGAATGCGGATGCCTTCGCCGCAGTGGCGTTGCATATTAGCGAGACGGCTGCAACCGGCACGGTAACGCAGCCAAGTGGGAATTTCATAAGGCGGAATCGAGCACCACTATTTGAAAGACGCATGAACCGCTGCTAAAGTCCGCAGGCGCACCTCGCCGACCGTCGCGCGGCCGGCCGCGACGAACACTTCAAGGAGACAGCGATGTCCGCGATTCCGAACATTGCGGCGGCGGCCGCCGCCAACGACCCCGACGCGCTCGAGACGCAGGAGTGGCTCGATGCGCTCGACGCGGTGCTCGAGCGCGAGGGCGCGTACCGGGCGCACTACCTGATCGAGCGGCTGATCGAGAAGGCGCGGCGCTCGGGCGCGTACATCCCGTTTTCGGCGAACACCGCCTACATCAACACGATCCCGCCGCACCTGGAGGAGAAGTCGCCCGGCGACCCGGCGCTGGAGGAACGCATCCGCTCGTATGTGCGCTGGAACGCGATGGCGATGGTGGTGCGCGCCAATCGCGGCGAAGGCGACCTCGGCGGACACATCGCGAGTTACGCGTCGGTGGGCACGTTGATGGAGGTCGGCTTCAACCACTTCTGGCGCGCGCCGAGCGCGGACTTCGGCGGCGACCTCGTGTACTTCCAGGGGCACTCGTCGCCGGGCGTGTACGCGCGCGCCTTCCTCGAAGGGCGACTGACCACCGAGCAGTTGGACAACTTCCGGCGCGATGTCGACGGCAAGGGCGTCACTTCGTATCCGCACCCCAAGCTGATGCCAGACTTCTGGCAGTTTCCGACGGTGTCGATGGGGCTGGGGCCGCTGCAGGCGATCTATCAGGCGCGTTTCCTGAAGTACTTGCACAACCGCGGGATCGCCGATACGAGCGGGCGAAAGGTCTGGTGCTTCTGCGGCGACGGCGAGATGGACGAGCCCGAGTCGATGGGCGCGATCGGCATGGCTGCGCGCGAAAAGCTCGACAACCTGATCTTCGTCGTCAACTGCAACCTGCAGCGGCTCGACGGCCCGGTGCGCGGCAACGGCAAGATCATCCAGGAGCTGGAAGGCAGCTTCCGCGGCGCCGGCTGGAACGTCATCAAGCTGATCTGGGGTTCGTACTGGGATCCGCTGCTCGCCAAGGACAAGGACGGCTGGCTGCTGCGGCTGATGGAAGAGACCGTCGACGGCGAGTACCAGAACTACAAGGCCAGGGACGGCGCCTACGTACGCAAGCACTTCTTCGGCAAGTATCCGCAGACGCTCGAAATGGTGTCGCGGATGACCGACGCGGACATCTGGCGGCTGAACCGCGGCGGTCACGACCCGCACAAGATCTACGCGGCCTACGCGGCGGCGGTCAAGCACGAGGGGCAACCCACCGTGATCCTGGCCAAGACCGTCAAGGGCTACGGCATGGGCAAGATCGGCGAGGCCAAGAATCCGGCGCACCAGGTCAAGAAACTCGACACCGAGGCGGTGCGCGAATTCCGCGACCGATTCGCGATCCCGATTCCCGACGAACACGTCGACGAGGTGCCGTTCTACAAGCCGGCCGACAACTCGCCGGAAATGAAGTACCTGCACGAGCGGCGCCAGGCGCTCGGCGGGTATCTGCCGCAGCGTCGGCGCGCATCGTCGGAGAAACTCGCGGTGCCGCCGCTCGAGACCTTCAGCGCGATCCTCGAGCCTACCGCCGAGGGCCGCGAGATCAGCACGACGCAGGCGTTCGTGCGCTTCCTGACGCAGCTCGTGCGCGACAAGGGCGTGGGCCCGCGCGTGGTGCCGATCGTGCCCGACGAGGCACGCACCTTCGGCATGGAAGGCATGTTCAGGCAGCTCGGCATCTTCAGCCAGCAGGGGCAGCTGTACGAGCCGGTCGACCGCGACCAGGTGATGTACTACCGCGAGGACAAGGCCGGGCAGATCCTCGAGGAAGGGATCAACGAGGCGGGCGCGATGGCCGACTGGATCGCCGCCGCGACGTCGTACTCGAACAACGACCGCATCATGATCCCCTTCTACATCTTTTATTCGATGTTCGGCTTCCAGCGCGTCGGCGACCTCGCCTGGGCCGCGGGGGACATGCAGTCGCGCGGCTTCCTGCTCGGCGCGACCAGCGGCCGCACGACCTTAAACGGCGAAGGCCTGCAGCACCAGGACGGCCATTCGCACCTGTTGAGCTCGACGATCCCGAACTGCGTGAGCTACGACCCGACGTTCGCGCACGAGGTGGCGGTGATCCTGCAGGCGGGACTGAAACGCATGGTCGAGGAGCAGGAAAACGTCTGGTACTACGTCACGCTGATGAACGAGAACTACCCGCATCCGGGCCTGAAGAAAGGCCAGGAGGAGGGCATTCTCAGAGGCATGTATCTGTTCAAGGAAGGTATGGCCGGCAGCGGCAAGGGCCTGTCGATCCCGCGCGTTCAGCTCCTGGGCAGCGGCACGATCCTGCGCGAGGTCATTGCCGCCGCCGAGCTGCTCGAGCGCGACTGGGGTGTCGCGGGCGACGTCTGGAGCGTCACCAGCTTCACCGAGCTGCGCCGCGACGGCATCGACTGCGAGCGCTGGAACCTGCTGCACCCGACCGACAAGAAGCCGAAGAAGGCCTACGTCACCGAAAAGCTCGAACGCACCGCGGGGCCGATCGTCGCCTCGACCGACTACATGCGGGCGTTCGCCGATCAGATCCGGCCGTACCTGCCGAAGGGCCGCACGTATCACGTGCTTGGAACGGACGGCTTCGGCCGCTCGGACACGCGGGAGAAACTGCGCGAATTCTTCGAGGTCGACCGCCGCTTCGTGACGGTCGCCGCGCTGCGTGCACTCGCCGAGGAAGGTGCGTTGCCGATGGCCAAGGTCGCCGAAGCGATCAAGAAGTACGGCATCGATCCGAACAAGCCGAACCCGACGCGTGCCTGACGCGCAGCGACCGCGCGACAGCCCGGCGAACGACGACAACGGAGACACGACGATGGGCCAGACGGTCGAAGTGAAGGTGCCGGACATCGGCGACTTCAAGGACGTGGAAGTCATTGAAGTGCTGGTCAAAGAAGGCGACACGGTGGCGCGCGAGCAGTCGCTGATCACGGTCGAGAGCGACAAGGCGTCGATGGAGATTCCGTCGTCGCACGCGGGGCGGGTCAAGGCGATGCGGGTCAAGCTCGGGGATAAGGTGTCCGAGGGCAGCGTGATCTGCGAGCTGCAGGCGTCCGAGTCGCAAGCCTCCGCCGCTACGGCTCAGCCCGCCCTCGCGAAAGGCGCGAGCCAAGCGCGACAAGGCGGTTTGCCCGCCGTCGAAGAAGGGGGGCCTGCGGCGACTTCACCAGCGCCGTCCCCGCAGCGCCCGACCTCCGGCACGGTGCAAGTCAGCGTGCCGGACATCGGCGACTTCAAGGACGTCGAGGTGATCGAAGTCCTGGTCAAGCCCGGCGATCGCATCGTCAAAGACCAGTCGCTGATCACGGTCGAAAGCGACAAGGCCTCGATGGAGATTCCGAGCCCGAGCGCCGGCGTGGTGCAGTCGCTGCTCGTGAAGATCGGCGACAAGGTTTCACAGGGTTCGCCGATCCTGACGCTTGCGACGAGCGAGGCCGCCGTCGCGCCGCCTCGCGCCGCAGCCGCCGCCGAGGCTGCCGTCGCGGCGGCACAGCCACCCGCGGCGGGCTCGCCGCCGTCGACCGATTACGCGGTCGAGATGGTCGCGCGGCCGTCGCTCACCGAGGCGGGTCACGCCGGCGCGAAGCCTCACGCGTCGCCGTCGGTGCGCAGGTTCGCGCGCGAATTGGGTGTCGACCTGACCGTGGTCACGGGCACCGGACCGAAGGGTCGAATCACGCACGATGACGTGCGCGAGTACGTCAAGCGGGCGCTCGCCGGTGCGGTGCGGGTGGCGGCACCGGCGGCCGCTGCGGGCGGTGCCGGATTGAACGTCATCCCGTGGCCGCAGGTCGACTTCGCGAAGTTCGGTCCGGTCGAGCGCGTCGAGATGTCGCGGATCAAGAAGCTGTCGGGCCCGAACCTCGCGCGCAACTGGGTGATGATCCCGCACGTCACGAACCACGAGGACGCCGACATCACGGAACTGGAAGCGTTCCGCGTGCAGTTGAACAAGGAGAACGAAAAGAGCGGAGTCAAGGTAACGATGCTCGCCTTTCTGATCAAGGCCTGTGTGGCGGCGCTGAAGAAGTTCCCCGACTTCAACAGCTCGATCGCGCCCGAAGGCGACGCGATCATCCGCAAAAACTACTGGCACATCGGTTTCGCGGCGGACACACCGAACGGGCTGGTCGTGCCGGTCGTCAAGGACGCGGACAAGAAGGGGATCTTCGAAATCGCGCAGGAAACCGCCACGCTCGCCGCCAAGGCGCGCGACGGCAAGCTCGCGATCGGCGACATGCAGGGCGGAACATTTTCGATCTCGTCGCTCGGCGGCATCGGCGGGACCTACTTCACGCCGATCATCAATGCGCCCGAGGTGGCGATCCTCGGCGTGTGCCGCGCGTCGATGAAACCGGTCTGGGACGGCAAACAGTTCGCGCCGCGGCTCGTCCTGCCGCTGTCGCTGTCGTGGGACCACCGCGTCGTCGACGGCGCAGCCGCGGCGCGCTTCAACGCATATCTGGCATCGCTGCTCGCCGACTTCCGCCGCGTGCTGCTGTAGCCGTGACCACGATCGTCGTCGTCAAGAAGAAAGGCGAGATCGCGATCGCGTCCGACGCGCTCGTGACCTTCGGCGAGACTCGGCTTCCGCACGGCTACGAGGTCAACGAGAAGATCTTCCAGGTGGCCGACTCCTATATCGGGCTGGCCGGCAGCACCGCGCACTTCGCGGTGCTCGCGGAGGCGCTGCGCAACCTGGGCGAGGACTGCCGGCTCGGCAGCCGCCAGCAGATCTTCACGACGTTTCAGAAGCTGCACGCGGTGCTGAAGGAAAAGTACTTCCTGAACCCGAAGGAGGACGAGTCCGATCCGTACGAGTCGTCGCAGATCACCGCGGTGATCGCCAACCCGACCGGAATCTACGGCGTGTACTCGTACCGCGAGGTGTTCAGCTTCGAGCGGTTCTGGGGCATCGGCTCGGGCCGCAACTTCGCGCTCGGCGCGATGTTCGCCACGTACGACCGCCTGAAGTCGGCGCGTGCGATCGCCGAGATTGGCGTCAAGGCGGGCGCCGAGTTCGACAAGAGTTCCGCGCTGCCGGTGCGCGTGTTCAGCCTGCCGCTGGTGGGCGGAGAGACCACATGAGCCAGACGATCGAGGTGAAAGTCCCGGACATCGGCGACTTCAAGGACGTGGAAGTCATTGAAGTGCTGGTCAAAGAAGGCGACACGGTGGCGCGCGAGCAGTCGCTGATCACGGTCGAGAGCGACAAGGCGTCGATGGAGATTCCGTCGTCGCACGCGGGGCGGGTCAAGGCGATGCGGGTGAAGTTGGGAGACAAGGTGTCGGAGGGGAGCGTGATTCTGGAGTTGGAAGCCGCGGAAGCCGTGGCCGCAGGAAATCCCCCCCAGCCCCCCTTTACGAAAGGGGGGAGCGAAGCGCGTCAAGCTGCCTCCCCCCCCTTTGAAAAAGGGGGGCCAGGGAGGATCTCTCCGGCCGCCGCTGAACAGCGCCCCGCCGCCGTCGGCGCTGCCGACCTCGACTGCGACATGCTGGTCCTCGGCGCCGGCCCGGGCGGCTACTCGGCGGCGTTCCGCGCGGCCGACCTCGGCATGAAGACGGTGCTCGTCGAGCGTTATCCGTCGCTCGGCGGCGTATGCCTGAACGTCGGCTGCATTCCGTCGAAGGCGCTGCTGCACGTCGCTGCGGTGATCGACGAGGCGGCGCACTTCGCCGACCTCGGCGTGACCTTCGGCAACCCGGTCGTCGATCTGCCCAAGCTGCGTGCGCACAAGTCGAAGGTCGTCGGCAAGCTCACCGGCGGGCTCGCTGCGATGGCGAGGATGCGCAAGGTCACGGTCGTTCGCGGCTACGGCAGCTTCGTCGGGCCCAACCACGTCGAGGTCGAACTGACCACCGGCACCGGCCAGGACAAGACCGGCGAACGGAAGACGATCCGCTTCGACCGGGCGATCATCGCCGCGGGCTCGGCCGCAGTGCGGCTGCCTTTCCTGCCCGACGATCCGCGAATCGTCGACTCGACCGGCGCGCTCGAACTGCCTTTGATCCCGCAGCGCATGCTGGTGATCGGCGGCGGCATCATCGGCCTTGAGATGGCAACCGTGTACTCGACGCTCGGTTCCCGTATCGATGTCGTCGAGATGATGGACGGCCTGATGCTCGGCGCAGACCGCGACCTCGTGCGAGTCTGGCAGAAGCACAACGCCGGCCGCTTCGACAAGGTGATGCTGAAGACCAAGACGGTCGCGGTCGAAGCGAAGCCCGACGGCGTGTGGGCGCGCTTCGAGGGCGAAGCCGCGCCGGCCGAGCCGCAGCGCTACGACATGATCCTGCAGGCAGTCGGCCGCAGCCCGAACGGCGGCAAGATCGGTGCGGAACGCGCGGGCGTGCGGGTCACCGAGCGCGGCTACATCGAGGTCGACTCGCAGATGCGGACCAACGTGCCGCACATCTTCGCGATCGGCGACATCGTCGGCCCGCCGATGCTCGCGCACAAGGCCGTGCACGAAGGGCATGTCGCCGCCGAAGCCGCCGCCGGACACAAGTCGCATTTCGACGCCCGCGTGATCCCTTCGGTCGCGTACACGGATCCGGAGATCGCGTGGGTCGGCCTGACCGAAGACGAGGCGAAGGACAAGGGCCTGCGTATCGGTGTCGCGAAGTTTCCGTGGAGCGCGAGCGGACGCGCGATCGCCAACGCGCGCGACGAAGGCTTCACCAAGCTGCTGTTTGACGAGGACACGCACCGCATCGTCGGCGGCGGCATCGTCGGCACGCACGCGGGGGATCTGATCTCCGAAGTCGCGCTGGCGGTCGAGATGGGCTGCGACGCAACCGACATCGGCCGCACCATCCATCCGCATCCCACGCTCGGCGAGTCCGTCGGCATGGCCGCCGAGATTTACGAGGGCGTCTGCACCGACGTGCCTGCGGCGCGCAAGCCGGGTTAAGCGGGTCCGAGGCGTCCTCATCACGCGTTCATGGAGCGTCCGGCCGCTGCGCATCCGCGCGGCCCGGTGTAGGCTTGCCCGCGCTTGTTGCAAAATGCGCCGCTCCGCCCCGGGGCGGCGCACCGCAGATCCCCGCAGAGGGATCCGGTTCGTCGCCAAGGTAGACATGAGTTTCGTGGACTTTTCCGCGGCCGGCGGTTCGCATGCCGCGCACGACGCGGGAATCGGGGACGCCGGCGCGGCCAACGCGCGCGCGTGGTCGGATCCTGCCGCATGGAACGGCCGCGTGCCGGCGCCGGACGACGACGTCGTGGTGGGCCCCGGCCGAACGATCGTCGTCGACGGCGACGTGTGCGTCCGTTCGATCACGGTGTTCGGCACGCTGCTGTTTGCGCCGCGCGACCTGACGCTGCGCACGCGATGGATTCTCGTCGACGGCGGAACGTTGCGCGCAGGAAGCGCGGAGTCGCCGCACGAAGCGCGGCTGACGATCGGGCTGGCCGGATCCGCGTCGGATCGCGACGTGCGCGGCCTCGGTACCAAATTCCTCGCCGCGGTCCGGGGCGGAACGATCGGCCTGCATGGGCGTCTGTGCCGCAGCTGGGTGCCGCTCGGAGCGCCGACCGCCGCGGGCTGCAACGCGATTCGCGTCGCGCAGCCGGTCGACTGGCTGCCCGGCGCGGCGATCGCGATCGCATCGGGCGGAACCGAACTGCCGCTGGTCGAGGAACGCCGCGTCGAAGCCGTCGGGCGCGACCGGCTGACGCTGATGCTCGACCGGCCGCTGCAGCATCGCCATGCGGGTGTGGAGTCGCCGTTGCGCGCGCCGGCGTCCACCCTCGGCAAGGTCGCGCTGCTCGACCGAAGCATCGTCGTGGCCGGCGACGACGCGTCGGCCGAGCGCGGTTTCGGCGCGCACTGCCTGATCGGCAGCCGCCTGCCGGACGCGGGCGACGACGGCGCGCGCGCCTCGATCGGACGCTTTCGCGGCGTCGAGTTCCGTCGGGTCGGTCAGTTCAACCGGCGCGACCGTTTTCCGCTGCACTGGTGCGACAACGGCGATTCGACGGCCAGCTGCGTGATCGACTGCGTGATTCGCGAGTCGTTCCAGCGCGGGGTGGTGATCACCGGCTCGCCGCACGTGAGGATCGCGGGCAACGTCGTCTACAAGTCGTTCGGCCATGCCTATGTGATCGAGGAGGCGGCCGATGCGGCACAGATCACCGGCAGCAACCTGGCCGTGCGTCCGCGCGTCGTGCGCTTTGCCGACCCGGGACTGCGCAGCCTGCACGAGCACCATCCGCGCGCATTCTGGTTCGGGCCGCAGCGCGCACCGGCGCCGCCGACGGTTCGCCGCGCGCGCTGAGCGCGGCGCCTTGCGTATGCCCGTTATCATCGAGGCACAGCGCAGGGAGGTCCGGGTGAGCACGCAGCAGGAACTCAAGCGCGCGGTGGCGAAGGCCGCGATCCGTTTCGTGCCGGAGGGCAAGATCATCGGTGTGGGCACAGGCTCCACCGCGGATCTGTTCATCGACGAACTGGCGGCGGTCAAGGATCGCATCGTCGGTGCGGTGACCAGTTCCGAGCGCAGCGGCCGGCGGCTCGCCGCGCACGGCATCCGCCTGTTCGATCTGAACGACGTCGACGATCTGCCGGTCTATATCGACGGTGCCGACGAGATCGACGGCTCGTTTTCGATGATCAAGGGCGGAGGTGCGGCGCTGACGCGCGAGAAGATCGTCGCGGCGGTGGCGCAGCAGTTCGTCTGCATTGCCGACGAAAGCAAGCGCGTCGACGTGCTCGGCCGCTTTCCGCTGCCCGTCGAAGTGATTCCGATGGCACGCCGATACGTTTCGCGCCGACTGGCCGAACTGGGCGGGGAGCCCAAGTGGCGGGAAGGTGTCGTCACCGACAACGGCAACGTGATCCTCGACGTGCACGGCCTGCGAATCACCGATCCGGTCGGCCTGGAAACCGCGATCGACGGCATCGTCGGCGTCGTGACCAACGGGCTTTTCGCGCGGCGCGGCGCGGACGTGCTGCTGCTCGGCACGACCGACGGCGTGATCGAGTCGCGGCGGCCGTGAAGCG
>Ga0272446_1007120_pt1 | contig 11298 bp, 15 predicted proteins | sample YNPCB0061_FD_194587 | JGI IMG/M metagenome (GOLD analysis project Ga0272446, IMG submission 194587) | Hot spring microbial mat communities from Yellowstone National Park, WY, United States - YNP-CB-006-1 | ecosystem: Environmental > Aquatic > Thermal springs > Hot (42-90C) > Sediment | place...
ATGCCCTTAACCTAGATACCTTCCAAAGGAAGCAGGCTAATACTAAGCTCAATCAATTTAATGATGCTGTAGAGGCAACTCTAAAGGAAACCTATCAATGGTTACTGATTCCCCATCAGCCGAATGCCCAAGGTAGTATTGAGTGGAAAGAAACTCGACTGAACAATCAAGACTCCCCTATTCTGCAAGCAAGTCGTAAGGCTGTTTATGAAAATGACTTATTGCCAAATTATGCTGGTTCAAACCTCCGCCGTGATGCCTTAGATAATTATCTATGGAAAGACTGTAATCACATCGATTTGAAACGTTTTTGGGATTATCTAGCTCAGTATCTCTACTTACCACGTTTGAAAGATCAAAATGTTCTACTGACATCTGTTAAAGAAGCTGTAGGATTAACCACATGGGCTGAGAGCTTCGCTTATGCAGAAGGATTTGATGAAGAAACAGGGAAGTATATTGGTTTGCGTGTTGCAGAGGTTATTACACCTAGTATTAGCCCTCACAGCCTTATAGTTAAACCAGATGTTGCTCAAAAACAATTGGATGATGAAGCTGTCCCCTCTCCCAATAAAAAAACTGATAAATGGACAAACGATGATAGTAAACCGATTGATAATCCTGATGTAATACTCCCCAAAGTACCTGTCTTGCGTAGGTTTTATGGCAGTGTAGATATTGATGCAATACGAATTAACCGAGACACTCCTGAAATAGCAAAGGAAGTTATTCAGCATTTGACTGCTCTCCATGGGGCTAGGGTCAAAATCACCCTCGAAATTGAAGCAGAAATTCCTGAAGGAGTGCCTAATGATGTAGTTCGTACTGTGACAGAAAACTGCCGTACATTAAAATTCAAAACTCAATCCTTTGAACAAAGCTAAAGTTACTAAGTAGGTAGGCAAAAAAATTAAAATAAGTCTATCCCCAATAGCAATATTGCCCAATGCGAACGAGCCAGGGATGTTATTTAATTTGTAATCGTCACTGAATCAGACTGATTGTCCTTCTTTTATGTGAATTCTAGAATATTAAAATCTTAGGAATGTACCAAATAATATCAGAAAGGTACTATCTCTACAGAGTCTTGATTTTGCCTAATTTCTGTAACTTTTTGCTCCGCTTTTTCCAAGTAGATTCGGCAGTTTTGGGCTATAGTCATTCCTTCTTGGTACAACTCCAGTAAAGTCCCGATCGGTTCTTTGCCCTGATCAAGGATTTCAACAATCCTTTCTAGTCGTTGAAATTGGTGTTCAAAGCTCTCCATTTGACTCTATTCTAGGTTTAATCGATTTGATTGTAGCATGGATGATTTCTGAGGAACGGATAATATTGATCGGCTGATGGGGGTCTAAGACTTGCTGTTCAGAGATGAATTGGTCTAATTGTTTCAGCAGTGCAAAACCTCGCTTGAGGGGGGAAAGAGGGTGTAGAGATTGTAAGTGAGCTGTTAGGGAGCTAAGTTGAGTTAATCTGGTTTCGATAATTCTTGCTATATGCTTACTGAGGTCACTTTCAATCTCATCGAGGTGTTGAGTGTAGTTATGGATTCGATCCTGTAGTTTCTGATAACCATAACTATTGATCAGCTGATGAATTCTGTACTGATTGGCTTCAATTATTTGGGAGATGGTTTGGGTCATCTGGTTTTCCAATGATTGGAGATAGGTTAAAAGGAAGTCTCGATCAAATTTACTGACCAATTCAGCAGCAGCGGTGGGGGTTGCTACTCGGTGGTCTGCCACTAAATCGGCAATCGTATGGTCAGTTTCATGCCCTACGGCAGAAATAACTGTCAGCTCCGATCGGTAGATGGACTCTGCCACGATCATAGTGTTAAATGCCCATAGGTCTTCGATTGAACCCCCTCCCCTTCCTACAATAATTACCGCATTTGAAAGGTGTTTGAGGGTTTGATTAAGAAGGGTGACACCCCTAGCTACTTCCATGGGGGCTTTATCTCCTTGTACACTAGCAGGGCAAAAGTAGACTTGGATATGGGGTGTACGTCGCTTGAGTGTGGTAAGCATATCGTGAAGAGCGGCTCCGGTAGGGGATGTCACGATACCCACATAGAGGGGGAACTGGGGTAAGGGCTTCCGCCGAGTGAAGTAACCTTTTTCATAGAGTTCATGTTTAAGGCGTTCGTAGGAAAGGTACAGTTCTCCTATACCGCTTGGGATTAGGTTAGTGCAATCAAGTTGATATTTGCCCCTGGGGGCATAAACAGCTAACTTACCTCTAACCACTACTTTCATGCCATCACAGGGGAGGAAGGATAGTTCACGACTTGCCCAGAGAACGCAATCGATTTGGGCTTGGTCATCTTTGAGGGTAAAGTACCGATGACCAGAAGAGGAGGTTTTGTACCCAGAGATTTCGCCTAAAATAGAAACTATACCAATTTGTTGGTTGAGAATACCTGTAATCTGGTTTGTCAGTTCTGAAACCGTAAGTGGGGAAATCATTGAGCTTTCTAATTTTTTAACAAAAGGCAAGTCAACTATACCTCCAGTTTAGCAACGTAGTTCAATGATCGTAGAGCTTATCATATTCCCATAGCGAGTATTCCATAGTCTCTTCTAGTATGTCCAAAAGGTTTACCATTTGGGGTGATATACTATTTTTATTTTTGTTAAGTTAACTCCTAAAATAAAGGGATAGTTAAAAGAATAAAGTTTTGTTTAACCATAGTATGTCTAGGTGATCCTGGTGCGGGCAAAACTCACTTACTTTTAGAGTTGGCTAACCCTGACTATCGGTATGTGAGAGTAATATATCCAGACTACTACTAACTTAAATTGCTACTGTATAATGACGGAAATAAAAGCACATTAGCTACTGATGTGGGGTTGCACAATTTGTGAATGATCATTCCTTGAAAGGCTTTCTGTGTAATTAATAACATCCCGCTTCTGTGCAATGCCGAGCTTTTCCAGTCGCCGTGCCAAGCAAATTCTACGGTCATTGCTCGCATTGAAGAGGAGGCTTACAAGAAAGAATCTGAACACGATCGGTATTTAACAGAGGAAGAGATGACAGAATTGCATAAAACGATCGGGAAAGACTATCATTTACTGGTTAATTAAAATTAACAAAGCTGATCTAATGATTATGTCTTATCTGTTCATACTTTGGGGCAAGTAGTAATTTTTTTGGGGGGTACCATTAACTGAGGTGCCGGGGTCAATTATTATGTTACCGTTTTACATTGCGAACCCTGTGGCAAAATACCTCAAACGTCCAAAATTCGTTGTAGCCCTCGCAACCACTCTGGGAGAGCATTTCAGCCATTTTTTGGGTCAAAAAAATGCTCTAAACCAGGGAAATTTTAGGAGGGTTCGCAAAAGCCCCTTGCAATCCTTTCTAGGATGGGGTTTAATAAGGGTGCAGTCCCCACTCGTTGGGGAAATAAATTGATTGGAAACTCCAACAGTAATTGTGGGAATCTCAACCCCACAGGAGTCCCCACTCGTTGGGGAAATAAATTGATTGGAAACTCTGGTAAATGCTCTACCAAGAGCAAACATTGATCGATACGCGTCCCCACTCGTTGGGGAAATAAATTGATTGGAAACCCAGTTTTCTGCCTCTCCCCTGTTCGCCGACCTCAGTGTCCCCACTCGTTGGGGAAATAAATTGATTGGAAACGCCACAGATAATCCGGGGGAAACTGTGCCTGTGACGTCCCCACTCGTTGGGGAAATAAATTGATTGGAAACCTGACCCCGTAACGGGGGCTAACAGCCTCCCCCGCTTGTGTCCCCACTCGTTGGGGAAATAAATTGATTGGAAACTCTAACGGTAAGACGGTTGTTGATAGGATTGCTTGCATTCTGTCCCCACTCGTTGGGGAAATAAATTGATTGGAAACTTTCTTCTGTCCTTGCTACAAGCCAGGCGGTGACAAGTCCCCACTCGTTGGGGAAATAAATTGATTGGAAACAAAGATAGGTCGCATACGATCTGATCAAATTTAATTTCGGTTCCCACTCGTTGGGGAAATAAATTGATTGGAAACCCATTAGCAGGCTGTCCGTTCTCTATTGTGTATGTTCTCATGTCCCCACTCGTTGGGGAAATAAATTGATTGGAAACTATCAGTAAAAGCATTGTAGAGCCGCCAACCGTTATGGTCCCCACTCGTTGGGGAAATAAATTGATTGGAAACCTGAAACTTTAGTTGTTCTATTAGTTCTCTAAATCTAGTCCCCACTCGTTGGGGAAATAAATTGATTGGAAACTGTTGTTGTTTTCCATAATGCACCAAAGATAAAGGAGTCCCCACTCGTTGGGGAAATAAATTGATTGGAAACAATAATAATTATAGGGTAGAGTTGGATCAAAGCTAGTAGTCCCCACTCGTTGGGGAAATAAATTGATTGGAAACTGCCAGGGATATTCTTCCAACTTATTGTATTCATTGGTCCCCACTCGTTGGGGAAATAAATTGATTGGAAACTTAGGACATCGGTGTAAATACAATCTTCCAATTCATGTCCCCACTCGTTGGGGAAATAAATTGATTGGAAACATTAGGATTCGGCTGTGGTTTTGGCTTAGGTGGATTAGGTCCCCACTCGTTGGGGAAATAAATTGATTGGAAACTTCACGGTGTTTTCTCCTTTAACGTGTGAATATTATGTCCCCACTCGTTGGGGAAATAAATTGATTGGAAACTCCTCTAGGAATGAAAGTTTCAGTAGTTATAGATTCTATCTGTCCCCACTCGTTGGGGAAATAAATTGATTGGAAACATAACAGTGTCTAGCACTTGGTTTGTGGTGACTTTTGTCCCCACTCGTTGGGGAAATAAATTGATTGGAAACTCCTCTAGGAATGAAAGTTTCAGTAGTTATAGATTCTATCTGTCCCCACTCGTTGGGGAAATAAATTGATTGGAAACTTGTTTTTCTATGAACTGCAAAAGTTCTGAATCAGAGTCCCCACTCGCTGGGGAAACAAATTGAATGGAAACGATAGTATTTGTTTTCCCTGTAGGCGTACCGCCCCCACGGTCCCCACTCGCTGGGGAAACAAATTGAATGGAAACAGTGGGGAGATGTCTATCTTCCCGTCCTCAGTAACGGGAAGTCCCCACTCGCTGGGGAAACAAATTGAATGGAAACCCGTATGGGGCGTAATTCCAATCACCAGAGGGGTACCTCTGGTCCCCACTCGCTGGGGAAACAAATTGAATGGAAACCTCCTTTGCCCTTACGGGCTCAATTGGTTTACGCTACCCAAGTGTCCCCACTCGCTGGGGAAACAAATTGAATGGAAACCCCCTCTGCGGGGCTCAATTGGTTTACGCTACTCACGTCCCCACTCGCTGGGGAAACAAATTGAATGGAAACGTCCTTGAGTTGCGCTCAAAAAGGAGTCGTCTAGGGGTCCCCACTCGCTGGGGAAACAAATTGAATGGAAACAACTGGATCTCTCTGAGAGTTACCCGAAGGGCGAAGAGAGTCCCCACTCGCTGGGGAAACAAATTGAATGGAAACCCCAGTTACCCCAGTAGTGGAGGAGGAACCGATCGTTGCCAGGGAAACTGTAGCTAAAACCGATCGGGGGTATTTCTCCCTGGATGCCGCCTATGAATTGGCTTTGAAGGATGGATTTATCGGTACTGAAAGTGCCTTCAGGGAAAAGTTTAGAAAGGGTGAAACCCCTCTCGGTTGGCACAAGGAACTTGGTCTGGGGAATAAACCTTGCTATTACAGGGACTAGAGAAATAATAACCTTTTTCTTATGTAATAACCCACATTCCGCTCGTAAATTGTCAAAAAAATAATTAGAACGAAAAAAGTCCATTTCAGGGCTTATTAATAGGATCAACTCTCAATAACTTGCCTTTACTATTGACTTGATTATTATTCTCATTTAGGGCATTTTTGAAATCCTACTCCAGTGAGGGTTTCACGAATATTATTTTTTTGCAAATATTGAGTGGAATGTAGGTAATATAATATATGTCATCAACTGATTTGGATAGGAAAAAATGGGGTATTTAACATGTTCCCGATGTAGAGGTATTCAAAAGTGCATTACTTGCCATGGAAAAGGTAAAACGTACTTTTCTTCGAGTAGGCAGGAATTAACTTGCAGAGATTGCGGTGGGAATGGTATGTGCAAACGTTGCGGTGGCAGTGGAAGAGAATATCAGCCAGGGAATTGACCAGTAACAAATCTTAGTCATTAGTTTAGTCTCGTAAGTCCCCACTCGCTGGGGAAACAAATTGAATGGAAACTTTGGTTATCATAAAACACATCCTGCAATTGTGGATAGTCCCCACTCGCTGGGGAAACAAATTGAATGGAAACTTCTGCGGTTGCCACGTTTGCCAATCAGTCGTTGTAAGTCCCCACTCGCTGGGGAAACAAATTGAATGGAAACCCTCCAGTGATAGCTCTTGCTTCATCTGGTTAGTGGCGTCCCCACTCGCTGGGGAAACAAATTGAATGGAAACTAGGCGTCCAAGCGTGACTTCCCCTCCCCTGGTTTGCGTCCCCACTCGCTGGGGAAACAAATTGATTGGAAACAATTTGGCGGTAGCGGACACTTGTTTTTCGTGAGATTGAATGAACTTAGCCATATTTAGATACCAGCTCTACTTCACGTTCCCTTCAGAGCTGGATGCGCTGTCTTTTTTTCTTTTTCCGTCTTTTTGAGAGAAGGTATGGGACAGAGTGATAAGCATAAGGATTTACCCTAATGGGTACCACAAGAAGATAAAGAAGTTAGAAAAGGAAATGAAAGGAGGTAGGGTTAGAAGCATCTTCGAGGGAGAAGAGGAGGTCAAAGAATTGGTTGGAGAGGTTTTCCTTAGTTTCAGGGGAGAGGGACTTCCATCCAATATCCCCGCAGTTAAGATAAACAACTCCAGTAGGTCCTATACCTAACTGGTTGTAAACATTCCTACAAGACTTCTGATGGGATAACTTCTCTTCAACCTTCTCTAGGTTAGTAGTAATGTCTATACCATAAAGGAGGTTTTTCCCGTAGTTAGGAACGAGAAGAATATAGTCTAGTCCCAAGGCAAAGTCTTGTAGAGAACTAGAGCTTATGTCCTGGGGACTAATTTCTCTATTTAAGTCCTTCGATATACTAAGGAGAGCGGACTTAAGTCTCTTCTGACCATAGTGGTCTGCCTTTAGTACCTTAAGTAAATGAGGTACATCAAACATATCTCTACCGCAGGTATATCCAACAGACAATACTATTTCCCTGAACATGTATTCAGCTCCAAAGCCTTTGAGCAATAATATCACCTCCTGTAAGCATAAGGCTGACAGGAGATGTGGGTAGTAAAAAGAGAGGAGTCCCTCTCTTTCCATACCTATCTAAATGTTGAGAACATATTTACCGATAGAAGATTTGTTCTCTGCCATCAGGAATATCACGTCATTGAGCAGGCGGTCTACTCTCTCTTCAACCTCCTCCCCATCTAGGAGTCTGAATCCTTTATCTCCCTCTTGGAGAACTAAGACAACTCCTACTTTAGTGATACCTATAGCCCTCCACAACATATGGTTATCCACGAAACGGTTGTGCTTGTGGATAACTTTCTGAGGGTCGACCGTAATATCAAACCCAAATCGGGTGGGTCTGGTGACTCCTTGAGGGGCTATAAGGTAATCAATGCCGTAGACCCAGTCAAACACGAGTCTAGGAGGAATATAGTCCCAGTTGGTTTCCTTCAACTTCTTTCGGCGTTCCTCCTCTATTTGAGCTACCCAGCCGGGCTTGATTTCCTCAGCTTTGGTTAGTAAATCCTTAGTGGAGTATAGATGGGATACATCAGTATACCCAGCACAATTCAACAACTCTTCCATAATTTTTTCTGCTACTCTTCCTACTAGCATATATCTATCTCCTGTAGACATAAAGTTCACAGGAGATGTAGGCAGTAAAAAAGAGAGGGGTACACCCTCCCTATAACTATTCAGTTAAGAACCAGACCTTTAAGTCATCGAGGTCTCTTAGGTCAGTTTCAACATAGGATTCAAACAAGGGTTCTCCTCTACGCTGGGCATTACCTAAGTCAATAAGTCTAATGCCTTCTAAAGTAGGCATAATGTTATCCCACTCCCCTCCAATATCAGAGTTACGTCTTAGGTCTCCGTGGGCATAACCACATTTGTGTAACTCTTTTATCTTTTGGGAGAATTGTTCAAACATCTCCTTTCTTACATCTACCTCTATGGCTCTAGGTTGTAAAGGATAGAGCCGCTCCATAATAATTACTTCTTTAGAGTAATCATCACTAACAGCTCTTTCCTTCACCTTGGGGAATAGAGAGGGGACTTGACTAACTTCTTGAAGCAAGAGGAATTCTCTAGTACAAGTAGGGTCACCCAACTCAAATTCCTTAGCTACCAAAGAAGTAGAAAGCGCCCATACTTTTGCATGAGCGCCTTTACTTAATAACTTCATCGGTCTCCTTCCGCTAATTGTTAGCATTATTGTACCTCCAACCAAGCCAATGCTCTTGCCTCATCCTTGAATAGACAATCTAGCTGGGCTTTGTATGCCCTATCGAGGGTCTTCTTAAAGAGAGGTCCTGGTTTCCATCCCAGCTTTACTAGGTTAGCCCCCATTAAGATTGGCTTCAGTGCCTGCTCTAATACACCAAGCTCCCCTGCGGGTAGCTACATCACTAGGGTCAGCACCACAGATGGAGCAGACGACGGCTAAGGAGAAGGGGTGATGTGAATAGCAAAAAAGAGAGTAGGGCTCTCTTAATTTAAATTATTTAATTTTTATATGTAGGTTTTTATTGTAAAGAACTCCTAATCTAAATAGGTCAGACCAGGGTTTAGGGAATAGTTTTTGTTGAACAAGTCCCATGGGGAACTCACCTTTAACCTTACGTAGAGCTTTAGCTGTTTCTAACTCTTCGATAAGGGATGGTAGTATAGCAAATCCAGTAAATTTAGACAGGGAGTATAGAGACTCGACGGATGCTTCTTTACAACAGAAAACACCTGGCTTTTTTATAGTAGTGCCCCCTACTTTAATTCCGTTACCTATTTGGGGATCATATCTAAGAGCGTCACTTTTATTACTCTTCACTTGGATTAACAGTAGGTACTCGACTCCATCAAGTAATAGCGGCACTCCCACGTCTGCTTTAACTTCGTGGTCTGCAACGGTATCCTTCTCAAAACGGAATGATCTCTGGGAGGGGTGGTGTCCCACTAGTAATTCAGACATAAACATTACCGCTATTTCAGCGGTGTTTTGTTCATGCTCATAGTTTCTTACCCTCGGTAACAGTGCTTTTAAGTTTTTTAGTAGCCCCATACTAACTCTTGTTAGTTCACCAATATAGCCAAATAGCATAATACATCTCCTGAAAAGTTCATTGGGGATGTGGGTAGCAAAAAAGAGAGGTGTGGTCTTCGTCTGTTGTTCTCTTTTTTTTGTTCTTTTTTGTCTTTACCCACATATTCTTTTTTAGTGACCATTAGACATCTCCGAGAATGATAACTTTCAATAAATGTCGTATGATAATTGCCGTTCATCAAAAATCTTTTTATCACTGGTTGGTCCTGGTTTACCCGAATAGTATTTTTTCTGTTCTTCATAATCTCCAGGTCTCTCTATTGGCTGTTCATAGCTATCAGTTATTAACTCATACTCAGTTAAAAATTCCTTTACAATTTCGAGTTTACTTAGTTTTTTTAACTGTTCAAGCAGACTATGGGGTAGCAGTTCTGCTAAGATAGGGAACCAATAATTAAAAGTATCATTTGCGGTAGTTTCACTGACACCAAAATGAATAGAAAGGAGTTGAAAAGTCGTTAAATGTCGCAAGTAGGTTAGAGTTAGAATTATTTGTTCTTCTAAAGATAATTTAGGTTTTTGTCCTCCTCCAGCCTTAACTTTTCTAACCTTTTCTAATTCAGCCATTGTTTGCTTTTGATTATGTAGTTCTATTGCCTTTTGCGATAACTGTGATAATTGATCATATCTCAAACCAAGTAGACTTTGTGTTTCTTGAGGGTGATTCTGAATGTGCTCTAATGTGCTGTTCATAAATTTTAGTAAGGCAGTATTATTTATCATTTTCCCCATTTTACCATAGTTAAATTATTTTTCGGGGATGTCTAATGGTGAGTAAAGTAGTGGTGGGAACCATTGTACCTATCTACTTTGGTTAAGCCAGAGTTTACACAGCCCCCTAAGAGATAGTAAGACTGGTAGCTTATCTGGTTGGAGAGATCATTAATAAAATCTTTTTTTTCTTTCTAGCGATTTCACTAAGTGTTCCCAATCATAACTTTTTATAGTTGCTTGGTCGTGGGCTAAAGCTAGTAGTTCTTGGTCAGACATTTGATTAATGTCCCACCCCATTTTCTTGAATAATCCATAGCTCTCTGCTCTAAACCTATCAATGTCCCAGTCACAGAATAGGTAATTAGCATAGAACTGGTCTATGTAATGTATGTAGGAGCTTAAGTTACAAGTCATAAAACCTTACGAATATTGAGTATTCAAATATCCTTTGAGACTCGGGAAGGGTTACATTGTTTATTCCAGTTATTGTATGTCCGAGGGGCAGTCCAGACATTATATTTCCAAAAGAAGTGTATACATCGTGGGCAACTCTTAAGTAGTCCCAGTCGTCATGAATCAAACTAAGGAGCCCCAATCTTTTGATATACTCAGTGGTAACATTCTTGAACTTCTCTATATCAATGTCTCCTTGAAGGTAGTTAATATACGCACGGTTGATCATAGAGGAGGCAACGAGGTAGTTATTGTCCATGGTCTAGGTTTTCCATCATGAACATAATTTCTTCTGAGCTGCCCTTAAATCTTTCTAGGAACTTGATTTTATCTTCCTTAGAGGGAAGGTAATTAAAGAAATCTAGGGTGTCTACAAAGGGTCCTCTCTTTAAATCAGACAAGCTAAGGGGGGATATAGCACAAAGAAAGTCTGGGGGAATTTGGTCTTTAATGAACTCGAAGTCAGATTCTTGGACTAGGATACACTTCGTAGTTTTATGGAGGCAAACAACCTCATTTCTAGGGAGGGCGAGGGGTGTTATTTCAGAAGTTGAATGCTCTAGGTAGTAATTGAGCAGGGATTCGACAGTGTTCATAGGAGTAGAAAGTAGGACATAAGTTATTATAGGGAGAGTATTCTTAGCCAGAAAGCACTAATATTGCACAATGCGATATAATAAGGGACAAAAATGATTCCTCTCCCATCATGGCAAGACCTTACTCCCTCGATTTACGCACTCGCATTATCAAAGCTCATCAAGAAGGAAAATTTTCTATTCGTC
>Ga0272446_1007121_pt1 | contig 11297 bp, 10 predicted proteins | sample YNPCB0061_FD_194587 | JGI IMG/M metagenome (GOLD analysis project Ga0272446, IMG submission 194587) | Hot spring microbial mat communities from Yellowstone National Park, WY, United States - YNP-CB-006-1 | ecosystem: Environmental > Aquatic > Thermal springs > Hot (42-90C) > Sediment | place...
GGGTGCCGCGGCGGCGTTTGGCCATCGGGCTCGTATCCTACCGGGCGTGGGTGCGGACGGACGAGCGGACGAACGAACTTCTGGCGGGGGTGGCGGTCCGGTCGGGGAGGCGGGCGCGGCCGGCGGGGCGGGCGCGGCCGGTGGCCTGATGGGGGGCTGGCTCGACCTGGGCGCGGCCGCGCAGCCTGGCCCCGACCTCGGGGCGGTCCCGCCGCCCGACCCCGGCGCCGAGCCAGACGCCTTCGTCGTCCTCGTCGGGCCGGCGTTGCGGATCCAGTTCTACGACTGGGGCGGCCCGTTCGGCGAGCCGCGTGCGCTCCTCGCGGCCCACGGCAAGACGCCGCCAGCAGACCCGCCGGCGAGGGGCGTCCTCCTCGTCCACGGCCTCGCCGGGACGGCCTGGACCTGGGCCCCCGTCGCCCGCCGCCTCCGCCGCCGACTCCGCACTGTCGCCCTCGACCTCCGCGGCCACGGCGGCTCCGACGGCCCGACCGGCCCCTACGACCCGGCCGACCTGGCGGAGGACGTCGTCGCCGTCGCGGAAGGTGCAGGGCTCCTCGACGGGCCGAGCGACCGGATCCTCCTCGCCGGCCACGGCTTCGGCGCCATGGTGGCCGCCTGGGCGGCGGCGGCCCTCGGCGAGCGGTGCGCCGGCCTCGTCCTCGTCGACGGTGGCTGGGAGGACGTCGCCGAGACGACGGGCCTCGAACCGACCGAGCTCCTCCGGGCCATGGAGGAGCCGCCCGAGGTCCTTCGATCGATGGGGGCCTTCCTCGCCGACCGGGCCGGCTTCGACCCGGCGAGCTGGGATGCCGACCAGGAGCGGGCGGCTCGAGCGGCGGTCGTCGAGCTGCCGGTGGGTCGAGTCGAGTTCGTCGCCCGGCCGCACGTCCTCGCCGCCTGCGTCGAGGCGATGTACGCCTACCGACCGGCGGTGGTCCTGTCGTCCGTGGGCGGGCCCGTCGTCGCCCTCGTCTCGGCCGACGATCCGGACGGTCGCCGCGAGGCGGCGCTGACGAAGGCCGACGCGGCGCGGGTGGCGTCCGGGCGGTCGGCGATCCGGCGACTCCGCCTGGGGGCCGGTCACAACCTGATGCGCTACCGGCCGGTCGAGGTGGCGGCGGCGATCCTCGATCTGGCGGGCGCGCTACGATCGGCGGCGGGATGACGGACGAACGAGCGACTTCGACGGCGGCCCCGGCCGGCCCGACGGGGAAGGCGGGTGCTTCGGTGAGCGGGGGCGGTTCGGTGGCGGCCCCGGGCGGTTCCGTGGCGGCCCCGGGCGGTTCCGTGGCGGCCCCGGGCGGTTCGGTGGGTGGGGGTGCTTCGGGCGCTTCGGGCGACCCCGGCGGCGTCGCTTCGGCGGGCGCGGGGGCGTCGGTCGGCCCAGGCAGAGGCGACTCGGGCGACCCCGCCGCTGAGCAGGCGGCCCGCATCCAACAACTCGTGACCGAGATCGAGACCGAGATCGGCGAGGCGCCCCTCGACGTCGTCGCCGAGATCGAAGGCGACGCCGTCCCCTCCATCGAAGGGCTCGCCGGCGGCCGGCAGGCGGCCGAGGAAAACGCTCGGGTCGAGGCGGCGGTCCGGCAGATCCTCGTCGAGATCGGAGAGGATCCGGATCGGCCCGGGCTCCGCGGCACGCCGGAGCGGGTCCATCGGATGTACGCCGAGCTCACCGCCGGCTACCGGGTCGATCCCGACCGGCTCGTGAACGGGGCGATCTTCCCGGTCGACTACAGCGAGATGGTCGTCGTCAAGGACATCCCCTTCTACTCGCTCTGCGAGCACCACCTCCTGCCCTTCTTCGGGACGGCCGGGGTCGCCTACATCCCGAAGGGTCGGGTCATCGGGCTCTCGAAGATCCCCCGGATCGTCGAGATGTACGCCCGTCGGCTCCAGGTCCAGGAGCGCCTTACCCAGCAGATCGCCGACTTTCTCATGGAGCGGCTCGAGCCGAAGGGGGTGGGGGTGGTGATCGAGGCGACCCACCTCTGCGCGGTCATGCGGGGGGTTCGCAAGCCGGGCACGGTCATGACGACGGCGGCGGTCCTCGGCCTGTTCCGCTCGAACGACAAGACGCGGGCGGAGTTCTTCGCCCACCTGGAGCGTCGGCCACCGGCCCCGTAAGGGGGCGCGGGCCTCCGGCGCCGTCGGCCCGTCACGTCGGTCTGACCAGCCTTGCGAGCCTCGCCGTGCGTGGGAGGGCGGGGACCCCTCCGGGCAACGGCGGTGGGTTCCGGGTCGGCCCGCGCCCGCGTTGGGAGGCTGGGGGCCAGTGGGCCTGGGGGATCGCTGGGGGATCGTGGTGGGTTCCTGTGCCGCGGGAGGCGCTGACGTGTGTCATCCCGGGGCGGCAGGCGGATAGGCAGCGCTGCGGCGCGCGAAGATGAGGTGCCCCAACGAGCGGCCCGCTGGCTGGCAGCAGGCCGGGAGGCCGTCGCCCCGGAGGGTGTGCGCCGGGTGCACATCTCCGCGGCTGCGGCTGGCGCCGGGGCGGCCATCGTGCGAATTCTGTGAGCCCGGTGCACACCTCTGGCAGATCGGAGAGCGAGGGACCGCGCCGATGTCGAAAGCGTGCAGCGGCCGCACGTTTCGGTCCAGGGCACGGGCCGCGAGCGCCAAGATGTGCACCCCACGCACGCCGATGTCAGAAACGTGCAGCGGGTGCACGCAACCGGTCGGCGGGCGCCTGGGGCACCGGTCGACCGCGCGTCGGTAGCCGGCACGGTGCGCCGGGTGCACGGTTGGGTCGAGGAGTGCCGGCCGATCCGGATCAGCGCTCGGTCTGGCGGAGGTGTGGGTTCGGCGCAGGTCCGGACAGTCGGCCCGGTGCCGGCCGATCCGGATCAGCGCCCGGTCTCGCTGAGGAAGCGCCGTACAATCGGCGCCATGACCGAGCGGCCGATCAAGGTCCTCATCGCCAAGCCCGGCCTCGATGGCCACGATCGGGGGGCGAAGGTCCTCGCCCGCGGGCTTCGGGACGAGGGCTTCGAGGTCATCTACACCGGCCTCCGCCAGACGCCCGAGATGATCGTGGCAGCGGCCCTCCAGGAGGACGTCGACGTCGTCGGCCTGTCGATCCTGTCGGGTGCCCACATGACCCTCCTGCCCAAGGTGACCCGACTCCTCCGCGAGAAGGGGATGGACGACGTCCTCGTCACCGCCGGAGGGATCATCCCCGACGACGACATCCCGGCTCTCAAGGCGGCCGGGATCGCCGAGGTCTTCGGGCCGGGGACGACGATCCGCGAGGTCGCCGACTTCATCCGGGCCAACGTCCGGCGGGCCTAGCCGGTGGCGGTGCGGTTCGGCCGCCCCCTCGACCCGGCCGAGCGAGGCGTCGCCCTCGCCGAGGCGGCCCTGGCCGGCGATCGCCGGGCCCTCGCCCGACTCCTCACGGAGGTCGAGAACCGGACGGCGGCCGCCGAGGCCGCCCTTCGCCTCCTTTATCCGCGGGCCGGGCGGGCTCATCTCGTCGGGATCACCGGACCGCCGGGAGCGGGGAAGAGCACCCTCGTGGCCGCGCTCATCGGCGAGCTCCGCCGTGCCGGGCGGTCGGTGGCCGTCATCGCCGTCGATCCGTCGAGTCCGATCACCGGCGGCGCCCTCCTCGGCGATCGAGTCCGGATGCAGGCGTACGCCGAGGATCCCGACGTCTTCATCCGCTCGATGGCGGCCCGCGGTCACGCCGGCGGGCTGGCGGCGACGTCGGGGGCGGCGGCCGCGGTCCTCGATGCCGTCGGCTTCGACGTCGTCTTCCTCGAGACCGTCGGGACGGGCCAGAGCGAGGTCGAGGTCGCCGCGGCGGCCGACACGACGGTCGTCCTGGAGGCGCCGGAGATGGGCGACGAGATCCAGGCCATCAAGGCCGGCCTCCTCGAAGTGGCGGACATCGTCGTCGTCAACAAGGGCGACCGGCCCGGGGCGCAGCGGACGGCGGCGCAGCTCCGGGCGATGCTCTCGGCGGCGGCGGTGGCGGCCGAGTCCGCGGCGGAGCGGGCCCACCACCGACGGGCTGGCCCCTCGCGGGTTCACGACGGGGGCGTCGCGGACGGCGGCTCCGAGCTCGACGGTGCCGGCCGGCCTCGCCCGAAGCGGCCCGAGGTCCTCGTCACGACCGCGGCGACCGGGGAGGGCGTCCCCGAGCTCCTGGCCGCCATCGATCGGCGGCGGCGTCTCGGGGCGGAGGATGGAGCGGTTGCCGCGGCCCGGCGGGCACGGGCGGATGCCCTCCTCTGGACCATCGTCGTCGAGCGGGCCCGCGACCGCCTCGCCCGACCCGAGGCGGCGGCCGTCGCCGACGCCATCGTCGACGCCGTCGCCGAACACCGCCTCGATCCCTACGCCGCCGCCGACGAGCTCCTCGCCCTCCTCGCCGGAGGGGCGCGGGCCGCGGACCGGACGCGCTGATCGGTGGGACGCGGGACGGCAGAGCGGGACGGCAGAACGTGCATCGGTCCCTGGACAGTTCGGGAGGATCGGCCATGTCGATCGAGACCGTCTTCGTCGCCGGCGCCGGGCTCATGGGCCACGGCATCGCCCAGGTCCTCGCCGCGGCCGGGCGGCGGGTCATCCTCTACGAGCCCGAGCTCGACCGGGCCCGAGCCGGGCGGGCCCGAATCGCCGGGAACCTCGATCGGGCCGTCGCCAAGGGGCGGCTGACGGCCGGCGAGCGGGATGCCATCCTCGAACGGATCGAGGCCGTCGACGAGATCGGGCGGGTCGGCGAGGCCGACCTCGTCGTCGAGGCGGTCTTCGAGGACGTCGCGGTCAAGCAAGGGCTCTTCGCCGAACTCGACCGCCTCGCCCGGCGGGAGACGATCTTCGCCTCGAACACGTCGTCCATCTCCATCGGCCGCCTCGCCGAGGCGGTGGCGCCGGAGCGGCGGCGGCGCTTTCTCGGGACGCACTTCTTCAGCCCCGTGCCGGTCATGCCGCTGGTCGAGCTTATCCCCGGGCCGGCGACGGAGGCGGGCGTCGTGGAGGCGATCCGGGAGCTCGCCGGGGCGCTCGGGAAGCAGGTCATCGTCGCCGCCGATCGGCCGGGCTTCATCGTCAACCGGATCCTCATGCCCTTCCTCGCCGAGGCGATCCGGGCCTACGAGGCGGGGGTCGGGACGGCCGAGGACATCGACACGGGGGCCCGGGTCGGGTTGAACCACCCGATGGGGCCGCTCGAGCTCGCCGACTTCATCGGCCTCGACGTCTGCCTCAACGTCATGCGGGTCCTCCACGAGGGGCTCGGCGGCGACCAGTTCCGGCCGCCGCGCCTCCTGGAAGAGCTCGTCGCGGCCGGGCACCTGGGCCAGAAGACGGGCCGCGGCTTCTACACCTACCCGCGGGCGGGCGGGTGAGGCGGCGCCGCGCTCGTGGGCGATCTGCCAGGTCACTACGTACCCGCGCGCGGGCGGGTGAGGCGCTCGCTGCGGCGGGGCAGTGCAGGATGCGTGGGACAACCGCAAAGAACGGCCGGCGTTCGGGGCCGTTGGCCACCGTGTCGCCCTGGCCGAACAGAACGGCGGTGGCGGGCGGACGGCTGCTCGGGATGTCGCCCTGGCCGAACAGAACGGCGCTACGGGCCGAGTGCGCGACCGCGGCGTCGCCGTGAGCGAACAAAACGACACTCCCCGTGACACAGACTGGCGTTCTGTTCGCCCACGGCGACACGCCGGGTCGGCGAGGGATCGCGACCCGCGTTCTGTTCGCTCAGGGCGACGCGGCAGACCGCCGAGACGCTGGCCGGCACGGGGCGCGCACGACGGTAGGGCGACCGAACACCACGGCTGCCCTTCAGCCTGGCGGACTACAGCGGGCGAGCCGGGGCGTCCGAGCTCGGTGGCCCGTCCCAGGCGAGGGCGGCCTCGCCGAGGAGCTCGACGAGTCGCCGGGCGTTCTTCGGGGCGAGGGCCAGAGTGTCGTTGTTGAAGAAGGCGTAGGCCGCGCAGCCGTCGAGGGCGGCCGCCCGGAGCCGGTCCGCCCAGGGCCGAAGCTCGGCATCGGTGTAGTCGTGGGCCCAGCCACCGGCGAGGCCGTGAAAGCGGAGGGCGACGAGATCCGTCGTCCGGGGCGCCGCCGGCGGCATGATCGTCGAGCTCACCCAGCAGCAGGCAACCCGGGCCGCGGCGAGGTCGGCGAGGACGTCATCGGTCAGCCAGGAGGGGTGGCGGAACTCGACGACGTGGCGGAACCGGGAGGCGTCGGCCGCCAGGAGGGCGAGGAAGTCGGCCAGGCGTGGCGGGTCGTGGCGGAGACTCGGCGGGAGCTGCCAGAGGAGGAAGGCGACGGCCCCGGCGTCGGCCAGCGGCGTCACCCGCTCGACGAAGCGCCGGAGCTCGGGCCCGCAGTTGACGAGCCGCCGGACGTGGGTGATGAGCCGCGAGCCCTTGAGGGCGAAGCGAAAGCCCGGTCGCTCGGCGGCCGTTCGACGCCAGGCGGCGATGGCGGCCTCCGTCGGGAGCCGATAGAAGCTGGCATCGACCTCGACGGCCGGGAAGCGGGTCGCGTAGTAGGCGAGCCAGCGGTTCGTCGGCAGCCCGGGCGGGTAGAAGCGGCCGCGCCAGTCCCGGTACTGCCAGCCGCAGGTTCCGACGCGGACGCCGTGGCTGGGAGTCGAGTGCGAGCCGTCGGCCGTGACCATCGTGCCTTCTTTGGGTGCGCCGGGTCGCCACCGCGTTCGGGCGGGTCCCGTCGAGCGGAGCGCCGCTGCCCGGGAACCAGGGCGCGACCCCGCACGGGAGAGGCGACCCCGCACGGGATTGGCGACCCTCGACAGGATACGCCGATGCCGCCGCGCCGACCCCGCCCACGGCCCGAGCAGATCGCCGGCGTCGACGGCCGGAGTAGACTCCAGTCATGACGACGACGATCCGGCGGCCCGTCGCCCGGCCCGGCGACAGCCCGTCCGCTTCGCCCCGACGCCGCCGCGTCCGCTCCGCCCCGAGGAGGTCGGTCAGATGACGACGTCTCGGATCCCTTCGACCGGCGCCGGCTTCGCCCGGTCGCCGTCCGCCCCGAGGAGGTCGGCCAGATGACGATTCCTCGCCCCTCCCACCCGACCCCGAACGGCGACACCTTCGTCGTTTCGGCCGCTCGAACGCCGATCGGCAAGTTCGGCGGCGGCCTGGCGACGACCCCGGCCACCGTCCTCGGCGGGATCGCCATGCGGGCCGCCGTCGAGCGGTCGGGCCTCCCCGAGGGGACCCCGATCGACGAGGTCCTCATGGGCCAGGTCCTCCAGGCCGGCGCCGGCCAAGCCCCGGCTCGGCAAGCGGCCCTCGCCGCCGGGCTCCCCGAGACGACGAGCGCGACGACCATCAACCGCGTCTGCGGCTCGGGGCTGAAGGCAATCATGCTCGCCGCGGCCGAGATCCGCGCCGGCGATGCCGAGGTCGTCGTCGCCGGCGGGATGGAGAACATGAGCGCCGCCCCGTACCTCCTGCCGAAGGCCCGCTTCGGGTACCGGCTCGGCCACGGCGAGGTCCTCGACGCGACCCTCCACGACGGGCTCATCTGCGCCTTCGAGGCCTGCCACATGGGAACCCATGCCGAGCGGGTCGCCATCGCCCGCCAGATCAGCCGGGCCGACCAGGACGCCTACGCCCTCGAGAGCCACCGGCGGGCCATCGCTGCCATCGACGCCGGCCGGTTTCGGGACGAGATCGTCCCCGTCCCGGTCCGCGACCCGAAGGGGAACGAGACCCTCGTCGAGGTCGACGAGAACCCCCGCCGCGACACGAGCCTCGACGCCCTCGCCCGCCTCCGGCCCGTCTTTCCGCTCCCCGACGAGCCGGACCGGGGCGGTGCCACCGAGGGGACCGTCACGGCCGGGAACTCGCCGGGCATCACCGATGGAGCCGCGGCGACGGTCGTCGTCTCGGAGCGGGTCGTCGAGCGCTACGGCCTCCGGCCGCTGGCCCGGATCATCGGCTATGCCCAGGCCGAGGTCGCCCCGAAGTGGCTCTTCCTCGCCCCCGTCGAGGGGGTTCGTCGCCTCCTCGATCGGATCGAGCTCCCGATCGAGGCCTTCGACCTCGTCGAGATCAACGAGGCCTTTGCCGCTCAGACCCTCGCCGACGGGCGCGAGCTCGGCTTCGACTGGGCGAAGACGAACGTGAACGGCGGGGCCATCGCCCTCGGCCATCCCATCGGCGCCTCGGGCGCCCGGATCGTGGCGACCCTCCTCCACGAGCTCCGGCGCCGGGGCGGTCGCTACGGGCTGGCGACCCTCTGCCTCGGTGGGGGCGGCTCTGTGGCGATGGCCTTCGAGCGGGTTGAAGCGGGTTGAGAGGACCCAGGAACGATGAGCGAGATCGAGACCGACCGCCTGACCCTCGAGCTCAGCCGAGCCGAGCTCGAGCTGATCCGAACGGCCCTCCGCCTCCTCGCCTCGACCCTCGGCCGCGAGGAGGCCGACGAGCTGGAGGAGGTCCAGCGCCTCCTGAGCCGCCTGGAAGGAGCCGACCGATGACCGTGACGAGCGCCGGGCCGACCGCCGCGACCGAGGCGGCCGAGGCCCCCACGTTCCGCAACTTCATCGCCGGGGAGTGGGTCGAATCGGTCTCCGGGCGGACCTTCGAGAGTCGCAACCCGGCCGACGTCCGGGACGTCATCGGCCGCTTCCAGGCGAGCACGGCCGCCGACGTGGCGATGGCGATCCGGGCCGCCGAGGCGGCCCTGCCGATGTGGCAGCGGATGCCCGCCCCGAAGCGGGGCGAGATCCTCTACCGCTTCGGCGCCCTCCTCGCCGAGCACAAGGAGCGCCTCGCCCGAGCCCTGACCCGGGAGATGGGCAAGGTCCTGACCGAGGCCCGCGGCGACGTCCAGGAGGGGATCGACATCGCCTTCCTCATGGCGGGCGAGGGACGGCGGATGTTCGGCGACACGGTCCCCTCCGAGTTACCCGACAAGTGGGCGATGAGCGTCCGCCAGCCGATCGGGATCGCCGGCATCATCACGCCCTGGAACTTTCCCATCGCCATCCCGTGCTGGAAGATGATGCCGGCCCTCGTCACCGGCAACACCGTCGTCTTCAAGCCGGCCTCCGACACGCCCCACTGCGCGACGCTCCTCGTCGAGCTCATGGCCGAGGCCGGCTTCCCGCCGGGGACGGTGAACCTCGTCACGGGCTCCGGGGCCGAGGTCGGCGACGCCATCGTCGACTCGCCGGATGTGCGGGTCATCAGCTTCACCGGCCACAGCGAGACCGGCAAGGCCATCGCCCAGCGGGCCGGCGCCCGACTGAAGCGGCTCGCCCTCGAGCTCGGCGGCAAGAACGGGATCGTCGTCCTCGCCGACGCCGACCTCGACCTGGCGACCGAGGGGATCCTCTGGTCGGCCTTCGGGACGACGGGCCAGCGCTGCACGGCCTGCTCCCGGGTCATCGTCGAGGAACGGGTCCTCGAGCCGCTCCTGGCCCGACTCGAGGCCGGCGCCCGGCGGCTCCGCCTCGGGGACGGGCTGGTCGAAGCGACCGACGTGGGGCCGCTCATCAACGCCGCGGCCGTCGAGAAGGTGGAGCGCTACGTCGAGATCGGGCGACGGGAGGGGGAGCTCGTCTGCGGTGGGCGGCGAGCGACGGGTCCGGGGCTCGAGCACGGCCACTTCTTCGAGCCGACGATCTTCACCGGGGTCGCCCCGATGGCCCGGATCGCCCAGGAGGAGATCTTCGGCCCCGTCCTCTCGGTCATCCCCGTGGCGGACTACCAGGCGGCCGTGACGGCCCTCAACCAGACCCGCTACGGGCTCTCGTCCTCGATCTACACCCGCGACGTGAACACGGCCTTCCGGGCGATGCGCGACTTCGAGACGGGGATCGTCTACGTGAACGCGGGCACCATCGGGGCGGAGACGCACCTGCCGTTCGGTGGTTGGAAGGAGACCGGCAACGGCCACCGGGAGGCGGGCCACGCCGCCCTCGACACGTTCACGGAGTGGAAGGCGATCTACGTCGACTTTTCGGGCCGGCTCCAGCGGGCCCAGATCGACAACCAGCCGAGCTGAAGCGGCGGCCGGCGGCGGAGCGGGCGGGCTCCCGTCGGCCGGTGCGGCGGTCCGGCGTCGGCAGCGGCGTCGTCGATCGGCGCGGTGGTCCGGCGCCGGCCCTTGAGTCGGCCCTTCAGTCGGCCCGTCCGATCGTCAGGACGCGCTCCTCCGCGCCGCGAACGACCCGGAGCTCGAAGGGCGGTTCGGTCTCCGCCAGCACGGCGTGGAGGGCCTCCACCGAGCCGATCGGTCGTCCGGCCGCGGCGACGATGACGTCGCCCTCCCGGAGTCCGGCCGCCTCGGCGAGACTCCCGTCCTCCACCGCCCGAACGAGGAGGCCATCGACTTCGTTCAGCCCGACGGCCCGCCGTAGCCGACGTGCGACCTCGGGCGGCGCCACGACCACCCCGAGGCGGAGGCGCCGCGGCGCCTCACCACTGGCCAGCCGGCCGAGGCGCTCGCGGAGCCCGGCGTCGGCGGCGATGGCGAGGTAGAAGCCGTCGCCGAGCCGGTGCGTGTCGATCCCGACGAGCCGCCCCTCGCCATCGAGGAGGGGCCCCCCGGAGGCGCCGGGTGCGAGCGGGGCGGTGTGCTCGATGGCTGGCCCGACGAGGGCGCCGCTCGGGCTGCGGAAGCTCCGCCCGACGCCGGAGACGAACCCGATCGAAAGGCGTGGCCCGTCCGGTCCGGCGGCGGCGGCGAGCACGGCGGACCCGACGCGGGCCGGTCGATCCGCCCAGGCAAGGGCCGGCCGGCCATCGGTGCCGACGCCGATGACGGCCAGGTCGCCATCGACGTCGATGCCGGCGATCCGGCCCACGGCCCGCGCCCCGTCGGCGAAGGTGACGGTCGTCTCCTCGCCCCGGAGGTTGTGGGCGTTCGTGACGATCTGGTCGTCCGCGATGATGAAGCCGCTTCCACGGAACCGGCGACCGATGGCGACGACGGATGGCAGCGTCGCCTCGGCGACGCGGGCGATGGTGCGCTCGATCTCGGCCAGGGCGGTCATGGCGGGTCTCCTCGCGCTAGGTAGATGTCACTTGCAAGTTACAAGCTACCACCCAGGGTCCCACCCCGCAAGCCGTCGGCTACGATGGGCGATACCATGCCCGACGACCCGACCGCGGCCCTCGACTTCGCCCTCGCCCGCGTCGGCGATCGCTGGAGCCTCCTGCTCGTGGCGAGCCTCCTCGGCGGCCCGCGCCGGTTCGGTGAGCTCGCCGCCGCCATCCCAGGGATCGCCCCGAACGTCCTCGCCGATCGGCTCCGGCGCCTCGCCCGCGCCGGGCTCGTCGTTGCTCGGCCGTACGAGC
>Ga0272446_1007122_pt1 | contig 11297 bp, 6 predicted proteins | sample YNPCB0061_FD_194587 | JGI IMG/M metagenome (GOLD analysis project Ga0272446, IMG submission 194587) | Hot spring microbial mat communities from Yellowstone National Park, WY, United States - YNP-CB-006-1 | ecosystem: Environmental > Aquatic > Thermal springs > Hot (42-90C) > Sediment | place...
ACGCGATTGGCCTTTGCCGCTGGCAAATTTGCTCAATTTTTTCCAGACATCCGCGGAGATGATTGCCTAGAATTATAGAGATGGGGAAGGATTGGGCTCATCAATGAGACCACGGGCAGCACCGGACGCGGCCCTTCATCCTTTACGGACGATCCGGTGAAGGTGTCGTGGCGATGAGTGCGACAAGCCCGAGGTAAGTCAGCACACCTAGTGTTGGTTGAAACCATTATCACTCCCTGCCGGCGACTTGCTCGTTGAGAGTGTTCCGGGCAAATCGGCAGACAGGAAGGACAGTATACAAATATCCTGCTGCCCTGCAGGGAGGTCGGACGTTACCGACAGGACGAATGTTTATGGCAACTAGACGATCGAAACGGACGACTCGAACATCCGAAGTGGATCTAGGACTGGAGTTGTCCACCGAAGCGGATCTGCACGAGGAGGAAGGGACAGCCCGTCGCTCTCACTTTGCCGACGATCTGGACACGGATTTCGATAGCGTCGATGAGGTCGCCGATGAAGAACTGCCCATGCTGGTCGATGACATGGGCACTGGCGATCTCGAAGAGCCCGAGGATGATTCCCAGGCTCCCGACGATGCGTTGGGCTTGTACTTGCGTCAGATGGGATCTATTCCCCTTCTGAGTCGCGATCAAGAACTGGCACTGGCCAAGCAACTAGAATTCCGCCGGCGACGCTATCGGCATGCGGCGCTCTCCTCTTGGCGTACTCTGCGGCGAGTGGCCGAGACTTTCGAGCGGGTCGGCAAGGGACAACTCGCCCTGGATCCGACCATCGACGTGGTCAACACCCTGGGGCTGACCCGCGAGAATATCTCGCTGCGCATTCCTCACAACGTGCCGACTCTGAAGCATCTCGCCGCTGCTGCCGATCAGGATTTTCGCGACCTGCTCAAGGCGACCTCGGCCTCGGCCCGGAATCGGCTTCGCCGCGAATTGTGGCGCAAGTTGAACAAGGCTCGCCGACTCGCCGAGGAACTGGCTCCACGCATCGACCTGCTCGATCACTGGACGGATGAACTACGCGGCCTGTCCCGGCAAATGACCGAACTGTCTCGCCTGGCGGAGGCTGGGGGCAACTCGTCAGCCGATCGCGACCGCCGCTCTCGCTCCACTAAGCAGCTACGCGAACTGATGACCGAAGTGACGTGCGGCCCCGAGGAACTCGCCTCGCTGACCGCCGTCATAGAGTCTCGGCGACGTATGTACCAGAAGGCCCGACGCGAACTCGCCGAAGGCAATCTCCGTCTGGTCGTGTCCATCGCCAAACGCTATCGCAGTCGTGGCCTGCCCTTCTCGGATCTGATCCAGGAAGGCAATCGCGGACTGATGCGAGCCGTCGATAAGTACGAATGGCGGCTGAAGTTCAAGTTCGGCACTTACGCCACTTGGTGGATTCGTCAGGGCATTACTCGTGCCCTGGCCGACCACGCTCGCACCATTCGCGTACCGTGCCATCAGGTCGGCACGTTGGCTCGCGTCGAGCGCGTCCGGGGCGAACTGTCCGTGCAACAGGGACGCGAGCCGACTGTCGAGGAGATCGCCGCTGTACTGGGTGTGACTCCCGAAGAGACGCAGTCGCTGCGGGTGGTGGCCCGGCATCCGGTCAGCCTGCACGAACCGCTGGGCGGCGACGGCGAACGCGCTCTGGAAGATTTCCTCGACGATCCCGATGCCACCAACCCGGGCAAGGCGGTCGATCAGCATCTGCTTCGCGAACGCATTGCCGAGGTGCTTCGCTCCCTCACGCCGCGCGAACGAGAGGTGATCGAATTGCGGTTCGGCCTCAAGGATGGTCAGCCACGCACTCTCGAAGAGGTGGCTCGCGCCTACGGCATCACTCGCGAGCGTATCCGACAGATCGAGGCCCGCGGTCTGCTCAAGTTGCGTCAGCCTTTACGCAGCCAGCGATTGGCCGAGTTCGCCGAGAGCGAGTGAGCCGCTCAACCCCAATCCCCTGATCTCAAATCAGGCATCGACAGCCGCACCTACCTCAGACGAGCCAATACACTTACACAGTCGGCTCGCCTGGGGTAGGTTAGGCCACCTTCAAGCTTCATTCCACCAGCGAGATCATCCGCTGCGCATCACGCACGATCAGGCAATCGCCTCCCTGATCCAGTAGCCGTTGCACTTGCTGCGAAGAGACCAGTGGCGTAGCGAACAGATCCTCGACGAGTTGTTCCGGCAGTCCGCTGAGAAGCGAAACGTGGGCATGTGCTACCCCACGCAACCACTGCTGAACAGCTGCGGAGACCGTAATTTCCCCATTAGCCAGCTTGGCAAGTGCGGCCTGTGGGTCGTCAGCGTGGCGAATAAATTCCAGGCCATCGCCCAGATCGCCCTCGAGACCAGACAACAGGATGACCCGACCACCGGGTCGGACGATGCGCGTGGCGCAACTCAAGGCGGCGGCCAGGTCAGTGAAGCCTTGTTCGGAAGGCTGGCCGGACAGACTGGCTACTACCGTGTCAGCCCGGCGAGTGGGATGGGTGCGCCAGCAACTGTCCAGCAAGCGTTCCGCCGCGCGGGCGGCATCGCTGACTCCAGCGACGATGTGCGACAGGCCATCGCCCGCTGAGGCGAGCAACTGCACATAGAACGGCTGCCCCAAAAGCCAGGCGACCTCCATAGCCTCAGCCCGCAACGGCCAAGGGGTCGGCCCAGGTGGCTCTTCGTAGAAGGGACCGAGCAGTGCCTGGCGAGTCAACTCGTCCGACAGAGCCGGGAAAAGGGCCGTCTCCGCTCCGGCATAGCCGAACAACGCATCGTAGCGACGCGTCGTCAACACCACGCTCTGGTCGGCATCCACCAGCGAGCGATTGAGATACAGTCGGCGACCTGCTTGCGTCGTCGCTAGATAGGCGAGCTGGTTCTTGTTCTTTGGATCGTGCGTCTCCATATGGACATCGTCGAACTCGTCGGGCAACTGATCGATCCAGGCAGCGGAATCGACTCCAGGCGGCGACAGCAGGGTAATAGCTGTCGGTTGCACGCCGGCCGAGGTGATGTGTTCGAGAACGGCAGGCAAGACGGTTCCGACGAGTGGCGACGGATCATCGATCAGCACCACGACATGGTCATCCGGCGTCAGGGCGCGACGAAGAGGCGGAAACCCTAAGGGGGCTTCCAGGGCATTGGCGGTGGCTTCCGCTGGATTGGGCAAGGCCGGCGGGCCGTGTAACTGGCCAATCAAGCGGGCCGGATCGATGCTGAGCGTCAGTCGGGTTTTCGCATAGTCGATCGTCACTGGCATCGCCAGTCTCCTCAAACGATAGTCTACTCCTTGCCTACAAGTTGTTCATCGCGGGGCTTGCGTCTCACTTCTTCCTCTCTGACAGCAGCGATCGCTATGGCTCGCAGTGTTCGTGAGGGGTGAAATTGGTCATGGTTCGATTCTTCCCTGACGAACGCTGCTTATTCTACGAGGTTTCGACAGCACCTACCATCAGGCTTCAGGGGAGTGCTCCACGCGTGTCCTTGCCAGCCAGCGCGGTACTTCGACGATCAGGTTGCCTCCCAGAACCAGCGATCCACCGAAGAGCAACGCCAAGGTGAACGGCTCGTATCCACCCAGCACCGAGAACAGCGAGGCGAAGATCGGCTCGAGCAGATAAATCAGAGCCGCCTGACTCGGTGAAACTCGGGGTTGATAACGGTTCATCCAGTGAAAGCCCAGCGCGGTGGGCAGCATAGCCAAAGCGACGACGCTCAACAGCACCTGCTGTTGCTCCAGCAGGCCGGTCTTCCACTCCAGCCACACGCCCAATCCGGTCTGGATGCAAGCAACCACCACGGCTCCAGCCAAGCCCAGCACACCCGTGACGGCCAAGAAGGCACCGCTGAAATGGGCCGGATCGAGTCGCCGGCCCAGTCGATCCAGCACAATCATTTGCACGGCGAACAGCAGCGAGGCACCTAGCGTCAGCCATTCGCCTAGGCCGAGGTTCCAGCCGTCCACCAGCACGGCACAGCCGAGCAGAGCCAGGCTCAAGCCCAGCAGCGTCAGGCCGCCGACTCGCTGTCCCAGCAACCAACACAACAGCGGCACCCAGGCACTGCTCAGGCAGGTGAAAAACGCCGACAAAGCAGGTGTTGTCCAGGCCAGCCCCCAGGTTTGCAGCAGAAAGCCGGCAAAGAACACACTGCCCAGCAGTCCGCCGCCCAGATGTTCGCTCCAGGTCGGCCGAGTCACCAACCCAGGCTGGCAGGCCACCAGCAGAGCGACGGCCAGTAGCATGCGCAGGCCGATGAGCGTCAGCGAGGCGAGCAGTTCACTGCCCGGCCCGCCACTAGCGGCTAGTTGCCAGTTCTTCGTCCAGGGAAACGACAGGCCCCACAGCACCGTCACCAGCACCAGCATCAACGAGGCCCGACCCGCCCTGACGTGATCGGTCATGTCTTCTCCAGCACTTCCCCTGGATGCAGCAGCAAGCGTCGCCCAAGCAGGTAGGTAACCAACAGCGATACCTTCACGAAAACGGCTCCTGGTGCAGATGAGGGTGGCTCAAAGCAATCGTCGGCTGACCTGTTCGAGGCCGGCGACGGCGAACCGCAGGACGCGGTCAGCCTGGGCATTGAAGTACGTCCAGGTGTGGCCGCCGCCGCGAGTCGTCAGGTCGCAGGTGTGGGGCAGTCCTAGAGCGGTCAGTTTCTCGTGCAGGCGATCGTTGCCGCGAAACCACTCGACATCGTCAGGGTCGATGCAAAAGAACACATGCGGCGGAAAAGCCGAGGGGTTGACGTGCAAGATCACGGTATCCTGGCGCGCTTGCTCCTTGCTGTCGTACATGTCGTCGAGCGGCGAGCCTTGGCCGTGACGTTCGTGGAAGTCGATGGCGGCAGAGATGGCAGCGGCCACGGGAAAGACTTTCGCATGGCGGAAGGCGAGTCGAAGTGCCCCTTGGCCGCCCATGCTGATGCCGGTGACGGCGATGGCAGGCGGTCGCAAGTGCCAGCGCGTGCCGAACACGGGTAACACGTTGTTGAGCAGGTGTCGCTCGGCACTGAGACGGTCGTCGAATTCGGGACAGATGCGATCCGTCCACCACGATCTGGCCCCATGCGGACAGATGCAGGCCAGACCGAGTTCGTCGAATAGACGCGAAAAGGTCGGATTGTGAGCCAACGTTTCCAGACCGACGGGATGCAGATCGAGGATGCCGAAGCGCGGCGCGGTTGGCGGATCGTAGACATCCGCAGGTTTGCCGGCGATGTCGATCCGATGCCAGGAACCAGTCGCCACGATGCGATCTCCCTAGAGGAAACTCCGCCCGCTGACGCGCGGCAGCTCGCTACAGCGAGCCAGGTTGCGTCAGCACCTGGAGGGTTCGCCCTCCGCCCGCTGACGCGCGGCAGCTCGCTACTCTCATGATAGAGCGCGAGGAGTGGCTGAGGGGAGAGTAGGTTTTCTCAACCGGCGAAGGACGGCTTGAGCCAGTCCGGTCACGCCACGTTGTTGCAGGCATCGGCTCAATCGCTGCGGCCATCCAGCGGGCCGCCTTTGAGGAACGCTCCAGCCTGCGGGTAGTCGCTGCCGGTCAGGTGTTCGCAGTGCGAGCGGATCGTCGAGCGACTCCAGCACTTGGCGTTGCCAGCGATACGCCCGCAGACTGGGGCCGTCGATGTGTTCCAGTAGGCGTAGTGCCAGTTCCTTTCGTTCGGCGAACAGAGCGGCAAACCGAGGTTCATCGTGAGCCAAGATGGCTGGGTCGGCGTGGTACTCCCGATGGCCTTGCGGCATGATCTGGGCATTGAGATGTTCGAAGACGACATCGGGTAGATACACCGTCCGTCGTCGCCCCAGTGCCCAGAGTAGATTGAAGACATCTTCGATGTGGTCGTCGATGCAATATCGCTGATAGTCGGGCGGACAAATGCCGTCGGCCAAGCGACAGTAGGTGCGCGAGACGATAGGAAAGGTGCAGAGAGCCTGTTGCATCAGCGTATCGTTGACGTGAACTAACAAGATGCCATCGGGATAGTCGGCAAAAGCGGCGACGACTCGGCGATCCCATGCCGGCGTGCGGACGATCACGTCATCGTTGAGCAGCATGAGCAGTTCGCCGGTCGCAACACGCTCGCCAGCCCGATTGAGTTGGCCCATCGTCAGCCCTGGCGACACCATGCACCGACGTAGCCGCAACTCAGGGTACACAAAGGCCCGACTCTCGGCATCGTCGGCATCCACAACCAGTACGACTTCCAGCGCGTCGCAATCCGCGGTGGTGGCCACCAGACTGTCGAGCAACCGGCGCAGACAATCCGTCCGCTGGCGGGTAGGGATCAGCAAGGAAAGAGTGGCAGGCATGCGATTGGCGATCCCGTAAGCTAACTCGCGTCAGCGGTGAGAGTTATCATACTCCGCCCGCTGACGCGGGGCGGCTCGCTTACCGTCCCCAAGCGAGCCGGCCCCGTTAGGGGCCGGAGCCATATCTTGCTCACAGTTCAGCGTCAGGGTCAAGTCCAGCCTGCAGCGGCTACCCCGTTGACTTCTACCCGCTTGCGCCGCAAACTACTTCTTCGTCCCACCATCGCGAAAGTTTTGACCTGCCAGGAGTCACTCGCTATGCAGATCCGGCCCGTCGGCAGCACTATTGCAGTTGCCCTGCTCGTTCTCGGATTGCTGTTCGCGCCCTGGTTGCCCGCCGACGTGGTCAATCCGCCGGGAACTCTGTTCGCCCTCAAGGGACACCGGGAAACCGTCTATGGCGTGGCCTTTTCGCCCGATGGCAAGTACCTCGTCAGTGCCAGCGGTGAACCAACCATCAAGGTCTGGCACCTTGCTTCCGGCAAGGAACTCAAGACCTTCGCCGGCCCTGCGGGTCACAAGGGACTCATCACCGCCCTCGCCGTCTCTCCCGATGGCACCCAGTTCGCCACCGCCAGCAGCGACAACACCGCCCGCGTATGGGACTTCCCTGCCGCCCGCCATCTCCGCGAGTTCACACACGGCAGCGATCCCCGCGCCGTGGCCGTCAGTCCTGACGGCAATCGGCTCGCTCTGGGCGGTCAGGACGGCCTGATCCGGCTGTGGAACAAACTCGACGACAAGCCCCTCGAACTGGTCGGTCACTCTGGAGCCATCACCGGCCTGCGGTTCAGTGCCAATGGGCAGACACTCGTGTCCGTCGGCACCGACTCCACCCTTCGCACCTGGAACGCCAATGAGGGCAAGTTACTCGCTACTGTAGCCGCTCACTCCGAAGCGGTGTCGGCTCTCGAACTCAGTGCCTCCGGCAACGCCATCTACACCGCCGGCCCCGAAGGGACGGTTCGCTTCTGGGCCAGCCCTCTTCCCGTGCCCAAAGCCCTGCCGCCGCTCAAGACCGCGATCTCGGCCCTAGCTCTGTCCAGTGACGGCTCGTTATTGGCCGCTGCCTCCGACAAGAGCCTCCGCCTAGCCAGCAGCAATTCGGGCCAGGTCAGTCGGGAATTCACTGACGCTCCCGAGTCGATTCAGACCATCGCAGTCGGCAGCGGCTTGGTGGCCGCCGGCGCGGGGCGAGAACTGCTGGTCTGGCAGAGCAAGGAGAGCAGCAAAATGCTGTGGCGACAGACCGGCCATGCCGAGGCCGTCACCGCAGTCGCGTTCCATCCCAGCACGGGGCAACTGGTTAGCGTCGGTAAAGATGGACTGTTACGGCTGTGGAATCTGCCCGCGCAGCGTGCCGTTGCCCTGCCATCGCCTGGCTCGTCTGTCGCGACGACGCTCTCACAAGATGGCAAACGTCTTGCGATAGCCACAGCCGACAAGACGCTACGGCTCTACCAGAAAGACAACTTCAAGACCCCCGAGCGACAGTTGACCGGACTGACTGCTGCCACTCGCGCTCTAGCTCTGTCGAGCGATGGCAAGATCGTGGTGGCGGGCGACGAGCAAGGCCAGATTCGCCTGTGGAACGCCTCTCGCGATGAGCCAATCGGCTCGATCGGCGGTCATGTCGGGGCAGTGACCTCTCTGAGCTTCCTCGCTAGCGATCGCTTTCTGTCCAGCGGAGCCGATGGGGCGGTCAAGCTCTGGCAAATCCCCACGGCGGTCGGCAAGGCAGCACTGCCCCACGCTGGCGCGGTCACAGGTATGGCTTTGTCGGCCGATGGCAAGCAGCTGTTCACCGCCTGTGCCGACAAGCAGGTTCGCGCCTGGAATCTCAAGACCGGCCAGCCCGAGCGTACCTGGACGGGGCCGACCCAGGCTCTCACTGCTCTGGCTTTGAGCCCGACAGGAGATAAACTGGCGGTCGGATCGGCGGACAATAGCGTCCACGTCTGGCCGAGCAACAGCAGCAAACTGCTGGGCAAACTCGAAAAACTCCCCGCCGCGGTCACCGCCCTGACGTTCACCAGCGACGGCAAACTGCTCGCCGGCTTGGCCGATGGCACGGTGCGTCTGCACGAGGCGACGGGCGGCAAGGAGTTGCGTGTCTTTGAGGGACACAAGGGAGCCATCAGCTACATCGTCCAGTTGCCGAGCGGCACGCAGTTTCTGACTGCCGGAGCAGACGGCCTGGTGCAAGTGCGTCCGCTGGCCGGTGGTGCGGCGACCGCTTCATGGAAGCATCCGGTCGGCGTGTCGGCCGTTGCGGTGCTACGCGATGGCACGCGTCTAGCCGTGGGTAGTGCGGACAAAGGAATCACCATCTACGAGTTGCCGACCGGCAAGCCACTCAGCCGTTTCACTACGCCCGCCGAAGTGCGTGGGCTGGCCTGGAGCGCAGACGGCAAGCGACTAGCGGTCGCCGGCAGCGATTCGCAGGCGCGCCTCTACACCGTCACCGGGGTTCTGGAGGAGTTTGTTCCACAGGAAGGGCCGTGTCGAACGGTGGCCCTGTCGGCCGATGGCCGACAACTCTACCTCGGTGGCGACAAAGGGGTGCAAGTGTCGCCGCTGTGGCTAGCCTGGCAGGAGCGGCACGAAGGGCCGGCCCGTCAGGTGCTGCCAAGCCCGCGCGGCGATCGGATTCTCTCAGCGGGCGACGATGGCACCGTTCGCCTGTGGGCGATGCAGGATACCAAACTCTCGCAAAGTCTGCGCGCTCACACTGGCGGAGTCGTGGCCCTGGGAGTGTCGGCTGATGCCAGCCGACTCGTCACCGTCGGCAAGGACAAAACCCTCCGACTGTGGGACATCGCCAAACTGCCCACCGGACAGACCACCGGCAAGGATCTCAGCAGCCCGCTTCTGTCGATCGCCCTGCCCGGAGAGCCGATCAGCCTGGCCCTGAGTCCCAACGGACAGCGAATCGCAGTCGGTTTGCTCGTCGCGGGCAAGGAACAGGTACGTCTGCACGACGGCCAGACCGGCAAGGAATGGCAGGTGCTAGAGGAAACAGTGCCGGCCCGCTCGTTGACTTGGCTGGCTGACAATCGCACCTTGCTCGCCAGTGGAGCAACGGCGCAACTGGTCGATTGCAATCTGCAAACCGCTTGGCCGGCTCACGAGGGTGGGGTCGTCGGCCTGGCCATTGCGAGCAGCGGCAACCAGTTCGCTACGATCGGCCTGGATCGAACCGTCAAACTGTGGAAGCCGACCGGTGAACTGGAACGCTCGCTGCCTCTGGCCGGCATCCCCTCGGCTTTGGCCTACAGTCGAGACAACGCCCAGATCGCCGTCACCCTCGACAAACGCCTCATTGTCTTTGCCGTCGCCGACGGCAAGGAAGTGCTGTCGCTGGACATGCCGGCCCCGGCGACGGCGATCGCGTTCAGTGCCGATCGCAGCCGACTGCTGACGGGACATGCCGACGGCCGGGCTAGAGTCTGGGACGTGGCGACGCGCAGCGAGATCCAGGGCGTGTTGCACGCCGGCCCGATTCGCGCCGCCCTCTTCCACCCGACGGCCGCCAATCAGTTCCTCACGGCTGGTCAGGATGGCTCGGTTGTACTGCACACTCTGGCCATCAGCCGCGTGGTTCCGACCGGCTCGCCGATACGGGGACTGGCCGCGACGGCCAACGGCGCTCACGTTGTGGCGGCCTGCGCCGATGGCAAGACGCGAATCCTCAACGCTGGCAACGGCAGCGTGGAGCGAACTCTCGAGGGCGGCGACCGAGAACAAACCTGTGTGGCGGTGTCCCGCAACAATTTGCTGGTGGCGGTGGGGTCGGCCGACGGCAAGGTGCGACTATTCAGCTACGGCGACGGCAAGTTGCTCTCGCAGTTCACTGCTCCTTCGATACCACGCTCGCTGGGCTTTGTGGGCACTGGGCAAGCACTGCTGGCCATCGGTCGGGATGGAGCGGTGACTGCCTGGGACACGCAGTTGACTGCCGGCCAACCGCCGCCCGCCGAGTTTGGCAAGGTGTTGCAGACCTACCAGCACGCCGGCGAAGGCTTCGACCTGTCAGTGCCCAGCACCGGCAACCTGTTCTACACCGCAGCGGCCGACCGTAGCGTCAAGAGCTGGAAGTTGGCCTCCGACGCTCCCGTGCGCACCTTCAATCATCCTCAGAGCGTCAACGCTCTGACCTACAACAAGGACGGCACCTTGCTGGCCACCGGCGCAGGCGATGGCCGGATTCGCCTCTTCGATCTGAGCAAAGGCAATCAGATTCGCGAAATCGTCGCTCACAACACCATGAACCGAACCGCCATCTACGCCTTGGCCTTCAGCCCGGACGGCAAGACGCTGCTCTCCGGCAGCGTCGATCACTCGCTCAAGTTGCACAACGTCGCCGACGGCAAGTTGATCCGGGAGTTCAAGGCTTACAAGGAAAAAGAGTTCGATCGCGGACACCAAGAAGCCGTGCTAGCGGTGGCGTTCAGCCCGGATGGCTCGCTGATCGCCTCGGCGGGTATGGATCGCAGCATCAAGGTGTGGAACCTGGCAACGGGCACTGTGCTGCGTGATCTAGTCAACCCAGCCTACAAGGCGGGCGGCCCTGGCCAACCCATGCCCGCTCATCCCGGCTGGATCTATGCTCTGCGGTTCGCCGAGGGCGGCAAGACGCTCCTGAGTGTCGGCGGGGCTCCACGGTTACGCGGCTATCTAGCGAGTTGGGACGTGGCCGGCGGCAAGTTGCTCGCTGGTCGCGAGGTCGAGGTCGGCATCATCTATTCCCTAGCTGTGTCGCCCGATGAGAAAATCCTCGCCATCGGAACGGGTGGTTCCATTCGTTCTCCTGGTGATCCCAACCAGATTTTGGTCTTGTCTTTGCCCGTTAAGTGAAGGAGAGTCGTCCTTGTTTCAGGAGATTGATGTCCGCGAATTCTTTCGTCGTCAGGAAAACGGCGAGCGGTTCCACCTGCTCGACGTGCGCCAGCCGTGGGAACACGAAC
>Ga0272446_1007123_pt1 | contig 11295 bp, 9 predicted proteins | sample YNPCB0061_FD_194587 | JGI IMG/M metagenome (GOLD analysis project Ga0272446, IMG submission 194587) | Hot spring microbial mat communities from Yellowstone National Park, WY, United States - YNP-CB-006-1 | ecosystem: Environmental > Aquatic > Thermal springs > Hot (42-90C) > Sediment | place...
GAACTCCTCCTGGGTGGCGAAGGGCAGGCGAACGGAAAGGCCGTTGGGCTTGGAGTCGTCGGCCACGGGTGCCGGCCGGAATAGGTCCGCCCTCCCCAAAACTCCAGCCTTTCCGCGCCGCCTTCCCTTCGTGGGGGAAATCTCCTATGCGCCGTCCATGCTGCCCTCTGATCTCCGCCTGGGGTTGACGTTCGATGACGTGCTGCTGGTGCCGGCCGAGAGCTCGGTGCTGCCGCACATGGTGGACCTGTCCACGAAGCTGACGCGGAACCTCACGCTGCCGATCCCGTTGCTCTCGTCGGCGATGGACACCGTCACCGAGGCGCGCATGGCGATCGCCATGGCGCAGGAAGGCGGCGTGGGCGTCATTCACAAGAACTTCACGCCCGAGCTGCAGGCCGCCGAGGTCGCGAAGGTGAAGAAGCACGAGTCCGGGATCGTGCACGATCCCATCACCATCGAGCCGCAGGCGCCGCTGGCGAAGGCGCTCGAGCTGATGAAGCAGCACAACATCAGCGGCATCCCCGTGGTCGACGGGAAGAGGCTGGTGGGCATCGTCACCTCGCGAGACGTGCGCTTCGAGAAGAACGTCGGCCAGCGCGTCGAGCAGGTGATGACGAAGAAGCTGGTCACCGCGCGCGAGGCCGTGACGCAGGAGGAGGCGATCGAGCTCCTCCACAAGAACCGCATCGAGAAGCTCCTGGTCGTCAACGAGGCCTTCGAGCTGAAGGGGCTCATGACGATCAAGGACGTCGAGAAGCGCCGCGTGTACCCGAACGCCGCGAAGGACGCGCGGCAGCGGCTCCTGGCGGCGGCCGCGGTGGGCGTGGGGGCCGATCGCGAGGCGCGCATCGAGGCGCTGCTGAAGGCCGGCGTGGACGTGATCGTCATCGACACGGCACACGGGCACTCGAAGGGCGTGATCGACGCGGTGCGCGACACGAAGAAGAACTTCAAGGGCAGGTTCGAGGTGGTGGCGGGCAACGTGGCCACGGCCGAGGCGACGAAGGCGCTGATCGACGCGGGCGCCGACGCGGTGAAGGTGGGCATCGGGCCGGGCTCGATCTGCACGACGCGCGTGGTGGCCGGCGTGGGCGTGCCGCAGATCACCGCCATCGACGACTGCGCGCGGGCGGCGGCGGGTAGCGGGGTGCCGATCATCGCGGACGGCGGCGTGAAGTACTCGGGCGACGTGGTGAAGGCGATCGCCGCGGGCGCCAGCACCGTGATGATCGGCTCGCTCTTCGCGGGCACCGAGGAGGCGCCGGGCGAGACGATCCTGTACCAGGGCCGCAGCTACAAGGCGTACCGGGGCATGGGCTCGCTGGGCGCGATGCGCCAGGGCTCCAAGGACCGCTATTTCCAGGGCGGCGTGTCGGATCCCGGCAAGCTGGTGCCCGAGGGCATCGAGGGCCGCGTACCGTACAAGGGCACGGTGGGCATGAACGTGTACCAGCTGCTCGGCGGCCTGCGATCGGGCATGGGCTACTGCGGCACGCCCACCATCGCGGCGCTGCAGCAGAACGCGCGCTTCGTGCAGATCACCTCGGCCGGGCTCAAGGAGAGCCACGTGCACGACGTGATCATCACGGAGGAGGCGCCGAACTACCGCGTGGAGTAGCGCTCACTTCCCGCCGCGGCGCTTGCCCGGCGGCGGCTTGCTCTCGAGCTGCTTCTCGGCGGCGGCCAGCTTGTTGAACAGCGACTCCTTGTCGTCGAGCTCCAGCGTCTCGATGGCGTCGCGCAGGGTGTCGAAGCTCATGCGCGCCACCTTCACCGTCGAGCCGCCCTTGATCTCGTCGACGGTGGGCATCTGCATCACCTCGCGCACCAGGTTCTCGAGATCGAGCCGCACGTCGGCCTGCGACTGAACGCAGCCCTCGCGCGCGCCGGTGATCTCCTCGCTGCCCTCCTGGTAGGCGAGATCGGGGTTGTGGGAGATCGCCTCGTCGAACTTCGCCGTGCGCTCCTTCACCTTGATGTACAGGTCGACGTAGGTGTTGAGGCGCGCCTCTTCGGACCGCGTCTCGTCGCGGGCCTTGGCCAGCTCGGCGTTGATGTCGTCGCACTTGAGCTTCGAGAGCTCGGCGGCGGTGTTCGTCTTCATGGCGTCGGCGCGGGCGGTCTCGCGCTCGAGCCGCTCGTCGCTGGTGATCTCCTTCACGCACGCCGTCGCGGAAGAGAGGAGGGCGGCGCACGCGAGGGCCTGGACGATTCGCTTGGTCATTGGCGCATGAGTCTTGAAGGGGTAGAGCCCCCTGTCAACGACGGATGCCGGGCCGCCCGTCGCCAAGGAGACCGCCGGTGCACGCCACCCACGAAAAGATCCTGATCCTCGACTTCGGCAGCCAGTACACGCAGCTGATCGCCCGCCGCGTCCGCGAGCTGGGCGTGTACTGCGAGATCCACCGGCCCGATCTCCCGCTCGCGGACATCAAGGCCTTCGCGCCGCGGGGCGTGATCCTCTCGGGCGGGCCGATGTCGGTGGAGCAGGCGGGCAGCCCGCGCTGCGTCCCCGAGGTGTTCGAGCTGGGCCTCCCGGTGCTGGGCATCTGCTACGGCCTGCAGCTGCTCTCGAAGATGCTGGGCGGGCGCGTCGACAAGAGCGCCCACCGCGAGTTCGGCCCGGCCGAGGTGGAGGTGAAGGCGTCGCGGGGGCCGTTCGCCCCCTTCGCGAAGGGCACCTCGCTCAAGGTGTGGATGAGCCACGGCGATCGCGTCGAGGCGCTGCCGCCGGGCTTCGTCACCATCGGCACCACGCCCTCGGCGCCCTACGCGGCGGCCGCGCACGAGACGAAGCCGATCTTCGGCCTGCAGTTCCACCCGGAGGTCGTCCACACCGAGCTGGGCAAGGAGATGATCCGTGCGTTCCTCTTCACCGAGTGCAAGGTGCAGGGCGACTGGACGATGAAGGGCTTCATCGAGGAGCAGGTGCGGGAGATCCGCGAGAAGGTGGGCGACGGCCGCGTCATCTGCGGGCTGTCGGGCGGCGTGGACTCGTCGGTGGCGGCGCTGTTGCTCCACCGGGCGATCGGCGATCGCCTGCAGTGCATCTTCGTGGACAACGGGCTGCTGCGGCACGGCGAGCGCGAGCAGGTGGAGTCGCTCTTCGTGGGCCGCTTCCATGTGCCGCTGAAGACCATCGACGCAAGGAAGCGCTTCCTCGACAAGCTGGCCGGCGTCACCGATCCCGAGAAGAAGCGCAAGACGATCGGCTACGAGTTCATCGCCGTCTTCGAGGAGGCCGCGAAGGAGTTCACCGACGCGAAGTTCCTCGCCCAGGGCACGCTGTACCCGGACGTGATCGAGTCCGTGTCCACGAAAGGGCCGTCGGCGACGATCAAGAGCCACCACAACGTGGGCGGCCTGCCCGAGCGGATGCATCTCAAGCTGATCGAGCCGCTGCGCGAGCTGTTCAAGGACGAGGTGCGCGTGCTGGGGCGCGAGCTCGGCCTGCCCGACGAGATGGTCAGCCGGCAGCCGTTCCCCGGGCCGGGCCTGGCGATTCGCGTGATCAGCGATCTGACCGAGGAGCGGCTGGCGGTGCTGCGGAAGGCCGACGTGATCGTCCAGGAGGAGATCCACGCGGCGGGCCTCTACAAGGACCTCTGGCAGTCCTTCGCGGTGCTGCTGCCCGTGCAGAGCGTGGGCGTGATGGGCGACGAGCGCACCTACGAGAACACCTGCGCCCTGCGCGCCGTGACGTCAGTCGACGGCATGACGGCCGACTGGGCGCGGCTGCCGTACGACTTGCTCGGAAGGATCTCCAGCCGCATCATCAACGAGGTCCGCGGCATCAACCGCGTGGTGTACGACATCAGCTCGAAGCCGCCGGCCACCATCGAGTGGGAATAGCCGGCACGGGGGGCATGTGGCAGCGAAGAAGAAGACGGGGAAGGGCGCGCGCCGAAAGAAGCTCGCGCCGAAGCGGAAGCCCGCGAAGCGACCGGCGCGGAAGGCGGCCACGAAGAAGCGGCCCGCCAGGCGGCCGGCGCACCTGACGCCCGTGCCGGAGTCGCCGGACGAGGTGGTCCTCTGGTTCCAGACGCTGGCCGGGCGCGTCGACCGCGCCACCGACGACGACCTGCGCGCGCTGATCGCCGAGGCGCAGAAGTTCGATCTCGTCGGCCTCTCCGAGGCGCTGGGCCGCGAGGACGACGTGCTGGCGCTCAACCGCGCCGCCAACACGCTGCTGGAGGCGGCGATCGACGCCTCGCCCGCCGTGTCCCAGCGCGCGCACCTGTTGGCGGTGCTGCGGGACATCCTCAACGACAGCTGAGGCCGATGACGAAAAGGCCCTCTCCCCCGAAGCGGACGAGAGGGCCTTGGGCGAACGCCGCGCGGGGCCTACTTCTGGCCGGCCTGCGTCGGCGCCGCGGGCTTGAGCTCGTCGACGAGCCGCCGGGCGCCGTAGATCTTGTCCATCGCCTCGATCAGCGCCGAGGAGTGCACGGCGACGGCGCGGTTGACGGACTCGTCGAAGCCGTAGTCCCCGCCGAGCGACTGGATGTTGCCGTCGAAGATCAGGCCCACCACCTCGCCGGCCTGGTTCACCACCGGCGAGCCCGAGTTGCCGCCGATGATGTCGTTGGTGGTGGCGAAGTTGAACGGCGTGTTCAGGTCCAGCTTCGCCTTCGCGGCGAGCCACGACTTCGGCAGGGCGAACGGGTCCGCGCCGGTGTGGCGGTCGAACGCGCCCGCGAACGTCGTCACCGGCGTCACCTGCTTGCCGTTCTCCTCGTAGCCCTTCACCTGGCCGTACGAGAGGCGCAGGGTGAAGGTGGCGTCGGGGTAGATCGCGTCGCCGTAGACCGCGAAGCGCGCCTTCGCGAGCAGCTCCTGCTGCTTCTTCAGCGGGCCGTCGATCTCGGTCTCGAACTTCTTTCGCACCGCGCGGGCCTCGGCGTCGAAGCTGCGGACGAACTCGATCATCGGGTCCTTCGACGCGTCTACCTTCGCCTTGCCGCCCTCGAAGAGATCCTTGCGCAGGCCGCCGATGGGGTTGCCGCTCTTGTCCGCCTTGAGGTCCTTCAGCTTCGTGCCCTTGACCAGCGCGGTGGCGACCTCGGCGGGGCTCTTGAGGCCCAGCACCTTCTTCACCGTCGGGTGATCGGGCCCCAGGTCCTCGCGCAGCTTGGTGAGCGACCAGGTCAGCGTGGCGATCTCGAGCTCGTCGTAGATGGGCTTGTTCGACAGCACGTTCTGCTTGAGCTGCGGCAGCCGCGCGTCGGCGTACTCCTTGAGGCGCTCGCCGTTCGGCTTCTCCTTCTCGTCGTTGTAGCGGACGATCGACCGGGCGATGCCGAACAGCGCCGAGTAGGGGCCGCGCTCGAGGTTGTTGTACTCCTTGCGGATCGACTGGAGCTTGCCCACCAGCGTCGCGATCTCGTCCCACGCCTTGCCGTACTGCTTCTCGAGCTCGGGCTTCGCCTTCACCTTCGCGCGGAAGTCCGCTTCGTCCTTCACCAGCTTGCCGAAGAAGGCCTTGTCGGCGAGCGCGTCATGACGGCCCTTGAGCGCCTTGATCGAGTTCTCGACGTCGAACAGCACGTCATTGGAGTGCCGCTTCTGCTCCTTGCCGCGGTTCTGGTACTCGGTGATGAGGCCGCGGAGCTCGGACAGGCGCATCAGCGACAGGGGCAGCTTGAAGTCGCGATCATCCTCGAGCTGGGCGACGGTCAGGGTCCGGCTGGTGCCGCCGGGGTTGCCCGACACGAAGGTGAGATCGCCGTCCTTCACGCCGTTGGCGGACCACTTCAGGTAGTGGTCCATCTTCATCGGCTTGCCGTCAGCGCCGTAGATGCGCAGGAAGCTGACGTCGAGGTCGTACCGGGGGAACATGAAGTTGTCCGGGTCGCCGCCGAAGAAGGCGATCGCATCCTCGGGCGCCCACACCAGGTACACGTGTTGGAAGCGGCGGTACTTGTACAGGTCGTAGCGGCCGCCCCGGTACAGGGTGACCACCTCGCAGCGGAAGTCGTCGCTGGTGGCGCACTCCTTCTCGATGGCGGCGATCGTCGCCTTCTGCGTCTCGGAGAACTTGTCGTCGGGAACGCCCTTCGTGGCGTCCTGCACGCGCGTGGTGACGTCGGTGATCTCGGCCAGCTGGTTCAGCTCGTAGCCCGGGCAGCGCGCCTCGTCGGCCTGCGTCTTCGCGAGGAAGCCGTCCTTGTTGAAGTCCTTCTTCTGCAGGCCCGAGAGGTTCTCGATGCACTCGCGCGCGCAGTGGTGGTTGGTCATCACCAGGCCGTTGGCAGACACCACCGAGGCCGAGCAGCCGCCGGCGATGCGCACCGAGGACAGCCGCAGGTGATCCAGCCAGTCCTTCGTCGGCTCGAAGCCGTACTTCTTCTTCACCGCCGCGGACGGGAAGTTGTTGTACGTCCACATGCCTTCGTCGGCGAAGGCGCTGCCGGCGGCCAACACGGCCACGAGCGCCAGGCGGGACAGTCGCGTCATCACGTCATCTCCTTGGAGCGGGGAAGGGAAGCCGCTCGGCTTCATGCTCCCGGGAGTGACGCCCGTCAACGGCTCACGTCGTCTTCGACTTCGACCAGATCTCCTCGAAGCGCGCGCGGAAGGCGTCGGCCGTCTCGGCGTGGTTCTTGATGGTGATCCGGTTCTCCGAGTGCTTGGTGGACGACGACTCGGAGAAGTTGGCCGAGCCCGAGAAGACATCGTCGCCCACCACGCCGAACTTCTCGTGCATCGTCTTCGCCTTCTGGATCCGCACCTCGACCGGGTAGCCCTGGGTGGCGAGCGCCTTGAGCGCCGCGACCGACGTGGCGGTGAAGTCGTCGTTGAGGATCACGCGCACGGGCACGCCGCGCTTCGCCGCCTCCATGAGGCTCTTCACCTCGGGCGCCGAGGGGCTCATGCCGTACATGGCGACGTCGATCGTCTGGGGAGGCTTGGCGCGGTTGAACAGATCCGTTGCGGCCACGGTGACGGAGGCGTCGGCGGCCTTCACGGTGCCGTCGGCGCCCGCCACGGGAGACTGGCGGTTTCCGGCCGGGCCGTAGCCGGTGTCGCCGGCGGGTGCGCCGTACGGCCGGCTGTTGAAGAAGGCCTCCACGTCGATCGCCGTGAGGATGTCGCCGAGCTTGTTGATGGTGGCCTGCGGCACGCCCGCCCGCTTGAGGTCGGCCACCGAGTCGAAGTCGCCGTTCTTCTCGCGCCACGCCACGACGGCCTCGGCCTGCTTCTTCGTGAGGCCCGCCGCGTCGAGCTCATCGAGCGTCGCGGTGTTGATCGACACCTTGCCTGAGCCGAAGCCCAGCGACACCAGCTGCGCGTCCGTGAAGCTCGCCAGCTGCGGCACGCGCTCCTTCAGGTCCGAGAGGTCGGCGAAGCGCCCGTAGTTCTGCCGCTCGAGGCGAATGGTGCGGGCCAGCGTCTTCGAGCCGAGCAGGGCGCCCAGTCGCGCTTCGTCGCCGGCGCGCACGCTGTTCACGTCGATGGACTTCGAGTCGGTCGGCAGGGCGTACTCCGCGTACGAGTCGTCCGGGCGGTTGGTGGTGGCCGTCGGCCGCTTGCCGTTGGCCTGCAGCAGCTCGTTCCACTTCTGGCCCTTGAAGTTCTGGAAGGCGTTGGGCGAGAGGGCGGCGTCCGGGTTGTTCCAGTAGCCGGCGAACTCCTCGCCGAACTGCGCGATCGCGCGCGCGCTCGCCGAGTCCATGTTGTTGAAGGTGGTGAGATCTTCGTAGTTCTTCGTGTCCGCGGTGGACGACCAGTTGAACGAGCCGGTCACCAGCGTGTCGGGCTTGCCGTCGATGAAGGTGACGAGGCCCTTGTGGTGGTTCAAGCCCTGCGTGGCGCCGTGGTTGTAGACGGGCCGGCCCTGGGACGAGCTCCAGACGTACGGGAAGTCCTTCTTGAACTTCACCTGCACGTTGGGGAGCTTCTGCTTGAGCAGCGACGGCAGGGCGTTGCCGCCAGTCTCCGAGGCCTGGCCCGAGTCGGCGATCACGCGCACGGTGACGTTGGGGTGGTTCTTCGCGATGTCCGTCAGCGCCTTCTCGATGGCGTCGGACTGGAACTCGAAGATGAGGACGTTGACGTCCATGGGCCGGCCGGCCGCGCGGGCGACCGAGGCCTGGAGATCGGCGATCAGCTTCGTCTCGAGCGACGCGCCTTGCAGGGTGAAGGCGTTGGTGACGCCGTCGAGGTTGGACAGCGACTCCATGGACTTCACGGTCGCGGTGGCCGTCAGGCCGATTCGCACAGAGTTTACATAACGCTCATTATCCGACGTCGGCTTGTGGGGCCTCCAAGGGGGCTGCGGTGCTATCAGGTCGGCCGTGCGGCGGATCGATTGGTGGCTCTGGGTGTCGCTGGCGGGCCTGTGTGGCTGTCCTTCGGAGCGCCCGAGCGAGACTCCGGACGCGGCCACCGCAGCCATCGTGGATGCGGGCGTCGTCGCCGAGCTCGTCGATGCCGGGCCGCCTGCGCCGCTGCGGCTCGAGTTCGTCGTGACGGGCCGAGTGGACGGCGGCGAGTCGGTGCTGGCGTTCGGCGAAGACGCGACCGAGGTCGATGCGTTGACCGGCCTCTCGTTGGCCACGCCGGTGCGGCTCAAGGATTACCGGGTGCGTCTGTTCGACTGGGCCGACCAGGTCGTCCCGTCGGATGACTCGGCCGAAGTCTCCGACGCGGGCCTGCTCTACCGGATCGACCTGCTGCAGCCGCTGAAGTCCGGCCGGCGCTACAGCCTTGTCGTCGACGCCGAGTTCGCGCCGGAGATCGACGACGAGGCCGGCCACCACTACGACGACGTCCGCCTGGGCCTCAAGGTCCGTTGCGAGGTCCAGCCGGACAAGCCGGCGAAGAAACCCGGCAAGAAACGAGCCCCGTAGCGCTCACAGCGACAAGAGGAGCCGGCTGACGTCGTACAGCACGTCGCCGCGCTCGAAGATCGGCCGCCGCTCGACCTCCCACGCGTTCAATTCCGCCACTCGCCACGCCGTCCACTCGAGCACCGAGCGCAGGTTGACCGCGTCGTACAGGTTGTATTCGACGAGGATCCGCAGCGCGTCCCGACTCCTGGTCGCGTTCCATTCGCGCCACAGGCGGATCGCGTCGAAGCCCTTCACGCCCTTCAGGTACGGAGGCCGGTGCAACCCGAGCGTCTCCTCCACGCCCTTCAGGCCCCCTCTCAGCTTGGCGTGCCGGATCAGGAAGCGCAGGTCGATGTGAACGAGCGGCTCCGGGAGGTGCCCTCCGAAGGCATGCCGCAGCACCGGCACGTCGAACGCCGCGCCGTTGAACGTCACCCAGATCGGACTCGCCGCGAGCCGCTCCGGCAGCTGTTGCAGGCTGTGGCCCCGCCGGAACGTCGCCACGCCCTGGCTGTCCATCACGCCCACCACCGTCGGCACGTTGTCTCCGTCGGCCTCGATGTCGAAGAACGCCGCGCGCTCGGTGAAGTGCCCGTAGAGTCGCCAGTGCTCCCGCGCCGGCACCAGCTTCGCCAGGCGTGCCAGGTCCTTCGCCGCGATCGCCTCCCGCGCCGCGGGGATCGCCTCGAGCAGCTCGCGATCGAGCCGCATGGACATGACGACGGCCTTCGCCGCCGCGCGCTCGAAGTCGTCCCACGTCGCGACGCCCCGCGCCCACAGGTCGCGCTCGCGCCACGGCCCCACGCCCTTCGTCAGCTGGAACGTGCGCGGCAGGAACTCCATCAGCGCGGGCCGATCTCTCCGCGGTCGAGCGCGTCGAGCAGCGGGAGGTCCGCTTCGCAGAACGGCAGGCGCTTCATCTCGGCCGGCGTGCAGAAGCGGATCGCCTGTGCCCCCAGCGCCTGCGGCTCACCCTGCCGGATCGTCGCCCACAAGAGGTCCAGTTCAACCACCAGGTCCGCGTACGCGTGCACCGTGCTCCAGAGCTTCGCGCCGACGTCCAGGTCGACCGCCAGCTCCTCGTGGCACTCGCGCTTGAGCGCCACCGCCTCGGTCTCTCCAGGCTCGACCTTCCCGCCGGGGAACTCCCACAGGTTCGCGCGGCTCTTGTCCGGCAACCGCTGCTGCACGAGGTACCGACGGCCGTCTTTCGGGTCGGGGATCAACGCGGCGACGACGTGGATGCGCTTCACGGCCGCGCACCATGCCACGGAGGCGGCGGCCAGCGCATCGAGTCTCAAGATACCGACAACCAGTGTAGGTATTGTGAAACTCGATCAGGCCGCGAGCCGCCGGGTCGCCCGCGCCACCGCGATCTTCCCCGCGCCGGCCGCGATCGGAGTCGCCGCGAAGGCCGCCACCGCCAGTCCACCCGACACCAGCAGCGCGATGCCCAGGCCGAGGCCCGTCGACACCAGGAACATGCCCTGGCGGAAGTCGCGCACCGGGCTGGGCTGAGGCCGTACGTCCGCCGGGTTGAGCCCCTTCTCGATGGCCAGCCGCTCGCGCTGCCGGTTCACCCCGAACCAGCCGCCCGCCGCGGCGAGGCTGGACACGGTGAGGAAGGAGAGGCCGCCGATGACGGAGAACAGACCAGTGAGATCATCGGGATCGAGGGGGCCGGGGACGAGCTCGTTCGTGGCGCCCTCCCCTACGCCCGCGCCGCGCGGCCATTGCGGACTTCCCGATGACGCGCCGCCCTGCCCACGGTAGACGGGCGGCCCCTCGATGAACGCCGCGTCTCCGGAGTCCCACGTTGCCGGTTACCGCCCCGACGTGGACGGGCTGCGCGCCGTGGCGATCCTCGTCGTGGTGATCTTCCACGCCTTCCCGAAGGCGCTCACCGGGGGCTTCGTCGGGGTCGACGTCTTCTTCGTCATCTCCGGCTTCCTGATCTCCAGCATCATCCTGAGAGGGCTGAAGGCCGGCACGTTCTCGTTTGCCGACTTCTACGCCCGGCGGGCGCGGCGTATCTTCCCGTCGCTGATCGTCGTGCTGCTCTTCGCGGTGATCGCGGGCTGGGTCGCGCTCATGCCGACCGAGTACGCGCAGCTGGGCAAGCACGTCGCCGGCGGGGCGCTCTTCGTGCAGAACGCGGTGCTCTTCACCGAGGCGGGGTACTTCGACGTCGCGTCCGAGCTGAAGCCGCTGATGCACCTGTGGTCGCTGGCCGTCGAGGAGCAGTTCTACCTCGTGTACCCGCTGCTCCTGTGGCTCGCCGTGCGGGCCCGGCTGGGGGCGCTCACCGCCATCGTCGCGGTCGCCACCGCCTCCTTTGCCCTGTCCGTGGGGCGCCTCGAGGCGCACCCGGAAGAGACGTTCTTCCTCTCGCACACGCGCTTCTGGGAGCTGATGCTGGGCGGGCTCCTGGCCGAGCTCAGCCTCTCGCACCCGAACA
>Ga0272446_1007124_pt1 | contig 11290 bp, 9 predicted proteins | sample YNPCB0061_FD_194587 | JGI IMG/M metagenome (GOLD analysis project Ga0272446, IMG submission 194587) | Hot spring microbial mat communities from Yellowstone National Park, WY, United States - YNP-CB-006-1 | ecosystem: Environmental > Aquatic > Thermal springs > Hot (42-90C) > Sediment | place...
TGGCCCATTCCAGGTGACGCCCAGCATGCGCATGGTTGGATTGTAGCGGGCGGCGCAGTCATCAAGGTAGGCATGAAGGTTCATTTTTGCTCCTGGCATTCGCCTATGATGCTCAGTGCCTCTCTGACTAACGGATGGCTGGATGGGAGTGCGCGCGATGCGACGCACTCGATCGGCGCGAGCGGAGATGGCGTGAGCCACGCTGCGCGCGCTGCAGGCGGTCGCTCGCGCTCGCGCAATGACACGGGGCGGAGCGGTTTTCGGATAGGCTGTTAGTCAAGAGAGCACCATGGCTGTCACGCTTGCCGATGTTGCTCGGCGTGCCGGTGTCTCACTCGCCACCGCTTCGCGCGTCCTGAATGGCAGCACGCGCATTGTCAGCGACCAGATGCGCGACCGGGTCGTCGCGGCGGCACGCGAACTGCACTATGTCCCCAACGCCCACGCCCAGGCGCTCGTCCGGGCGTCAACGTCAACTGTCGGCGTGATCGTGCATGATGTCGGTGATCCCTACTTCGCCGAGATCATTCGCGGTATTCAGCGCAGCGCCGCCGAAGCGGGCCGCCTGATGATCGTCTGCAACAGTTACCGCGATCCACAGCGCGAACTGGACTACGTCCGCCTGTTACAGATGCAACGTGTCGAGGCGATCATCCTTGCCGGCAGCGGTCTCGATGATCGTGCGTACAGCCGGGAACTGAGCGAGCAACTCGACTCGTTCGCCGCGATGGGCGGGCGTGTCGCGGTGATCGGGCGCCACAATATCACCGCTGATGCCGTCGTGCCCGACAATGCCGGCGGGGCGCGCGCCCTGGCTCGTCTGTTGCTCGATCACGGGCACCGCCGCTTCGGCGTGATTGATGGCCCACCACTGCTGACGACCAGCCGCGACCGGCGTGATGCCTTCGTTCAGACGCTTGTCGAAGCCGGGATCCGTGTGCCTCCTGGCGCGATTGAGCCAGGCGATTTCACGCGCGATGGCGGCGCGCATGCGGCTCTGGAACTACTGCGCCGCGACCCCGCGATCACGGCGATTTTTGCGTTGAACGATGTGATGGCGATTGGTGCGCTGGCAGGATTACGCAGCCATGGGGTTGCTGTGCCCGGGCAGGTGTCGCTGGCGGGGTTCGATGATATTCCGATCGCTGCCGACGTGACGCCAGCGCTGACGACGGTGCATGTGCCGATGGAGCAACTTGGCGCGCAGGCGTTACTGCTTGCCCTGGCCCACGAGGATGCTCTCCGCGTGATCCACGTCGCTACCGAGATGGTGTTGCGCGATAGCGTCGGGCCACCGCCCGGGTCAGGGTCAATCGTCATCGGACCAGGCACGGAAAGCCAGCGCATTCAGTAACCCGGAACCCTTCCAGACAGTATGAAAGGACATCGAGATTATGGCAACGCGCCCGATCGGCATCATTATGAATGGTGTCACTGGTCGCATGGGCACCAACCAGCACCTCGTCCGCTCGATCGTCGCTATTCGTCAGGCCGGCGGCATACCGCTCGCCAACGGCGATATCCTCATGCCGGATCCTATCCTTGTCGGGCGCAATGAGCACAAACTGCGCGCGCTTGCTGAGGCGCACGGCATTTCGCGCTGGAGTGTCGATCTCGATGCCTGCCTGGCTAACCCTGCCGATACGATCTATTTCGATGCGCAAACGACGCTACGCCGTGCTGAAAGCATTCGCGCTGCGATCGCCGCTGGCAAGCACATCTACTGTGAGAAGCCGTCTGCCGAGACCCTCGAGGATGCGCTCGACCTCGCGCGCCGCGCTACCGCCGCAGGCGTCAAGCACGGCGTGGTACAGGATAAGCTCTTCCTCCCGGGTCTGCTCAAGCTCAAACGCCTGATCGATGGCGGCTTCTTTGGCCGGATTCTTTCGGTGCGCGGCGAATTCGGCTACTGGGTCTTCGAGGGGGACTGGCAACCGGCCCAGCGCCCATCCTGGAACTATCGCAAGGAAGAAGGTGGCGGCATTATTGTTGATATGCTGTGCCACTGGCGTTATGTGCTTGACAATCTGTTCGGCGCCGTGCGCGCGGTGCAGTGCCTCGGTGCAATCCATGTTCCAGAACGCGTTGATGAACAGGGCCAGCGCTATGCCGCCACCGCGGACGATGCTGCCTATGCGACGTTCGAGCTTGATGGCGGCATTATTGCTCAGATCAATTCATCGTGGTGCGTGCGCGTCTACCGTGACGAGCTGTTTGTGCTGCAGGTTGATGGGACGCACGGCAGCGCGGTGGCCGGCCTGCGCGAATGCCGCGTGCAGTCGCGCGCGACAACACCGCGCCCCACCTGGAACCCCGACATTCCGAATCCGATCGATTTTCGCGCTGGCTGGCAGGAAGTTCCCGACAATGCGACCTTCGATAATGCATTTCGTGTGCAGTGGGAGATGTTCCTGCGCTATGTCGCTGGCGAGGGGTCGTTCCGCTGGGGGTTGCTCGAGGGTGCAAAGGGCGTCCAGCTTGCTGAGCTTGGCCTGCAATCATGGCGTGAACGGCGCTGGCTGGATGTGCCGGACTTGAGAATCGAGCGTTGAGAATGGAGAAAGGGAAGCAATGCCACCAACCCTGAATCTGCCGCGCCTGGATCGTTCGCTGGCGCCGTATACGCTCAGCCGCCACGCCAGCTTTACTGCCCCCAGGGCACCACTGCGCAGTCGCGTTTTCTACGCTGCGGCACATGTTGTCGCCGACCCGTTTGCCGATGTGACCCCCGTGTCGCCTGCAGCGCTTGACTGGGAAACGACTCTCGCCTACCGTCGCTATCTCTGGTCGCTTGGCCTGGGCGTCGCCGAAGCGATGGATACTGCACAACGTGGCATGGGGCTCGACTGGAGTGCCGCGCGCGAACTGATCAGCCGTTCGGTGGCCGAGGCGCGTTCGGTCGGTGGCATGGTGGCCTGTGGCGCCGGTACCGATCACCTGGCACCCCGGCCTGACCTGACACTTGATCAGGTGGAAGCCGCCTACGCCGAGCAGGTCGGCTTTGTCGAAAGCCAGGGGGGGCGCGTGATCCTGATGGCTAGCCGCGCGCTTGCGGCCTGTGCGCGCGGGCCGGACGATTATGGCCGGGTCTATGGCCGCATCCTGTCGCACGTGCACCAGCCGGTGATCATTCACTGGCTCGGCGATATGTTCGATCCGCAACTCACCGGTTACTGGGGGAGTCAGAACCTTGATACGGCAATGGATACTGCCGTCGCGATTATCCATGACTACGCGGCGAAGATCGATGGCGTGAAGATTTCGCTGCTCGATGCAAACCGCGAAGTGCAGATGCGCCGCCGGCTGCCTCCCGGCGTGCGCATGTACTCCGGCGATGACTTCAACTACCCGGAACTGATCCTTGGCGATGACCAGGGATACAGCGATGCGTTGCTCGGTATCTTCGACGCGATCGCCCCCGCTGCGTCGGCCGCGCTTCAGGCGCTCGATGCCGATGATCCGGAACGCTTCACGCAGATCCTTGGGCCGACAGTTCCGCTGTCGCGCCATATCTTTCAGGTGCCAACGTTCTATTACAAGACCGGCGTCGTCTTTCTGGCGTATCTGAACGGGCACCAGTCACATTTCCGCATGGTCGGCGGCCAGGAAAGCGCCCGATCGATCGTCCATCTGTCGCGTCTTCTGATTCTGGCCGATAAAGCTGGCGTGTTGCGCGATCCGGAGCTCGCAGCCGCTCGGATGCGGCCTGTGCTGGCACTGGCCGGTATCGAGGGATAAGCTGATGAGCCCTGATCTTTCTCGCCTGAGTCTGAACCAGGCGACGACAAAACGCTGGACGTTGCGCGAGGCGGTTGATGGCTGTGCGCGCGCCGGCATCCCGGCGATCGGTGTGTGGCGTGATCGCCTGGCGGAAGTCGGGGCGTCGGCAGGTGCTCGTCTTTTGCGTGACGCCGGGTTGCGCTGCTCCGGCCTGTGCCGTGGCGGCTGGTTTCCGGCTGCGACCGCTGCTGAACGCGCTGCGCGCATTGATGACAATCGCCGCGCAATTGACGAAGCCGCCGCGCTCGACGCTGATGTGCTGGTGCTGGTGTGCGGCCCCGCGCCCGACCGCGATATTCGCGCGGCGCGCGCGATGGTTGAGGCGGGCATTGCCGCAGTGCTCCCCTATGCTGCCGAGTGCGGCGTGCGCCTGGGGATCGAACCGCTGCATCCCATGTTCGCCGCCGACCGTTCGGTGATTGCGGGATTCGGTGAGGCGATCGCGCTGGCCGAGCGTCTTGACTCACCCTACGTTGGTGTCGTGGTCGATGCCTATCACGTCTGGTGGGATGTTGATGTCTATCAACTTATCCAGCGCTGCGGCAGCCGTCTCTTCGCCTATCACGTATCGGACTGGATCACGCCGCTGCCGGATGTCCTCAATGGTCGCGGCATGATGGGCGATGGCGTCATTGAGCTGCGATCGCTGCGTGAGGCGGTCGACGCCACTGGCTATGATGGCTTGATCGAGGTCGAGATCTTCAACCAGGCGATCTGGGATATGCCTGGCGACGAATTGCTGGCGTTGATATGCGAGCGCTACCTGGCGCACGTTGCACCGCTTGAATAGGTCCAGGGCGGGCACGTTGGCCCGCTCCTGCGGTATGGTCCGGGCGATCTGATGTGGTCGTTCCGCTGCGATAAGGATATCGGATTACGACTATGGCTCTTCCGCTCGTCTACCTGGCGATCGTGCCGGAATTGGCGCTGGAACTCGATTGCAACGCCGAGCTTGACCGTCTGGCATCCTTCGCCACGATCGAACGCTGGCCCGGCCCCGGCAACCCTGGCGTTGCGGATGTCGCTGTGGCGCTGCAGCGCGCCCAGGTCGTTGTTACCGGATGGGGCACGCCGCCATTGACGATGCTGGACGATTGGATGCCTGACGCGGTTGTGCGCCTGATCGCGCATAGCGCCGGAACCGTCAAGAACCTGGTGCCACTGGCGGCAATTGAGCGTGGATTGCTCGTTACGCATGCAAACGATGCACTCGCAGAGGCCGTCGCTGAGTTCACATTGGGCGCTGTGATCATGGCGCGGCGGCGCGCGTTTGCCGCAGTCGACGCCTTGCGCGCAGGCCGGCCGCATCCTCCCGCGGCGGTGTGTCATGAGGTCGGCGGCAGTACCATCGGTGTCATCGGTGCGAGCGCAATCGGCCGGCGCGTGCTGCACCTGCTTGCGCCGCTTGGTGTTACACTCTTGCTGTACGATCCATATTGTTCGCCGCACGATGCCGCCGTACTGGGCGCGGAGTTGCTCCCGCTTCACGACCTGCTGCGCCGGAGCGATATTGTGACGCTGCATGCCCCCGTGACGCCTGAGACGATCGGCATGCTCGGCGCCGCCGAATTTGCTGCTATGCGCGATGGCACGCTGTTCATAAACACTGCTCGCGGCCGCCTGATCGATCATGACGCGTTGCTGGCCGAATTGCAGCGCGGCAGAATCAGCGCCTTGCTTGACGTTACCGATCCTACCGAGCCGTTGCCGCCTGACTCGCCCTTCTTCACGCTCGACAACTGCACCGTTCTGCCGCATATCGCCGCGGTTACCGCCGAAGCGCGTCGTCGTCAGGCACGTATGATCGTGGACGAGATTCTGCGTTTTCTGAATGGGGAAGCGCTGCGGTTCCAGGTGACTGCGGGGCGCTGGAAGACGATGGCGTGAGGTGTGAGTCGAACGTGCTGCGCTCTGGGTCGAACGTGCTCAGTCGAGAGTTCTTGAAACGTAGCACTCAGCACACAACACTCAGCACGCAGCACTACTACAGAGGTCCATCATGCCGTACACCTTCCGCCAGATCCGTGACGCTCTGCTGGCAGCCGGCGGCCGCCCGGCCGGCTTTCCCTTCGGCAACGGGTTCGCGCCTGAACGCCTTGACGCTATCCGGAACGCGCCGCACTTGCAGACGTATCTCGCAGAGGTGCGCGATGTTGCGCGCCGCGCCTGCGACGAACCGGTCAGTGATCTGACCTTTGATGCATTTCGACGCTTCGAAACAATCGGTACGCGCCTCGAGTATGAACGCCCCTACTTCGCCCGCCGCTGCCGCCTGGCCGCTCTGGCGCTCGCCGCAACCATTGACGCCGATGACTCCTACCTGCCGGCGCTGCACGAGACCATCTGGGCGATCTGCAACGAGTATACCTGGTGCGTTCCGGCCCATGTTGGCCGCATCAGCGGTGATCCTTCATCCGGCCGCCTGCCGCCAGAACAGGCAGTCGATCTCTTCGCCTCCGAGACGGCGCACGCACTGGCGGAGACGCTGGTCCTGATGGGTGATCGGATCGACCCGTGGCTTCGCTATCGCATCTGCCACGAGATTGAGCGCCGGGTCTTTCGCCCGCTCTTCTATGACCCGGTACGATTCTGGTGGGAATCAGCGCCGATGAACTGGGCGGCAGTCTGCGCCGGCGCATGCGGTATGGCAGCCATGCTGCTGGAAGCCGACCTCGAACGCCTGTCCGGCATGGTGGATCGCTGTGTTCGCGCGATGGAGTGCTTTCTAGAAGGTTTTGGCGACGACGGCGGCTGCGCGGAAGGTGTCAGCTACTGGCAGTATGGCTTTGGGTACTATGTCTATTTTTCGGAAATGTTGTATGACCTTACCGGGGGCCGGATCGATTTGCTGACCGGTGAACGTATCCGGCGCATCGCCTCCTTCCCGGCGGCGGTCAGCCTTGGCGCTGGCAACTTCGTCAACTATTCCGACGGTAGCGCACATCTGGCGCTGCGCCCCGGCCTCCTGTCGCGCCTGGCGGCACGGATCGCGCCCGAGTTGCCGGCAGTTGATGCGGTACCGTCGTTCCATGCCGACGCCTGCTACCGCTGGCCGCACGCGACCCGCGATATTGTCTGGACCGACCCGGCGGTGCTCGGACGCAAGACTCCAGGAGGGACAGTCGTGCTCGATCATCTCGGCTGGGTCGTCGATCGCCGCGAGGCGGGCGGAACCCTGATGGCATTTTCGGCGCGGGCGGGAAATAACGGCGAGCCGCACAATCAAAACGACCTGGGGCATTTCATCATCCATATCGGCGGTGAGAGCCTGCTGGCCGACCTGGGCGCCGGCCTCTATACACGACAGTATTTCGGCCCGCAACGCTATGAGGATATTCATAATAGCTCCGAAGGTCATTCCGTGCCGTTTGTCGACGGGCAGGCCCAACTTCCCGGTGCGACGCATACGGCGCGTGTGCTGCGTTGCGAGCAGAACGACGACGGCGTCCTGTTCGAAGTCGATCTGACGAATGCGTACGGCGTCACGGCGATGCATGATCTCCGCCGCACCTTCAACTGGCGCTATGATGCCGCAACCAGTGTCGCCACGCTCGGCATCGACGATCGATTTGGTTTCGACGCCGCGCCGGGCGCGCTTGAGGAGCTATTCATCAGCCGGCATGAGCCGTCGCTTGCGCCGGGAACGGCAATCTGGCGGGGATCGCGCGGCGTTGTAACACTCACCTTCGACGCCGATCGTTTTGATCCACTGGTCGAGTATGTTTCAGGCCAGGATCATGGCGGCAATCCGATAACCGTCTACCGGCTGCGGCTGCGCGTACGAATGCCGCAAACGCATGAACGCTTTCAGTTCGTGTTTGATTGCCGGGTTGCTTGATACATCTGATACTGCTATGCTTCATCCCGAACAAACCTATCGTGTCGAGATCTCCGCCGACGGCGTCTCCTGCCGCCATCCGCACGGCCTGGTCGAAACGGTTCGCTGGGATGAACTGCAAGCCGTGCTGCTCGAAACCAATGATCAGGGGCCTTTCGCCATGGATGTATACTGGATACTCATCGGCGATCAAGGTGGCTGTGTGATCCCGCAGGGAGCCATCGGCGAGCAGGAACTCCTCCGCCGGCTCCAGATGCTCGACGGGTTTGATAGCCATGCCGTCATCCAGGCGATGCTGTCGACCGACAACCAGCGTTTCCTGTGCTGGGAAAGGCCTGTATGAACCAGCGACCATTCACCCATGCTGAAGCTGTCCACCTCTGGGCGCGCCTCGTTGCCGGCTGGGCGTATAGCCTGGATGCAAGCGGTGCGCGAGCGCTTCTGACAGGCGAGCCGAACCGCGAAGACGCTGGCGGCAGTTATGAGGGCGTCACGCGCATGCTGTGGGGCCTTGGCGGCTGGCTATCACATCCCGAACGCCCGACCACGCTCTCCTGGCACGGTGATGTCTTCGACCTGGAGATGCTGGCACGTCGTGCGCTCGTTGCCGGCGTCGACCCGGAGTCGCCCGGCTTCTGGGGATGGCCCGCCGGTGAATATGACCAGCGAACTGTCGAGTCTGGCCAGGTAGCCTTTGTCCTCTGGCAGACGCGTGCTCATATCTGGGATCGACTGGCGAAGCGTGAACGGGCCAGTCTCGTCGCCTGGCTGGAACGGTGCGGTCGCCGACCATCGCGCTGGCGCAACAACTGGGCGCTTTTCTGGGCGCTGAACCATGCGGCGCGCAAGGCACTCGGCGTTCCATACGATCAGGCGACGATCGACTCGGCGCTTGAGTATCTCGATGGCGTCTACTGCGGCGATGGCTGGTACGACGATGCCGAATGGCGCGGTTATGGGCATTTCGATGATTACAACTGGTGGGTCTTCACGACCCATGTCCTGGCCTGGATCGCCTGCGACGGCGATAGCCGGCCCGATCTGCGCCTGCGCTTGCTGGAACGCATCGAACGGCAGATGGCGCACCTGCCCTGTTTCTTTGCGGCCGATGGCGGCTACGCCGAATATGGCCGTAGTCTGAGTTACAAATTCGCGCGGCTGGGAGCGCCGCTCCTGGCGTACAGCCAGGGCGCGTGGCCGCATGCGCCGGGCATGTTGCGCCGGCTGGTCGGCAGGCACCTGCGCTGGTACGTCGATCGCGGCGCATTGCACGCGGGGGGAACGCTGCGCCAATCGCTCACTGCCGCAGGGAGTCTGGCCGTACGCGAAACCTACATCTCCACCGGCGCGGTCTACTGGGCGATGCTGGCGTTTGCCGGCCTGTGGCGCCTGGCTGACCATGATCCATTCTGGAGCGCGCCGGAGCAACCGCTCCCCATCGAATGCGGCGACTTCGTGCGAATCTTTCCGCAACCCGGCTGGGTCGTAGTGGGCGACACAGCAAGCGGCGCAGTGCATCGTTACAATGCCGGCAGCAGTGGCTCCTACCCGGCAAAGTATGACAAGTTCTTCTATGCAACCGACGCGCCGTTCAATGTCGGGCTGGCCGATGGCATGCCATCGCCCGACTCGATGGTGTGCCTCAGTGATGGCCGTGCCATCGCGCACCGCGCAGGCACGCTTGCCTTTGCCGTCGGCGAACCGGGATGGCTGCGGATGCGTTATGTGCAGGAGATCGGCGGCGGGCGGCACATGATCGACACAACCATTGTGGTGCACGGCTCGCTGCATGTGCGGGCGCACCGCATCACTCTCGATCCTGCGGCGGTGGGCGGCATCGGCGTGGTAGAAGGCTCGGCCCCGCTTGGTTTTGCGCCAGGCAGCCAGCCGGTCATCACCAGCGCACCGGGGTCAGGATGGGAATGGGCCGCCACCCACGAACGCGCCGTGGGCATCGCCCGGTTGCGTGGCTACGACGGGCAACAACGGGCTGCCGCGTGGCGCGGTCGCGCCGATCTCAACAGCATCTATGGCGACTACGTGCTGCCGCTTCTGACCGTGTCGCAGCTTGAACCGGCGCACGAACTGGTATGCCTGGCGTACGCTGGCGCGCCGCCTGCGAACGGGACGATGCTGCTACAGGCACCGGAAGCATACGGCTGGCGCAGTGACGGCGCATTTTTCGCACGCTGGAGCGGCGAAGCGGAGGTCGTTGTGCCTGCCCTTCCTGCGTCGTGAGGCGATGCGCCGGACCCTGGCGGCCTGGCGTCTGCGCGCGAGTTCATCTGGAATTGCGCCAGAGCGCGTCGCGGTACGTGTTGATCCATGCGGCAGCAGCATCGAGCCAGCGTTGCCAGCCCCACGTACGGCCAGGCGTGATGTCCGGCAGGCGCCCGTCGTGTATCCCGATGCCTGGCAGAACGAGAAAACATAACCTGTCGCCATTCTCGCATCCTACCCAGCCGTGAACGATCCGCCCATCTGCAAGATGTACCTGAACCGCTGCGTTGAAGACGCGGAGGTTCGCAGCTTCCTCCTGGCTCTGGCGAAAGGTGATCTCGCGGTACGGTACGCCACGCTGGCGCAGGAAGTAGGCAACGGTATCTTTGTGATTGCGCAACTGCGGCGGGCGCAGACTGAGCGCCATCACCGATGCCGCCAGGCAGAGCACGACACTACCCAGCGCCACCAGCGCGACAATCGTGGTATGACGGATGGGCGGACCTGTCATATTCGTTCCCTCGGACCGCGCCAGCACGCGGCAAGGTGCAGGTGCAACCAGAGGACTCCTCGTCCCACCCGGGGGTTCGTTAGAAGTTGACAGCCTGTTAAAAACTCATTATACTACACTCTATCGGTATTTCCCCTATCAGACTCACACGAAACAGTGCCTGATCGCTCGCCATGCGGGGGCGGTCGCATCGCGTTGGTTGTGAGCCTGCGGCACACGGGCAGGAAGTCGCCTGGATCATCAGTATGGTAGCACAAGGAGGCGTTTGATGTGCCCACCCCGGACGCTTGAGAGTATGCGATCCCCCGAAATCAGCCGGCGTCATCTGGTCAAGTTTGGCCTTGGTGCGGCAGCCCTGGCCGTGGCGTTGCCGCATGGCACAACCCATGCAGCAACGGTGCAGCGCACCAGCTTTCGCCATGTCGCTGACCTGACCCACGTGCTCGGCACGCAGTTTCCGCTCTTTCCTGGCTCGGCGCCGTTCCGCGTTCAGCAAGCGGTGGTTCACGACAAGGATGGCTACTATGGCAATATTCTGAATTACTGGGAACATTCGGGCACTCACATGGACGCGCCGGTGCACTTTGCTCCCAATGGCCTGTATGTGGACCAGTTGCGGGTGGAGAATCTGGTTGTACCAGCGGCGGTGATCAATATCACTGAGAAGGTGCGCCGCGATCCCGATGCGGTGGTGACGACGGACGATGTTCGTGGCTGGGAGCGACGCTATGGGCGGCTACCTGACAATGCGGCGATCTTGATGGCAAGTGGCTGGGGTCAGCGCGCCGGCTCCGTTGAGGCGTTTCGCAATACTGACGGCAGTGGGGTGATGCACTTCCCCGGGTTTGGCAAAGAAGCCATCGACTTCCTGCTGACCGAGCGCCGGATTTCCGGCATCGGCGTGGATACGCTCAGCCTGGATCACGGCCCTTCAACCGATT
>Ga0272446_1007125_pt1 | contig 11290 bp, 11 predicted proteins | sample YNPCB0061_FD_194587 | JGI IMG/M metagenome (GOLD analysis project Ga0272446, IMG submission 194587) | Hot spring microbial mat communities from Yellowstone National Park, WY, United States - YNP-CB-006-1 | ecosystem: Environmental > Aquatic > Thermal springs > Hot (42-90C) > Sediment | place...
ACCCGCCAGGCGTTCACGCAACTGCTCGCCGGCCGAGGCATCCGCATCAGCATGGACGGCAAGGGCGCGTGGCGCGACAACGTCTTCGTCGAGCGGCTGTGGCGCACCATCAAGCACGACGAGGTGTACCTGAAGGCCTACGATTCGGTCAGCCACGCCCGGGCGTCACTGGCGCGCTTCATCGACTTCTACAATGCGCGCCGGCCGCATTCGCGTCTGGATCGAAAGACCCCGGATGAGTTCTACTTCGCCACGCTGCCGGCGCTGAAGAAGGCGGCTTGAGCGATGATCGGCGCGCAGAACACGGGTTATCCACCGCCGGCCGGTTCCCGGTTCGTCGCAAGCGACCGAACCGGCCGGCCGTGGATAACCCTGCGCCGTGCCCGATTCGATGTTCCTTAACCGCAGAGAATCCACTTATCGGACCCCGGTCAGTTGTTCAAACGAATGGGGCCACCTCTGTGAAGTACGCCTGGATCGAAGCCAACCGCGACTCCTACAGCGTCACGTTGATGTGTCAGCTGCTCGGCGTCTCGCGCAGCGGTCTGCACGCCGCGCGGGTGCGCCCGGCGTCGGCGCGGGCGCAGACCGATGCGCAGTTGACCGAGGAGATCCGGCGCCGGCAGCACAAGCACCGAGGTCGCTACGGCCGACGGCGCATGCGCCGCGAGCTCAGCACGGCGCTGGGCCGGCCGGTCAACGAAAAGCGTGTGGGTCGCCTGATGCGCGAACATGACCTGCAAAGCCGCAAGTGCCGGCGGTTCCGGGTCGTCACCACCGATTCGAAGCACGGTCACGCGCGGTGGCCCCAACGTGCTGGCGCGCGACTTCACCGCCACGGCGCCGAACCAGAAGTGGCTCGCGGATCTGACCCCCGCCTGCGCGGGGGCAGGCTCTATGTGCCCACGGCCGAGGGCTGGTTGCGCCTGGCGCTGTTCCTGGACCTGTTCAGCCGCAAGCTGGAGGGTGTCGATGAGTGATTCGATGCCCCAGGAGCTGACGCTGGCCGCCTTGGCGATGGCGCTCCTCTGGCGCGACCCGCCGGCCGGCCTGCTGCACCACACCGACCGCGGCTCGCAGTACGCCGGCGGCGACTATCAGAAGGTGCTGGCTGCCCGCGGCATCACGGTGTCGATGAGCCGCAAGGGCGACTGCTGGGACAATGCGCCGATGGAGCGGGCCTTCGGCACGGTCAAGGTCGAGTGCGTGCACGGCGCCGGCTTCAAGACCCGCGCCGAGGCGGCCCAGGCGATCGTCGAGTACATCGGTGACTACAACACCGAGCGGCTGCATTCGTCGCTGGGGTATCTGACGCCGAGCGAATTCGAGCGGCGCTGGCGCGCCGAGAACGAACGACGTGAGGCATCGGCGCAATGAAGCAGCACGCGTTGTCCACCGCCGACTGTGGCCGTGTTCGAATGACACGACCCCGCCGGCCGGCCGTGGACAACGCTTGTTCCGGATCGTGGCGTCCATCAAATTGGTACCGGTTCACAGTGGCAGGTCGTACAGCACCCCGTCGCGGCTGCGGGTGGCGCGGATCGCGTAGCGGGCGGCAGCGGGTTGCCCGAGCAGCTGCGCGATCGCGGCGTTGATGCGCGACTTGTGCGGCTCGAAGTAGCGGGCCAGCTTCAGCGGCGCGCGCCGGCGCCAGCCGAAGGCCTGCTCGATGCGCTCGTACTCGCCGCTGGCCGGCTTCATCACCCGCCGGGCGCTCCGCATGAATTCCTGGAAGGCGTCCTCGCGGCGCCAGTCGACGGCCCCAGCGCGGCGCCGGGCGCGGTCGGCGAGCCAGAGCAGCACGGCATACGCCACTGGCGGCAGCGTCAGCGGCTCGTCGTCGAGCAGCGCGGTTCTTGCGCCGACAAGCAGGGTGAGCTGCGGCGGCCGCCGGCTGCGCTCGGCGGCGGCGACGACGCGCGAAAACGGCGCGCTGCCCTTGCGCAGCCGCTCGGGCAGACCGTCGCGCAGCCGCACGAAAGGGATCGGCGCGAGATCGACCTGCGCTTCGCGGCAGTCGAAGGTCTGCTCCTTGTCGCCGCCACGGACGCGGATCGGATGCTCGTTGCGCGTCAGGTAGAAGAACTCGCGGTTGTTCTCGAACGGTTCGCTCACCAGCACGTGCGACAGCGCGTCCTGCGCGCGGCCGTAAAGCGAAAGGGCGTAGCCCAGGTAGTAGCCCATCGTCTCGCGGCCGCCAGCGAGCGACACGTGCAGCGCGGCCGAGTTGTCCTCGGTCAGGCTGCGGACGATCCCGGTGATGAAGTCGGCGGCGCGCTCGTTCTGCTCCGGCGTGCGGATGTCGTCGAGGGCGCGGCCGTGGCCGTCGTCGAGGACGTGGATGCAGTCGGCATCGAAGCGGATCGCCGGCAGCCGGTACTCCGCGAGCAGCCGGTGAAACCAGCCCGTCTTCTCGGCCAGCAGGTTCAGCCGCGCCTCGCGCGCGCCGGTAGCGGTCGTGATCAGCCGCACTTCGGTCGGCACGAAAGCGGGCCGCTGCCGCTGCGTCAGCGCGTACAGCGTTTCGGTGACGACCTGCGGCGACAGGCCGGTGACGGCCAGCAGGATGCGACGCGGATATTCGTGGGGCTGCATGGTCGCGATGTCCTATAGCGGCGGCCGGACGCACGATAACGGCCTGCGGGCACCCGCTCAACGACCGCAAGCTTGCGGGCGATGGACCCGCGCGTCGTACCCAGCGAAGCCACCTTGGTGTGATTCGTCGGCACGATGACGCTCGAGCGCAACGACGAGTAAAGCCTGAACGGGCGCGACATGCAGCCCGAGCGCTTGCAGACCGTCAGCCGGACTGCACCCGCTCGAATGTCTCTGCACTGTGGACCTGTGCCAAGCGCCGGGACTCGATCCGCGGATAAAAAACCGCCCTACATTGGTCACGCCGTCCTGTCTTGCGGCGCATACCAGTCAGCCGATGAACGTGAGTACCGAAAACCTGATGAAAGTTGCCAGGAGTCTTTCGGCGCAGCCGGGGGCGTCGGTGACGGCCCTTCTGGCGCGCCTGCCCCGCGACGTCCCCTTGGTCCTGGCTTCGACCGCGCTCTTCTACGCGCGCCACCCGAGACGCCGCGCGCCCCGGGCCGCGGACGCGCCACCCGAGTCGATTACAAGAAGGGACCCGGCCCATGCGGACGCACAGCGCTCAGTGCCTGGTTCGCACAGTGCCGCAGGTGCTCGCGCCACTCAGGGTCGCTCCAGCGCACCTTCAGACCCCGATGGCCGTTCGACGACAGCATCGCATGCAGCCCGTTGAGCGGTGGCAAGCCGCCGTAGTGAACGCGCGCTGCTTCGAGCGCCATCCACTCGAGCGCCGGCGCGTACTCTGCACCGTCGCCACGAAGCGGGATCACGGTCACGTCGAACGCGCCATCGGCGATGAGTCGCGCCGCGGCGAGATAGCGGGGGTCGGGCTGCCTTCCCGGCCCTTTCGTCCGCGGGCACCGGGACCATCTGTTCGCCCCGAAAACCGCCTGCCGCAGACACTGCTGCCGCGCCTGCCAGTCTGAGTCGAACTGCGGGAGTTGCTTCATCGCCTCGCGCAGCCGCGCGGCCACGCCGGCGCGTCCGCCGCTCGGCAGCAGGTGCGCCAGAATGCGCCCGCGAACCATCGCCGCGTAGTCGGTGCTCTTGCCGACGTAAAGCACGCGGTGCGGCGCGACCGCCTCGCTGAAGATGTACAGGCCGAGCGTGGAAAATACCCGCTGCGACCGGCCCAACATCAGTTCGACGAGTTTCCCGTGCAGGTCGCGTTCGTACGGCGCGACGGGACGCACGCCCGTTCGCCACGCCAGCTCGTTCAGGAACAGGGTGCAGGCAGCCAGCAGTTCGTCCAGCGTGAGACCGGAATGAAGCGCCGCTTCGGTGCGCCGGGCGGGCTCGCGCGGTACGGTTCCGCCGTGGCTGCGCTCGATGCGTAGCGGCAGCTGCCATCGGCTGGGTTTGCGCCTAGCCATGGCTTGCTCCGTGGCGCGCATCCGCCGAAGCGCACGTGCGCGGCAAACGCCTCGGTTCGTCGCCGGTCGGCTCGACCCAGCACAGGTGTGCCAGGTCGAGCCCCTCGTACACGAGCGCGCGCATCGCGGCGGCGAGCTCGGACACCGGCGGTTTGCCGCCATACTTACCGCCGACGGTCGACGGCGCATGTCCCTGCAGCGCGTCCAGCAGATAAGCGTCGAGACGGCAGCGGCGCCCGTACGCCTTGAACGTGTGACGCAGGCTGTGGAACGTGTAACTCGGGTCGGCGATGCCGACCGTGTCGTCCAGGTAGCGGGCGAACCAGCGCGAGAACCCGGACGTACGCACGCCCATGCGGTCCGGGCGAAGTTCAGGGAACAGCCACGTCTGCCCGCGGCTGCGCTGCCATTGGACGAAGCGGTCGAAGCCGATTCGCCGCAGCGTGTCGTGGACCGGCACGTGCCGCTCGGACTCGCGGTTCTTGATGGATTGGCCTTCGCCGGCGCACAGGCGTAGCGCCACGACGCCGTCGACGGTGACGATGTCCGCAACTTTCAGCTGCCCGAGTTCCTCGAGTCTGGCGCCCGAGAACAGGGCCAGCAGCGGCAGCCAGAAAGCGGCCTCGCCGCCGGCGCGCTTCGGCCGCAGCCGCAGCGTATACACGGCCGAGTTGAATATCGCTTGCAGCTGCTCGACGCAAAACGGCAGCACCTGCCTGCTGTCGACGGCTCGCGGCGCGCGGATCCCTTCGAGCGGATTGGAGGCGATGAGCCGGTCGGAGACCAGCTGCGCGAACACCGCGCGCAGCAGCGCCAGCAGCTTGCGCACGCTTGCGCCCTTGAGCTTGAACCGGCTCACCAGATGGGCGCGAAAGCCCGCGATGGTGCGGCCGTCGAGCGCGCCGATGCGGTCGGTGCCGGCGAAGTCGCGCAGGCGCTTGAACGCCACGCGCGCCTCGTGCAGCGTCTTCGGCCGCGGCGAGCGCGCGGCCGCCCAGTGCTGCAGCGCGCGCTCGAACAGGTCGTAGTCGCCCGGTCCCCCGGGCGCTTCGGGCAGCGGCGGTGTGGGGACGGGCTGTCCCAGCAGCCGCTGCGACAGCAGCGTCAAGGCATGCTGCTGGGCGAGCAGCAGCTGGCGCAACAACTCGTCGTACGCGGCCGACCCGGCGCAAGCGCGGATGTTCTCTTGCGCGAGTAGCAGTTGCGCCAGCGGCTCGACCGCAGCCGTGTCATGCCTCAGCGCCGCGTCGGTGGCCGCCCTGGCATGTCGTGCGACGCACTGGCGATATCGCTGCAGCTCGCCGCGGTCGATGCCGCGGCGGCGGTCCGCCTCGTCGTTGGCCAGGACGATGGCCGGCACGCGTGCCGCCAACGCGGCCGCGTCCTCGGTGCGCAGCCGATATGCCCTTTGCAGACCGTGCTGCGCGCGTACGCTGTCGACGAAACCGTTGAACTGCTCGGTGGCTTCGTGCACTTCGCGCTTGACCTGCTCGAAGTCCACGGCCTGCAGCCGCTTGAAGAAGAAGTCGCGGTCGACGAACGGGCGTATGTCGTGCGGATAGCGCCGGCGGAACGCGTAGCCCCGGCCCAGGCGCATGAGGTACGGCACGCGGCGGCGGTTGCCGGCATCGCCGCCGCGGCCATGGATGGAATCGCGCATGAGTACCCTCCGAGCGGTGTGCACTCGGCTGTGTACGCACGCGTTTTATTTCGCGAAGTGCGCGAAATTCCGCTTTGGAATCAAGCGCTTGGCGAAGCGTGGCGTCCCCTAGGGGATTCGAACCCCTGTTATCGCCGTGAAAGGGCGGTGTCCTAGGCCTCTAGACGAAGGGGACTGACTGCAGGAAGTCAATCGGTGGTGGAGGTAAGCGGGATCGAACCGCTGACCTCTTGCATGCCATGCAAGCGCTCTCCCAGCTGAGCTATACCCCCACGCGGAAAGGCGCGCATTATAGCGGCGGCGAGGCCGCGGGCAAATGAGGCCGTGCGCCGCGACGCGAAGCAGGATGCGCGCAGCGGCAGCCGACGCCCCGGCGGCGCCTGCGAACGTGCCGAGCCGCGTTCGCGGCCACACCGCCGGGCCGGCGCATCGACCGAGGCGCACCCGACGGCGCGGCCGCGCGCGTCTCAGAGCGCCTTCGCGTAGTCGATCATGCCCTGGAAGTCGACGACCACCGCAGGTTCGTCACCGACGACCCAGGCGTCGTGTCCGGACGGCAGCAGCGACACGTCGCCGGGCCGGCAGTCGAATTCGGTGCCGTCGTCCATGCGGACGCGCAACACACCCGAGACGTGGTACTGGAAGTGCGGCGCCTCGCAGCTCGTCGTCTTCGCGATCGGCTGAACCGAGGTGGCCCACCGCCAGCCGGGCTCGAAGATCGCGCGGCCGATCATCGCGCCGCCGATCGAGATCAATTCGAGTCGGCCCTTCGGAAATTCGCGCACCTCGTCGGGACGCCCGAAGTTCTTCCATTCGGCCTTGGCGGTGCGGGCATGTGAATGCGTGTCGTTCATCGGGACCTCCCTGGCGTCATGGCTCGCGCGCCGGATCACCCGGCGGCAGCACGTCGCGAAACGCCTCGAAGCGCTTCCATGCCGGCACCGGCGGCGTGTAGCCGGCGCGCGGCACGTCGCGCGAAGCCTCCAAGAGCGCCGTGCGGTGGACGTAGCGCGGGCAGTTCGGAAAGATGCGACCGGCGCGCACGCGCACGACGAGCTGTGCGCCGGCAAAGCCCGCCAGCAGCGGATCATCCGGCTGGATGCGCGCCGTACCGTTGACGCGCAGCCGGCGCGGCGCGTCGAAGTCGACGAACAGCAGCGCGACCGCCGGGTTGACCAGCACGTTGCCGAGGCTGCGGAACATGCCGTTGCCGTCGTAGCTCGGAAACGCAAGCGCGTCGCGGTCGATCACGCGCACGAACCCGGCCATGCCGCCCTTGTAAGAGCAGTCGGGACGCCCGCACGCATCGGCGGTGGCGATAAAGAACATCGTGCGGCTCTCGATGAAAGCGCGGTCCTCGTCGCTGAACTCCGCGCGCGCGAGCCGCTCATCCAGACGGTCCGCCAGCCGGCGTGTGTCGAAGCGGTCCTGCAGCCGCCGCATGCCTTCGTGGTAGACCGCTTCAGGCGAGGTCTTCATGCAGGCACAGGATGTTGCCCTCGGGATCGCGAAACCAGGCCGCCTTCTCCGAGCCCAGCACGCAGACGTGCTCGACGGTCTTGAAGCCCGGCAGGTCGTAGTCGTCAAACACCACGCCGCACCCCTTCAGCTCGGCGATCGCACGCGCGATGTCGCCGACCCTGAAGCTGACCGCGGTGTGCTCGGCCTTCGTTCCCTCGGGTTTCGGAAACAGCGCGAGCTCGGTGCCGCCCACGCGATAGACGAACTTGCCGTCGGGCCTGGCACCGAGCGGCGCAAGCTGAAGCCGCCGCTCGTAGAAGTCGCGCGCCCGCGCGAGATCCTTGACCGGCAGCATGCAGGTCACTTGGGTTTCCGCCAGCACGCTCACTTGCGCTCTCCTGCGACGACCCAGTTCTCCACCGGCGCCTTGCCGCTGCGCACCGCGACCGCCGTGGCGTCGAGCCTGCCGTCGCGCACGACGCCCTTCCACACCAGCCTGCCGTAGCGCGGACTCTCGGTCTCGGTTTCGAAGTGCACGACATCGCCCTGAACGGTTGCGCGGTACGGCGCGTCCGAGTAGCCGTACCTGTCGCATGCGCTCGAGCGGAACCGCCCGTCCTTGAACGTCAGCGTGTCCGCATCGCCCGAGGTCTTGCCGCGCTCGAGAAAGACGCCCTGAAAGCTGCGGCCGTCCAGCGGTCCGGCGGCCACCGCGCCGCAGCCCAGTGCGAATGCCAATGTCAGTCCAATGCCCTTCACCCATGCGTGGCTGCTCGCCGTCATCGCCGCCTCCTGGTCGATCGATTTGCGGTGCCTATACTGATACGCGCTCGCACGCGGTCCCGCCATGGGCAGGATTGCGTAGGCGGGTGGATCGACGGGGACGGCATGATCCGGTTGCGCTCGAGCGATTACCGGTCGGCGTTGCAGGCGGTGCAGGCGATCGCGCAGGCCGCGGATGACGTCGCGGCATTCGCGCGTTCGGGTGTCGAGCTGCTGCCGGAACTGGTCGCCTCGGAACTGACCACGCTATCGATCTGCGATTTGGCCAGCGGCCGCCGCGCGGTGGTGTCCACGCCAGGCTGCCGGATCGACGCCCTCGACCGCGCCGCGTTCGACCGCCATTTCCGGGAGCACCCGCTGGTGCGGTTTCACGGCTACGACGGCGGCCGTGTGGCCTGGCGGATCAGCGACTCGGTGCCGTTCGCGCGCTTCCGCAACACGGCCTTGTACGACGAGTACTACCGGCGGGTCGGACTCGACCACGCGCTGGCGCTGCCGCTGTACGTCGACGCGCGCTGGCTCGTGAGCTTCGTGTTCAACCGCAAAGGGCGCGATTTCAGCGAACGCGACCGCGCCGTGCTCGATCTGGCGTGCGGCGCGCTCGGCGCGCTATATCGGCGTGCGCTCGCGCTCGCACAACTGCGCTCGGCCGCGGCCGACCTGCGAGACCTGCTCGGGCAGGCCATGGCGGGGATCGATCTGCCCGGTGCGCCGGCGCGCCGAATCGAAACGCCACCGGTCGCGCTGCCGCTCACGCCGCGCGAGCGCGAGGTGCTGCGCTGGGTCGCCGCCGGCAAGACCGATCGCGACATCGCGGCGATCCTCGGCATCAGCCCGCGCACGGTGCACAAGCACCTGCAGCACGTCTACGAGAAGCTAGGCGTGGAAACCCGCACGGCCGCCGCGATGCGCGCGCTCACCTGGCACTGAGCCGCTTCAGCCGGCGCGCGCAAGCGCCTTGCGCAACCGGTCGAGCACGGCTTCGCGGCCGATCAGCTCGAGCACCGCGTCGATCGAGGGCGTTTGCTCGCGTCCGGTCACCGCGACCCGCAGCGGGACGGCGATCTGCGGCATCTTCAGCCCGTAGTCTGCGACGAGTTGCTTGAGCAGCGCCGACAGCGCAGCGCGCTCCCAGGCGACCGAGGCAGCGCGCTCGGCGAAGGCGCGCAGCGCGTCGACGCTCTTGCCAGCCAAGTGCCGCGCAATCAGTTCGTCGCTCGGCGCGACCGGACCATAGAACAGCAACGCCTCGTCGGCCAGCTCGTTCAACGTCCGCGCGCGGCTCTTCAGCAGCGCGACGACGCGCTCGAGCGCAGGACCGCGGATGACGCCGCCGCGGCGCTCGATCCGGGGCGCGACGAGTCCGGCGAGTCGCGCGTCGTCGGCTTCCTTGATGTATTCGCCGTTGAGCCAGAGCAGCTTCTCGAGGTTGTACTGCGCCGGCGAACGGCTGACGTGATCGAGATCGAACCACTCGACGAACTGCGCTCGCGTGAACTTCTCCGCGTCGCCGTGGCTCCAGCCGAGCCGCGCGAGATAGTTGACCAACGCCTCGGGCAGGAAGCCGTCGGCCTCGTACTGCAGCACGCTGACCGCGCCGTGCCGCTTCGACAGCTTCTGCCCGTCCGGCCCCAAGATCATCGGCAGGTGACCGAACTGCGGCAGCGGCGCGTCCAGCGCCCTGTAGATGTTGATCTGGCGCGGCGTGTTGTTGACGTGATCGTCGCCCCGCAGCACGTGCGTGATCCGCATGTCGATGTCGTCGACGACGACCGCGAAGTTGTAGGTCGGTATCCAGTCGGCGCCGCGCGCGATCACGAGGTCGTCGAGTTCGCTGTTGGCGATCGCGATCGGTCCCTTGACCAGATCGTTCCAAGCGACTTCGCCGGCGTCGGGATTGCGGAACCGGATCACCGGGCTCACACCCGGCGGCGGCGCCTTGCCACGCGCGTTTTCGGGCCGCCAGCGGCCGTCGTAACGCGGCTTCTCGCCGCGCGCCATCTGCTGCTTGCGCATCTCGTCGAGCTCTTCGACGGTCGCGTAGCACCGGTACGCCTTGCCTTCGGCGAGAAGCTTCTCGATCACTTCGCGATAGCGTGCAAGTCGCTCGGTCTGCCGGATCGGCCCCTCGTCGTAATCCAGCTGCAGCCACGCCATGCTGTCGAGGATCACCTGGACGGCCTCTTCGGTCGACCGCTCGATGTCGGTGTCCTCGATGCGCAGGATGAACTGACCGCCGTGATGGCGGGCGTAGGCCCACGAAAACAACGCGGTGCGCGCCGTGCCGAGGTGCAGCATCCCGGTCGGGCTCGGTGCGATGCGAGTGCGGACGGTCATCCGGATCTTTCGCTACGGCGGTCTGATGAAAAACGGCCCGCAACGCGGGCCGGTCGTCGGAAGCGGCGCCGATGATACGACAGCGGCGCTCAGGCTTGCGCGGTGTGCTCGGCCGCGGCCGGCAGCAGGATGCAGAAGGCGCCTTCGTCGATCGTCAGACGCGCTCCCATCTCGGCGATCCTGCGCTGCGCGGCTTCGAATCGCACGTCGGTCGCCACCGCCGGTGCTGGCGCCGCAGCGCCGGTGGGCCCTTCGCAGCCGATGCGGACCAGCACGTGCTCGCCGCGCATCCCCGTCTCGACCGAGACGCGCGCGGGCGCGCTTTCGACGGCGAGCTGGACCAGGTTCATCAGCACTTCGTTGAGGTGGTCGGGAATGACCGCGCTCGCCGGCAGATCTTCGGCTGGACGAAACTCGACCGGCGTGGCGCGGTAGCGCCGGTCGAACCGCAGGAAGTCGCACACGGCCTTTGCCATCCGGTTCACGTCGACGGGTTCGCGCGATTCGCTGCGTGCGGACGCGAACGCGCCCATTTCGCGCGTCATCTGCGCGATGCGCCAGGCCTGCTCGAGGATCACTTCGGGGTGGCAGTCGGAACAGTTGCCCCGCTTCTTGCCGTCGACGATCTCCTCAGCCAGCAGCGTGATCGTCATCAGCGGATTGCCCACCTCGTGCGAAATCGCCGAAGCCATCGTCGCCAGCGCGGCCATCTTCTCCCGGTGCCACTCCCGCTCGCGCTGCACCGCGCGCGCCTGCGCCTGCGCCTGGCGGTCGATGATCCTCTGGCCGATGCGAACGATCAGCAGCAGCGACAGGTACAGCAGCGCGAGCAATCCACCGACGATGCCCAGCAACCAGCGTGAACTCGCCTCGACGCGGCGCTCGTTTTCCTGTGCGCGGAGCTCGACCGCGCGCTGGTTGGCGGCCGTGAGCTGCGCGATCTGCGCCGACGTGCGCTTGATCTGTTCGATCAGCGGCGTCACGTCGGAGTAGATTTCGAACACCCCGACGATGCGGTCGCTGCCGGGCGCGTGGACGGGCAGGTAACTCGAGATCAGATCGCGATTCTCGACGACGC